>Ga0075026_100000710_pt1 | contig 13795 bp, 15 predicted proteins | sample Str012_2_FD_71392 | JGI IMG/M metagenome (GOLD analysis project Ga0075026, IMG submission 71392) | Freshwater sediment microbial communities in response to fracking from Pennsylvania, USA - Straight Creek_MetaG_SC_2012 | ecosystem: Environmental > Aquatic > Freshwater > Creek > Sediment...
ACGAACGTGCCGCGTTCGGCGAGCTTGCGGATCGGCGCCACATCGGGTTGTTCGTCCTGGTGACCGATGAGCACCCGGCCGAGATCGGCACCGCCGTCGGCGAAGAGGTCCTGTTGCACGTCGCCGTGCTTCGAGTTCTCGGTGTGCGTGATGATCGCGCAGCCGACCGCGCGCTGCGCGATCGCGGCGGCGGTGAGGCAGCGTGACTCGGCGGGCGTGACCTCGGTACCGGTCGCCGCCTTGATCGCGCCGGCGCGGATACCGCCCGTCCCCGCGATTCCCTCGGTCAGCTCCTGCACGTACAGCTCGGCAACTTCCTCCGGATCGCGCGCGCGCCAGTAGAACGGCAGCCCAGAGTCCATGTGCTGCGTGTAGAAGCCGGTCGTGCACACGATGTGCATCCCCGAACGCGACGAGATCTCCGCGTACAGCTCCGGATCACGCCCGAGCTCGATCGGGCAGGGATCCACGAACGTGCGGAAGCCGGCGTCGAGCAGCTCGCCCATCTTGTCGACGGCTCGCTCGACCGTCTCGGCCCGGTCCCACGCGTAGGTCGGGTCGAGCTCCTCGCCCGCGTAGGAGATCCGGATGTGCTCGTGCACGAGCGTGCGCCCGAGATCAGCGCTGTCCACTGGACCGGTGACGGACTGCACCGTCGTCATGACGCGCCTCCTGCGAGACCCATGAGCAGATCGGCCACGAGGTCGGGCTGCGAGAGCATCGGCGAATGGCTGGTGTCCCACTCCACGACGATGTTGGCGTGGGTCGCCATCTTCCGCTGCGAGTCAGCGTCGATCGTGCGGTCGTCGGTACATACGACGTAGGTCGACGGGATCTGCATCCACGCAGGTGGTGGCGGCACCACATCGGGCGCGTCGGTGGCCGTGATGCCCATCCCCATCGGGCGCAGCCGCTCGACGGCGGCGGCCGCCAGCTCCGGATCGCAGTCGTGGTAGAAGCACTCGATCGCGAAGTCGGGATTCACGCTCATCCCGCCGTCGTCGCCGGGCAGGAGATGCTCGACGAGCCGGGTCGCGGTGAACGACTCGGCCATCTCGGCGTCGTCGACCACCTGCACCGCGCACAGGTACACGAGGTGTTCCACGTCGTCGCGTCCGCTCGCAGCCCGCGAGATCACCATCCCGCCGTAGGAGTGCCCACACAGCACCACGGGTCCGTCGACTGCGTCGAGCAACGCTCCGACCGCGCCGGCGTCGGCGTCGAGCCCACCGAAGGGCAGGTCGAGGGCGAGGTTCGCCACCCCACGATCGTCGAGCGCACTGCGCACACGCTCCCAGCACCACGCGTCGTGAAAGGCTCCGTGCACCAGCACCACCGTCGTCATGCCGGTGACGCTACCCCCGGGCGAGCTCTGCGGTCACGGCGTCCTCGACCGAGGTGCCGGCGAAGAACGACGGGTTGGTACCGGCCCACAACGACGCCGCGTGTTCGAAGGTGAGCGCGCGGAAATCCGCTTCGGTGGCGTGGCCGTCGTCGACGAGCTCCCACGCCTCGGGAAGCACGTTGCGGATGTCGGGAACGTCCCAGTGCCCGATGTCCGACGCGAACAAGGCCTTGAGTCGTGGGATGCCGAACGCGAGCGCGGTCATCGGATCGTCGGCCTCGCAGCCGAAGTGGAACGCGGTCGTGAAGACGTCGCGAATGTCGTCGACGCTCTCGATCCCGCAGCGCGCGAACTCGTCGAGGCTCGCCGAGTCTTCGTCGGGCAGGCTCAGCATGCGCAAGCCGTCGTCGAGCTGGTCGAGCCGCTCGCGGTACCGCTCCGACCCGTATTCCTCGAACAGCGCGGCGATCTGCGCGCGGTCGAGGTGCGCGGGGTTGTAATGCTCGATGGCGTCGCGGTTGCGCTTCTCCCAATGACCAACGAGGTTCGCGAGCAGCGCCGCTGCCCACGCGACGCCGCCCTCCTGGAACGCGAACCGCAGGCTCGGGAACCGCTGCGGCACGCCGCCGAGGAACAGGGACAGCGCGGTGAGCTCCCCCGCGATCGCGAACATGCCGATGTGGTTGAACACGTAGTTGCTCACCGACGCGCGGACCGTCCACCCCATTGCCGCGGTGTGAAACGTCGGTGACACGCCGAGCTCGACGCACCGCTGCCACACCGGGTCGTAGTCGTAGAGCGAGTCGAGGCCGAGTGAGTCGAGCCAGCGCGCCGCGCGCGACGGCGGATCGACGCCCGGCGCGGGCCGGCTGATCGGACCACCGAACATGAACGCCTTGAGCCCGAGCTCACCGGTCGCGTGGTCGAGTTCGGCGATCGCCTCCTCCGGGGTGTGCATCGGGATGACGCCGACCGGTGTGAGGGTCTCGGTGTGATCGCGGAACGCCTCGGCGTAGAACGTGTTGAAGGCGCGTGCCATCGGGAGCCGGATGGTCGCGTCGTCGAGCGCGGCGGGCACGAGCCCGTAGGTGGGGTAGAGCACTGCGTGGTCGATGCCGAGCTCCGGCAAGCGCGCGGCGAGGAGGTCGGGCAGGAGCGCAGTGCCGCGGTCGAGCGTGTTGCGCGCGGGCAACCCCCACCACGACGTGCGGATGAGCCCGGCGGCGCGCATCTGCTCGGGTGACAGCCCGCGCGATGCCGACGCGCCACTCGTGACGAGGTCCATCACCGCGACCGCCTCGTCACCCGCCTGGTCGCGCAGGATGTCGCGCACCAACGGCAGGTACTCGATCGCGTGACCGTCGGAGTCGATGATCGGATGGTCGAGTCGGGCCTTGATGCCGGAGACGTCGTCGCTCGGTCGGAAGTCCATGGGGTCATTCTGACGGGTTCCGGCGCCGGCCGTACGATGCCTCCTCATGGACCCTGAAGGATCTGATCGCGTCCGGCTCGAGCGAGACGGAAACGTCGCGGTCGTCATCCTCGACGACCCCGCCCGGCGCAACGCGCTCTCGCTCGAGGTCACAGTGCAGCTGGCTCAGGCCGTCGACGAAGCCGCGACCGATCCGTCGATCGGCGCGCTCGTGCTCACCGCGACACCACCAGCGTTCTGCGCCGGGGGCTCGGTCGACGACCTGCTCGCACCGCGCGCCTCGCTGCGCGACATGTACGCGGGCTTCCTCGCGCTCGCGCGCCTGACGATCCCGTCGGTTGCCGCGGTCAATGGCCCCGTCATCGGTGCCGGTGTGAACCTGCCCCTCGCCTGCGACGTAATCCTCGCGTCGCCCGAGGCCCGCTTCGATCCCCGGTTCATGGACCTGGGCATCCACCCCGGTGGGGGCCACCTGTGGCGGATGGAACGTCTCGTCGGTCGTCAGGCGGCGGCGGCGATGGTGATCTTCGGCGAGTCGCTCACCGGCGAGGAGGCCGCGCGCATCGGGCTCGCCTGGCGTTGCGTTGCCGACGACGAGTTGCTCGCCACCGCGATCGCACTCGCCCGCCGCGCCGCCGACCGGCCCCGCGAGCTCGTCGGTCGGGCCAAGGCCGTGCTCGATGCCTCACCCGCCGTCGACACCTGGAGCGAGGCGTTCGAGCTCGAGTTCTCGCACCAGGAGTGGTCGATGACCCAACCGGCGTTCCAGGACCGCCTGGCCGAGCTCCGGACCCGTCTGGCCAAGGAGTGAGCGCCGGTCAGCCCCTGAGGTCATCCAGCGGAGGCGACGGCTCCGAAACACGATGGTGGACACGATGAACACCTTCGACGACGCCGAGCTCTGCGCCGAGGCGCTGGCCGCCGATCCGAACGCAGTGGTCCCCGACGACGCGGTGCCGCTCTCGGCGCTCATCGACGACGCCACCCCGGCCCCGCTCCCCCAGTGGTACATGCCGGCACCGATGCAGGCGCGTCGCCTCACCGGGTGGCGGCGACAGCTGGTCCGCGGGAACGTGGCACTGATCATCGCGTCGTTCCTGATGATCAACGCGGCCGGCCTCTGCAACACCTACGGCCAATTGCATTTCTGATCGAGCTACTGCACTGCGCCGACCGCGTGGAATTCGATGCGGTAGACGACCGTGTCGTCGGCCACCGGGCCCGCGTGCGCGGTACGCGCCCGCAATGCCTCGCGGTCGCTCTCGCCGCAGCGCCGGACGTCGGTCGCGTTCAGGGAGGCGAACGGCACCAACTCGATCTCGTCGACCTCGATCCACCCGGGGCCGACGCGGTAGCGCCCACCGACCTTCACCTTGGGACGAGCCCAGAGGCGGCAGGTGAGCGTCACCGACCCCGCGAGCACGTCGTCCCGAAGATCTGGGCTGAACTGCACGAGTCCACGGTACGTCGAGATCATTCCCGCCGTACACGTCGTAGTCTCCCCCCTGACCAGGGGGAGCCGATGGCCGCGACCGACGACGGCAAGATCGAACGGGAACTGCGCTCGCTCGCCGAACGCTACGCGCAGGGAGTCGATCGCCGCGTTGCCGGCGATGAGTTCGTCGCCCTCTTCCACCCCGACGCGGTGATCGCAATCCACGACCCGAGCGAGAGCACCGAGGCCCGGGAGCTACGCGGTACCGAACGCATTGCGCGTATCCCCGAGGTCATCACGCGCTACGCGAAGACGTTCCATCACCTCGGCCAGTCGACCTACGAGATCGGCGGCGGTGAGGCCACGGGCGAGGTGTACTGCATCGCGCACCACCTCACCCCCGACGACGCCTCTCCGGAGGGCGCTGGCGGTACCGACTACGTCATGTACATCCGCTACGAGGACACCTACCGCACCGACGCCGCGGGCGTGTGGAAGTTTGCCCGGCGCACGTTGCGAGTCGACTGGACCGAGACCCGCGCCGCGAACCCACCGACGGCCCGGTAGCGGAAGGACCACCATGGACGGAGCACTCGTCGGGCAGCGCGCGGTCGTGGTGGGCGGTGGATCGGGCATCGGCCTGGCCTCGGCCCGAGCCCTGGCGCGCGACGGCGCGCTGGTCACCATCGTGGGTCGCACCGAATCGAAGCTGGTCGACGCGCAAGCCGCGCTGGCCCGCGACGGCCTCGACGTCTCACACTGTGCGTGCGACGCGCTCGACGCCGCGTCGGTACGCGCCGCGGTCGACGCCGCGTCCGACGCCGAGCGCAGGCTGCACATCGCGGTGGTCGTCCCCGGATTGGGTGCCATCACCCCGGTGCTCCTGTTCGACGACGACCAATTCAGCGAGCAGGTCGACGCGAACGTCCGCCCCGTGTACTTGTTCCTCAAGTACGCCGGCCAGGCGATGGTCCGCGCCGGCGGCGGCTCGTTCGTCGCCATCTCGTCGACCGCGGCGGTGTTCTCGGCGCGTTACCTGGCCTCCTACAGCGCGGGGAAGGCCGCCGTCGATCAGCTCGTGCGCGTGGCCGCCAACGAGCTCGGCGCATTCGGCATTCGCGTGAACTCGGTGCAGCCGGGCATGACGCACACCGCCGCGACCGAGGGCGCGTTCCGCAACCCCGCGATGCTGGCCGCGTTCATCGCCCAGCAACCCATCGCCCGCCACGGTGAGGCCGACGACATCGCGCAAGCCGTGCGCTACTTCGCCGGGCCGGAGTCGTCGTGGGTCACCGGCCAGCTCCTCACCGTCGACGGCGGCAACACGCTGCGCGCGTTCGTCGACTACCAACAACTCTTGCCCTTGCCCGACCAAGGAGAAACCCAATGAACCGCGCACCGAGATCGACCGAGGCGTTCGACGAGCTGATCGCCGCGCTGCAGGAGATCCGCGACGGCTACGTACTCAACGAGGACCGATTCACCGAGGCGCTCGACGTGGTCGAGGGCTTCCGCTACGTGACCGAGGTGCTCTCCGGAGCATCCGAGTTCTTCGTGGAAGGTGACCCAGAACATCCGCGCATGGCTTCGATCGTGAGCCCGGCGCGCAAGTTGCAGGGCGACAACCCCGACTCGATCTATCACTTTGCCCAGATCCGCGGCGACCGTTCCTACCGCGTCTTCGGCGTGCGCGGCGAGGAGACGTACATCTCGTTCACCGTCCACGGGGAAGCGGTCGACGGCGGGTTCAACGGCCGCGTGCTCGCCGACATCAACGACAGCCAGTTCACGTTCGCGCCCGACGGCTCGTACGAGATCGTCTTCGCCGCCGAGCCCCCCGTCGGCGATCAAGCTGGCGGCAACTGGGTGAAGCTCGACCCCGACGCGCGCATGTTGATCGTGCGCAGCTACTTCCTGCGCGAGCACTCGGCGCAGTGCGACCCGACCGTGGCCGTGCGCATCGGTATCGAAACGCTGGGCGACGTCGCACCACCTCCCCCCCTCGACGACGCGACACTCGCAGCCCGCATGCGCGCCGGGGTGGCGTTCCTGCGCCAGACCACCGTCGGGCAACCCCTCCCGGGAACGCCGTCGCCCGCGCCGTTCATGGCGAACGAGCCCAACCGGGTCGGCGAGCCCTGGAGCTTCCGCAACGCCGGGGTCGACGCCGCCGGTGCGGTCGACATCTTCTATTCGATGGGCCGCTGGGATCTCGGTCCTGACGAGGCGCTGGTCATGCGGGGTCGGATACCGCCGTCGCGCTTCACCAACGTGATGTTGTGGAACCGGCACATGCAGACGTTGGAGTATCTGCACCGCAACAGCTCGCTCAACACTGCGCAGATCACCTACGAGGCAGACGGTTCGTACGTGATCGTCGTGGCCCACCGCGATCCGGGGGTACCGAACTGGCTCGACACCGGCGAGCACAAGACCGGCACGATCTTCTGGCGCTACCTGCTCCCCGAATCGGACCCGGACATGGCCGACTGCGAAGTCGTGCCCGTCGACAGTCTCCGGTGACGGTTAACCAAGCGTGAGACCGGCCGCGATCGCGGCTCCCAACTCGTGGCACGCGTCGAGGTCGGCGGGCGACGGCTCGCCGACCACCGACACCGGTGCCTGCGCAGCGCGCCACTGCAAGCCGGTGGTCACCATCTCGATCGAACGCAACGCGCCGATGGTGTCGTTGTTGCCGTGCACGTACACACCGAACGGTCGGGCGACGGTCGCGGCGAGGCACGGGTAGTAGATCTGGTCGAAGAAGTGCTTGAGCGCGCCCGACATGTAGCCGAGGTTGGCCGGCGTACCGAGCACGTAGCCGTCGGCGGCGAGTACATCGGCCGCGGTTGCCTGCAATGCCGCGACGGCCACCACGTCGACGCCCTCAACCAGCGGATCGCGGGCGCCCGACTGCACCGCGTCGAACATGGCGTGCATCGATGGTGACGTCGTGTGGTGGACATGCAGCAGGATCGCCATGCCGGCACGATACGCTCGCCGTCGTGGAATCAGAGCGGGCGGCTGGGGCGCCGTCGCTGGCGTTGCTCGCGCTGGAGATGCGCGCGTGGCCGGAGCTCGCCCTCTTCTTCGCAGCGTGGCCGATCCTGCTCACCCAACCTCGCGGCGACGGCCATCCGGTGCTCGTGCTCCCGCCGTTCGGCGCCACCGACGCGTACACCAGCCCGTTGCGGGCCGTCGTGCGCGCGCTCGGGTACTCGAGCCACGGCTGGAAGCTCGGTCAGAATCTCGGGCCGACCGCAGCCATCCTCGACGGCGTGCCCCGCCGACTCGCCGAGCTGCACGAGCGGACGGGTCGGCGCGTCAGCGTCGTCGGCTGGAGCGCGGGCGGCATCATCGGACGCGAAGCCGCCCGGCTTCATCCCGACGCGGTGCGCCAGGTGATCACGCTGGGGTCACCGTTTCGGCTGCTGATCGACGAGCGTTACAAGACCAACGCCGCGTTCTTCTATCGCATCGCCGAACGTTGGCACGTGCCACCTTCGGAACCGATCCAGCGTTCCGAATACCGCCAGCCTCTCCTCGACGTACCCGCGACCGCGATCTACACGCGCACCGATGGCGTCGCGAGCTGGCAGTGGTGCCTCGAAGACGACGGCCCGCGCGCCGAGAACATCGAGGTCTACGGCAGTCACTGCGGGCTGGGCCACAACCCCGCCGTCGTGGTCGCGATCGCCGACCGGTTGGCGCAGCCCGAGGCCGAGTGGAAGCCGTTCACGCCACCGCGCGCGTTGCGGCACTTGTACCCCCACTGACGGCTGGTCGATCGCTCAGGGGCGGCCTGCACCCGGCACCGCAACCGGGCACGCGTCGATACGGCCGGTTCGACGACCGGCCAGCGCGTCACGCTTCCAGTCGGCCGCCACGCAGATCAGCAGCGTGCGCCGGTCTTCGCCGCCGAGCACGCAGGCCACCGGGACCTCACCGGGAAACGCGATCGAGTCGGTGACCTCGCCACCCTCGCGCACGCGGAACACGCGGGCCCCGATCGGGTCGGCGACCCACACCGCACCCTCGGCGTCGAGGCAGATGCCGTCCGGCGGCGCCACCGGCACGTCGGTGCCCTCCGGGACGAGCGCGGCGAACGTGCGTCGATCCGCGAGCGTGCCGTCGGCCGCGATGGTGAACGCGGTGAGACACATCCCCCCACTCTCGGCCACGATGAGCGTGCGGCCGTCGTCGGTGAGAATGTGGCCATTCGGTGACTGGAGGTCGTCGGCCGCGCACTCCCACGCGCCGTCGGGGGTGACCCGGAACGTCTGACCCGGGCGACGTTCGGCGCCTTCTTCCTGGATGCGAGTGCCCATGTCGCCGACGTAGGCCGTGCCGTCGGCCGCCACGATCATGTCGTTGAGCGACCCGCGCGCCGCCGATGACAGATCCGCGTGTTCGACCAGCGATCCGTCGGCGTCCAAGCGCAGCAGGCGCTGGGTCTCCATGGCGACGATCAGCAAGCGACCGTCGGGAAGCCAGCCGAGACCGGAGGGTTCGTCGTCGGCAACCGTGACGACCGTTCTCGCCTCGCCGTCGACCGTCGTGGCGACCACGCGGTGGTCGTGCATGTCACTGAACCAGAGGCGGTCATCGTGCCAGCGCGGGCCCTCGCCGAACACCAGATCGTCGAGCACCGTGCGCACGCGCGACGAGGGGGCCATCCGCGCACCCTACCGGTGACGGATGACCCCCGCGCTGCGTTCAGATCAGATCAACCGGTGAAGCGAGGCCGCAGGGCGACGACGCCCAGCAGGTCGACCAACGAGTAGTCGTTGGTGACGGTGACGGCCTCGGCCTGACCTTCGGCGAGCGTCGGAGGCGTCGCCGGGTCGTAGGTGACCTTCGGCTGCAACAGCACCCGAGCGTTGTCGTAGGCCACCGGGGCTTCGACCACCGAACAGGTCGAACCGGGGAAGACGTCCTCGACCGTCCCCGCGGTCCCGCCGGTGGTGGCATTCGCCACCGTCAACGTCTTCGTCGTGCCGTCGGAACAGGCCACTGTGAACGAGTACCCCGCCGAAGCAGGGACCGTGGCGCCGTTGGTGCCGGTGACGACCTTGGCGACGGAGACGCTCGCGCCCCGCACCTCGACCGCACCGGTGTCACAACCCTTCAGCTGCGGGCGGGTGACACCCCGCTGGTCGATCGTGACATCGAAGCCGGCCAAGTCGTCGCCGTTGCCGCAAGCCGCAGCCGGAATGTTGTCGATCAACGGGCTGTCGTTCGCCGGCAACATTGTCTCGGTGGGACCGGTGTTGTCACCCAGCGCACCCAGTTCCGGGTCGTTGGTCGACAGGTGGCTGTCGCTCGCCTGGATGAAGTTGCATGAATCGTCGTCGGTGTAGTTGTAGCCCTCCGACACCAGCGTGCCGGCCGAGCAGTTCACCCCACCGATCGGATTGGTGACGTCGGTGCCGAACACCGTCAGTACGCCATCGACGTCGAGGTTGCCCGAAGCCGTCAAGATCGCCGACGCGTTCGGAGCGTCCGCGCCGCGCCCGTCACTCTTCGCCGCTGACGCGCCCTTCGCCCGCTCGATCGACCCCGTCGCGGTGTTGCTGTCGATCGTGTCGTAGGCGAGGTTCACCGCGTTGCCCTCGTGCCCCGAGTAGATCGCGCCGCCGTTGCCGGCCTCGTTGCCGGTGATGGTCGAGTTCACGACGGTCAACATTGCGCCGGAGTACTCCAGCGCGATGGCACCACCGGTGCTACTCGCGGTGTTTCCCGAGAAAGTCGAACCCGTGATCGTCGTCGCGCCGATCCCGTTGTTCGATTGCACATCGAGAGCGCCGCCGTCGTCGGTGGAGTCGTTCCCCGAGAACGTCGAGTCGGTGATGGACACGGTCGCGCCACCAAAGTTGTCGACGTTGCCGGCACCGCCGTCACCGTCTTGCGCGTGGTTGTTGGAGAACGTCGAACCGCTGATCGTCACCGCGATGCCGACCTCACCGTCGGCCTCGAAGCCCCCGCCCTCGTCGTTCTGGGAGGTGTTGTTGGTGAAGGTCGAGTTCGTGATCGTGAGGTTGCCGAACGACTCGCCACCGCCGCCTTCGCCGTCGGCCGTGTTCCCGCTCACGGTGCAACCGTCGAGCTTGACGTTGTTCGCTTGGTAGCCACCGCGCCGGTCGGTGGCGGTGTTGTTGCTGATCGTGGAGTTCGTACACGTGAGGTCATGACCGTCGAGGTAGAGGCCGCCGCCGTTGCTGCCGTCGGCGGCGACGTTGTCGGTGATGGTCGAGCCGTTGAGCACGACGTCACCGCCGGACCAGATCCCCCCGCCGTCGCCTTCCGGCGTCCCGCCGGTGATGGTGACGTTCGTCAACGTCAGCTGGCCGCTCGCGTCGTTGTCGAGTACGCGCTCGAAGTTACAAGTCTGCGTGATCGTGTGCCCCGTGGCGCCACCGTCGATGACGATGTCGGCGTTGCTCGTGCGCAGCGCTTCGTTGTCGCCAGTGCACGTCAACGTGATGTCGGCCAGGAGCGTGATCGTCCCCGTCCCCGTCTTGAACGCGGCGCGGAACGCGCTCTCACTCGAGACCGACGCGCTCGCGCCCGCCGGCGATTGCGACAACAGCGCGTAGGTCGGTGCGCCGACCAATGCCATGACCGCGACGAGCTTCGTTGCCCGCCCCATCCCGAACCTACGCATTACGCGCCTCCTGCAATCCCAGTGCCCGAGCCCAGAGTCCCCTACCCAATCGAGAGACGGTACTGCACCCCCGCCGCGTGGATCAGGATCCGCTGTGTAACGTCGACCCGATGGACGAACCGGTCTCGGCGGCACGAGTGGCGGAGCTCCTCGGCGACGCCCTCCCCGACCCGGCGCAGATCCCGGCGTCCGCGTTCGGGTTGGTGGCGGCGGTACGTGACCTGGTCGAGGCCGTGGTCATGACCGATGTCGACGGCGAGACCCGATCAGCCGCGGCCGCCGAGCTCGGGGCAGTCGCGGCACGGCTTCGGACCCATCGGCGCGCCGACGCCCTCTACATGGTCCGGCACGCGGATGGGCGAGTCGAGAGCCTCAACCAGGCCGGCTCCGGTCGCCTCAATCCGCAGGCGCCACCCATCGAGTGGATCCACCGGCCCAAGGAACCCCCCGCAGGCACGACCCCGACGCCGGTCGAGGTTCGAGCGCGGTGCACGTTCGGGCCGCAGCACGGCGGTTCGCCCGGGCGGGTGTACGGAGGCGTGCTCGCCTGCGCGCTCGACGAGGTGCTGGGTGTCGCCGCGCTGGTCTCGGGCGCCACGGGCATGACCGTCGCCATGTCGGTGTCGCTGCGCGGCGGCACCCCGTTCGGCGTATCCGTCGACATCGTCGGGCGCTACACCGGAAGCGAAGGGCGCAAGAGCTTCACCTCGGGCGAGGTCGTCGTCGACGGCGTGGTCACGGTCGAGGCGACGGCGATCTACGTCGGCGAGCGCCGCTGATGAACGCGTCCGACGTCGTCTCGGGCGCCGCGTGGCGCGCGTTCTGCGACCGACTCGCAACAATGGGTGACCGCATCCTCGGCGACGACTTCCCCGCCGATCCGCACGACCGAGCCGAAGGGATGCGCCACCTCGCGACCCAGACTGCGTGCTGGCTCACCTACGCCACTGGATACAGCGATCCCGCACGACCGGCGTTCTTCCGCAGCGCCGATCCCACGTACGCATGGGGAGGACCCAACGTCGACCAGGTGGCCCGGCGCGCCACCATCGACGGCGCCGGCACGTATCGCGTGTCGGGCCGGATGGGTTCGTGCGAGGAGTTCGTGCTGCAGTTGAAGGGCGGCGCGACGCAGAGCGGGGGTGCGAACATCGCCACCGAAATCACCGCGTCGCAACTCGGCCTCGGGCCCGGCGACGAGTTCGAGATCTGGTTGAGCGCCGACGAACACCCTGGAACCTGGCTCGCGCTCGCGCCCGGGCCCGGCTTCGTGCACGTGCGCGATTACTACTTCGACTGGTCGCCCGCGGAGCCCGCTACCTTCGTGATCGAACGGCTCGACACCGCGGGCACGTCCGCGCCGCGACTCACGGCCGCGCGCGCCGCCGAGATCCTGGAGATCGCGGCGCACGAAATCGAACACTCCACCGTCTACTTCCGCGACTTCCAGGCGCGCTTGCGCGACGCGCAATCGCTCAACGAGTTCGGCGCGCCCGACGTGTCGGGGCGCGGTGTCCAGGACATCATCTACAGCCACGGGTTCGTCGCGTTGAGCCCCGAAGCGGCGTTGGTCCTCGAGCTCGACCCGAACGATGCGGCACTCTGGGGCGTGAGCTCGTACACCCGCGCCTGGTACGAGCCGCTCGACTACGCAACGCGCGTCTCCAGCCGCAATCACCGACAGGTGAGGCCCGATGCCGACGGCCTCGTGCGCGTCGTGCTCGCCGATCGCGACACCGGCACTGCCAACTGGCTCGACACCGACGGGCGCGCCGAGGTGCTCACCACGGTCCGCTGGTTCCGCCCTCCGGTGCTCCCCTCGATTCGGGCCGAAGTCGTTCCGTTCGACGAGCTCGAGGCGTACCTCCCGCAGGATCATCCGTCCGTCGACCCCGGTGCGCGCGCGCAGGAGATCCGTACCCGCGCCGTGCACGTCGCCTGGAGGTACCGCACATGAGCGGAGTGGCCGCGGGCCGGGTATCCCGGCCCGCAACGAAGCGGGGGCCGAGCGCCCCGGCGCGCAGCACCGAGAGCGGGCAAGCATGAGCGGAGTGGCGAGCGCGAGCGAACGGCCGCGGGCCGGGTATCCCGGCACGCAGAGAGCGAGCCATTCAACAGGCACCGAGAGCGGGCAAGCATGACGGTCGACAACTCGGTCGCGGGGAGCGTGGTGATCGTGACTGGCGCGTCGAAGGGCGTCGGCCGGGGCATCGCACTCCATCTGGCGCGCAACGGGGCGTCACTGGTGATCACCGCACGCAAGCACGAAGCGCTCGAGGCGATGGCGGCCGAGCTCGATGCCATCGGCGCGCCGCACCTGTCGACCACGCTCAACGTCGCTGACCGCAACGGCGCGTTCGCGCTCGTGGAGCAAACCATCGCGACGTTCGGTCGGGTCGACGGCCTGGTCGCGAACGCGCAGACGTTCCGGTCGGTCACGCCGTTCGCCGAGATCACCGAACACGACATGGACGTCTTGCTCGACACCGGGCCGAAAGGCACCCTCTGGGGCATGCAGGCGGTGTTCCCACACATGCGCGACCAGGGCCGCGGTCGCATCGTGACCATGGGCTCGAACGCGGCGCTCTTGGGCGCGGTCGGGTACGCGCCGTACGCGTCGTCGAAGGAGGCGATCCGCGCGCTCACGCGTTCCGCGGCGCGGGAGTGGGGCAAGTTCGGGATCACCGTCAACTGCCTGTGCCCGGTCAGCGCCGCGCACCGCGCACCACCCGCCGGCGAGGACCCCGAACGGGCGCGCATGTTCGCCGAGACCTACGCCAACCAACCCATCCCGCGCGACGGCGACGCCGAAGACGACATCGGCCCCGTCGTGCAATTCCTCCTCTCCGACGCCAGTCGCTACATGACCGGCCAGACCCTGATGGCCGACGGCGGCGCCATCATGCTGGTGTGACGGTG
>Ga0075026_100000711_pt1 | contig 13793 bp, 11 predicted proteins | sample Str012_2_FD_71392 | JGI IMG/M metagenome (GOLD analysis project Ga0075026, IMG submission 71392) | Freshwater sediment microbial communities in response to fracking from Pennsylvania, USA - Straight Creek_MetaG_SC_2012 | ecosystem: Environmental > Aquatic > Freshwater > Creek > Sediment...
GCCCACACGCCCCAGCCCATGAACCCGATGGCGATGCCCGAGAAGATCACCACCGAGTAGCCGAACAGCGGCTTGCGCGAGAACGTGGGCAGCACCTCGGACACGATGCCCATGCCGGGGAGGATGAGGATGTACACCTCGGGGTGGCCGAACAGCCAGAACAGATGCTGATAGAGCAGCGGATCGCCGCCCTTCGACGCCACGAAGAACAACGTGCCGTAGTTGCGGTCGAAGAACACCATGATCATCGCGGCGGTGATGATCGGCATGGCGAACACGGTGAGGAACGCGACGACCGTCATCATCCACGTGAACACCGGCATGCGCATGAGCGTCATGCCCGGTGCGCGCATGTTGAGAATGGTGACGATGAAGTTGATCGCCGAGGTGGTCGACCCGATGCCGAGCAGCACGATGCCGACACACCAGAAGTTGGGGCCGTTGCCCGGCAGTGCGCCGCCCGAGATGGGTGTGCTGGTGAGCGGCGTGTAGCCGAACCAGCCACCGTTGGGCGCGCCGCCGAGGAAGAAGCTCGAGTACATGAACAGGCCACCGAAGAGCACGACCCAGTAGCCGAACATGTTGAGACGCGGGAAGGCGACGTCTCGCGCGCCGATCTGGAGGGGGATGAAGTAGTTGCCGAACGCGACCGCCAGCGGCATGCCGACCAGGAACACCATGGTGGTGCCGTGCATCGTGAACATCGTGTTGTACTGCGCCGCGGTGAGCACAGTGCCGTTCGGACCCGCGAGCTGGAGGCGGATCAACAGCGCCTCGACCCCACCGAGCACGAAGAACATGAGCGCGGTGCCGCCGTAGAGGATGCCGATCTTCTTGTGGTCGACGGTGGTCCACCAACTCCAGAACCCGGTCGTCGACTTCGGCCGGTGCAGCGGGAGCACCCGCGTGATCGGCTTCGGCAAGGAGCGGGTGACCGTCGTCATTACTTCTGCTCCAGGAGGAAGTCGGCGATGGCTTCGGCCTGCTGCTGGGTCATCGATTTCTCACCCGGCGGCGTGTTCTCGATGAACGACGGCATACCCACGCAGATGTTGCTCGGGGATGGCGGGAGCCGGCAGTCCTGTGACGACATCGGGATCATCGACGGCGCGTTCTTCACCCAGTTGACGAGGTTCGTCTTGGTCAGCGGATAGGCGCCGCTGGCGAACACCGTGCGGCTGGCGAGGTGAGTGAGGTTGGGCGCGTAGGCCGCTTTCGACGAGTCGTCGAAGACGTGGCAGTTCGTGCACTGGAAGGTCTTGACGATGAGTTCCTGGGTGGGACCGGCCGGCGTGGTGCCGTCGGAGTCGTAGAGCGGGTTCACCGGACCCTGCTGCTGTTCGTTCAGCCATTTCTGGAAGTCGGCCGGGCTCTTGGCGATCACCCGGAAGCGCATGTTGGCGTGCGACAGCCCGCAATACTCCGCGCACTGGCCGAGGTAGGTGCCGGGTTTCTCGGCCGAGAGCGTCATCGTGTTGGTCTGGCCGGGCACGACGTCCTTCTTGCCGGCGAGCTCGGGCACCCAGAAGCTGTGGATCACGTTGCAGGTCTTGGCCGCGCCGGTGCCGTCGCACGCGTTGAGGTGCACGAACACGTCGCGCCCGGTCGGGATGATGAGCTCGTCGGCGGTGACGACCTTGGCGTCGGGGTACGAGAACTGCCACCACCACTGCTTGCCCTCGACGTTGACCTGCAACGCACTGGGCCCCGGGTTCTGCGCGAGGTCGAAGATGGTGGCGACGGTCGGTACCGCGACGATCGCAAGCAAAAGCGCGGGGATGATCGTCCAGCCGATCTCGAGGCGGGTGTTGCCGTGGATCTGCTTGGGGTTCTCGTTCGTGCCCGGGCGGTAGCGGAATCGGATCGCCAAATACACGGTGGCGGCGATGATCGCGATCCCGATCACGATCGCGATGATCAGGATCGGGACGAAGAGGTCGTAGATCTTCTGGGCCTGCGGGCTCTTGGGCTGCAGCGAGTTCTGCCCGTTGTTCTTGACCTCGGAGCAACCGGCGAGAACGAGCACGACGCCAGCGGCGGCGGCGAGGACGAGCCGGCGTCCCCGAGAGCGGCGTGGCGTCATGTCCCCTTCCGAGTGTCCTGGGTCGCAGGGGCCGGTCAGGTCGGATTCCCCAGCGCGTCGGCACTCTACATGGGCGAACTTCGGCGACAGCAACTTCTACGACCGACTTCTCGCGGGCAGCGATCCGGCCCGCACGGCCTCCACCAGCGCGGCGTGGTCATGGTCGTTGTTGGCCGCGTACCTCGCGGCGAACGCGGCGACCGCGCGATCGAAGGAATCGCCGGTCCCGAGGTACCCGGCGAGGGCGGCGGCGTCGCCGGTGCGGGCGTGAGCGCGGGCCAGCGCCCGGGCGCAGAGCGCGCCGTAGGCCGTGAGCTTGCCCCGGTCCATGCGGGTGAGGTCGCCCTGACCCTTCACGTCCCAGAGCTGGCGGACGTAGTACTGGCGGCCGCTGCTGGGCGCCTCGCACCAGCCGAGGAAGATGTCGCTGGCTGCCTGGGTGAGACGCTGACCGGCAACCACTCGCCGGCCTTCGTGGCCGAGCTTCGACGCCCCGACGTAGGGCGCCAGCACCGAGGGTTGGGCCTCCTTCACCTGGAGGATGATCCGGTCGGGCGCGGCGTCGGCACCCGACCCCGGGGTCGCTTCGAACAGGCAGACCCAACAGCGGGTCCCGACGCTCCCCACGCCCACGACGCGGCGGGCGACGTCGACGATGCGGAATCGGTCGAGCAGGAAGCGCCGGTCGTCGGCCAGGGAGCTGCGGTAGTCGTCGAGCATCTCCGCGACTTCGTCCATGTCGTGGCCGGCCGCGTCGAGGTGCACGACGATCGGCGGATTCTCGACGAAGCGTGGGCGCCCACCGGTATCGGTCGTGAGTTTGGCGACGGCCCGGAGATGGTCTTTGCGCAGCGCCCGGGTGAGGTCACGCTGGGCCTGCTCGCGGTATCGGCGCGGGAAGTGCGCCACGAGGTCATCTGCGGTCGTGCGGTCGTACCAGACGTCGAGCACGCGCATCGTCGCGAAGTGCACGACGTACTCGCGGTACACCCGCACCGCCTCACTGACCACGCGGTCGCGTTCGCGCAACGGGAAGCCGTGCTGGCGCGCCACGACGTGCAGGCTCGCGGCGAGGCGCTTGACGTCCCACTCCCACGGTCCCGGGTCGGTCTCGTCGAAGTCGTTGATGTCGAACACGACGTTGCGCTCGGGCGTGGCGAAGGTACCGAAGTTGGCGACGTGCGCGTCGCCGCAGGCCTGGACGGTCAGCCCCGTGACCGGCGTCGACGAGAGATCCATCGCCATCACCGCGGCCGCGCCTCGGAAGAACGCGAACGGCGACTCGCCCATGCGCTCGTACCGCACGGGGATCAGCTCGTGCACCCGGGTCTGGGCCTGCTGCTCGAGCACCGCGAGCGGATCCTGGGTGCGCTCGGACACGCTCCATTCGGCGTGGGCGGAGCGCGGGAAATCGGCCCGCCGCGCTCGGCCAGCTTCGCGGCGCGCGTCGATGCTCGCGGCGGCCACTACCGGTACCCCACTACAGGTACCCGTCGGCGATGAGCTTCTTGGTCGCGAAGTTGCCCCAGATGGGCGGCAGGTACGTGGTGAACAGGCGGTGGGTCACCACGGTCGCGGTCGCGATCTCGGGCGGGATGCCGAACGCGGTGAGACCCCCCACCATGGCCGCCTCCATCACGCCGATGCCACCGGGCACCGGCACCAAACTGGCCAGGAACGACGCGGAGGTGTTGACGAAGACGATCTCGGCCACCGACAGACTCCCGCCGTACGCGGTGAGGCACGCGAGCAGGCACAACGAGTAGAGCAGCTGCGCGCCGATGCTGCCCCCGAGGATGAGGAAGAGCTGCCGGGGCGTGCTGAGGATCCCCCAGATGTTGCGCAGCGCGCCGACCACCTGCGGCCACAATTTGTCGCGCGCGAAGCGCCGGATCGGCGCGATCGCGAGCGCGACGCCGATCAGCACCGCGGCCACGAGGACGAGGAGCAGAATCAATCTGCGTTCCTCGTGGTCGGGACCGACACCACCGACCTCGGAAAGACTCGCCTCCTGGCCGATGGCGATGGCCGTCAGCACGAACAACGTGAACTGGGTGATGGTGCCGGAGATGCCGGCGAGCACTCCGGACGACGTGGCGGCACCGACCTCGACGCCCTGCTTCTGCAGGAAGCGGATGTTCATGATCGTCGATGACGCACCGGTGGGCGCGACGAGGTTCACGAACGACACCGCCATCTGCAGCAGGGTCACCGGCACGAGCGGGAGCGGCTGGGCCACCGAGCCGATCGTCGTGGCCGCGAACGCGATCGTGGTCGACTGCGCGAGCACGAAGCCGACAACGAGCCACGGCCAGTCGGCGGTCTTCAACGTGTCGACGAGCTCGCTGATGCTGCCGACCTGCCCGAGGATCACCCACAACGCGAACAGCAGTGCGACGACCATCACGATGTTGAGCGGCTTCACCCGCCGCAGCTCGACCGGACGCACCAACTCACCGTCGGTGCGGGCGACGAGCGCAGTCGCGAGGTCGTCGAGGAGCTCCTTGTGCGCCTTGAGCGCGCGGCGGGTCGCCGGCGTCAGCGCGGGTCGGGTGAGGTAGCGCTGAGCCGCGACGAGCTCGGCATTCGTCAACGTGCGGGCCGCCGCAGCGACTGCGGGCTCGGCGCCGGTGCGCAGCGCAGTGGTGACGAGCGCCTGCGCGACGTCGAGGTCGAGACGCGCGTCGGTCGCGGAGATCGAACCGCGGTCGAAGTCGACCAGCGTCGACACGCCGTCGCCCACGAGCACGTGCTCGCCGTCCAGCGCGCCGTGGGACACGCGCGCGTCTCGCAGGTGCCGCACGTCGGTCCAGAACGACGCGACACCTTCGTCGAGCGCGGCGCCGTCGGGAAGGTCGGAAAACGTGGGGCGGTCGGGCTGGTCGAGTGCGAGCAGCGCGGCCGACGGCCCCGCGACACCGGCGGCGACGACCCGCGGTACGTGCACGCCGGCGTCGTGCGCGGCGAACAGGCACACGGCTTCGTGCTCCACCTGCTGGAGCCGAGTGACGGTGAAGGTCGGGCCCGAGTCCTTGTAGGCGACGAACCGCCAGGCCTTGGCCACGAGCTGGGTGTCGGCGGCGTCGCGGCCGTACACGCGCACGCGCAGCGCGCGGCCGTCGGGCTGGCGGGCGCTGAGGACCGTCGAACCCGTCGGCTGGTCGGGGGTCAGTGCGACCGTATCGGTCACCACGCCGAGTTCTCCGAGCGCGGCGGTCACCTGGGCAACGGTCGGACGACCCGCTGGCGAGCCCAGCGCGAGCAACAAGATCGCGGCCACACCCCAGCCGACACCGAACGCGCCGATCGCGTCGGCCACTCCCCCGAGACCGACGATGATCGAACCGGGCACGACGAGCAGCAGGAGGAACTGGCCGCTTCGGCGGGCCGGGCGGGTCAGGAACGGCGCCGCCACCATCACGACCGCGGTGAGCACGGCGAGGCGGACGATCGGATACGACCCGGGTTCCGCGCCGCTGAACACCGCGGTGAACGACGACCACGTGCTCCGGCCGTCGACCGCGAACCCGAGGACGCGGGCGATGCACCACGCCGCCCCGCCGGCCGCCGCGATCACGGTGGCGAGCCGCACGCGGCGCGCCACCAGCGCGGCGAGCGCGACAAGCGCGAGGCCCCAGAGATACCCGATTGCGAGCGCCACCTGGAAGACGCCGTCGAGCGACCCGGGGAGCGTGGCGAAGAAGCGGTCGAGCGCGCGCTCGGCGGGGCGGAGGAACTGGGGATTCGCGGCCGTCACCGCGACCAGTACGGTCGCGAGCACGAGGCCGATCCAGTCGCCGATGAGTCGCCGGTACGGTCGCTCGTCGGCGGGCCCGAACACGATGCGCCGCGTGGTGCCCGGGTCGCTCACGCGGCGGACCCTAGTCTCGACCGATGCGCCGAACCCTGCTTCTCGCCGTGACCGCAGCGGTGCTCGTCACCGGCACATCGGCGGCGTTCGCCGCCCGCGCCCAGACCCCGCTGCGGCGGACCAACTGGGTGCTCACTGATCAGGTGTCGTTGGGCACCCCGCTCGACGGCGTCACCGTGAACGCGGTGTTCGACAAGACCCGGGTGAGCGGCACCTCGGGCTGCAACGGCTACGGCGGTTCGTACACGACCAAGGGCGCGCGCATGACGATCGCGAACGATGGCATGCACACCTTGATCGCGTGCGCGGGTCCGGCCGGCGCCGTCGAGACGGCGTACCTCGGGCGGCTGACCCAGGTCGGGCGCTACCGGATTCGCGGCACCACGCTCACGCTGTCGACGCGCACCGGTCGCCGCCTGCTCGTGTACCGGGCGTCGATCGGGAAGGACGCGCTCAAGGGCGGATGGAACGTCACGAGCTTCTACACCGGGAACGCGATCGAGGGGCCCGTGGCGGGGAGCGCACTCACGCTGGAGTTCGCGGGTGACCACGCTTCGGGCAACAGCGGGTGCAACACCTTCGACGGCGCGGTGAAGCTGTCGGGGGTCGACGGCATCGCGCTCGGACCGTTCCGTTCGACGCTGAAGGCGTGCGCCGACCCCGCGGTGTCCACCCAGGAACAGCAGTACCTGCACGCGCTCGAACTGGCCGTGCGGTACGAGGTCACCGGCAACCGGCTCACCCTGTTCCGCACCGGTGGCACCATTGCCGCGATGTTCGATCGCGCCTCGGGGTTGACGAGCGGAAGCTGACCCTTCCTCAACCCCGCTGGTCGAACGCAACCTTGATCGCGCCCGAATCGTCTTGGGTCGCGAGCACGCCGAACGCGTCGCGCCAGTGCTCGTCGAGCGGGAACGTGTGCGTCAGCATGCCGTCGAGGCTGACCCGGCCCGACTGCGCCAGCTCGAGGTAGTGGTGGATGCCGTGCTTGCGAACGCCGTCGACCTCCTCGATTCCGAACGCGTTCGACCCCACCCAGCTGATCTCCTTGAAGTACAGCGGCGTGTACTCCCAGTTGGTCGTGCCGTGCACTCCCGCTTTCACCAACGTGCCGTGCGCCTTGAGGAGGCGCACCGCGACCTCCATGGTCTCGCGCTTCGAGATGGTGTCGTAAACGACGTCGATGCCTCCCGGAAACGCCATCGGGAGTCCGGTGTGCGACGACAGCACGCCGCCTGACCACGCGGCGGCCTCCTCGATCACCGCCTCGGCTGGTGAGTGATTGAACACACGGTGCGCGCCCAACTTCTGCGCGAGCTGTGCCTGTGCACCGAAGCGCGCGACCACACCGACCTCGACATCGGGGAACAACGACCTCAAGATCGCAACTGCACACGTGCCCAACGCGCCGGCGCCGTACACCAGCACCTTGCCGCCCGGCGTCGGCGGATGGCGAGTGATCGCGTGCAGCGACACCGCGAACGGGTCGGCGAACACCGCGACCTCGTCGGTGATGGCGTCGGGCACGGGGAACAACATCGACGGGTGGGCCGGCATCAGCTGCGCCCACCCCCCACTCGCGTCCTTCGACGTGCCGGTGTGGATGCCGGGCGCGATCGGCGGCGCCTGGAAGTTCCAGCACAGGCTCAGGTCGCCGACCTCACACGCCGGACAGATCGGCGACACGCCCCGGGGCACGCACGACAGCCACGGGTTGAGCACGACGCGGTCGCCGACGTCGACGCCCTCCGCTTCGGGACCCAGCGCCACGACCTCGGCCACGACCTCGTGGCCGAGCACCTGAGGCATCGACGAGAACTCGCGCATCGGGTTGTCGATGCCGCCGTCACCCCAGTCCATGAACACCTGCTTGGCATCCGACCCGCAGATGCCGGTGAGCAACGGCCGGGTCACGACCCAGTCGGGGAGCAGGAACGCGGGGTCCGGCATCTCGACGTAGTCCATCGGCGTGCGCGCCAGCGCAACCAGGAGCGGGTTGTCGGTGTCGATCGGGTCGACCTCACCGGGCGCCACCCCGAACAGCAGTCCTCGCATCGCGTCATGCTCGCGGGCGTTCCGCGGCGCGTCAACTCGACTCCGCGGATCAGTACCCGAGCCGGTCGAGGGAGTGGGCGCGGCGTTGCCAGTCGCGTTCGACCTTCACCGCCGTGTCGAGGAACACCTGCGTGCCGAGCAACGCCTCCAACTCCTCGCGCGCCAGCGTTCCTGCTTCCTTGATCACCGCGCCGCCCTTGCCAATCACCATCCCCTTCTGCGAGTCGCGTTCCACGAGCACCTTCACCTCGTAACGCAACACATCGTCGTCGCGTTCGGGCTCGAGCTCCTCGGCGACGACGGTGATCGAGTGCGGCAACTCGTCGCGCGCGACCCGCAACAACTTCTCACGCACCAACTCGGCGACCAGGAAGGCCTCGGGTTGGTCACTCACGACACCACCGGGGTAGTACTCGGGCCCCTCCGGGAGTCGCGCGTCGAGCTCGCTGATCAACGCGTCGACGCCGTCGCCGGTGAGTCCCGACAGCGGCACGTAGGCGTCGAACTCGCCGAGCTCGCCTGTGACCAGCGCGAGCTGTTCACCGATCGCGACGCGGCTCGCGAGGTCGACCTTGCTCACCACGAGGATCTTCGGCGTGTCGACCTGCTGCACGAGCTTGGCCACGAACCGGTCACCCGGTCCGATCGCCTGGCCGGCCTCGACGAGCAGGCACACGACGTCGACCTCGGCCAAGGTCGCCCGGGCGCGGTCATTGGTGCGCTCGCCGAGCAGCGTGCGGGGCTTGTGGATGCCGGGCGTGTCGAGCAGCACGAGCTGCGACTCGGCGGTGGTGCGGACACCGCGGATCTGTGTCCGCGTCGTCTGCGGGCGGTCGGAAACAATCGCCACCTTGGTGCCCACGATGCGGTTGACGAGCGTCGACTTCCCGACGTTCGGACGGCCGACCAGCGAGACGAACCCCGATCGGAACGCGGTCACGACGGCGTGGGTGGTGCGTCCACCGCCTCACTGTCGCGCACCGCGATGTGCACGGATGCGATGCGCCGCCCCTCGACGCGCTCGGTGCGGAGCTCGAGACCTTGGAAACGCACGACCTCACCCTCCTCGGGCACGTGGCCCAAGAGGTTCAGGATCAGTCCCCCGACGGTGTCCCACTCCTCATCGGGCAGCTCGGTGCCGAGTTCCTCGCTCACGTCGTCGATCGGGGTGCTGCCCGGCACGCGTAGCGAACCGTCGGGCAGGCGTTCGAGCACCGGCGTTTCGACGTCGTACTCGTCGGCGATCTCGCCCACGATCTCCTCGAGCAGGTCTTCGAGTGTCACCAACCCCGACGTGCCCCCGTACTCGTCGATCACGATCGCCATGTGGAACTGCTTGGTGCGCATCTCGCGTAGCAACTCGGCGACGCGTTTCTGTTCGGGCACGAAGATCGCCGGACGCACGGCGAGCCGCACCTCCTCCGCGCCTTCACCGGCGCGGGCGCGGCGCACGAGGTCCTTGAGGTAGACGAGACCGACGATGTCGTCGGTCGATCCCTCTTCACACACCGGCAGACGCGAGAAGCCGCGCTCGATCGCTCGCTCGATGGCATCTTCGATGGTGTCGGTGGCGTCGACCGCGACCATGTCGGGACGCGGCAGCATCACCTCGCGCACGACGGTGTCGCCGAACTCGAAGATTGAATGAATGAGCCGGCGTTCCTCACGTTCGATGGAGTCTTCGCTCGCCGCGACGTCGGCCATCGTGCGGATCTCTTCCTCGGTGACGAAGGGGCCCTGCTTCAACCCCTTGCCCGGCAACACGACGTTGGCCACGCCGATGAGGAGGTTCGACAGCCACCGCAGTGGTGCGAAGTGAGTGAGGAACCACAACATCGGCGTGAGCGCGAGCGCGGCATTTTCGGTGTTCTGCACCGCGAACGTCTTGGGCGCAACTTCGCCGATCACGAAGAAGAGGAAGATCTGCAGCACGATGCCGATGACGACGCCCCACGGGCCAGCGGTGCCCTCGAGCAACACACCGATGAGCGTCGCCACCGTGAGTTGACACACGAGCACGAGCAGCAGCACGACGTTGAGCGTCTGCTCCGGATGCTCGAGCATCATCACGAGTCGATGCGCGCGCTTGTCGTCGTTTTCGTCCTCGAGCGCGAGGGCGCGGATCCGGCTCATACGGACGAACGCGGTCTCCGACGCCGCGAAGAAGATCGACATCGTGAACAACACGACGACGACCGCCACCATCACCCAGTCGGCGCCGCTCATCGGGAAGTGTCCGCCGTCTCGACCTGGGCGAAGCGCGCCAGCAACTCGCGCTCACGGCGCTGCATCGCGGCCGCGTCCTGCTCGTCGGCGTGGTCGTAGTTGAGTAGGTGGAGCACCCCGTGGACGACGAGGAGCGCCAGCTCGGCGTCGACCGTTCCGGCGTGGGTCGGCGCTTGGCGCGCCGCGACGGTCGGGCACACCACGACGTCGCCGAGCACGATCGGGGGGTCGACGGGATCGGTGGAGGTGCCGGGCCCGCGGCCGCCGGTGTCGGGTTGACGCCCGCTCGGCACGTGGTCGTCGTCAATCGGGAAGGCGAGGACGTCGGTCGGGCCGTCGCCGTCGAGGAACCGTCCGTTCAGATCGGTGATGGCTTCCTCGTCGACGAAGATGAGCGACACCTCGGCGTCGGCCGGCGCGCGTTCCTCGGCGAGCACGAGGCGCACGAGGCGCAACCAGCGCGGGAGGTCGAGCTCGATCGACGACTGCTCGTCGGACGCGAAGACTGACACGGCGTCAGTCGCTCGCCCGCTCGTACGCGTTCACGATGTCCTGCACGATCTTGTGCCGGACGACGTCGTGCGCGTCGAGTTCGACGAACGCAAGATCCGGGATGCCGTCGAGGATGGTGCGCACGGCGAGCAATCCGCTGCCGCCCCGACTCTCGGGGAGGTCGATCTGCGTGACGTCGCCAGTGACCACGATCTTCGATCCGAACCCGAGTCGGGTCAGGAACATCTTCATCTGTTCGGGCGTCGTGTTCTGCGCCTCGTCGAGGATGATGAACGAGTCGTTGAGCGTGCGGCCCCGCATGAACGCGAGCGGCGCGACCTCGATGGTGCCGCGCTCCATGAGGCGGCCGACGACCTCGGGTTCGAGCATGTCGTAGAGCGCGTCGTAGAGCGGGCGCAGGTAGGGGTCGACTTTGGCGAGGATGTCACCGGGGAGGAAGCCGAGGCGTTCGCCCGCTTCGACCGCGGGACGGGTGAGGATGATGCGGTTGATCTCCTTCGCCTGGAGTGCCTGCACCGCGAGTGCAACCGCGAGATAGCTCTTGCCGGTGCCCGCCGGCCCGATGCCGAACGTGATGGTGTGCTCCCGCACGGCGTCGACGTAGCGCTTCTGGCCCGACGTCTTCGGCCGCACCGGCTTCCGGCCTCGCAGAACCTCGGTGGTCAGCACCTCGGTGGGGCGCTGGTCGGCCTTCAACATCGCGATGCTGCGCCCGACGCCGTCGCGGTCGAGCACGTGGCCGGCCTCCAACAGCGCGACCATCTCCTCGAAGAGGCGCCCCACTCGATCGGCCTCCACCTCGTCACCGCGGACGCTGATCTCGTTGCCGCGCACGTGGATGGTGACAGGGAACGCGTCCTGGACGAGGCGTAGCAATTCGTCGCGTTGACCGAGCAGGCCCACCATGAGGTGATTGCCCGGTACGAGAATCTTGACCTGAGTCGACGACGGTACTGACACGTCGGGACGAGCGTAGCCGGGAGCCCGCGGCGGCCGGTGTGAGTGACCAGTGGAAGTGCGCGCTACGCAGTCGCGGCGCGCAGGCCGAGCTCGACGAGTCGGTGCCCGAGGTCGTCGGGGCTGCGTCCCATCACCGCGGCGAGCACCCGGAGGTCGTCGTTACGGATCGTGAGCATCTGACCGTTGAAGTCCTGGCGCTGCAGCTGGATGGTGGCGGCGTAGCGGGCGATGACTGCGGCGTCGTCGTCCTCGATCTCGTGGAGTCGGACGAGGTCGATGGTGAAGCCGTCGCCGGTGATACCGACCGGATCGGTGAGGTCGATCTCGATCTCCTGGCCGTTGCGGGGGAGGAGTTGGTCGGGTGGCACCCGGTAGAGCTCGGCCAGGCGCAGCAGACGCGGCACCGAGATCGCACGCTCGCCCCGCTCGTAGGCGCCGAGTACTGAGGCCTTGAACTCCTGGTCGGAGCGCGCCTCGACATCGTGGAGCGACAGCCCCTTCTGCCGACGAATGGCCCGCAACCGTTCTCCGACTTGCCGTCCGTCGAACCGTTCCATGCGCTCCCGAGCCCCCGTACGGCCGCCGCCTTGCGGGACTGTATCACTGAGTGATGGTGCTCACCACTCTCTGCGGTCATTTAGTTGGGATGAACTACGGGGTGGGTCGAAAAGGTGCGGCGAGCGGCGAGCGCGGCGGCGACCGCGATCGCCGCGGTCTCGGCGCGGAGCACGAACGGGCCGACGGCCAACTCGGGCACCTGACCCATCGCCGCGCGCTCGGAGGGTTCGAACCCGCCCTCGGGCCCGACGGCAACGACCCACTCGCCCTCCCGCGGCAACGCGAGCTCGTGCGCGGCCACGCCGTCGGCCGCGGCGACCACCAGGCCGGGCATCGTCGCCAGCTCGGTCGGCGTGACCGGACCTTCGACGACGGGCACGCGCGCTCGACGCGCCTGCGCGGCGGCTTCGCGTGCGACGCGGCGCAAGCGCTCGAGCCCGCTGGCAGTTCGCTCGTCGTCCCACCGCACGATCGAGCGCGCGGCCTGCACGAGGAGCACGCGGTCGACGCCGAGCTCGGTCAGTTTCTGCACCGCCAGCTCCGGCTTCTCGCCTTTCGTGAGCGCGCACGCGACCGTCAGCGCGGGCGTCAGGCGCGGTTCGTGGGCCACCGTCGATGTTGCTTCCAACTCGACCCGGCCGGCTTCGGCGGTCACCACGGTGAACACCCGCCACCGGCCGTAACCGTCGGCCGCGGTGATCGTCTCTCCCGCACGGATTCGCCGAGCCCGCTGGAGATGGTGACCGTCGCTGCCTTCGACGACGACGCGATCGTCGAGCCGTTCGACGAAGACGTGAGCGGTGGCGACGACGTGAGCGGGCGTCGCGCCCGGCGGAGCGACGCGCGCCGGCACGGGCGTTACTGGAACGCGCTGCGCAGGCGCGAGAACACGCCTTTGTCCTGCACGTTCGCGACTTCCTCGCCGCGCTGGGCGGCCAGGGCGCGTACCAATTCCTCTTCCTCGGCCGACAACCGCGTCGGCACTTCGACGTCGATTCGCACGAGCAGGTCGCCTCGGCCGCGGCCGCGGAGCGCGTACACCCCGCGACCCTTCAGGCGGAACACGTGACCCGGCTGCGTACCCGGTGGCACGATCAGCTCTTCGAGCCCCTCGAGGGTATCGATGTCGAGATGCGTACCCAGCGTGGCCTGGCTGAATGCGATCTGCCGCACGTGGAGGAGATCCTCACCCTGGCGCTCGAAGCGCGCGTCGGGCGCGACGCGCACCGTGACGTAGAGGTCGCCGGGTACACCACCGCGGGGAGCCGCCGGACCCCGCCCCGAGAGCCGGAGCCGTTGGCCGTCGTCGACGCCGGCCGGTACCTCGACATCGATCGTGCGCGAGGAACGAATCCGTCCGTCGCCGCGACACTCGCGACACGGGGTGGGGATCCGACTACCGGTTGCGCTGCACGCGACGCACGGCGCGGCGGTGACGATCTGACCCAGGATCGAGCGACGCACCTCGCGCACTTCACCGGCGCCGCCGCACACGTCGCAGCGCGCCGGGTGCGTGCCGGGCTCACA
>Ga0075026_100000712_pt1 | contig 13785 bp, 10 predicted proteins | sample Str012_2_FD_71392 | JGI IMG/M metagenome (GOLD analysis project Ga0075026, IMG submission 71392) | Freshwater sediment microbial communities in response to fracking from Pennsylvania, USA - Straight Creek_MetaG_SC_2012 | ecosystem: Environmental > Aquatic > Freshwater > Creek > Sediment...
CACGGGACCGGGAAGTCGTAGATCTGGTCGCGGTGCGCGACGTGCGGGAGCAGGTTGTAGATCGCGCTCGTCGCCTCACCGTCGGGGATCCGCGCGACCGCGGCCTCCTTGGCCGCCTGGCGGTCCTCCTGGAGCGCCCAGAGCCCCGAGTGGTACTTCGTGCTGATGGGCGACGGTCCCCAGGCGACAGTCGCGGCCAACGACGTCGCCACCACGAGACCGACGAGGAAGCGGAGGAGCCCCGGCCACCGCTTCGCCACCCACGCGATCGCCTCGACGGTGGCGAGGATGATGCCCGCGAGCACGAGGGACGACCAGTGGTAGCGGATCTCGCGTAGGTAGGGGAGCGACGAGAACACGTTCACGGCGAGCATCGGCCCGGCGATGAGCAGCGTCGGGATCGCGAGCAGCGGGAGGAACGCGACCGGCGCGAACATCATCTCGTAATAGCTCACGCGGTCGTGTTCGGTCGCGAGGTCAACAGCCTGCCGCGGGTGGGTGACGAGATGGGTCCCGACTTCGACGGGGTTCTTGCCGAGACTGCCGAAGAGGCTGTCGTAGAACGGACCGATGCCGTTCGAGAGTGGAATGACCACGCGGGTCGCGAACGCGTACCAGGCGAGGCTCGCGCCGAGCACGACGATCCCGATCTTCCGGTGCCCCCGAAACGCGATGAGGACGCCCATGATCGCCAACGCGAGCGCGACGTCCTCCTTGCACGCCACCGCGATCACCGCGAACGCGACGAACAACCGCCAACGCTCGGCGCGCGCCGCCCAGTACGCGAACAGCAACGGTGCGATCGCCAGCGCGTCGGGGTGGAAGAACTCCCACGTGAGGAACTGATACGTCGGGTTGAGCAGGAGGACGGCGGCCAGTGCCACCGCCAGCCAGCGGTCGTGGATGCGATCGCGCGCCAGCAGGTAGACCGCGATCGCCCCGCTCGCTTGCACGACCACTTGCACCGACAGGAGGAACAGCGGACCGGCACCCAGCCAGTAGAAGGGCACGAACGCGAACAGGATCGGGTTGACATGGTGGCCGAACAGCTCGAGCCCGCGCACGGTCACGAACGGGTCGTGGAACCGCGACAGCAGCCAGACTCCCTGGTCGTAGATGCCGAGATCGAAGGAGAACGTCGCGAACCGGGCCTGCCGCAACCATCCCAGCGTGATGAACACTGCGCTCCAGCCCAGGACCATCGCGCCCAGCACCCAGCGCACGGGATCGCGCCATGACGGTGCCTCGTCCGCGGTGCCGAGTTCGAGCTCGTCGTTGTCGAGCACGAGGTCAGCCGTCACCCTGAGATCTTGCCAAGTACTCAAGGGGCGTGGGGGTCGGATCTCGGGCAGCCACCGGTAAGCTGGGTGCTCTCATGGGACTCTTCAACAAGATCCTGCACGCGGGCGAAGGCCGGAAGCTCAAATCGTTGGAGACGATCTCGCCGGTCGTCGGGGCCTTCGAGACCGAGATGCAGGCGCGATCCGACGACGAGCTGCGTGCGCTCACCCACCGATGGCGCGAGGAGCTCGACAACGCCGGTGACCCTGACGCTCAGCAGGAGCATCTCGACGACCTCCTCCCGGAGGCGTTCGCCGCGGTACGTGAGGCCGGGGTCCGCACCCTCGGCCAGCGCCACTTCGACGTGCAGATCATGGGGGGCGCGGCGCTGCACTTCGGGTGGGTCGCGGAGATGAAGACCGGAGAGGGCAAGACCCTCGTGGCGACTCTGCCCGCGTATCTCAACGCATTGACCGGTGGCGGCGTGCACCTCGTCACCGTGAATGACTATCTCGCCAAGCGCGACGCCGAGTGGATGGGTCGGCTCTACCGCCATCTCGGCCTCGATGTCGGCGTCGTGATCCCGGGGATCGACGACTTCGAAGCCAAGCGCATCGCGTACGCCGCAGGGATCACGTACGGCACCAACAACGAGTTCGGCTTCGACTACCTCCGCGACAACATGGCTGTCGCGCGCGAAGACCAGGTGCAGAGCAGCCACGCGTTCGCGATCGTCGACGAGGTCGACTCGATCCTCATCGACGAAGCCCGCACGCCGCTCATCATCTCCGGGCGCGCCGACGACGCCCAGGAGCTCTACGTCCAGTTCGCGGCCATCGTCAAGAACCTGAAGCGCGATGACGACTACGAGGTCGACGAGGCGAAGCGAACGGTCGTTCCCACCGAAGACGGCGTCACCGCGGTCGAGAAGGCGCTGGGCGTCGACAACCTCTACGAGAACATCAACCAGAACTTCGTGCACCAGCTGCAGGCCGCGCTGCGCGCCAAGGAGCTGTTCAAGAACGACGTCGACTACGTGGTGCAAGGTGGCGAGGTCAAGATCGTCGACGAGTTCACGGGCCGCATCCTCGAAGGCCGGCGTTGGTCCGAAGGACTCCACCAGGCCGTCGAGGCGAAGGAGCGGGTGAAGATCAAAGAGGAGAACCAGACCCTCGCCACGATCACCCTGCAGAACTACTTCCGCATGTACGACAAGCTCGGCGGGATGACGGGCACGGCGTCGACCGAGGCCGGGGAGTTCGCGCACACCTACGGCCTCGACGTCGTGTCGATCCCGACCAACCGCCAGATGGTGCGCGCCGACGAACCCGACCTCATCTACAAGACCGAGGCGGCCAAGTTCGATGCCGCGGCCGACGACATCGCCGAGCGAGCCGAGCGGGGCCAACCGGTGTTGGTGGGCACGATCTCGGTCGAGAAGTCCGAACACGTCTCCCGGCTGCTCGAGCAGCGCGGCATCACCCACCAGGTGCTCAACGCCAAGCAACACGAGCGGGAAGCGCACGTGGTCACCCAGGCCGGGCGACTCGGCGCGGTCACCGTGGCCACCAACATGGCCGGCCGCGGCGTCGACATCCTCCTCGGTGGCAATCCCGAGGGGCTCGCGCAGCAGGAGCTGCTCGCGAGCGGCACCACGGTCGACGAGTCACCCGAGAAGTACGCCGAGTTGGTCGAGCAGTTCAAGGTCGAGTGCGCGCAGCACGGCCAAGAGGTGCGTGAGCTGGGCGGGCTCTACGTCCTCGGCACCGAGCGTCACGAGAGCCGTCGCATCGACAACCAGCTGCGCGGTCGGTCGGGCCGGCAGGGAGATCCCGGCGAGAGTCGCTTCTACCTGTCGCTGGAAGATGAGCTGATGCGACTCTTCGCCACCGGTGCCATGAACTGGGTGATGGGCAAGGCCTTCCCCGACGACATGCCACTCGAGGCGAAGATGGTCACCAAGGCCATCGAGCGTGCGCAGCGCACGGTGGAAGACCGCAACTTCGAGATCCGCAAGGATGTCCTCAAGTACGACGAGGTGATGAACGAGCAGCGCAAGGTGATCTACCGGCGCCGCCAGCAGATCCTCGACGGTGGTGATCTACGCGACGAGGCCTACGAGGCGATCACCGCGACGATCGAACGCATGGTGATCACCCACGCCCGCGACGAGTTCCCCGAAGACTGGGACCTCGACGAGCTGCACCTGCAGATGACCACCGTCTACCCCACGCGCATCACGCGCGCGCAGCTCGACGGCTGCACCCACCGCGACCAATTGGTCGAAGTGTTCACCGACGACGCCATCGAGCTCTACGAGACCAAGGAAGCCGACATCGGCTCCGACAACCTGCGCGAGATCGAGCGCCGGGTGATGCTGTCGATGATCGACCAGCACTGGCGCGAGCACCTCTACGAGATGGACTACCTGCGGGAGGGCATCAACCTGCGGGCGATGGGCCAGAAGGATCCGCTCGCCGAGTGGCAACGTGAGGGCTTCGACATGTTCGAGGCCATGATGGGCCAGATCCAGGATCAGTTCGTCGCCTACGTCTCGCACCTGCAGGTCGCGGCGGTCGAGGAGGCAACGCGGGCCCCGGCGACCGCGACGATGAAGTACAGCGCGCCCGAAGATCCGGTGCAAGGGTCCGGTGCGATGCGCGCCACTGCGGCGTCGATGCCGGCGGACGAGCTCACGGGCGACTTCGGCAGCGCGCCGGAGGTGCTGGCGCCGCAACCCGAGATCCTGATGCCGGTGAAGGTCGACAAGACCCCCGGCCGGAACGATCCGTGCTTCTGCGGGAGCGGCAAGAAGTACAAGCTCTGCCACGGTCGCTGACGCGCCCGTCTGCCGACCATGCGCGATTACACCGCCGACCTTGCCGAACTGCGTCGCCGCGTCGAGGGCGCACGCGCCTACCTGAAGGTCGCCGAAGCCCGGGCGCGGATCGCCGAGCTCGAGGTCGAGGCGAGCAAGCCCGATCTCTGGGACGACCAGGACCGCGCCAAGAAGGTGAACTCCGAGCTCGCGCAATTGAGTGAAGACGTCGCGATCGTCGACGAGCTCGACGGCACCGTGTCCGACCTCGAAACCCTGGCCGAACTCGCGCGTGAGGAAGCCGACGAGTCGTTCGACGGCGAGATCGTCGCCGGCCTCGACGCGCTCGGTCGCCAGCTCGACATCCTGGAGCTGCGCGCCTTGTTCACGGGTGAGCACGACGACCGCGACGCGATCTGCACGGTGAACTCGGGTGCCGGGGGCACCGACGCGCAGGACTGGACCAACATGGTGCTGCGCATGTACCTGCGGTGGGCGGAACGGCGCGGCTTCGCCACCGAGATCGACGAAGTGTCGCCGGGTACCGAGGCCGGGCTCAGCTCGGCGACATTCACCGTGAAGGGTCGCTACGCATTCGGGTTGTTGGCGAGCGAGCGCGGCGTGCACCGGCTCATCCGTATTTCTCCGTTCGACGCCAACGCCCGCCGCCAAACCGCGTTCGCATCGCTCGATGCGGTCCCTGCACTCGACGAGACCGAGGCGCCCGAGATCGACCCGACCGACCTTCGTATCGACACCTACCGCTCGTCGGGCGCGGGCGGGCAGCACGTCAACGTCACCGACTCCGCGGTACGCATCACCCACCTCCCTACCGGGGTTGTCGTGTCGTGCCAGAACGAGCGGTCGCAGACCCAGAACAAGGCGCGGGCGATGCAGATCCTCGCCGCTCGTCTGGCCGAGCGACAACGCCAAGAGCGCGTCGCCGAGCTGGAGGCGCTGGCGGGGGAGAAGCGCGACGTCGCGTTCGGGAGCCAGATCCGCACCTACACGCTGCATCCGTACCAACTGGTGAAAGACGAGCGGACCCGGCACGAGACCGGCAACGTGCAGGCCGTGCTCGACGGCGACCTCGACGCGTTCATGGAGTCGTACCTGCAGTGGCGGCGCCAGAACGGGTGAACGGCACCCCCTGGGTGTGACGGGAGACACCAATTCGCAAATGGCTGCTGCTACCCTCGCGACCCTGAAATGATTCGCTTCGAGAACGTCTCCAAGGTCTACAAGGGCGAGGTCACCGCGCTCCGCGAAGTGTCGGCCGAGGTCCAAAAAGGAGAATTCATCTTCCTGGTCGGGCCCTCCGGCTCCGGGAAGTCCACCTTTCTGCGCCTCCTGCTCCGCGAGGAGCAGGCCTCGACCGGGCGCATCGTGGTGGCCGGGCGCGACATCTCGCAGCTGAGCCACTGGAAGGTCCCGCAGCTCCGCCGCAACATCGGCTGTGTCTTCCAGGACTTCAAGCTCCTGCCGAACAAGACCGTCTACGAGAACGTCGCCTTCGCCATGGAGGTGATCGGCCGGCCCCGCCACGTCGTGCGCACGCAGGTGCCGCAGGTCCTCGACCTCGTCGGTCTCGCCAAGAAGGCCGCTCGATTCCCCTCGGAACTGTCCGGCGGTGAGCAGCAACGCGTGTCCATCGCACGCGCGTTCGTCAATCGCCCATTGATCGTGCTCGCCGACGAACCCACGGGGAACCTCGACCCGGCGACGACGGTCGGCATCATGCGCATCCTCGACCGCATCAACCGCACCGGGACCACCATCGTGATGGCCACCCACGACCAACGCATCGTCGACGCCATGCGCCGCCGCGTGATCGAGCTCGACCGGGGCACGCTCGTACGCGACCAGGCGCGCGGCGTGTACGGCGTCGGGAGCTGACACCGCAACATGTGGACCCGGATCTCCTACTTCTCGCGCGAGACGTTGGTTTCGCTACGCCGCAACGTGCTGATGACCGTCGCGGGCATCGCGACGGTGGCGGTGTCGCTCGCGTTGTTCGGCGGGATCCTCATGCTGTCGAAGTGGGTCGACCACGGCACCGAACGCATCAAGGGCGGCGTCACGCTCGAGATCTTCATGACCGTGAAGGCCTCGGACACGCAGATCAAGGGCGTGCAACAGGCGCTCGACGATGAGAAGAAGCCCGGCGGCAACGTCAAGTCGTACACGCACCTCACGAAGGACGATGCGTACCGGGAGTTCAAGCGGATCTTCCGGCGCAACCCCGATCTCGTGAACAGCATCCGCGCGCAAGACCTGCCCGAGTCCTTCCGGGTCGTGCCGGTGAAGGCCGAACTCACCGAAACGGTCAAGGGCCAGTTCAGCACGCAACAAGGAGTCGAGTCGGTCGAGACCCCGGGTGAAGCGCTGAAGGGGCTCATCGACGTCACGCACACCGTGCAATACATCTTCTACTTCATCTCGATCGTGCTTTTGCTGTCGTCGTTGTTCCTCATCGTGAACACGATTCGCCTGGCAACGTTCGCGCGTCGACGCGAGATCGAGGTGATGAAACTCGTCGGCGCGTCGAACTGGTTCGTGCGCATTCCGTTCATCGCCGAGGGCATGGTCCAGGGGATCGTGGGCGCCGGCCTCGCCATCATCGCCGTCGCGTCGCTGAAGCACTGGGGTTTCGATCAGGCGTTCAACGATCGCAACAGCTTCTTCAGCGAGTTCTTCATCACCACCGCCGACGCCACCTTCATCGCCTTCATCGTGCTGCTCATCGGCATCGTGATCGGGATCATCGGCGCCACCATCGGCCTGCGCCGCTTCCTCCGAACCTGACTTCGAGTCGAATCCGCTGCGCCGTCCCGCTCTCCGAGCACGGCTCCGCTTCTTCTCCATAGCCCATCACCCAAGCCCATGACCCAATGGACCTGTGGGGGTGGTGTTGCTGATGTGACTGGTGTTGTTTACGCTGATGAGGATGCGGAGAGCTGCCCCCCTCGCCGCGGCCCTGCTCGTGGTCCTTGCCGCCGTGCCGCTCGCGACGCGCGCGGGGGCCCAGCAGTCGGACAAGCAGCAGCAGCTCCAGCAGCAGGAGAGCGACGCCAGCGCGGCGGAGCTGTCGGCGCGCGAGCAGCTCGTCAAGGCCCAGGCCGAGCGCCAGCACCTCGACGCGTCGCTCGGTGACGTCTCGGCGCGCGTCGCGGCCGCGAACGACCGTTTGACCGCCGCGCAGGCGAACGTCGACCGGCTCGCGGTTGTCACGCTGGCGCTCCAGGCGAAAGCGGTGGCGACCGAGAAGAAGCTCGACGCCGCGCGCGACGACATCCGCCGCAGCGCGGTGCTCCTCTATCGCCACGGCGACGGCGAAGCGATGATCGGTCTGCTCGGTGGCGGAACCGACGGGTCAGGTCAGCTCGTCGAGGGCAAGCACTATTTGCAACGCGTCTCCGACAAGCGCCAGGACGACGCGCGTCGCGTCACCCGGCTCAAGAGTCAACTTGACGCGCAACAACAGGAGGTCGCGGCGCAGAAGCAAGCCGCCGACGACGCGCGCGCGACCGCCGCCGACGAGAAGGCCAAGCTCGACGATCTGGCCGCCCAACAACAGCGCGCCCGCGACGCCGCGACGGGCGCTGAATACGCAGTATCAGTCGCGCTGGGTGCCGCCGTCACCCAACACGACGAAGCCGAAGCCGCGCTGCAGGCCGAGTCCGATCGCATCGCTCAACTCGCGAACGGCGCCGGCGATGGTCCGGCGCTCGGCGACGGAACCTTCATCCGGCCGGTTGCGGGTCCGGTCACCAGCCCCTTCGGTTACCGCACCGATCCGGTGACTGGTGGCACCGGCTTTCATTCGGGAATCGACATCGGCGCGTCCTGCGGCACGCCGATCAAGGCGGCCGGCACCGGTGTGGTCATCGCCGCGGAACCCAACGGTGGTTACGGCAACATGACCCTGATCAGCCACGGCAACGGTCTGTCGACCCTCTACGGGCACCAGTCGTCGTTCAACGTGTCAGCGGGTCAGTCGGTCGTGCAGGGTCAGATCATCGGGTACGTGGGCTCGACCGGTAAGTCGACCGGCTGCCACCTGCATTTCGAGGTGCGGGTGAACGGCAATCCGGTCAACCCGACCGCGTACTTGTAGGCGCGACGAGGGGTCTGCCTACTTGTTGGGCTGCGGAGTGACCCGGAGGTACGGCTTCTTTGCGTCCCAACCCTTCGGGAACTTCGCCTTGGCGTCCTCGTCGCTCACTGCGGGCACGATGATGACGTCGTCGCCGTCGGTCCAGTTGACCGGCGTGGCCACCTGGTAGTTGGCGGTCAGCTGCAGCGAGTCGATCACCCGCAGGATCTCGTCGATGTTGCGCCCCGTGCTCGCCGGGTAGGTGATGATGAGCTTCACCTTCTTGTCGGGGCCGATGACGAACACCGAACGCACGGTGAGCGTGTCGTTGGCGTTGGGGTGGATCATGTCGTAGAGGTCGGCGACCACGCGCTCGGGGTCGGCGATGAGCGGGTAGTTGAGCGCCGTGCCCTGGGTCTCCTCGATGTCGCCGATCCACTTCTGGTGTGACTCGAGCGAGTCGACGCTGACGCCGATGATCTTGACACCACGCTCGTCGAACTCCCCCTTGCGCTTCGCGAACGCCCCGAGCTCGGTGGTGCACACCGGCGTGAAGTCCTTCGGGTGCGAGAACAGCAGGCCCCAACCGTCGCCGAGGTAGTCGTAGAGGGTCACGGTCCCCTCGGTGGTCTCGGCAGTGAAGTTCGGGGCGTCGTCGCCCAGTCGAACCGGCATGTTGGCTCCTCCTTGGACAGCTCTTCGATGGGGTGCCCGCCCACACTATCGAGCCCGCCGCCAAAAGACGAGTGGAAAGGTCGGAAATCTTGGACCGGTTGACAGGCAACCCCTTCACCGATGAACCTGCGGACGGCCGGGGCGGAGGGACGAAGCGCGATGGCGACGTCGAGCAGTGGGTACGCGGCGACCCCGCTCCCGAAGAAGTTGGGCATCCGAGAGGGATCGAGGGTCGCGGTCGTCTCCGCGCCCGAGGGCTTCGCCGCGGTCCTCGGCGCGCTGCCTTCCGGGGTCGACGTACGGAACAGCGCTCGGGGTCGCCACGACGTCATCGTGTTCTTCGTGACGCGTCGCGCGGAGTTGGCACGACGGTTCCCATCGTTCATGCGGGCGCTGGAGCGCGACGGCGGCCTGTGGGTCGCGTGGCCGAAGAAGACTTCGGGCGTCGCCACCGACCTCACCTTCGACGCGGTGCAGCGCGTCGGGCTCAACGCCGGCCTCGTCGACAACAAGGTCGCCGCCATCGACAACACCTGGTCCGGACTGCGGTTCGTCCACCGAGTGGCCGACCGAAGTCACCGATGACCGCATGTCTGGCGGAGTGAACACGCATGTGCGGCAGATTTGTCTCGGTGTCGTCGCCGCAGTTGCTCGTGGCGCGCTTCGGTGTCGAGGAGTCGGCCATCGACGAGCGGGAACCCGACTACAACGTGACGCCACGCGCGATCGTGCCCGTGGTGCGGGAGCGACGCCCACCGAAGGGCGCCGACGGGCCGACGACTCGGGCGCTGTCGATGCTGCGTTGGGGTCTCGTGCCGTCCTGGGCCGAGAGCACCGCAATCGGCGACAAGCTGATCAACGCGCGCGCCGAGACGATCACCGAGAAGGCCGCGTACAAGCGTGCGTTCGCGCGCCGTCGGTGCATCATCCCGGCTGACGCGTTCTACGAGTGGCGGCCGTCGAAGCGCACGTCGGGCGCCGGACCGCCGCGCCAGCCCTACCTCGTACACCGGCGCGACGGCGAGCCGATGGCATTCGCGGGGCTCTGGGAGATCTGGCGCGACCGCGCCGTCGCCGACGACGACCCGGATGCGTGGGTTCGGTCGTGCGTGATCGTCACGACCCGCGCCAACGCGGTGCTCGAACCGATCCACGCCCGCATGCCGGTCGTGCTCGACGAGGCGGTGTGGGACCAGTGGCTCGACCCCGCCACCGACGACCTCGCCGCGCTGGAGGCCATGCTGCAACCCGCGCCCGACGACTGGCTCGAGCTCTACCCGGTGAGCACACGCGTGAACACGCCGGTCAACAACGATGCCGACCTCGTGCGTCGGGTCGAACCTGACACCCTGCTCTGAGTCGTAACGTGACGCGCATGGAAACTCAGCACTACCTCGACGCGCTCGCCCGTGACTCCGACGCCCTGGCCGACGCGGCCGAGGCCGCGGGCCCGGACGCCCCGGTGCCCCCGTGCCCGGGTTGGACCGTCGCCGACCTCATGGTCCACATGGTGCAGGGCGACCGCTGGGCGCGCACGATCGTCGAGAGCCGCAGCACCGACCGGGTCATGCCGGAGATGCCTGCCGACGCGCCGACCGGCGCCGCGCTGGTGCCGTACTTCCGCACCGGCGCCCAGGACCTGATTGCGACGCTGGCGGCGGTTCCGCCCGACACGTCGGTGTGGACCTTCTCGCCTGCCGATCGCACCGCGGCGTTCTGGTGTCGGCGACGTACGCAGGAGACTGCCGTGCACCGGGTCGATGCCCAGTCGGCCGCGGGCTCGGTGCATCCGATCGATCAAGCGTTGGCGGTCGACGGTATCGACGAATTCCTCTTCACGTTTCTCCCGCGCCTCGCAGCTGGTCTCACCGACGTCGGCGATGCAACCATCCATCTCCACTGCACCGACGTAGATGGGGAGTGGCTGATCGCTCGCGCCGGCGATGAGGTCGTCGTGACGCGTGAACACGCCAAGGGCGACGTCGCCGCGCGCGGCACGGCATCCGACCTCTTGTTGTTTCTCTGGGGTCGGGTTCCGGAGAGCTCGCTCGAAGTCTTCGGCGACGCCGCCGTCCTCGGTCGCTTCCGCGCGTCGATCAGGGTGTGACGGCGGTGGGCGCGAGCGCGCGCAGCGTCGCGCGCACGGCGTCGCCCGCGGCGAGGATCGCGGGTGCAGTCGTGGTCACACCATTCGCGGCGTAACGCTCGACGCGCGCACGGATCTGCTCGGGCGATCCCCACACGATGAGGTCGTCGACGACTTCGTCGGGCACGAGGTCGAGGGCGCGGGCGCGGTCGCCTGCCGCCCACGCGTCCCACATGGGGGTGAGGAGCGGGCCGCGCCCGAGCCACTCCTGGAACTTGGCGTACGCGCCGACGGTCAGGTAGCTCGTGATCTGGCGCGCGGCCATGGATCGCACCGAGGCGAAGTCGTCGGTCGGCATCACGAAGATCCGGGCGACGATCTCCTTGTCACCCACGATCGGCGCGATCCGGGCGACGTCGTCGGCCGAGAGCCAGTTGACGATGGCGCCGTCGCCCTCCTCGCCGGCCAGCCGGAGCATGCGCGGGCGCAACGCGGCGACGAGCACAGGCGGCGGTTGCTCGGGGACCGCGCCGAGCCGGAACCCCTGTACCTCGAAGGTGTCGTAGCGCTCGGTGACCTTCTCGCCCGCGAGCGCCCGGCGTAGGAAGCGCAGCATGTCGCGCGTGCGCTCGAACGGTTCGTGGAACGGGATGCCGTTCCAACGTTCGACGATCGCCGGTGACGACGCGCCGATTCCCAGCGCGAAGCGGCCCGGCGCGGCGTCGGCCATCGAAGCGGCTGTCTGCGCGAGCAGCGCCGGACCGCGGGTGAACACGGGCGCAATCGCGATTCCGCTGCGAAGGGTCGGCGCCCACGCCGCGGCGAGAGCGAGCGGGGTGAAGCCGTCGTAACTGTTGGCCTCACCGGTCCAGACGTCGGTGTAGCCGAGCGCGGCGACTTCCTCGTACCACTCGCGGTGCTCGTGGAGCGGAACTCCGGGGAACGGCACGGTGACGCCGACGCGTCGCGGGATCGAGGTCATCGAACGGGAATCTACGCCTCCGGCCGCGTACGACCTGCCTTGTAGGCTGCGCCGACCATGTGTGGCATTGCCGGGTTCTGGGGCGCGCCCGACGCTGCCCTGCTCGCCACCATGACCAGCCGGATCGCCCACCGCGGTCCCGACGGTGAGGGTTTCTTCGAGCACCCGCTCGCCAGCCTCGGGCACCGGCGCCTGGCCATCATCGACCCCGAAGGTGGCCACGAACCGGTCGGCACCGACGACGGTCTCGTGCAGCTCACCTACAACGGCGAGGTCTACAACTTCCGCGAGCTGCGGGCCGAGCTCGAACCGCTCGGGCACGTGTTCCACACGGCGTGCGACGCCGAGGTCGTGCTGCACGCCTACGTCGAGTGGGGTACCGATTGCTTCGCGCGGTTCAACGGGATGTGGGCACTCGCGCTCCTCGATCTGCGCGACGACGCTGCGCATACGCCGCGTCTCGTGCTCGCGCGGGACCACTTCGGGATCAAGCCGCTGTACTACGCGCGTTCGGCGTCGGGCCGGGTGCTGTTCGCGTCGGAAGCGAAGGCCGTTCTCGCCGATCCCGAGCTCGTCACCGAGCCCGATCGTCAGTGGCTCTACGACTACCTCCTGCACGGCTTGCACGACCACAAGCCGCAGACCGCGTTCGCCGGCATCCGCGCGCTCGCCGCCGCCACGTGGGCGATCGTCGACGCCGACGGCGTGCACGAGCAGACGTACTGGACCCCCACCCTGTCGACCGATGCCGTGGCCGATCCGGCCGAGTTCCGCGCCCGCTTCGAGCGATCGGTCGAACGCCGGCTCGTCGCCGACGTGCCCGCGGGAACGTGTCTCTCGGGTGGGATCGATTCGTCGTCGATCGTCGGGGTGGCGAGCCGCCTGCTCAGCGCGCACGTGCCTGACGCAGTGTCGTTGGGTGATCGGCTGAAGACGTTCTCGATCGTCTACGACGGCGATCCCATCGACGAGCGCGCCTACATGGAAGCGGTGCTCGCCGAGGTCGACGCCGAACCCGCGTTCGCGGAGCCGACGTCGGAGCGCTTCGTCGCCGAGCTCGACCAGATGGTGTGGCACCAGGACGAACCGATCGTGTCGACCGGTCCGTATGCGCAATGGTGCGTGATGCGCCTCGCGCAGCCGAAGGTGACGGTGTTGCTGAACGGGCAAGGGGGCGACGAGCTGCTCGCGGGCTACGTGCCCTATCAGTACGTCTACCTGCGCGAGCTCCTGCGCCGCCGGCAGCTGGCGACGTTCGCGCGCGAGGCGTGGGAATCGCGCGACGTGCTGAGGCCGCTGGTGAAACGGCGGCTCGCGGACCGTCGGCGTGCGCTGCCGATCAAGCCGCTGTTGCGCCCCGAGTTCTCCGACGGGCTCGAGCCGCCCAAGTTCGAGCGCGCCCAGGACGACTTGAAGAGGCGCCTCGTCGCCGATCTCCAGACCTTCTCGTTGCCATCGCTGCTGCGCTACGAAGACCGCAATTCGATGGCGTTCTCGATGGAATCTCGCCTCCCGTTCCTCGACCAGGAGCTCGTCGACTGGGTGTTGCGGCTGCCGCCGTCGGCCGTCGTCGACCGGGGGTGGAGCCGCGCCATCCTGCGTGAGGGTCTGCGGGGCGTGCTCACCGAGAAGGTGCGCACCCGGCGGTGGAAGGTCGGCTTCACCACACCCGAGACCCGCTGGCTGCGCGCCCGGCGCGCCGCAATCCAGGGGCTCTTCCGTTCTCCCGAGTTCTGCGCCCGGCCCTACTGGGATGCCGGCGCGCTCGCGGCTGCGTTCGACCGCTTCTGCAGCGGCGAAGTCGAACCGTCGCAGATCTTCTGGCGCGCCCTCAACACCGAGGTCTG
>Ga0075026_100000713_pt1 | contig 13773 bp, 13 predicted proteins | sample Str012_2_FD_71392 | JGI IMG/M metagenome (GOLD analysis project Ga0075026, IMG submission 71392) | Freshwater sediment microbial communities in response to fracking from Pennsylvania, USA - Straight Creek_MetaG_SC_2012 | ecosystem: Environmental > Aquatic > Freshwater > Creek > Sediment...
CTGCGGGCCCCTCGCGACGGACCTCGCGACGTGCTTCCAGGTCATCTCAGCGACGGCCCCTGGTTCCGACGACCCATCGAGGCCGACGACGGAGGTCTTCGTGGCGGCGGGGTCGACGCGCGCATGGTGCGCGCTACCCGACCCCTGCATCTCCCCACCCCCTGACAGCTATTGGGTGACGTTCGACTCGGGGGCTGGTGGGCTGAGCGTCCCGGTCTACCTCGGCGCCGACGGCTGGGTCGCCGGGATCCCGGCCCAGTAGACTCGCGGGCGTGTCCGACGCCGATCTTCAGCAGCGATTCAGTCCCGACTCGACCTGCTTCGGGTGCGGTCCGGCAAACGAACGCGGGCTCCGGATCGCCAGCCGTGAAGCGAACGCGGACTCGGACGCGGACGGACCGGACATCCACCCTGGCGAGCTCGTCGCCGACTGGCAACCGCTTCCCCACCATGCGGCGTTCGATGACGTCCTCAACGGCGGCATCATCGGGACGCTGCTGGACTGCCATTCGAACTGGGCGGCGGCGATCCATCTCATGTACGCCGACGACGCGGCCGGCCCACCGGGCTGCGTGACGGCCGAGATGACCGTGCGATTCCGGCGACCGACACCGACCGCCTCCTCTCTCCGCCTGCGCGCCTGGCCGGTCCGCGTTGACGGTCGGAAGGTCATCGTTGACGCCGAAGTCGTGAGCGGAGGTATCGTGACCGCGACGTGTCACGCGACGTTCGTGGCGGTCGGCCCGGATCATCCCGCCTACGAACGCTGGTAGGCCAGCCACCACCCAGAGGAGTCTCATGTTCGACCGGTTCTTCGGCAAGGGCGATGCGGCCGCTGCCCCAGCCAGCTCGGATCTCGCACCGCGCCCCGCGCCCGTCGCCACCGACCCGGCCGGCGACACCGCCACCGTCCGTCGCATCGTCGGCAAGCTGGAGGCCATGCCCCCTGAGCAGGCACGCCTGGTCGCCTCGGCGGCCTACATCCTCGCCCGGGCCGCCAATGCGGACCTCGTGATCAGCGACGAGGAGACCGCCGTCATGGAGGAAGCCCTCCAGCGCGACGACGCGCTCGACGAGGCCACCGCGATCCTCGTGGTCGAGATGGCCAAGCTCCAGGCCAAGACCGTCGGGGGCACGGAGGATTACGTGGTCACCCGCGAGTTCAAGGGCCTCGCGACGGAGGACCAGCGGCTGAACGTGCTGCGGGCGTGCTTCCTCATCGGTGCCGCCAACGGCAGCATCTCCGCCGAGGAGAGCGCCGTCGCGGACGAGATCGCGAATGAGCTGGACATCGAACCGGCGACGCTCATCGCCATGCGCGCCGAATTCGCCGATCAGATGTCGGCGATCCAGCAGATGCGTCGGTTGACGAACCCGGGCTGAGGTGCCGTGTCTCGAGGCTTCGCCGGAGTGGCGAGCGTGGTGCTTGGCCTGTCCCTGCTCGTCGTCGCCTGTTCGACCCCGGCACCGTCGCTCAAGGCCAGCATCGTGACGTTCGAGGTCAACGACGGCTCGCGCTACAAGATCCTCGTCACGGATCAAGCCTCGCTGGCCACCGTGACCGCCCTGCTCGCCCACGGGGACGTCCCATCCATCCCGGACGGCCGGATCGTCCATGAGACCGGCGTCAACACGGGCTGGTCGTGGTCCATCGACCCCGCGGATCTGCACTTCATCGCCGAGACGGACGAGACCTGCGACGGGACGCCCGCCGAGATCGAGGCCGGGACCTTCGATAGCGACCGATTCTGTCCGTGGTCCGCGACGGTCGTCGAGATGGTGCCGGCTCCGTGAGCGGCAAGGGTCGGTTCATCGGTTATCCGTTCGACCGGATGCTCGCGGCGTTCCACGATGCGACCGGAGCGGCGGCGGCCGTGGCTGCGGTGCGCGGCCTGGGAATCACGGATCGGGACATCACGCTCCTGCGCGGCGAGGAGGGCGCCGATCGCCTCGACGGCAGTGGGGCCGCCAATGGGATCCGTGCTCGGATCCGCCGGATCGTGGACTTCACGATGATGGATCAGCTGGTGGACTTCGCCCACTACGAGGAGGCGGTCCGCGCCGGCGGAGCGGTCGTCATGGTGAAGGTCCGCGGCGACGCGCTGAAGTCTGCCGTCGCCACGGCCCTACAGGCGAACGGCGGCCACTTCCTCAACTACTACGGACGGTTCGCGACCGAGGAGATCACGCGCTGGCAGGGCCCCGAGCCCGCCATCGACGAGGTCATGCGCCGCTGACGCGTCAGGCACTGACCAGCGACAGCTCCACGAGTCCCTCGCCGAGACGACGCCGGACGTCCGCCACCAGCTCCGGATCGTAGGCGACGCCGCGGCGCAACTCCATCGGCAGGGCCGCCCCGGCTGTCGACGACGGCACGTGGATGACGACCCTGGTCGTGCCCGGGTGGTCGCGTAACAGGGTCTTGATGGTTTCCATGGCACCGATGATCCGATCGGATGGCGCGTGCGGTCCGAATCGGACATGCAGGACGGCGGATGGCCCGGCGTCGACGGCCGCCGCGGCCGTGGCGCCCGCGACGATCCTCGCTCGTGCCTCGTCCGGGACGGCTGGATCCTCGTCGCGATCCGGCGCCATGGCGGCCATCCCCGGCGTATCGAGGTAGGTGGGCACCGGCTCCGCCGGGGCGAAGGGAGCCGCCGGTGCATCCAGCATCCGGACCGCATCGGCTCGAAGCGGCGACACCGCCATGACCGGTGTCGGCTGGATGCCCGCCAGGTCCCCGCCCGGGCCGGGGCCGACGGCTACCATCGGGCGAGGCGCGGCGGGGCCAGGGTCGCCGTTCGAGGCCCCGGGTGCAGTGCCGCGCTGCTGGCTATCGCCCCACGGCGGACCTTTGCGGCGCGGGCGATCGCCGGCGGCCACATCCCGCGCGAATGCCTCCGGGCCCTTCACCACCGCTTCGTCCCACTCGGCAACAAGGTCGGCGAGGAGGGACACCTCTTCGCCGCGATGATCTACCCGGCCGGCGACGAGCAGGATGGAGCCGTCGCGCCAGATCGGGCCGGTCGTCTCATACAGGCGCGGGAAGACGACTACCTCGATGGTGCCCTGGAGGTCCTCCATGGTCACGATCAGCATCGTCGCCTTGGCCTTGGTGATGACGGTCCGGATCCCGGTCACGATCCCGCCGACCACGATCCGCTGACCCTCCAGCGACTCGTCCGCCAGGTCACCGGAGTAGGCGTTCACGAATCGGCCGACCTGCGCGGCGACCTCACCCATCGGGTGCTCCGAGAGGTACAGCCCCAGCAATTCCTTCTCCCAGCGCAGACGCTCGCGCATCGGCGCTTCCGGGGCGTCCGGGAGCGGTCGGGTCAGCGATGCCGCGTCCGCCGCGCCCATGTCGAACAACGACGTCTGGCCGCTGATCCGGTCGCGTTGCGTCGCCTGCGCTGCGAGGACCGCATCATCGAGGCCGTCCAGGATCTGGCGCGGATGGCCGAAGGCGTTGAGCGCCCCCACCTTGGCCAGCGCTTCGAGCACCTTGCGGTTGCACAGGCGCAGGTCGATCCGTGTGCAGAAGTCCGTCAGCGACGTGAAACGGCCACCCTCGTCCCGGGCCGCGATGATCGACTCGATCGCGCTGGCGCCCACGTTCTTGACCGCCAGGAGGCCGAACCGGATCGCCTCGCCTTCGACCGTGAACTCGAGCTGGCTCGAGTGGACGTCCGGCGGCAGGACCTCGATCCCCATCCGGCGGCACTCCGCGACGGCTGCGGCGACCTTCTCCTCGTTCGAGCGGAAGGCCGTCAGGACAGCCGTCATGTATTCGACCGTGTAGTTCGCCTTGAGGTACGCGGTCTGATAGGCGATCAGGCCATAACACGTGGCGTGGGCCTTGTTGAAGCCGTAGCGCTCGAAGGGCTCGAAGGCGGCGAACACGTCATCGATGGTCTTCGCGGGAACGCCGCGTTCGGCTGCCTGGGTGACGAACTTCTCCTTCTGCGCGCGCAGGACCGCCGACTTCTTCTTGCGGATCGCGTAGCCCAGCGTGTCCGCCTCGGGACCCGTGAAGCCGCCAAGGGCCATGGCGGCCGACATGATGTCCTCCTGGTACACGAAGATCCCGTAGGTCTTGTCCAGGTACGGCTCCAGCAACGGGTGGAGATACGTCACAGGCTCCTGGCCGTGCTTGCGACGGATGTAGGCGGGGATGTTGTCCATCGGCCCGGGCCGGTACAGGGCCACCATGGCCGCCAGGTCGTACACGGATGTCGGGCGGAGCTCACGGATGTAGCGCCGCATCCCCGGCGACTCCAGCTGGAAGACGCCGGTCGTCTCGCCCGATGCCAGCAGCTCGAAGGTGGTCGCATCGTCAAGCGGGATCGCATCGAGGTCGATGACCGTCCCGCGCTCCGCCTTCACGGTGTCGACCGCTTGGCGGAGGATGGTCAGGTTCGAGAGTCCCAGGAAGTCGAACTTGAGCAGACCCAGCGCCTCGATGGCGTGCATCTCGTACTGGGTCATCAACCCGTCGGAGTTCGTCGCCTTCTGGAGCGGCATCAGTTCGGTCAGTGGCTCCCGGCTGATGACGACGCCGGCCGCGTGCGTGGAAGCGTTGCGCGCGACCCCTTCCAGATGGCGGGCGAAGTCGATGATCCGCTTGACGGCCGGATCCGAGTCGACCATCTCGCGCAGCGGCGGCGCGATCTTCAACGCCTCGTCGAGCGAGATCCCCAGCTGGTTCGGGATCGCCTTGGCGATGCGGTCCACTTCACCGTAGGAGTGTCCCAGCACCCGGCCCACGTCGCGGATGGCCGCCCGCGCCAGCATCGTGCCGAACGTGATGATCTGGGCGACATGGTCCTGGCCGTACTTGCGCCCGACGTAGGCGATGACCTCTTCTCGGCGGCCGTCCTCGAAGTCCACGTCGATGTCGGGCATCGTGACGCGGTCCGGGTTCAGGAACCGCTCGAACGGGAGCTGGTAGAGGATGGGGTCCACCGGGGTGATGCCCAGCGTGTAGGTCACGATCGATCCGGGGGCGCTGCCTCGACAGGTCGTCTGGATGCCCTGGTCGCGGGCGAAGCGGATGAAGTCCGCGACGATCAGGAAATAGCCCGGGTAGCCCATGGCGATGATCACGCCGAGCTCGTAGTCCAGGCGCGTCTGGAGTTCCGGTGTGACCGTGCCATAGCGGCGCTGGAGGCCGCGCTGGCACTCTTCGCGCAGCCAACTGTCGACCGTATGACCGTCCGGCACGGGGAAATGCGGGATCCGGAGCGTACCGAGCGGTAGGTCCAGGTCCGTCATCTCGCCGATCCGGCGCGAATTGCGGATAGCGTCGAGGTTGTCCGGGAACAGCGCCGCCATCTGCGCGGCGGACTTCACGTAGAACTCGTGCGTCTCGAATCGCAGCCGGTTCGGCGTGTCCAGGTTGTTGCCGGTGCCCACGCACAGCAGGACGTCGTGCGCCTCGGATTGGTCCTCGCGCACGTAGTGCAGGTCGTTGGTGACGACCAGCGGCAGGCCGACCTCCGGGGCGAGCCGCAGGAGTTGCTCGTTGAGCCGTCGCTGTTCGGCGAGACCGTGGTCTTGGAGTTCCAGGAAGAAGCCGTCTTTGCCGAAGATCTCGCCGTACTGGCCGGCCATCTTGCGGGCCCGCTCCCAGTCGTCGACCTCGAGCGCCTTCGCGACCTCACCACCGAGACAGGCCGACAACCCGATCAGGCCCTCGCTGTACTTCGCGAGGTGTTCGTGATCGATGCGGGGCTTGTAGTAGTAGCCGTCGATGTGGGCGTCGGTGACCAGTCGACACAGGTTCTGGTAGCCCTTGTAGTCCTTGGCCAGCAGGATCAGGTGGTGTGGCTGGCTGTCAGCCTTGCCTTCCTTGGAAGTCATCGAACGCGGGGCGACGTACGTCTCCACACCGATGATCGGCTTGATACCGCGCGCCTTCGCCGCTTGATAGAACGCGACGGCGCCATACAGCGAGCCGTGGTCCGTGATCGCCATCGAATCCATACCCGCATGCGCCGCCGCATCGACCAGCTCCGTGATCCGGCCCAGGCCGTCGAGGAGGCTGAATTCGGAGTGGACGTGGAGATGCGTGAAATCGTTCGGGGCGATCGTCATCGGGATCGCAATGGTAGACCGGTGGGCCGGGTCGAGGCGGGCTACACCGACCCGGCCAGGTCGGACCCTCTGACCCAGATGCGCAATGGTCCGACGGAACGAAACCCCAGGAGATGGGCGACGTCAAGGTCGACTCCGGCCGCGTACCCGACGACCGCCGCGCCGGGAAGCGTCGCGTCGAGGTAGCCAAGGATCCCACGCCAGGCACCTTCGAGATCGCCGACCGACGAGAAGACGTTCGAGAGCCCGATGACCCCGCGCCCGGTTCGATTTGCGATCGCTCCGGCAACGATCGAGGCGTCGAGATGACCGCCGAGGATCGTGACGGACGGATCCCTTTGCAGGGCCGGACGGAATAGGCCCTCAGGGGCGCCGTCGACATGCCAGGCGGCCTCCCACACGACAAGGTCGTCAGCCGTCTCGATGGCGGTCCACGTGCGGTCCCGAGGCTCGGTCATCCCGGCCGGCGACGGTTCACGCTGGATCCACTCGGCCTCGCGCACCACCCGGAAGCCGAGCGGACTCAGGTCCAACGTCGCGAAGCTGTCCTTGATCGAGGCACCTGGCGAGGTCAGGTCGATCCGCTCGAGGATGGATCCCGCGTCCGCCGCCGGATCGAGCGTGATGGCGTCTGGATAGAGGCGCGGCGTGCGACGCGGGGTTATCCAGGCGTCCGAGTCGAATCGCCCCCGGATACCGTGCGTACCGCACAGGCTGTCGCACCACTCCGCACTGTTGCGGGCCGCCGCCAGAACCGATCGCTCCCGACGATCCCGAGGCGACATCCCGGCTACGGCTGCCCGGCCACCAGCCGGAACACCTGACGATCGCCCGAGATGCCCTTCAGGGCGTGGATGCCGGCATCCTCGAGGACGAGCCCGCTGCCCTCGAGGAGCCCGCTCGTGGTTGACGACACCATCACCTCGTCCGGGCCGGCCAGCGAGAGGATGCGAGCGGCCGCATGGACCGCGAGGCCGCGGGCGTCGCCACCGGATAGATCCACCTCGCCCGTATGGACGCCGACCCGGATGTGCAGGTCCATGTCTCGGGTGGAGCGAGTCATCGCGGCGGCGCACCGGACGGCTCGCGTCGCGCTGTCGAAGATCGCGAGGAACCCGTCGCCGGTCGTCTTGACCTCACGACCGCGATAGACGTTCAGCTCGTTGCGAAGGCGAGCGTCGTGGGCGATCAGGAGGGCTCGCCAGGCCGCATCCCCGAGGCGCTCGAGGGTGACGGTCGAGTCCACGATGTCCGTGAACACCACGGTGGCAAGCGTTCGCTCATCGGCGTCGGCGACGGCCGCCTGCGTCGCGCGCGCACTCCCGCCCCACTCGACGCAGACCCACGGTTCTTCGCCCAGCACCCACTTGTCGTGCCCGGGCGGGACCTCGAAGACGGCATTCGGTCCGATGTCGAGGGTCGCGCCATCGTCCATGACGATGTGCATCGAGCCGGAGATCGTGTACCCGAGGTGTCGCAGCTGGCAGCTGGTGGTCCCGACCGCCGGACCCATATCGGTCGACCAACGCCATCCGGGCTCGAAGCTGCAGTGACCGATGGTCGCATCGTCCAGGCCCACCATCTCGAAGCGCACCTTCGGCATGGTGTGCACGACGTCGGGTGTCGCGAACCCCTTGGACTGCAGGCGAGGCATGACGTGAAGCTCCAGGAGCGAGGCGGACTGACCGGACCCATGATGCGCTACCCGGTCGGCACTGCGCGGCGGCCGCCCGGCGATGGTGTGATACTCGGGTCGTCCGGACGGGCCATCCCGCACGCCCGGCCCGACCCCACCCGCGGCCTCCCCGGATCCGACCCATGACCACCCCGCAGACAGCCACGCTCCTGGCGGAAGTCCAGGCCCTCATCCGCGAGCGCGAACGCGAAGGCGTCCGCGGCCTCGCCGAGCGCGTCGGACCGTCCGAATGGGCGGACCTGGTGCCGATGCTCGAGCCGAGCGAAGTGGCGGTCCTGTTCCAGTGGCTCCCCGATGAGGAGATCTCCGAGGTCCTCGCCGAACTGTCGCCGACCGACGCCGCGGCCATCCTCCGGACGCTCACTCGCGCGGAGGCGGCCGTCCTGCTCGAGGAGATGGATCCCGACGACGCCACCGACGTCGTGGAGCACCTGGCGGACGACGAAGCGCGCGAGATCCTCGTGCGGATGCAGCCGGAGGACGCGCAGGAGCTGCGCGAGCTCTCGCAGTACGCCCCAGAGTCCGCCGGCGGGATCATGACGCCGGAGTTCGTCGCGGTCACCGCCGATGCCACAGCAGGTCAGGCGATCGCGGCGATCCGGCGTCTCGTGGACGAGGCGGAGACCGTCCACTACATCTACGTCGTGGACGCGAGCGGCGGACTGCGCGGGGTCCTGTCGCTGTACCGCCTGCTGCTGAGCCCGGCCGAGACGCCCGTCAGCGAGCTGATGGCCCCATCTACGGTCCGCATCCGGGCCGATGCGGACCAGGAAGTCGCCGCGCGACTGCTGACGGACCGCAACCTGTTGGCGATCCCGGTCGTGGACGACGCGGATCGCCTGCTCGGGATCATCACCGAGGATGACGTCGCGGACGTGCTCGAGGCGGAGGCGACGGAGGACATCGAGCGCCTCGGCGGCTCGGAACCGTTGAACGCCCCCTATCGATCGTCCGGCGTCCTCCTCCTCGTCCGGAAGCGGATCGTCTGGCTGTTGCTGCTGTTCGTCGCGGAGGCCTATACCGGAACGGTCCTGCGCGACTTCCAGAACGAGCTGAGCCAGGTCGTGGCCCTCAGCTTCTTCATCCCGTTGCTCATCGGGACCGGCGGGAACATGGGCAGCCAGACCGTGACGCTCGTGGTGCGCGCGATGGCGATCGGGGAAGTGGCCCTAGGTGACATCGCGTGGATCGTCTGGAAGGAACTGCGTGTCGGGCTGTTGCTCGGGGCGATCATGGCCGCCGTGGCGTTCGGGCGGGCCTACCTGTTGGGCGTTGGCGCCCAGGTCGGCGGGGTCGTGGCGTTGACGATCCTGGCCATCTGCCTCTGGTCCGCCACCGTCGCGGCCGCGTTGCCGCTCGTCTTGCGGGCGTTCCGGATCGACCCGGCGGTCGTCTCGGCGCCGCTCATCACGACCCTCGTCGACGGCACGGGCCTGATCATCTACTTCTCGATCGCCAAGGTCATGCTGAGCCTGTGATCGAGGACGGCCCGGACATCGAGGGCATGGTCATCGACGCGCTCGAAGCACTGCCGGAGGTCTTTCGCGTCCGTCTCGGCAGCGTGGCGATCGTGATCGAGGAGGAGCCGACGGCAGACCAACTCGCGTCCGTCGGAGCGCGCGGCCTGTACGGCCTGTACCAGGGCGTGCCGCGCACGGCCTACGGTGCGGACGCCGCGATGATCCCGAGCAAGATCACCCTCTTCCGCGGCCCGCTGCTGCGGCACTCCCCCACCCCCGAGGCGCTGGTCGCGCGCGTCACCGACACGGTCTACCACGAGATCGCCCATCACTTCGGGATCAGCGACGACCGGCTCCACGAGCTGCAGGGCGACCACGGCGCGCGGTAGCCTTGGGCCATGTCAGACCGACCCGTTCGCAGGCTTCGCGGCACCCTTGCCTACCTGCGGCCATACGAACCGGAGGACGTGGAGACCGTCCACCACTGGTTCGAGGATGCGCGCGTATCGTCGCTCATGGGCGAGCGGCCGCGCAGCCTGGCCCGGCGGCGCCAGCAGTTCGAAGCCGGTGTGGCGGACCAGGGCGGCGATGCCTACTGGTTCATCATCTGCCGGCTCGCCGACGACCTCCCGATCGGTCGGCTGGACCTGTTCGACATCGACCGGCATCACGGCTCGGCGTGTTTCGGGATCACGATCGGGTCGCCCGAGTGGTGGGGCCAGGGCTACGGCACGGACGCGGTGAATGCCCTCGTGGACTTCGCGTTCGGGCAGCTCCGGCTGGAGCGCGTCTGGCTGGACACGGATGTCGGGAACGCCCGGGCGCAGGCCGCGTATTCGAAGGCGGGGTTCGTCCGCGAGGGCGTGCAGCGGCACTCCTGGTTCCAGGACGGACAGTGGAGCGACGATCTCCGGATGGCGTTGATCCGGGAGGACTGGGCGGCGCTGGACCGGCCTCGGAGCTGGGATCTGGTCACCGCGGAGGCGGAAGGGCGCTAGGTCCGGCCCCACCTGGGCCTCGGTGCGCCTCGTAGATGCACTTCCACGACAAACGAGCGTGGACCTGATGCCAAACCCACCAGATCTGCAGCCCGGTCACTGGTCCACGAGGCATTCGTTCGAAACATGCGCCTGGTAGATGCAGCGGAGCGGCCTGCGGCAGCCCGACTGGCTCAGCCCTCCAGCAGGCGCTCCACGACCGGCAGGATCCGTGCCACCCAACGGGCGTACTGGGCGCCGCTCGGGTGCAGGCCGTCGTCCGCAACGAGCGACCGGTCCGTGGCCGCCTCAAGCGAGATGTCGAAGATGTCCACGAACGCGATGCCCCGGTCGCCGGCGAGCCGTGCCATCGCGGCGTTGCACGCGACGATCGCGTCGTGCTGACGGCCCGGATCGCCGTAGTCGGCGCCGGCCGGCGTGACCGTGTAGTCCGGGATCGCGACGGTCACGATCCGGTCCGACGGGAGTCGCCCAAGCAGGGCCTCCAGGATCACGACGACATTCGCCTCGTACCTGACGAGCGGCACGCCCTGGACGACATCGTTGACGCCGATCAGGACACTCACGAAGCGCGGTGCAAGCGCCTCCAGCCGAGGTAGCTCCTCGCGGACGAGATCCGCGGACGTGTAGCCGTTGACGCCCAGGTTCGCGACCAGCGAGACCGCTGCCATCCGCGCCACCAGCTGCGAAGGCCAGCACAGATCGGCCGCGACCGACGTCCCGATCGTATAGGAATCGCCTAGCGCGACGAACCGCGCGGGGGGCGAGGACACCGCGCCGGCCACCGGTGACCCGGCCCTACGGCAGGTCGGCGAACGCGTCGATCAGGATCCGCTCGAACCGTGAGCGGTCGATCTTGATCCCGACGTCGGCATCCGCGGTCCGTCCATCCCGGGCCAGCCGATAGGGCAGCCCGTCGCAGACCGTGCGGCCCCGGGCCGGACCGTCGGTCGTGTCCAACGTCACGTGGTACGGCGCCACGGTCACGAGGTCGCCGAACGCCAGGTGGGCCACGGCGACCGCGTCGTGGATCGCGGTCGTGGTGGCGCCCGTCCATTCGCGATTGCGATCGAGGGCGTACTCGGTCAGCTCGGCGGCGATCCGGGCCGACGTGCCACCCAGGGCCCGCAGCGCCACCACGGACTCTCGATCAAGCAAGGCCTGATGGGTCACGTCCAGCCCGATCATCGTGATCGGCACCCCGGATCGGAAGACGATGTCGGCCGCCTCCGGATCGGCATAGATGTTGAACTCGGCCGAGACGGTCGTGTTCCCCTCCCCGATCGAGCCACCCATGATCGACAGGTGCGAGATGCGAGATGCGAGTTCCGGATGGAGCCGCAGCAGCAGCGCGATGTTCGTCAGCGGCCCGATCGGCGCGATCGCGATGGGCTCGGGATGCTCGCGCAGCAGGCGGGCCATCAAGGCCACCGCTCCCTCCGCGTGGGCCGCCGCCGGTGAGGGATCGAGCTTCGTATTCCCGACCCCGCTCTCGCCGTGGACTTCGGTAGCCCGCACGACGTTGCCGAACAGGGGCCCCGGGGCACCCTCCGCGACCGGGATGTCGCTGCGGCCGTACGCGTGAAGCAGCCGCAGGGCGTTCTCCGTGCAGTGACGGACATCGGCATTGCCACCAACGGTCGTGACGGCCAGCAGATCCAGCTCTGGCCGGGCCACCGCGAGCCCGATCGCCAGCGCGTCGTCAAGTCCCGGGTCGCTATCGACGATGACCGGCAGCGGATGCTCCACGGTCCCGAACGGCGTCCGCCGCGGGGCAGAGGCCACGGGGAACGACGTCGGTGCCGCGTGGACCGCTCCCGAGACGTCCTGCCAGCCGGCGCTCACCGGCTCAGCCCTGGTCGTATGGCTGGCCGGCTGCCGCCGGTCCGCGCACTCGCCCGACGACGCCCGCGACCACGATGATCGTGACCAGGTACGGCACGCTGTTGAGCAGTTGCGGCGGCACGTCCACCCCGAGGATGGACAGCAGGGACTGGATGGCATCCGAGAAACCGAACACGAGCGCCGCGCCGAACGCCCCGATCGGGTTCCAGGCGCCGAAGATGACGGCAGCGAGCGCGATGAAGCCCTTGCCGGCGCTCATCCCCAGCTGGAAGCTGCCGGCGGTCGAGAGGCTCAGGTACGAGCCGGCGATCCCGGCAAGGGCGCCTGCCAGGAGCATGGCGCGGTAGCGGATCTTGATGACGTCGATGCCGACGGTGCCGGCCGCCGACGGCTTCTCGCCCGACGCTCGCAGCCGGAGACCCCACCGGGTCCGGAACAGCATGTACGTCAGGAACAGCATCACGGCCAGCGTGAAGTACAGGTACGGGGTGCCCGAGAAGAACAGTGGTCCGACGACCGGGATCTCGGCGAGCACGGGGATCCTGATCCGCTCGATGGTCGGGGGCGTGTTCAACCACGGGTTGTTGCCGAGGACGCGCAGGAACAGGAAGTTGGTGATCCCGATCGCGCCGAAGTTCACGACGACGCCCGCGATGATCTGGTCCACCTTGTGCTTGATGCCCAGCCAGGCGAGCAGGAACCCGAGTCCGATCCCCGCGAGCATCGCCGAGAGGACCCCGACGATCACGCCGATCTCCTTGCTGCCGGTCGCGGTGAACGCGATGCTGGCGCAGATCGCGGCGGTACACGCTCCGATGAGGAACTTGCCCTCGATCGCGATGTTGAGCATGCCGCTCCGCTCGGAGAGGATGCCCGCGAATGCGCCCAGCGAGACCGGCACGGCGTACTCGAGCGTGCCTGCGAACACGTTGGTCATGTTCGCGACCTTGCCGTCCAGCAGTGCCGCGACGATCGCCGCCACGTAGAGCGGAACCAGGATGAGCAGTGACTTCCGCCACGGGAACGCGGGGCCCTTGATCATCTGGACCATCCCGATGACCCCGGAGGCGATCCCGGCGAGGAGCCACAACATGCCGACGCTGGTCTGGATCGTGAACGCCTCGCCGCCCTGCTTGACCAGCCAGAAGGAGAACGTCGCGATGACCCCGAAGGAGCCGGATGCCGCCGCGAAACAGACCAGGCCGAGGGCCGCGATGACGGCGCCACGGATCCGGGCGGAGCGCAGGTTGCGTCGATCCGCCTCGCCCATCTCGCGGACGATCGGGGTGACCGTGGGCGCCGCGGCGGTCATATCGTGGACCCTTCATCCAGCGGCCGGGCGTTCATCCGGAAGATGGACCGCACGAGGAGCGGAGCCGCCACGAACATGATCACGAGCGCCTGGATGAAGACGATCAGGTCCAGCGGGATCCCGGTCTTGACCTGCATCAAGCCGCCGCCGGTACGCAACGCGCCGAACAGGAGCGCGGCCAGCACGATGCCCAACGGTCTGTTCCCGGCGAGCAGGGCCAGCGCGATCGCGTTGAAGCCGAAGCCGGCGCTGAGGTCCGTCGTCATCTGCCCGGCGGTGCCCAGGACCTCGAACGAACCGCCGAGGCCGGCAAGGCCACCCGACAGGGCCATCGCGAGCATGATCGAGCCGCCGGCGCTCATGCCC
>Ga0075026_100000714_pt1 | contig 13771 bp, 8 predicted proteins | sample Str012_2_FD_71392 | JGI IMG/M metagenome (GOLD analysis project Ga0075026, IMG submission 71392) | Freshwater sediment microbial communities in response to fracking from Pennsylvania, USA - Straight Creek_MetaG_SC_2012 | ecosystem: Environmental > Aquatic > Freshwater > Creek > Sediment...
TTGCCGCCCGCCGACGAGCCGGCCGAGCCCGCTGCGGACCGCAGCGACGTGGCGCGGGCACCGGGCCCGCTGACCCACAGGCCGATCGCCAGCACAAGGCCGACGATGGCGATCACCGTGGCCATCGTGAGCAGTCCGGAGGCGAGCGAGGTGACCGTGTTGAGCGCTGCGGCCTTCGCCCCCGGCTTCACCAGGAACGCCGGGATCTTGGCCACGGCACGATGCAGCGCGACACGCGTGATGAGGAAGGTGACGGCGGCGGCGAGTCCGAGCACCGCCAGGGCACGACGACGGCGATTGGCCACCACCACGGTGGCGACGAGCAACACCACGGTGAGCGCCAGGATGAGGTACATCCCACGCTTCGCCAGCACCAGCGCCTGCTGCGCCATCGCCACGGTCTCGTCGGCGTTGGCGAGCTTGTCGCTCTGATACACCACGAGCTGGCCGAAGTCGGCGGGCAGGTCGCGGTGCAGCGCGGCACTGAGCGCGGCGATCTGCACCGCAGGGTCGCCGTCGATGGTGAACGCCGGCAAGGTGACGCCGGTGAGCAGCCCGAGATTGTGGATCTGGTCGAGCCCGAGGCCGATGAGCGGCAACAGGTTGACGGAGACCTTGCCGTCCTTGATGGTGACGCCGTTCATCAGGCCATCACCCTTGAGCACTCGCATCAACCGCGCGTGCGCCCGCTCGACGATCTCCACCACGAGACCTCGCACCTTGGGCCGCGCGAGCAGATCGCCCATGATGACCTCGACGCGCGACTGCACGCCACCGACGATGGCGGGTGCGAGCTTGTCGAGCGGGGTGGGCAGCACGCCCGTGACGATCGAGTTCATGTCGACGGCGGTGAAGATCTGCTCGGTGAGGTACACACCGGCGGCATTGGTGACGGCTGGATCCTGCAGCGCGACGTCGACCGCGCTGGCGACCTTCTGGGAATCGAACACCGTGTTCTTGGCCCACACGGTGACCACGCTGGCAACCAGGGCGAGGATGGCGAGCACGCCGAGCAGACCGGCGAACACCGCGCGCACCTTGCTGCTGCGGTGATCCGACACCTGCCCAGCCGGCGCCACGGCAGCGGTGGGTGCATCGGTGGGAACGTCGGCGGGAATGGCTGCGTCGGTCATGAGCGGGGCTCCGTTCTGGGCAGGGTCCAGGTGGTGGGAAGATCGGCGCCACCCTCGGGACACCACCGGGGACCGGTGGCGACACGTAACGGCGGAGTGGCGATGGGACCAGCGACGAGGAATTCGCCCTGTGCGAACAGCCGTGCCTCGTTGATCATTGCAGATGGAACGAAGCTGAAGATGGACGACAGTTCGGCGATGTCGGCCTTCGAGTTCATCCGCATCAACACCAGGTTGTCGCACTGCGAGATCACGTTGCGGTGGATCTTCTGCGGCCGCTGCGTGGACACCACCATGTGGAGGCCGTACTTGCGGCCCTCGCCTGCGATCCACACGCCGTACTCGACGGCCACCCTCTGCAGTTCGTCGTCGGGGTCGGGGTCGAAGAAGTTGTGTGCTTCGTCGAACACCAACAGGAAGGCGCGCCGCTGCACACGGCGACGGAAGAAGCCCATCACGGCCAGCGCCACCACCGAACGCTCGCGAGCGTTGGCCAGTGATCCGAGATCGAGCACCAACCCGCGTGTACCGGCGATGCGGCTGAGGAACGACGGCTCGTCGGTGCGCGCCCACACGCTCCAGTCGGCGACACGGAGGTTCTTGATGCGCCGGAGCACGCGCTGCGACCACTCGTCGTCGGCGTCCTCGAGCTGCGCACGCACGCCGTCGAAGCCGTAGCGATCGAGGTGGCCGAGCGCGTCGACGGCGTCGGAGAAGGCGCTGAACTCCTCGCTGTCGCGCAGCGCGTCGAGCCCCATCGTGAGCGCCTGCTCGGCGAGCGAGAGGTCGGAGAGATGAAAGCGCAGCGGCAGCGTGTCGGAGTGTGCGCTGGCCACGGCGACGTCGCCCGCAGCGCGCATCGACCGGCGCAGTTCGCCGTGCAGGCGCTGCGAGATCGGCGGCTTTCCGCGCGGAGCGATGCGCTCACGCGACATCACCGAGCCGAGGTGCACGTAGTCGCCGTTGGGGTCGAGGATGACGAAGGGCAGTGTGGTGTTGACCAGCAGCCGCTCGAGCAGCACCCCCAACGTGTAGGTCTTGCCCGAGCCCGACTGGCCCACCATGAAGGTGTGCCGAGCGAAGCCCGAGGCCTTCAGGCCCACCCTGACCGCACCCGATGCCGTGGTCCCCACGTCGAGCCCCAGTTGGTCGCCCCGATGCCGGCGCAGCAGGGTGGCGATCTCGTCGGGGGCCGCGACGCGCAAGGTGCCTTCCTGGAACCCCTGCGCCGGCGCCTCGACGATGCGCACCGGTCGGCCCGGTTCGACGGCGCCCAACACATGCCCGACGCCGCTGATGTAGCGCACCATCAAGGTGACGTCGGCGCTCACACCCGCATCACCCGCCAGTGGCCCGATCTCGTCGCCAGCGAGGCGCACCACCGCACCCTCGCGTTCGGCGAGTTCGAGCTCGGTGATCTGCACCAGCAACTCGGGTCCCGTCGGCGGCACCACGACCACGAAGCCACCCATCTCGAGCTCGGTCTCGAACGGCGCGACGATCTGCACATCGCGGCCCGACATGGACCACGCCTGCACCGGCACCACGAGCCGATGCAGCAGTTCCTTGCGCATCATCTGCAGCTTGGGCACCTTGGTCCGTGTGGCCATCGCGGCCGACAGTAGTGCACGACCAGGAATCCGACCCTCCTGATACGGTCGGCGCGTGGCCACGACCGATCCCGAACTCACCAAGGTGTGCGGCGAGTTCCCGTCGCTCATCTGTCGGTCCACCTGGAACTGGTGGCACAACGAGTTCGTGTCGAAGCTGTCGGAGTGGATCGTCGCCAAGCCGCTGTCCGCAGCCGTCGTCGTGCTCATCGCCGCATTGGTGAACCGCTACGTCCGCAGGGTCATCATCGCGACCATCGACCGGGTCACCACCAGCCGCGAACTCACGGCCATCGTCAGCGCGCAAGACGCCCGCGCGTTCCCCACCAGCGACGCACGCCAGAAGGCGCGCTCGAGGACGCTGGCGGCCGTGGCCAGCGCCACGGTGTCGGCCGTCATCTGGTCGATGACGGTGCTCATCGTGCTGGGCATCTTCGGCATCAAGCTGGCCCCGCTGTTCGCCGGTGCCGGTATCGCGGCGGTCGCCGTCGGTCTCGGCTCGCAGTCGTTGGTGAAGGACTGCATCGCCGGATTCTTCATGCTGCTCGAGGATCAGTGCGGAGTCGGCGACGACGTGAACCTCGACTTCTGCACGGGCACGGTGGAGGACTTCACACTGCGCATGACGCGGGTGCGAGGGTTCGACGGCACCTTGTGGAGCATTCCCAACGGCACCATTCAACGAGTCGGCAACCTCAGCCGCAGTTGGGCGCAGGGCAACATCGACATCACCGTGTGGCATGCCGCCGATGTCGACCGCGCCATCGATGCCATCACCGCGTCGGCCGACGAGACCGCCATGTTGCCCGACATCGCCGAGCAGTTGCTCCAACCGCCCAACATGGTCGGAGTCGAGCGCGTCGACGCCACCGGCACCACCATCCGGCTCGTCATCCGCACCCGGGCCGGCAAGTTGTGGCCCGTGCTGCGCGAGTTCCGACTCGCTGCCAAACATCACCTCGACGAGGCCGACGTGGCACTGCACCCGCCCACCGAACGGCGTTGACCTGAACAAACATTGACTCTCGCGTCGAGGGTCGACGACCGATAGCTGGAATCACTGCGGCCCTCGCGCCGCATCGATTCCTCCAGGAGGTCGGTTCGCATGACGGCGATGACACTGAACGTCAACGGCAAGAACTATCCGGTCGACGTCGATCCGGCGACACCGCTGCTGTGGGTGCTGCGCGACGTGATCGGTCTCACCGGCACCAAGTACGGCTGCGGCGTGGAGATCTGCAAGGCCTGCACCGTGTGGATCGACGGGTCGGCCGAGAAGAGCTGCCACATCGAGGTGAAGGAGGTGACTGCGGTGCAGATCACCACCATCGAGGGGCTGCAGGCCACGCCCGTCGGCGCCAGGATCCAGAAGGCGTTCGTCGACGTGCAGGCGCCTCAGTGCGGCTACTGCCAGTCGGGGATGATCATGTGCGCGACGAAGCTGCTGCAGGACAAGAGCAAGCCCACCGACGCCGACATCGATGCCGCGATGGGCAACATCTGCGCCTGCGGCACCTACCCGCGAGTGCGGGCCGCCATCAAGCTCGCGAGCGGGCAGTGAGGACCACGATCATGACCGACGTACTCACACCCACACCCGACACCAGCTCGGCAGCCACCATTGGTCGACGCGGCTTCCTCGGCGCGACGGCCGGCATCGCCGGCGCGTTGGTGTTGTTCAACCTCGAGGCCGGGCCGCTCGGTTCGCTGTCGAAGGCCACCGCCACCACGTCGTTCGGCGACGTGCCGACTCCCGTGTCCGGGTGGGTCGGCATCAACGCGGACAACACGGTGACGGTGGCCTTCGGTGGAGCAGAGATGGGGCAGGGCGTGCTCACCGGCCTCGCCCAGGCCGTCGCCGAGGAGTTGATGGTCGATTGGTCGCAGGTCACCACGCAGGTGGCACCGCCGGCGAATTCGTACATCACGGGCGGCAGCTACGGCATCCGGGGCAACCTGCTCAAGATGCGCGTCGTCGGGGCGCAGGCGCGCGACATGCTCATCGCCGCGGCCGCTGCCCAGTGGAAGATCACACCGTCGGCGTGCACCGCCGCATCGGGCGTGGTCACCAACACGCTCACCGGTGAGACGCTGAAGTACGTCCAACTGGCCGCCGCCGCCGCTCAGCAGCCCACACCGGCGAGCCCGACCCTCACCGACCCGACGAAGTTCCGCATCATCCGCACACGCGCCAAGCGCATCGACATCCCGAGCAAGGTGAACGGCTCGGCGAAGTTCGGCATCGACACGATGGTGCCCGGCATGGTGTTCGCCGCCATCAAGCAGTGCCCCACGATCGGTGGCACCCTCGTCGGCACGCCGGCGGTGCCCGCCGGAGCGATCGCCGTCGTGCCACTGGGCAACGCAGTCGCAGTTGTGGCCAGCAACACGTGGGCAGCGATGAATGCCGCCGCCAACCTCCAGGTGTCGTGGAAGATTCCGACCACGGCGGCCGGCCTCACCACCACGAAGCTCGTCGCGGCGCAGGCGGCACTGATGCAGAACGGCACCGTGAGCACCCCGATCGCCGAGCAGGTGGCCGATGCGCCGGGCGCATTCACCGGTTCGGCCGTGAAGGTCGAGCAGACCTACTCGGTGCCGTACCTTCCCCACGTGATGATGGAGGTGCCCAACTGCACCGCATCGGTCACCGCCACCTCGGCCGAGGTGTGGGCACCCACCCAGGCACCGTCGTGGGTGGTGGGCACGGTGAAGGCGATCACCGGACTCGACGAGGCGCACATCACCGTGCACGCCACCTTGCTCGGTGGTGGCCTCGGCCGGAAGATCGAACAGGACTACATCGCACAGGCGGTCACGGTGGCGAAGGCGATCGGCAAGCCGGTGAAGCTCACGTGGAGTCGCGAGGAGGACCTCGGCCACGACCAGTACCGGCCGTCGGGGCAGGTGCGCGTGCGCATCGGTCTCGACAACGCACACAAGGTGAACTCGTACGCCGCTCGCATCGTCACTCCCTCGCCGCTGTTCCAACGCGGGTGGATGGGGCCGACCGGCAACGACAACGTGGAGGGGGCCAAGGACCTGCCGTACCAGTTCCCGAACCGTCTGGTCGAGTACGTGCGCGATCCCGCGGCCGTGCCGGTGGGGTTCTGGCGTTCGGTGGGCAACTCCATCAACTGCTTCGCCGTCGAGTCGGCGATCGACGAAGCCGCCCGCGCGGTGGGTGCCGATCCGGTCGCCTTCCGTCGTGAACTGCTGGGCAGCGATCTGCGAACGATCCAGGTGCTGAATTCGGCCGCCGACCAGATCGGCTGGACCACTCCCGCTCCCGCCGGTGTCGGCCGCGGCATCGCCATCGGCACCGGCTTCGGCAGTCTCGTGGCACTCGCCATCGAGGTGTCGCAGCCGGTCCTCGGCACCCTGCAGGTGCGTCGAGTTGCATGTGCGGTCGATGTGGGCCTTGCCGTGAACCCCGACCAGGTGGAAGCACAGATGCAGGGCGGCATCCTCCACGGTCTGTCCGCGGCGCTGTGGGGCCAGACGACCTTCTCGAGCGGCCGGGCCAGCTCCCGCAACTTCTCCAACACCCGAGTGGTGAAGATGAAGGAGACACCGCTGATCTCCGTGAAGATCTTCGAATCGGGCGCACAGTTCCTCGGTGGAGTCGGCGAGGTTGCCGTGCCGCCGGTGGCGCCGGCGCTCGCCAATGCCTACGCCGCACTCAACGGCACCCGCGTGCGCACGCTGCCGTTCTTCCCGGGCGCCACGATGGGCGGCGGCTGACCGCTCGCGGCTCGAACGGGCCATTCGGCCCTCACCGACGGCACAGATTCCGCACATACTGTGTGGGTGAGCCAGGGACCCCGGACCACGGTTTCGTCTCGTCGATTCGCCCAGTGGACCGCGCTGTATCTCGCCATCGGCATTCCGCTGGGAGTCCTGCAACCCGACACCGGCCAGGCGGCCTGGTACCCGCCGCTGGCGATCGGTGTGGCCATGTTGCTCACGCTCGGCTGGCGGGTGTGGCCCGTGGTGTTGGCATGCGATCTCGTCGTCAGCCTGATCCAGTACGACGTGCACGTCGTCGGCTCAGCGATCAGTGCTGTCCTCACCGCCGGTGAGGCGGCGCTCATCGTGGCGTTGCTGCACCGCCTGCGGTTCCGCAGCACGCTCGAACGCGCCGACGACGTGGTGTTCATGGGCATCGCCACGGCCATCGCCACGGCGATCGGCGCGACGGCGGGCAGCGGGCTGCTCGTGGCCACGGATGCGGTCGACGGCGGATTCCGCGCGACCTGGGAGGTCTGGATCACCGGCGACCTCACGGGCGTCGTCCTGGTGCTGCCGATGCTGCTACTGGCCGTCGCGCATCCCGGAACGGCCCGACGAACCTTCGATGATGGGCGAGGCAGACGACTCGAGCTCTGGACCGTGATGGGATGTGCGCTCGCGTTGGTGGTCGTGTACTTCGTCGCCGAGAACCCGCACGGCTTCAAGGTGGAGAAGTCGGGCCCGCTGATGCTCGTGCTGCTGCCGACGTTCTGGATCGCCGTACGGTTCGGCCTCGTTCGTACCTCGGTCTACACGGTGGCGATGTCGACGTCATCGGTCGTCGCCTACGCCGGCCTCGGACCGCACCTCGTGCACCGCGGCATCGATCCACCGACGAGCATCGACATGGTGTCGCTGATGTTGCCCCTGCTGGCCGTCGGGTTGGCCGCCATCGGCGTCGCGGCGGCGGTGGAGGCTCAGGACAGGGCCCGACAGCGCGAGCGCACGATCGTCGACGCCAGCCCGGTGGGAATCATCACCGTCGACACCGAGGGCGTGGTGCGTTCGTGGAACGCCGCCGCTGAGCGGATCCTCGGCATCGCCACCGAGGAGGTCATCGGCACCGCCCCACCCTTGCTGCACGAGATCGACGACTTCGGCGGCGCCGGCAGCACGACGCGTCGGCCCGCTCGACGCGTCGTGCACCACACCAGATCGGACGGACGACCGATCGCGGTCAAGGCCTTCACGAGCCCGCTCGAACAGGTCGACCGACGCTTCGCCGGCCGCGTGGTGGTGATCGAGGACGTCACCGAGCAGGAGGCTCTCCAGCGCCAACAAGCCCTGCTGTCGACCGCCATGGATCAGGCCGGTGAGTCGATCGTCGTCACCGACACCACGCCCGTCATCATCTACGCCAACCCTGGCGCGGTGACGACGAGCGGCTACTCGCTCGACGAACTCATCGGCGCCAACCCCAACATCCTCACGTCGGGGTTGCACGACGCTGCGTTCTACCAACGCATGTGGGTCGCCATCACCAGTGGCCAGGCATGGCGCGGCACCTTCATCAACCGGCGCAAGAACGGCGAGCTCTACGAAGAGTCGGCCAGCGTTTCGCCGGTGCACGATGCTGACGGCGAACTCGTCGCCTTCGTGTCGGTGAAGCACGACATGAGCCGCGAACGCGCCCTGGAGGCCGACGTCCGTCGTAGCCAGCGCGACCGGGCGACGGTGCAGACCATCATCGAGAACGTCGGCTCCGACGGCAGCGTGAGCGCCATCGCCTCCACGCTGTGCAAGACGATCGTCGACTTCAGCGACTTCGATGCCGCCACACTGCTGCTCGTGCAAGGCGATGAGTCGCTGATACCAGCCGGAGTGGCGGGAGCAGCGTTCGACGGCGCCGGCGACGTCGTGATGGCGCCCGACGTCGGCGCGCGCTCGCTCGTGCGGCTCACGTCTCGCGGCCCGTGGTGCCGCGACTGGACCGTCCTCGACGACCACATCGACCCGTGGACGGAGCGGTTCCGCTCCGCAGGGATCACCGCGACGGCGTACGCCGCGGCGCGCTGGGAGCGCGACGTGTTCGCCATCCTGCTCGCGGCCACCACCGCCGACGACGGCCCTCTGCTCGCGGAGCAGCAGCTCGGCCTGCTCGACGAGCTCGCCTCCTTCGCGGGTGTGGTCGTGGGTTCGAAGGTCGAGCAGGCCCGGAACCGCGACGAGGTCCGAGCCGAGATCCGCTCGATCATCGTCGACCAGAAGTTCTCGACCGCGTTCCAGCCGTACGTGGATCTCGCCACCGGTGAGGTGCGCGGCTACGAAGCGCTCACGCGATTCGCCGATGGCACACCACCCGACCGCAGGATCCGCGAAGCGTGGCTGGTGGGCATGGGCCCGGCGCTCGAAGCCGCCGTCGCCCGCATCGCGCTCGAGGTTGCCGACCGCCGGTTGCCCGGCGTGCAGATGAGCTTGAACTTCTCGCCCGACACGATTCTCAACGGGCTCGCCGCAACGATCGTGCGCAGTGCCAGCCGCCCCGTCGTGATCGAGGTCACCGAGCACATGGCCATCGAGAACTACCCGGCGCTCCGAGCGGCGCTGCACGCGTGTGGTGATGTGAAGGTGTCGATCGACGACGCCGGCGCAGGTTTCGCCGGGCTCCGGCACATCCTCGAGCTCGAGCCGGATGTGGTGAAGCTCGACATCGGTCTCATCCGCGGCATCGACCACGACCTCGCCCGACAGGCGCTCGCCGCAGGCCTCGCGCACTACGCCACCACCAGCGACACCTTGCTGATCGCTGAGGGCATCGAGACGGCCGAGGAGGCGGCAACGGTGCGGCGACTCGGCGTGCAGTACGCCCAGGGGTACTACTTCGGTCGACCCGAGATCATCGATTGACACCTGCGAGGTGGCAGGGTCGCACGCCGGCCGTCTCGCCATTGGGTACGGTCGCGGCATGATCCGCATGCTCGTTCGTTTCGGTGTCAGTTGCCTCGCCAGCGCCGTCGGCCTCCTCATCGCCGCCTCGGTGCTCGACAACATGGAGGTCAGTGGCACCGCGTTCTTCATCGCCGTGCTCATCTTCACCGTCACCACGTTCATCCTGCAGCCGCTGTTCACCAAGATGGCGATGAAGAACGCCCACGCACTCATGGGCGGCACCGCACTCATCACCACGCTGGCCGGTCTCATCATCACCACCCTCATCTCCGACGGGCTGTCGATCCGCGGTTGGGACACCTGGATCTACGCGATGGTCATCGTGTGGCTCGCCACCATGCTGGCCAACTGGATCCTGCCGATGTTCCTCATCAAGAACGCCGTCGATCGCCGGAACGGCAACAACGTCACCACCTACGGCTGACCGGCTCGGGCGTCGAGCGTTCGCCCGGATACCGTCGCCGACATGACCGCACTCACCCCGCTCGACGAGCTGCTCGCGCATCAGTTGCCCGAGCCGATGGCCAACGTGCAGACCTTTCATCCGCACTGGCGCGAGAGCTACTTCTTCGTGGCGCACCGTCCCGATCGGCTCGGCGACATGGTCATCCTCACCATGGCCACCTACCCCCAGCGCGAACAACTCGACAGCCTGCAGATGGGCCGGGTGGGCGGCACGCGGATCCTCGGCCACCACGCGAGGCCCTTCGCCGGCGACCCGCACACGCCCGTGGTCGGCCCCGCGCGCGTCGACATCGTCGAGCCGTTCCGCGAGATCCGACTCTTCGCCGATCCGGCCGAGTGCGAACTGGGCATCGACCTCACGTTCGTGGCCCGCACGCAGGCCTACGGATTGCGACGGGGCACGATGAAGGCCGGCCACGAACTGGTGTGGGACCAGAGCCACATGTTGCAGTCGGGCGTGTACAACGGCACCTACACCGTGGGCGGTGTCACCCACGAGGTGCGCGATTGGTGGGGCCAGCGCGATCACTCGTGGGGCATTCGCGACCACGGCCGCTGTCCACTGTGGATCTGGTTCCAGATCCAACTGCCCGACGGCTTCCTCGGCGTGTGGCACTGGGAGTACGAGAACGGTGCGCGCGTCTACACCGATGGTTGCTGGGCACCTGCCGACGGCAGCGCCCCGGTACCCCTCATCGACTTCCATCACGAACTCCACTGGCTCGGGGCCGACGGGTCACCCACCGACTACGGCGAGCACGGCGACACCGTGGAGGGTCTGCGCGGCCGGTCGGTGTTCACGCTCGAAGGCGGACAGCGGATCGTGGTGGACGCCGAGGGATCGTGGGACCGGCCGTACGAGCCGTTCCACCGCGGTGGCCTCAACCAGATGATGGTGCGCACCGACGACGGCCGCGAGGGCACCGCCATCTACGAGGTGACGGGGTCACGCCACCATCGGTACTTTCCCGACGCCATCCCCAGCGGTACGTTGCCGTCGTGACACGGCGCGGCCGCATGCGATGATCAGGCACCCGTGCCGAACCGTTGCCGGCACCGAGTTCCAGGAGTCGTCATGCCGCTCGATCCCGCCGCCAAGAACGTCCTCGATCTGCTCGCCTCCATGGGCGCACCGCCGCTCGAGGAACAGACTCCTCAGGCTGCCCGCGAGTCGTTCGCCGGCCTTGCCCTGCTCGGCGGCGACGGCGCCGACGTCGCGTCGGTGGTGCCGGGCACCTTCGGCGGGGTCCCCGGCATCGTCGTCACGCCCCACGGAGAGGGGCCCTACCCCGTGCTGGTGTGGATCCACGGCGGCGGCTGGGTCATCGGCTCGGCCACCGAGTCGCTGGCCACCGCCAACGACCTCGCGGCCGGCGCCGGCTGCGTCGTCGTGTCGCTCGACTATCGACTCGCACCCGAGCACAAGGCGCCCGCCGCGGTCGACGACTGCATCGCCGCCACCGCGTGGGTGCTCGAGCACGCCGCCGAGTTCGGTGGCGACCCCGGCCGCGTCGCAGTGGGCGGCGACTCGGCGGGCGGCAACCTCGCGGCGCTCGTCGCGCTCGAATTCGGACCGCGACTGGCCGCGCAGATCCTCGTGTACCCGGCCACGGCCCTGTCGCTCGACAGCCCGAGCATCGAGGAGAACGCCGAGGGCTATCTGCTCACCAAGAACAGCATGATCTGGTTCACGGAGCACTACCTCGAGGGGTCGAGCACCGACGCAACCGACCCTCGTGTCTCACCCGCACGTGCCACCGACGAGGCGCTCGCCGCCACGGCACCCGCGCTCGTGATCACCGCCGAGTTCGACCCGCTGCGCGACGAGGGCGAGGCCTATGCGCAGCGACTCGCGTCGCTCGGCGTGCAGGTGACCGCGCGTCGCTTCGACGGCCAGATCCACGCCTTCTACTCGATGCCCGCGGCGATTCCTGCGGCGGTGGAGGCAACGGCGCTCACGGTGGAGGTGCTGCGCCACGCGTTCGCGTGATCAGCCCTTCCCCACTGTCCAGGCACTGGGCTATATTCGCGGTCGGTCGGGTCTGCCGACCTCCTCTCGACCAAGGACGGGAACCACCATGGTTGCTGCACACCGCCTGCGCATTCGCCGCGCTGCTCTTGCCCTCTCGCTGCTCTCGGGGTCGGTGGTGGCTGCCGCCAGCACCGTGCACGCGGCCCCCGACGGGCTGCCCACGCTGCGCCACCACAAGGTGGAGCACCCCACCCGCGGCTCGCGTCGCGCGCCGGGCTACGCCACGTCCAACGGCAGCGGCAACCTCACCTATCAGGGCGGGGTCGACGGCATCGGCGTCACCACCGGTGCTCCCAAGGTGTATCTCGTGTTCTGGGGCGCCGGATGGGGCGCCAACAGCACCAACGCGGCCGGCGACGTCACCCTGGCCGGCGACACGAGGGCCATCGCCCCGGTGTTGCAGGAGTTCTTCAAGGGCCTCGGCACCAACAACGAAGGTTGGTCGGGCGTGCTCACCCAGTACTGCGAGGGTGTGGCCGTCGGCACGGTCACATGCTCGGCCGCCGCGGCCCACGTCGGCTACCCCGCGGGCGGCGCACTCGCCGGGGTGTGGGTCGACCCCAGCGCCACCAACACCAGCCCGGTCGACCACGACATCGCCGCCGAGGCCGTCGTGGCAGCCGGTCACTTCGGCAACACCACCGCCGCCGCCAACCGCAACGCGCAGTACGTCATCGTGTCGCCCACGGGAACGCACCCCGGCGGGTTCAACACCCCCACGGCCAACTGGTGCGCCTGGCACGACTACAACGGCGACACCACCTTGGTGGGCGGCGCCGCGGCCTCGGCCTACGGCGACATCGCGTTCACCAACCTGCCCTACATCCCCGACATGGGCGCCAGCTGCGGCGCCAACTACGTGAACGCGGCGGGCGCGCTCGACGGCGTCACCATCGTCGAGGGTCACGAGTACGCCGAGACGGTCACCGACCAGAACCCCGCCGGCGGCTGGATCGACCGCACCGGCTACGAGAACGGCGACAAGTGCGCGTGGGTGGGCGTCGGCGGTGCCGGTGGTGCGCAGAACATCGCACTCGCCACCGGCAGCTTCGCCGTGCAGGGCACGTGGTCGAACGACGGGGCGGCCTGCCTCGTGTCGCACGCCGTGGTCACCAACGCAACCACCGACTTCTCACTGTCGGCCAGCCCCGCTGCGGTCACGGTGGGCGCCGGCAGTTCGGCCACGGTGTCGATCGGCTCGGCCATCACGCTCGGCACCCCCGGCGCAATCGCACTCACCGTCAGCGGCGTGCCCAGCGGCGCCACCGCCGTGCTCGGCAACTCGTCGATCGCTGCCGGCTCGGCCACCAGCCTCACGATCACCAACACCAGCGCAGCCACCGGCAACTCCACCATCACCGTCACCGGCAACTCGGGTGGAGTCGTGCACACCACCACCGTCGTGGTCACGGTGCCCGGGCTGGTGAACGGCGGTTTCGAGAGCTCGTTCACCGGCTGGAGCCGCGCCGGCACCACCAGCATCAGCACCAACAGCGTCTATCGCCACAGTGGCAACCGTGGCCTCATCACCGGTAGCACCACGAGGAGCACCAACGGCGACTCCAGCGTGACGCAGACGTTCACCGCCAACAGCAGCACGCTGTCGTTCTGGTACAAGGTGCGCTGCGCCGAGACGGTGTCGGCCGACTGGGCCACCGCCACTTTGGTCGACACCACCGCGGCCACCACCACCACCGTGCTGCCCAACACGTGCACCAACACCGGTGCATGGGTGCAGGTCACGGCACCCATCGTTCCCGGCCACGTCTACACCGTGAAGCTGATCAACCACGACAACAACAACGCCACCTCGGGCAAGAACACCTACACCGCGTTCGACGACGTCGTCG
>Ga0075026_100000715_pt1 | contig 13740 bp, 13 predicted proteins | sample Str012_2_FD_71392 | JGI IMG/M metagenome (GOLD analysis project Ga0075026, IMG submission 71392) | Freshwater sediment microbial communities in response to fracking from Pennsylvania, USA - Straight Creek_MetaG_SC_2012 | ecosystem: Environmental > Aquatic > Freshwater > Creek > Sediment...
GGCCCATTGTCTGGCGTTCCGCGACCTTCACCGGTTGCTGGTCGAGCCTCACCGGCTTGTCGAACCCATCCGATGGCCCGTCTCAACCCGTCAGACCGGGAGGTTCGGTGGATCCGGGATTAGGCGTGGTGCTCAACCATGACCTGCTGATCTGCGGGAAGAGCGTGGACTGCAGCGGGCCGACCGGCAGCTAGACGCGCGTCTTGTCGCTCAGGCCAGGACGGATCGCACGCCGGCGACGATGTCGGCGACCTGCGGGACGGTCGACTTCTCCAGGGTGAGATTGAAGGGGATGACGGTATTGAGGCCCGCCACCCGGACGATCGGGGCGCGAAGGCTCTCGAAGGCCCGTTCGGCCACCATGGCCGCCACATCGCTGCCGACGCCACCGCGCTTGATCGCCTCCTGGGCGACGACCAGGTGGCCGGTGCGGCGCACCGATGCCAGGACGCACTCGATGTCCATCGGCACGAGCGTGCGAAGGTCGATGACCTCCACCGAGATCCCATCCGCAGCCAGCTCCTCGGCCGCCTGGAGGCTCTTGAGCGTCATGTGCGACCAGGTCACCAGCGTGACATCGGTGCCGGCTCGCTTGATCTCCGCCTGGCCCAAGGGGATGACATCGTCCTCATCCGGGACCTCGCCCTCGGTCATGTACAGGAGCTTGTGCTCGATGAAGATGACCGGGTCGTCGTCGCGGATGGCGGCCTTCAGCAGGCCCTTGGCGTCGCGCGGTGTCGAGGGCATGACCACCTTCAACCCGGGCACGTGGTAGAAGAGGCCCTCGAGGCTCTGGGAGTGCTGGCCCGCCAGCGAGTTGCCGGCCCCACCCTGGGTCCGGACGACCAGTGGGACGCGCCCCTCGCCGCCCGACATGAAGCGGTACTTGGCGGCCTGATTGACGACCTGGTCCATGGCCAGCATCAGGAAGTCGATGAACAGCATCTCCACGACGGGACGCTGACCGGCGATCGCGGCGCCGACGCCCAGCCCGACGAACCCGGCCTCGCTCAATGGTGTGTCGATCACGCGTCCAGCACCGAACTCGGCGATGAGGCCTTCGGTGACCTTGTACGACCCGCCGCGCTCGCCGATGCCCTCGCCGACGCAGAACACGGCATCGTCCCGCAACATCTCCTCGCGCAGCGCGGTGCGGAGGCCGTCGCGGTACTTCATCTTCGTCATCGGTCTGCTCCGCTGGCTTCGGCGCCGGCCCCGAACTCGCCGGCGGCGATCTCGGCGAGGAACGCCTCGACGGATGGATCCGGACTGTTTGTCGCGAACTCGACGGCCTCGTCCAGCAGGCGCTCCACGCGGGCGTCGATCTCGTCGACCGCAGGACCGTCGACTCCGGCCCGGGCGAGGCGAGCTCGCAGGAGGATGAGGGGATCGCGTGCCTTCCAGCTCGCCAGCTGGTCCGCCGGCAGGTAGAGGCCCGGGTCGTTGACGTGGTGACCGCCGTGGCGGAAGGTCATGCACTCGATGAGCGTGGGCCCTTCGCCGGCCCGCGCCCGCCGGATCGGCTCCTGCATCGCACCGTACACGATCGCGGCGTCGTTGCCGTCGACCGTCAGGCCCGGGATCCCGTAGCCGGCGGCACGTGACGAGAGATGCTCCACCCGCGCGCTGTCGCGGATGGGTGTCGAGACGGCGTACTGGTTGTTCTCCAGGACGAAGATCACCGGCAGATCCCAGATGGCCGCCAGGTTCAGGGACTCGTGCCACATCCCGTTGGCCGACGCACCGTCGCTGCAGAAGGCCACGATGAGCTCCGATCCGCCACGCTGCTTGATCGCCAGCGCGGCACCGGTGGCGATCCCGAGGCCGCCGGCGACCACACCGTTGGCCCCAAGGTTCCGGACCGATCGACTGGCGACGTGCATGGAGCCGCCGCGCCCTCGGCAGTAGCCCGCCTCCTTGCCGAAGAGCTCGGCCATCATGCGGGAAGGGTCGTGGCCCTTGGCGATCGCATGGCCGTGCCCGCGATGGGTGCTCACGATGTAGTCGTCCGGCTCCAACGCGGCGATGGAGCCGACTGCGATGGCCTCCTGGCCGAGGTACGGGTGGAGGTACCCGCGGATGTTGCCGAGGCGGTACTGCTCGATCGCCCGTTGCTCGAACAGGCGGATCGTGGCCGCGGTCTCATACATCGCCTCGAGGAGTCCGGCTCCGATCTCGCTCATGGTCGAGTCATCTCCGTAGGCGGTTCCCGGCCGGCCATCGACCGGTCGTCCATCTGGGGCGACCGTCAGGCCAGTGAGGGTTTCTGTGGGGTCTGACGCTTCGTCACGAGGGAGGATGACGCTGGCGAGGTGTTGCTGTCAAGCGACCATGTGGTATTCTGTGGGTTCCGAGGCGAGCCGCTGGATCGCGGCCGGGCGATGGAGGATCGGCGTGAGCGCGATGCGAGAGCAGATGCTTCCGGCGGACCGCCGTCAGGTCATCGCGGATCTGGTTCGAGAACGCGGCAGTGTCCGGGGCCGGGACCTCGTCGACGTCCTGGGCGTGACCGACGAGACCATCCGGCGGGACCTCGCGCGGCTGTCTGAACAGGGCCTCCTCCGCCGAGCACATGGCGGCGCCATCGCGATCCGTCCGGGCGACGAGACCGATACGGCGTTCCGCCTGCGAGAGCACGCGGACGAGAAGGTCGCCATCGGACGCCGAGCCGCGGAGCTGGTCCGGGATCGCAGCTCGATCATCCTCGACTCCGGCACGACGACGCTCTGTCTCGCCCGGGCGCTCCATCACCGACAGGAACTCGTGGTCGTGACCACGGCTGTGACGAATGCCATCGAGCTTGTCGGAGACCCCGGGACGACCGTGATCATGACCGGTGGCGTCATCCGGCCCACGACCTTCGGAGCGAGTGGGCAGCTTGCCGCTGCGACGCTTCGCGGCCTGCACGTCGACCAGACATTCCTGGCGATCCACAGCGTTTCCCTGGAGGGTGGGCTGACGTACCCGCTGCTCGAGGAGGTCGACGCCAAACGAGCGATGATCGAGGCCGCCGAGGAGGTCATCCTGCTCGCCGACCACTCGAAGTTCGGACGACGAGCCCTCGTCAAGGTGGCCTCGCTGACGGCGGTCCACAAGATCATCACGACGTCCGGCCTCGATCCCGACGAGGCCGCTGCGATCCGCGACCTCGGGATCGACCTGATCATCGTGGAGCCGATCGTCGGGCTGACCGATGGCGAGCGTCCTGCCGGATCCACTGACCGCCGCTCCCGGGCGCCCGTCGGGTCGCCACCGCGCTGAAGGAGGCCACGAGATGCCGATCGTTCAGACCCAGGAGATCCTGCAGCGTGCCTTCCATGGCCGCTACGGGGTCGCCGCGATCAATGTCGTCAACGACCTGACCCTGGAGGCCGTCCTCGCGGCGGCCGAGGAGCTGCGCGCCCCGCTCATCGTCCAGACCTCGGTGAAGACCGTGAAGATGGAGGGTGCGGAGGTCCTGTATGCGATGTGGGTCGAGATGACCCGCCACATCACCGTCCCCGTCGCGCTCCACCTTGACCATTGTCCGGACCGGGAGGTCATCTCGACCTGCCTGGCCATCGGCTGGAACTCGGTCCTGTTCGACGCGTCCAAGCTGAGCGTCGAGGAGAATCGCCGCCAGTGCATCGAGGTCGTCGCGGAAGCGAAGGTCCACGGCGCGGCGGTGGAAGGCGAGATCGAAGGCATCCAGGGTGTCGAGGACGGGGTCGGGTCAGACGCCGTGAGCACGATCCAGTCACTCGACGTCGTACTCGACTTCATCCGCAGCACCGGCATCGACTGTTTCGCCCCGGCGATCGGCAATGCCCACGGGATGTACCGGACGACACCGACGTTGGACACCCAGCGGGTCAGCGACCTCGTGGCGGCGGAGCCCATCCCGATCGCGCTCCATGGCGGCACCGGGATGACTCCCGATCAGTTCAGCGACCTCATCGCGCGCGGTTGCGCCAAGGTCAATATCTCGACCGCCCTCAAGGTCCGGTTCATGCGCTCGGGCTTTGACTACATGACCGAGCACCCGGGTGAGTACGACCCGCCCGCCCTGTTCCGGGCCCAGCGCTCCGCCGTGGTCGAGATGGCCAAGGACCACATCCGGATGTTCGGCAGCGAGGGCATGGCCTGGTGACGGCCCTGCTCTTCGACTGCGACGGGGTGCTCGCGGACACCGAGCGCTTCGGCCACCTGCCGGCCTTCAATGCCACCTTTGCCGAATTCGGGTTGCCGGTCCGATGGTCCGAGGAGGAGTACGGACGCCTGCTTCGGATCAGCGGCGGGAAGGAGCGGATGGCGACGCTGCTCACCCCGGCGTTCGTGAAGGCGGCGGGCCTGCCCGCGGATCGCGAGGGCCAGGCCGCTGATCTCGGTCGCTGGCACGCGCGCAAGACGGCGATCTACACGGAGATGGTGAGGGCGGGCCGCCTGCCCGCGCGGCCGGGCATCGCCAGGATCATCGAGCAGGCGCTGGACGCCGGGTGGACGCTCGGTGTCTGTTCGACCTCCGCCGAAGACTCCGTCCGGGCCATCCTGGCACACGTCGCCGGCCCGGAGCGAGCGGCCCGCTTCGACCTCGTCCTGGCGGGCGACGTCGTGGCCCACAAGAAGCCGGCCCCGGACATCTACCGGCTCGCCGTGGAGAAGCTCGGCATCTCGCCCGGATCCATCCTCGTCATCGAGGACTCTCGCAATGGGCTTCTGGCCGCCGACGCTGCCGGGCTGCGCTGCCTCGTCACGGTCAACCGCTACACCCAGGACGAGGACATGTCCGAGGCCGTCCTGGTCGTGACGTCCCTGGGCGATCCAGACGGGGAAGCCACGACGGTCCTGGCCGACCGACGATCGGTCCGCCCGGACGGCTGGGTCACGCTGCGCGACATCGAGGCCTGCGTCACGCCGTAGCCGAGTGCCTGGACAGCAGGCAAGCCTCCCGGGGATTGGGGCTATCCTGCGGACGTGGCCACGAATCGCGCCCAGACCACTGCCCGCCCGCTCACGGACATCGTCCCGGAGCTCGCCCGTCGATTCCTGACGACCCCGGAACCACCCAGCCGGCTCCCCACCATCCGGGACCTGGCTCGCGACCACCACTCCAGCCTTGCGTCGATCCACGTCGCGATGGGCCGACTGGAGGAGGCCGGCGGAATCGTGGTCGAGACGCGCGGCCGGCTCGGGGCGTTCCTGGTCGACCGGTCCATCGGCCGGCTGTGGGCCATCGCGGAGAGCGGCCCATTGGTGATCGCCCTGCCGCTGGCATCGTCACCCCGGTACGAGGCGCTGGCGACCGCGATCAAGCAACTCCTCACCAATGCCGGGCTGGAGGTCTTCCTGATCTTCGTTCGCGGCTCTCGTCAACGTCTCCAGGCCGTCCGTGACGGACGCTGCCACCTGACCGTGATGTCGAGCTTCGCCGCGTCGGAGCTGTGCGGGCCGGAGGACGCCCTCGTGCTCGAACTCGCGCCCGACTCGTACAACACCGGCCACCGGGTCTTCTACGCCGCAGCCGAACCTGACCCGCACCCGCTCCGGGTCATCGTCGACCGCCACTCGGCCGACCAGCAACTCCTGACCGCCCTCGAATTCAACGGGGCCGACGTGACCCTCGTGCCGGCCATGCCGGCCCAGATCTCCCGGTTGCTCGCCAACGGACAGGCCGACGCGGCTGTGTGGACCGTCGATGAGATGCAGGTCGGTCGGCCGGAGGGGATCCTCGACCGTCCCCTGTCGCCGGCCGTTCGCGAACAGATCGGCGACCGGATGACGAGAGCGGTCCTCGTCGGGCGTGCCCTCGATGCATCGGTCATGCGCGCGGTCACGGCGCCGATCGAGAGTGCTGCGATCGCGCAGATCCAGCTGGACGTGCTCGCCGGCAGGGTCGTCCCCGAGTACTGATCCCGTCCGCGCCGGGCGGACGTTCGATGCATTGACAAGCGCCCGTATGATGCGTCTGCGGTCCGTTTGTTCACCGTTCGCAAACGTTCAACAGACGGAGTGTCCCGGCGCGACCCGAAGGCCGGGTCGAGGGTCGGCTTCATCCCAGACGGGTCGGTTTCCGTCGATCGGGATGGAGGGAGCTCGTGGGCGTGTTGGAGGAGCGTAGATGAGCACTGCAAACCAGGTCCAAGGCACGGAACTGGAGGCGGACGCGATCGGGTTGGTCGGGGCAACGATGCAGGCCATCACCCATATCGCGCCAGCGATCGCCGGGTTCTTCTTCACCGCATTCATCGTGTCCCTCGCCGGCATCACCTCGCCACTCGCCTACTTCCTCGGATTCCTGATCGTGCTGATGCTCGGCAATACGCTGGCACAGCTGGCCAAGCACCTGCCGTCGGCAGGCGGCTATTACACCTACGTGAGCCGCGGACTCCATCCGCGGGCCGGGTTCATCACATCGTGGATGTACATCCTGTACTCGCCGATGGTCGGCGGCCCGCTGGCGGGCTTCTTCGGCTTCATCGTCGCCGGCGAGCTCAGTTCCAACTGGAACATCTCGGCGCCCTGGCTCTGGTGGGTCTCGGTGCTCGTGTTCTCGATCCTGACGGCCGTCCTGCAGTGGAAGGGCATCAAGCCCTCCGTCACGTTCGTCGTGATCACCGGTGGCCTGGAGATGATCATCGTCATGGCGCTGGCGATCTTCGGCTTCCTCGTGCCGCCGCCCGGTTCGTCCGGCATCACGATCGAGGTCTTCAATCCGGCCAATATCCCGGAAGCCGGCGCGTTCCTGCTCGCGGTCGTCCTGACCGTCCAGGGTCTGACCGGTTGGGAAGCCTCCGCACCCCTCGCCGAAGAGACGAGGGATCCGAAGCGGAACGTGCCGATCTCGGTCATGGCCTCGATCGTGATCATCGGGAGCTTCCTGGTCATCGTCTTCTGGGGCGTGATCACGGGCTTCGGTAACTCGGCCGATGCGATCGCCGCGACCGCACCGGAGCTGCCGGCACTCGCACTGGCCCACCGGGTCTGGGGCGACGGCTGGTTCATCATCATGTTCGCGTTCCTGAACAGCGTCGCTGCCGTGTCCGTCGCGTGCGCCAACGTGGGCACCCGAATGTGGTACAGCATGGCCCGCAGCGGATCGTTCCCGAAGGCCCTTGCCAAGTTGCACCCGGTCCACAAGACCCCGACCAACGCCATCCTCGTGCAGATGGCCCTCAGCATCGTGTCGGGACTCTTCGTCGGCGTCGTGTGGGGTTCGGACGTCGGGTTTTTCTTCGCGACCGGCATCGTCCTGGTGCTGGCCGTGACCGTGGTGTACATCCTGGCGAACGCGGCCGTCTTCCGCTTCTACCGGAATGAGCACCCCAGCGAGTTCAACTGGCTGCTGCACCTGATCTTCCCGGTCATCTCCTCGATCGTGCTGCTCTACGCCTGCTACAAGGGGTTCTTCGACCCCTTCCCGGCAGACCCGTACAACCTCGGACCATTGATCGTCGGTGGCTGGTTCCTCATCGGGGTCATCCTCCTCCTCGTGCTGCGTGCCCGGGGTAACGAGGAGTGGCTCCTCAAGGCGGGCCGGGCGATCGGCGAGGACGTGCCCGTCCCGGCGTTCGATACCCCGGCGATTCCGGGATCGGCGTAGCAGGGCCGGTCGACCGCTGATCCGGATCCGGTGGTCTCGGCTCGTGCCGGGACCACCGGATGGACCCGGCGCCACCGAGTGAGCCGCGGAAGCGGTCGATTCGCGACGGGTCGCGTTCGAAGAAGGGGATACCGTGCCTGCCTTGTTTGGCTCCAGCTATGACCGGACGGAGCTATCGCGTCGTGTCGGAAGGTTGGAGCAGGTCGCTGGAGTCCGCCTCGTCACAGCTGGCGACGGGATCGAGCGCGGCGTCCGGATGCTCGAGTTCCGGACCGGGTCCGGCTTCGCGTTCGATGTCATCGTGGACCGGGCATTCGACATCGGTCGGTGCGAGATGAACGGGACGCCGCTCGCCTGGATCTCGCCGACCGGCTTCGTGGGGCCCTGGTTCTCCGAACCCGAAGGGATGGGCTGGTTCCGGAGTTTCGCGGGCGGGCTCGTCTCCACCGCCGGGCTGGACCACACGCTCATCGGCGGCGAGGACAGTGCCGAGCAGTTCAACCAGCCCCACCTGAAGCCCACCGAGACGTACGGGATGATGGGCCGAGTGTGGACCTTGCCCGCCCGACTGACCGGCTATGGTGAACGCTGGGATGGCGACGACTGCATCCTGTGGGCCGAGGGCGAGGTCCACCAGGTGGCGGTCTTCGGCGAGAACCTCACCCTTCGCCGGCGAGTGGAGGCAACGGTCGGCGAGTCGTCGTTCCGCATCCATGACGAGGTCGAGAACACCGGCCGCACCCGATCGACCCACATGCTCCTGTACCACTGCAACGTCGGCTTCCCGATCGTGGACGAGGGCTCCCAGCTGCTGGTGCCCGGCCCCGGCGTGCCGACGGATCCGGCGCCGGCCGGCGACTATCGCTGGCTCGATGGGCCGATCCCCGACTACACCGAACGGTGTTTCGAGCACGACACGATCGCGGAACCGGATGGGACGGTGCCGGTCGGGATCGTCAACCGTCGCATCGGCATGGGAGTCTTCCAACTGTTCGACAAGGGCCAGCTCCCGTTCCAGACGACGTGGCGGATGCCGGGCGAGGACCTGTACGTCGTCGCCATCGAGGCAAGCACCAATCGCGACGCGGGCCGATGGGATGCACGCGCCCGCGGTGAACTGATCGAGCTCGCCCCGGGCGAGCGGCGCGTATACGACCTCGAGATGGGCGCCCTCGTTGGGACCGCCGAGATCGATGCCTTCGTCGGCCGCGTCGCATCGCTCGACCCGTCGGCGGTCCTGTAGCACGTTGGATCGCGTCGACATCCGTCGGCGCTCTGGAGACAAGGAGTCGAGACCGTGGAAAAGCGATTTACCGGGAAGGTCGCCCTGGTCACCGGGGCGACGCGTGGGATGGGCCGGGCGATCTCGGTGCGCCTGGCGGCCGAGGGCGCCCTGGTCGGCGTGAACCATCGACCGACGGGGGATCCGAGCACGACGTTGCAGCTCATCAAGGACGTCGGCGGCGAAGGGTTCCCGGTGATGGCCGACATGCGCGACCCGGCGCAGGTCATCGAGATGGTCCACGAAGTGGCGCGCCGCGGCGGTCGCTTGGACTGCCTCGTGTCCAACGCCGCCATCAACCCGTTCATGGCCTGGGACCAGACGACGGTCGAGGATTGGGACAACCTCAACGAGACCAACCTGCGCGGGACGTGGGTGGTCACCACCGAGGCGGCCAAGCAGATGATCAAGGAAGGCCACGGTGGCGCGATCGTCTGTATCAGTTCCATCTCCGCCCACGTGGGAGCGCCGTTCCAGTCGGCGTACTGCGCGACCAAGGGTGGCATCTCGATGTGGGCCAAGGCCCTCGGCGCAGTCGTGGGGGAACACGGCATCCGGGTCAACGCCATCGAGCCGGGCTGGATCAAGACCGACATGGCCGCCCCGCTGATCGAGGACCCGGTCGCCCTCAAGTACTACGAGGAACGAGTGGCCCTGCACCGCGGGGGCGAGCCCGAGGAGATCGCGGGTGCGGTCGCGTTCCTGCTGTCGGACGATGCCAGCTATGTCACGTCGGCGACGCTCCTGGTGGACGCCGGCTTCATCGTCAACGCCGAGCTCTAGCTCGCGACCTGGAAGGAACGACCAGTCATGGCAGTCAAGGTCATCATGCCGCAGGCGGGACAGGATCTCGAGACGGGGGTCGTGAAGCAGTGGCTCAAGGCCGAGGGCGACTCCGTCACCAAGGGCGAGCCGATCGTCCAGATCGAGACCGAGAAGGTGACCCTGGACGTCGAGGCCCCGACGACCGGGGTCCTGCTCCGGATCGTCGTGCCGGATGAGACGGAGACCGCGATCTTCTCGACGATCGCGATCATCGGCGAGCCCGGCGAAGACATCTCCGGGGTCGGCTGAGCGGCTCGGACGGGTGACCAGGGAGCACGGATGAGCCTCATCGGGATCGACCTCGGGACCAGCGCGATCAAGGTCGGTGCGTTCGCCATCGACGGGACCCCGCTGGCCAGCGCGCACCGGCCCGTCCCGGGCGCTCGCCCCGAACCCGGCCACTGGGAAGTCGACGTGTTCAAGTCACGCGACGCCTTCCGATCAGCGCTCGGCGAGGTTGCTGGCCACGCCAGCCTGCGCACGGATCCGCCGGTGGCGATCTCGTTCAGCTCCTCGGGCCGGGAGGTCTTTCCCGTGGCCGAGGACGGCACGCCGCTGGGCCCGTGCCTGATGACGTCCGACACGCGAGGCGACGATGTCGCCGCCGAGACCGCATCGCGTCGTTCGGACGAGGAGTGGCAGCGCATCGCCGGGCACGTGCCGCGTCGGATGGATCCCGTCAACCGGGCGCTCTGGTGGCGGAGGACCTATCCGGCCACGATCGAGCGGGCCCGCTGGTTCATGAACTGGCACGAGTACTACGCACTGCAGTTGAGCGGCCGGCCGGTCGTCGACTGGAGCGATGCCGGGACCTGGGCGACCTATGACGTCGCCACCGGCGGCTGGTCGGCCGAGCGGATCGCCGAGACCGGTGTCGATCCACGGTGGCTGCCGGAGATCCAGCCGAACGGAACGCCGATCGGGCGGATCCTGCCGGCGGCGGCGGCGGACTTCGGTCTGCCCATCGATACGCTCATCGTGACCGGCGCCTTCGACACCTATGCCGCATCCGTCGGGTCGGCGGCGGTGGATCCCGGGTTCGTGTCGCTCGCCTGCGGGACGTGGATGTCGTTCAACATGCCGGTGACCGCCGGTTGGCCGGTCGAGCTGGTCCACGATGGGATCGGCGTCTACCCCCATCCCGGGCCGACCGGCTTCGGACTCCTTGCCACCAACCCGAACGGGATGGCCGTCGTGGACTGGGCTCGCGACCTCCTGCACCTGTCCATCCCGGACCTGGAGGCCGGCCTGGCCCTGGCCGACCCCGGCCCCGGCCACATCTTCGCCGATGCGGCGTTCACGCCCCTGCCCCACGTGACGGCCGTGCCCGGGTTCGGCGGGACGTTCACCGGCGTGACCCTGGCCGCGACGCCCGTGGATATCGTGCGAGCCCTGCTCGAGGGGATCGCCTGCGATTTCGCCCTCACCATCGACGTCCTCCGGGGTCGGGGCATCGAGGCCCAGCTCATCCGGGCGACCGGAGGTGGCTCGAGGAATGCGTGGTGGCTCCAGCTGATCGCCGACCTCAGTCGCGTCCCGGTGGAGGTCGTCGACCAGGCGGAGCCTGGCGCATTCGGGGCCGCCATCCTGGCCGGGGTCGGGGCGGGCGTGTACGCCTCCGTCTCGTCGGCCGTGGCCCAGCTCGTGAGGGTCTCGCGACGCTTCGAGCCGGATCCGCAACGGGGCGCACGCTACGCCGATGTCCGTGCACGCCTCGGTGCCGGTCGACCGGGGGGCGGCTGATGGGCCGGACCGCCGTCGCCCCGAAGCTGCAACCCGTGACAGACGTGTCGACGCCTGCGCTGGTCGTGGATCTCGACGTGTTCGAGGCCAACGTCGCGGCGATGGCAGCCCTGGTACATGGGACGGGCAAGACGATCCGACCCCACGTCAAGACCCACCGGACGCCCGAACTGGCCAGGCGACAGCTCGGGAGCCTCGCGGTGGGCGTCACCTGCGCGACCGTCGGCGAGGCCGAGGCGATGGTCGACGCCGGCATCGACGACGTCCTCATCGCCAATGAAGTGGTCGATCCCCGCAAGATCGCGCGCCTCGTGGCCCTGGGGGATCGGGCCAGGATCGGTGTCGCGGTGGACGATCCGGGACCGGTGGTCAGCCTGGCGCTCGAGGCGGCCCGCGTGGGTGCCACGATCGACGTCCTGATCGACGTGGACATCCTCCTGCATCGGTGCGGGGTCGAGTCCGCGGCTGACGCGGTCGCCCTCGCGCAGGCGATCGACCGGTCGCCATCGCTGCGGCTGCGGGGGATCATGGGTTACGAGGGGCGGCGCCGTCGGGCGGAACCGGACCGAGCGGAGCGGGTCGTGGAGGCCTACGCCATCCTTGCCGGTGCCAGGGCGGCTCTCCAGGACGCCGGCTTCCCCGTCGAGGTCGTGTCGGCCGCCGGCACGTCGACGCTCTCGGAGGCGCTGGCCGACCCGACGATCACGGAGATCCAGGCGGGTGTCTACGCACTGATGGAGCCGGAGTTGCTTGACCCCGACGTGCCGTTCCGTTGCGCCACGGCGATCCGGGGCACGGTCATCAGTCGGCACTCGGGACGGGTCGTGGTCGACGTGGGTCGACGGTCGGTCGGGGTCGAGTACGGCCCGCCCGTTCCCATGGGCTTCGTCGCAAAGGACCTCTGGATCAGCGACGAGCACGTCACGATCGAGATGGACGATCCGTTGCCGGACCTGGGCAGCCAGCTCGACTTCGCGCCCGGCCAGATCAGGACGACCTTCAACCTGCACGACCGCGTCTGGGTCAGCCGGGCGGGCCGGATCGTCGACCGCTGGCCCATCGCCCGAGGGAGTTCCCAATGAGCGTCCGGTCCCCCAGGAAGCGATCCACCCGAGACACCCGCCACGACCCGGAGGCCTGAGATGCGCGACCCGGGGACGCTGATCGACGAGGCCCACGATCGGGTCCGCTCCGCCTACGCCCCAGCCATCGGCCGCGCTCGAGCGGACCTGACGACCCCGGCGCTCATCCTCGACCTGGGCACCCTGCGGGCGAATCTCGACCTGATGGCAGACGGCATGCGCGACGTGTCGACCGCCCTGCGGGCGCACGTGAAGGTGCACAAGAGCCCGCACATCGCCCGGATGGAGATCGAACACGGGGCGATCGGGGTCGGCTGCGCCACGGTCTGGGAGGCCATCGTGATGGCCCGCGCCGGGATCGACGATGTCTTCGTGATCAACGAGGTCGTCGGGGTGGAGAAGACCCGAGCCCTCGCACTCCTGGCACGTGAGGCGAACGTGACGGTCGCGGTCGATGATGTGGACCAGGTCGATGCGCTCTCCCGGGCCGCCGTCGCGGCCGGCAGCACCATCGGCGTCCTGATCGACGTGGACGAGGGCATGCATCGGTGCGGCGTCGCCTCGGCTGAGGAGGCCCTCCCGCTCGCCCGGCGGATCGCGGATGCGCCGGGTCTCGGGTTCAGCGGTGTGACGGGATACGAGGGTCATTGCTCGCTCGAGTTCGACGTAACGAAGCGACATGCCATGGCCTCGGAGGCGATGGCCCTCCTGACCGGCATCGCCGCGGACCTCGCCGACCACGGACTCGACTGCCGGATCGTATCGGCGGCCGGGACCGGCACGTGGGAGGTCACCTCGCGCTACCCGGGGGTCACGGAGATCCAACCCGGGTCGTACGCGACGATGGACGGGCACCACCGCGGCCTCGATCCGCGCTTCGGCTGGGCGGTGACCGTGCTCGCCTCGGTCATCAGCCGGCGGCCGGACCGCGTGGTCCTCGACGCCGGGAGCAAGACGGTGGGGGCGTCGCACGGCGTGCTGGCCGCGCCGGACCTGGAGGTCTACCGCTTCGACGAGGAGCACTCGATCTTCCTCGCGTACGAGACGTGTCCGCTCCGCGTCGGCGACACGGTGGAGATCCTGTGCAACTACACGCCTTTCGCGATCGGCTACTTCGAGGCCTATCACGTCATCGAGGACGGGCGGGTCGTGGATGTCTGGCCGGTCATGCCGCGCGGGCCGGAATCACGCTGGCTGCTCGACCTGCTGGAACGAGGGGGATAGTCATG
>Ga0075026_100000716_pt1 | contig 13738 bp, 14 predicted proteins | sample Str012_2_FD_71392 | JGI IMG/M metagenome (GOLD analysis project Ga0075026, IMG submission 71392) | Freshwater sediment microbial communities in response to fracking from Pennsylvania, USA - Straight Creek_MetaG_SC_2012 | ecosystem: Environmental > Aquatic > Freshwater > Creek > Sediment...
GCGCAGAAGCTGGCCCAGACCCGCCCGGGAGCTCGAGGAGCCCTGCTCTTCTACTCGTGCATCCCGGTCAGGGGCGAGTGGGCCTTCGGACCCTGGCCGGATGGCGTCCCGGTCCAGATCCACGGCATGGACGCCGACCCGATCTTCATCGGCGAGGGGGACATCGAATCCGCCCGCGAGATCGTCGAAGAAGCTGATGACGCGGAGCTATTCCTGTATCCCGGCGACCAGCACTACTTTGCGGACAGCTCGTTGCCGTCCTACGACGCGGACGCCACCGCGTTGCTCACCCGGCGGGTGCTCGAGTTCCTGGCTCGGGTCTGAGCGTCGGGCCGTCGGACACTGCGGTCAGACCTTGGCCGGTTCCATCCGCTCGACGTAGTCTGCCCGCCAGGCGGGGGCTTCGAACGGGTTTGCGAAGTACTCGGTCATCCGCGCGATCTTGCCGTCACGGAGTTCGCCGACCCCAACGTAGCTGACCGGGACACCGTCGCCGTAGTCGACTGTGCCCTCGACGACGAACACGTCGCCACCACCGATCATCCGGTGGTAGTCGAAGGTCGGACTCTTGCCCGACATCTCTGGATAGTTCTCCCCGATCCTGATCGAGGCGGCCTTCGACAGGCGTTCGCCGGATTGCGGCCATTCCTGGACGAAATCGTCCGTCGCGAACTCACGGATCATCTCGCCCATCTTCATCAGGTCGCCGGCTTGAAGGGCCTCCTCGAAGGCCGCCGCCAGTTCTTTCGTCTCGCCCATCGGACTGTCCTCCTGCTGCGCCGCACCATCCTCCGGCGTCCAGATTGGACCCATCGACCTCCGGGAACAAGAGGCTTATCCACCGTTGTTGCCCTTGCCAGCGAGTGGCGACCGCGACGCTCCGCTAGGCTGCCGTTGAACCATGCCGACGACGACCCCAGACCTGAGCGGCCTCACGACGATCCTCCAGGAACGGGGTCTGCCGCTGCTCATCTTCCTCGTTGTCACGCTGCTGGCGTTCCGCGCCGTCCGCCCGCTGGCCCACCGGTTCATCACCCGCACCCTCGAACGCCGGGCGGCACGTCAGGGCCAGGTCACAGATCTGGACCCCGAAGTCGCTGCGTTGATGGCCGAGGAGAGCGTCAAGCGCGTCACGACCCTCGAGGATCTCGTTGCGACGATCCTCAAGTTCACCGTTGCGATCGTAGCCGTTCTCGTCATCCTCACGATCTTCGACCTGTTGCCGGTCATCGCCGGCCTCGGGCTCGTGGTCTTTGCCATCACGCTGGCCGGTCAGAGCATCGTGCTCGACTACCTGATGGGCATCCTGATCGTCCTCGAAGGCCCGTACTACAAGGGCGACTGGGTCCAGCTCGGCGGCGTGGAAGGCGAGGTCGAAGAGGTCGGGATGCGCCGAACTGTCATCCGCGATGCCAGCGGGACGGTCCACAGCGTGTCGAACGGAGAGACGCGGATCGCGTCCAACCTGACCCGGATCTTCGCTCGAATGCTGATCGACATCACGGTCGCCTACGGCACCGACATCGACCGCGCGACCGCCATCGTCAACGAGGTCGGGGCGGCGATGCTCAAGGACGAGGCGTGGGCCAACCGGTTGCTCGAGGCGCCGCAGCTGTTACGCGTCGATGCGCTCGGTGAGCTCGGGATGACGCTGCGGGTGGCCGGCAGGGTTCGGGCGTCCGATCGGTTCGTCGCTCCCGGGGAGCTTCGCAAGCGGTTGCTGGCGGCCTTCCAGGCGAACGGCATCGAGATCCCGGTCCGGGGCTACACGACGCCTCAGCCGGGCGCCTAGGTCCGAGGCTCACCAGTCGGCGCTGCGCACCCTGAGCACGTACAGGACCGGGAACACAAGGAAGATCAGCAGCGCGATCCCGGGACTGATGAACCAACCGGTCAACCCGGCGATGCCGTAGCCGACGAGCGTGATGATCGGTTCGGTGAGTCGGAAGAAGTGGATGTCGGTGCCCGGATCGACCAGGTTCCTGTTGCCGCGCAGGTAGCTGAAGAGCACGAGCCAGGCCACACCTGACGCCATCCCCACGACGGCGTAGGCCAAGACCGCGACGGCCTGGTCGTGCTCATTGCCGACCCGGAATGCGCTCGCGATCACGGCCGTCGGGAACGGCACGACCGAAACCGTCAGGAGAAGGACGAGGTTGCGCCACATCAGACCCGGGTCAACCGCCCGGATCCGCCCGAAGACCGTATGGTGGCCCATCCACAGCACGCCGATGGTGCCGAAGCCGGCGAGATACGCCACGTAGCTGATCCACTCGCCGGCGAGCTCCGATTCGAAGTCGCCGCGCACAGCCGGGATCGCCAGCTCCAGGACGAGCAGGGTGATGGCGATCGAGAACACACCGTCGCTGAATGCCTCGACCCTGCTGCTCTCGGACGGGCGGCGGGATCGCTCATCTGTCATGCCGGACATCGTGCACGAACGCGATATCGCGTACACGGGCCCGATGCGCGTGTGAGAAGGTGACATCGAGCGGGGACCATCCGCGCCCGCAGGCAGGAGGACCGATCCGTGGAGATCGGTGTCCATCTTCCGCAGATCGGCTGGGACGACGAACACGTCACGCTCGAGCGGCTGCTCGCGGTCGCGAGCGCGGCCGAGCGCCTCGGGTTCCGTTCGATCAATGCGAACGACCACCTTCTGTATGGGCGGCCCTGGTTCGATGGTCCGTCGGGTCTCACTGCCGTGCTCGCCGCGGCCCCGAGCGTCCGCCTGATGACCAGCGTCGCACTGCCGGTCGTCCGTGGCCCGTTTGCGTTGGCAAAGACGCTCGGGGCGATCGACATCCTGTCCGGCGGCCGGCTTGACGCCGGCCTCGGACCTGGGTCATCCGAGGCGGACTATGCGCTCGTCGGGATCCCGTTCGATGAACGCTGGGCGCGGTTCGACGAAGCGGTTCCTGCGGTCCGGGCTCTGTGGACGGGCGATGGCCCGCCGTTCGTCGGGCGGTTCTACGACACGACCGGCATCCGGCTGACGCCTCCGCCGGCCCAGACGCCCGGGCCGCCGATCTGGGTCGGGAGCTGGGGCTCCGAAGCGGGGCTCCGTCGGGTGGCGCGGTTGGCCGACGGCTGGCTCGCCTCGGGCTACAACACGACGCCCGCGTCGTACGTATCGGGCATGACGACGCTGGCTGGGCTGCTCGAAGCTGTCGGTCGGGATTCGTCGACCTTTCCGTCGACGATGGCCACGACCTGGTCGTACATCACCGACGACGCCGCCGAGACTCGGGCGATGCTCGAACGCCTGAGCCACACGGTTCGGCGTCCGGTCGAGGACCTTGCGGGCCGCCTGCCGATCGGCTCATCGGCGGCTTGTCTGGATCTTCTCGGGCGATATCGACAGGCCGGCCTGCCGAGCATCTCGATGTGGCCGATGGGTCACGAGGTGGAACAGATGGAGCGGATCGCCCAGGACATCATGCCCTTCGTCTGACGGTCCCGTTCGATGGCCGCCCTTCGTCGCGCGTGGCGCGCCCCCGCGCTCGCTCGAAGCCCGCCAGGCTTCGCTCGACCATCGCGTCGCTGGCGGTGAGAGAGATCCGGAACCATCCCGGCACCTCGACGACGGTCCCGGGCAGGACGAGGACGTCCTCCTCCGCCAGCATGTCGCCGAACGCCTCGTCGTCATCGATCGGGCTGCGCGCCATGACGTAGAAGGTGCCCTCCGGCATCGTGGTTTCGTAACCCAGCGCGCGGAGGGCGGGCACGAACCGATCGCGGCGACGCTCGAGCGCCGCGATGTCGATCGACAGCTTCTCGAGGTCCTCGATCGCGTGCTGGAGAAGCGCGTTCGGAAAGAGGAAGCCGCCGGCTAGCTGGGCGACCATGACGCGCTCCCGCAACGACGTGCGGTCGGGCATCGTCGGCGCGACCGTCAGGTAGCCGATCCGCATCCCGGGCGCCAGGAGCGTCTTCCCGTACGAATAGGTCGTGATCGTGTTCGGATAGACCTCGGCCGGGCTGTGGAAGGTGCGTCCGTCGAAGAGGATCCGGTTGTATGGCTCGTCCGACACGAGGTAGATCTCCCGACTGGTCCGGCTCGCAGCAGTGCCCAGGACACTGGCCAGCGCCCGGAGATCGGACGATGGGTAGACGCGGCCGCTCGGGTTGTGGGGCGAGTTGAGAAGCACGGCCCGCGTACGCGGCGTGATGGAGGTCGCGATCGCCTCAAGGTCGAGGTCGAACGCGGGCGGCTGGAGCGGGACCCGGACCGGCACTCCGCCGGCCGCGAGGATGAGCAACTCGTAGAAGAACCAGGGCGGCGACAGGAAGACGACCTCGTCGCCCGGCTCCAGGATCGCCCGGAAGGCGACCGCCAGGGCGGCGAATCCGCCGTTGGTCATGGCGACGTCGGCGGGATCCCAGTCGAGGCCGGTCCGTGCGGTCAAACCCCGGGCGACGGCCACCTGCGACCTGGGTTCGCTCAACTTGTAGGCGAACCAGTCGGCGCCCTGTGGCTCGAGATGGGAACGCAGCGCCTCCACGTAGCCTGCCAGAGGCATCTCCTGTGGGTTACCGACCGCGAAGTTGGAGACACCCGGTCGAGCGTTGCGTGCCCAGATAGGTCCATCGAAGAAGCGCAGGAACGGCGCGATCGAATCGCGCAGTGCCATCGTCGTCGTGGTCGTCGGTATGGTCATCCGTCTTGCCCTCCACGCGCTGTCGTCGATCGTGCGGCAATCCTACCCAGCACCCATGGTGATGACGACCTTGCCCTTCGAGCTGCCAGCGTCGACGTAGCGGAGCGCGTCGACGATCTCGTCCAGCGTGTAGCGCCGGTCGATCGCCGGGGTCACCGCCCCGGCCGCGATGAGTCTCGTGACCGTCGCGACATCCTCGGCCTTGAACGGCTTCCACCAGAGCATGAGTCCCATGTGCTTGCCGGTAGCCAGCGAGATGACCGGGCCGAGGAGCAGGGCGGCGATGATCGGGCGCCCCTCGCCTCCGAGCGTCACGTAGACGCCGCCTCTGCGCAGCGCCCGGCGGATGCGCAGGATCGGGTGATGCGAGTCGGTATCCACGATCCAGTCGTAACGCTCGTCGGCGCTCGTGTAATCGACTTCGGAGTAGTCGAGCACGTGGTCGGCGCCGAGTGACTCGACGAATCCCATCTTCGCGGCACTGCAGATCGCGGTGACCTCCGCGCCCATCGACTTCGCGATCTGGACCGCGAACGGACCGACATTGCCCGACGCGCCATCGATCAGGACCTTGTCACCGGGATGTGGCGTCCGCCCGGAACGCAGTCGCAGTGCCTGGACAGCGAGCACGGCCGAGTGCGGCAGCGTGGATGCATCATCGAACGACATGCCGTCCGGGATCGGCAGGAATGACCGCTCCGGAGCGCGGGCGAATTCGGCGAACGCACCCTGCCCGAAGGGATACAGGTCGGCGAACACGCGGTCGCCCTGTCTGAACCTCGTCACATCGGTCCCGACCGACTCGACGACGCCAGCCACATCGAGCCCGAGTCGGTGGTTCCTCGGCGCACGCAAGCCGAGGAACAAGCGCACGAACGATGGCCGCGGCTGGATCCCGTCGAAGTCGGCGCGGTTGACCGATGCGGCGCGGACCCGGATGAGCACCTCGCCGGCCGCGCCTGTCGGTCGATCCCCGTCGCGAAGCTCCACGACCTCCCCGGGCGGGCCGTAGCGGTCGCGGACGGCTGCCTTCACGTCGACTCCTTCTCGTCCGGGACCGGGGCTGCGGGATCGGCCGAGGCGCCCGGATGCTCGCTCCGATAGGCGACGAGATCCTGCTTCGCCTTGCGATCGAAGAACGGGATGAGGAACGGAAGCATCACAAGGCCGGCGACGAACAGCGCCACGAGGAGGATGAGCACGTCGTTCGAGTGGCCGGGTAGAGTCGCGGTCATGACCTGCACGGTCAGGGTGTAGGCGATGGCTCCGGCCGGGAGCGAAAGCATGAGCAGGATCGTCGGGAGGTGGCGCACGTCCAGCCAGTATCAATCACGGACGCTCGCCTGTCGTCGTTGCGGACGTGCGGCGTCCTGTCACCTCCGATCGATCTGGGCGTCGATCTGGGCGATGAGGTTCGTCAGTAGCCCGAGACGAGCCTCGATCGACGCCGGTTCCCCGTCCATGCTGGCGCGTCGGTCCCCGTAGACCGAGAGCTGCGTCTGGGCTCGACGAAGATCGGACAGCTCGCTCGCTTGCGCCTTGAGCAACAGGCGTCTCGCCACGGCGACATCGAGAGCGTCGATGTGGAGGCTGATGGATGGCATCGTCGGTCGATCCTTCGCTGTGTCGGGTGTCCGCTACGATACGGCCCGAACGCCGGACCTCGAGCGAACGGAGCCCGTCATCGAGTCGAGCAGCAGCTCCATCACCCCGCTTGATGGCGAGCGTTTCTGGCGGGCGGTGAGGGACTCGGTCCAGCAGGCCGTCGTGGTCGACGAAGGGGCCATCCGGCTCCTCCTGATCGCCGTCCTCGCCCGGGGCCACGCCTTGATCGAGGACGTGCCGGGCGTCGGCAAGACGCTTCTGGCTCGCGCATTCAGCCAGACCCTCGGGATGGGATTCGCCCGCGTCCAGGGCACTCCGGACCTGCTCCCGGGCGACGTGCTGGGGGCGAGCATCCTCGACGGCGGTGGCTTCCGATTCATCCCTGGCCCGATCTTCACCAACGTCCTGCTGGTCGACGAGATCAACCGGGCGACGCCGCGGACGCAGTCGGCGCTGTTGGAGGCCATGCAGGAACGGCAGGTCTCGATCGAGGGCGAGACACGGGTCCTGCCCGACCCGTTCCTCGTGCTTGCGACCGAGAACCGATCGAACTCGAGGGCACGTTCGCGCTGCCTGAGGCCCAGCTGGACCGATTCCTGGTCCGGATCCGGCTCGGTTACCCGGACCGTGCGGCGGGCCTGGTCTCGGCTTCGTCGCCCTGATCTGGGCGATGCTGACCATCAGTGGAGGGACCCAGGGGCGCTCGACGGTCGACGCCGCCTTCGCGGCGACCGTCACGTTCGTCACAGCCGCCTTGCTGAGCATGGGTCTGGCGCGAGTGGTCGGTCTCCGGGACGCCGGTGAGGTCGGGGCCGAGCGCCGAACATGGATCGGCGTGGTGGTCGCCGTCGTTGCGGCGATGCTGGCCGTCGCGATGCCGCTCGCACTCGTTGTGGGCGTGCCGCTCGACCAGGCGATCCGAGGTGCGCTGGGACCCATCGGCGACCTCCTCGTCCCGGTCGTGAGCCTGCTCCTGCTGCCTTTGGCCTTGCTCGGGTCCCTCTTCGTCTTGTTCATCGATAGCCTTCGACACGGCGCACCGACCCAGTCCGGGACCCCTGATGTGACGGCAGGTCCGCTCAACATCGATTGGACGAAGGCACTCGGCCCGTCTGGTGCCGAGGGCGTCATCCTCGGCCTCGTTCCGATCGTCGTTGCGCTGGTCGTGGCCTTCCTGCTGGTCCGTCGCTTCCTGGGACAGCCGATCGCCGCGGGAGTCGACCGCGACGTCATCGAGATCCGCGTGATGGAAGGCCCGTCGGGCGGGCTGCGTCTTCAGCTGCCGCGTGTCTCTGCCCCACGACGGCGTCCGACGCCACAAACCGCGAGTGAGGCCTATCTGGCAAGCCTCGATATCATCGCCGCGTCGCCGGACGTTGCGCGCCTGGCCTCCGAGACGCCCGCCGAGCACGTCCGCCGACTGCGGGCGGATCCCATCGGACCCGCCATCGGGCGCCTGGCCGCCGACTACGCGCTTGTCGAATTCGGCCGCCGGGCACTGACGCCGTCAGAACAGCGCCGCGCGGTCGAACGGTGGCGGCGGGTGCGCGCCACGCGCAAGTGGGGCGAGTCGTCCGGCCGGATCGCGTCCCTGCTCGAGAACGACCGGCACTAAAGGGTCGACGGGCCCCTGGCTTCGTGAAATGAAGGGTCGAGCGACCGCACGGGTGTCAGGTCGCTCGATGTGCCGTGGCTGTGCCCGCTCGTAGCGTGTCGGCATGACCTCGACCCCCCGGTCGAAGCAGAGGATCAGGAACGGAGGCACTCAGATGGCACACGCGGGCAACCCGACCGACCTGGCGAAGCAGCCGGCGACGTCAACCAGTACCGGACTGTGGAAGACCGCATTCGCGGCGATCGTCCTCTTGGCGCTCGTCGTCGGGATGGTCATCGTCACCTCGAGCCTCGTGGCGGCGAACAAGTCCTCGGTCCTCCCGGCAGCGGATCACCGCTACGACCAGATCGAGAACCAGCGTGGCGCGGCTGCCGCGTTCACGGACCGCAGCTATGACCAGATCGAGAGCCAGCGCGGCGTCGTGACCGTCTCCGGCCTCACGCTAGATCGCAGCCAGGACAGGCCCGTGCGCGCGCCCAACGCCATCAGCCCCGAAAAGGTCGTCGGCCATCGCGGAGCGATGATCCGCCAGTAGGCACCCTGCCTCCCATCGACGAGGGCCGGTCTCCTCCCGGCCCTCGTTTTCTGTATGGTCGGGACATGCCGACCATCGCCCCATCACCTCGCCCCGGGATGGGAGCCCTGCCCCACCCAGACGGCACGTCGTTCCGGGTCTGGGCGCCCCATGCGACAGCCGTCTTCGTGACCGGCTCGTTCGACGACTGGGCCGGTGACGGGATCGCACTGGCTCGCGACGACGGTGGCTCGGCGGAGACCTGGTCGGCCGACGTCGACGGCGTGGCTCCCGGGGACGAGTATCGGTTCACGATCCGGACCGCCCACGGGGACCTGTCACGTATCGACCCGTATGCGCGCCAGGTCACGAACTCGGTCGGCAACGGCATCGTCTACGACGCGGATGCGTTCGATTGGGGCGACGATCCCATCGCGACGCCACCGTGGGACGATCTCGTGATCTACGAGATGCACGTCGGGACGTTCGCGCCGTCGGGCGACCGAGCCGGGACGTTCGACGAAGCCCGCCGGCGACTGCGCTACCTCGACCATCTCGGCGTGTCGGCCATCCAGGTGATGCCACCGTTCGAATTCGCAGGGGACATCTCGTGGGGCTACAACCCGGCGCATCTCTTCGCGATCGAGTCGACATACGGTGGACCGGACGCGTTCAAGGCGTTCATCCGCGCTGCCCATGCCCGCGGGATCGCGGTCATCGTCGACGTCGTCTACAACCACTTCGGCCCGTCGGATCTCGACCTATGGCGGTTCGACGGTTGGGCCGAGGGCAACGGCGGCGGGATCTATTTCTACAACGACGGCCACGCGGTGACGCCATGGGGCTCCACGCGTCCCGACTACGGCAGAGGCGAGGTGCGGACGTTCCTGCGCGACAGCGCGATGACCTGGCTCGACGAATTCCGCTGCGACGGCCTCCGGTTCGATTCGACGGTGTTCATCCGAACCCAGGAGGGCTATCCGGCGCTCCCCGGCTCGGTCCCGTTGCCGGACGGCTGGTCCTTCCTGTCCTGGATCAACGATGAGATCCGGGCCCGCCAACCATGGAAGATCACGATCGCCGAGGACCTCGAGGACGATCCGATGCTCACCACGCCGACCGCTGATGGCGGGGCCGGGTTCAACGCGCAGTGGGACGTCGGGTTCATCCGTCGCGTCCGGCCGCAGCTCCTGGTCGCTGACGATGCGGACCGGGACATGCACGCCATCGTCGCGGGGATCGTCGGCGAAGGTCGCGGCGGACCGCTCAACCGGGTCATCTACACGGAGTCGCACGACGAGGTCTCCAATGGCCTCGTCCGCATCCCGGAGGCGATCGCGCCGGGGGACGCCGACAACTGGTTCGCGAAGAAGCGCGCGATGCTCGGCTCCGCGCTCGTCCTGACGTCGCCGGGCATCCCGATGCTGTTCCAGGGGCAGGAGTTGCTCGAGGACGGCTTCTTCGATGACACAGTCCCGCTCGACTGGGATAAGACGACCTCGAACCGGGGCGTCCTCGATCTCCACCGCGACCTCATCCGCCTTCGCCGGGATCGCGACGGTGTGACGCGTGGGCTGCGCGGTCCGAGCGTCGCCATCCTTCGCGCGGATCGGGTGACCAAGGTGCTGGCGATGCATCGCTGGAGGGATGGCGGCCCGCACGACGACACCATCGTCATCGCGAATTTCGCCGACCGGGCGATCGACGATCTGACCGTCGGGTTCCCTGCTCCGGGTCGCTGGACCGTGCGTTTCAACTCGGACGCGTCGTCCTATGCCGAGGAGTTCGGCAGCCACGAGGCCTTCGACCTGGTCGCGGACGGTGGACCGATGGACGGATGCGCCCAGAGCGGCATCACCTCCCTCGGACCCTACAGCGTGGTGATCTACTCACGCGAGGATTGACAGCCCACGCTATTCTTAGACCGACAGTCGGTTTATGAATCCGGAGCGAGCGGGCGATCGTGGCACGAACGGTCAACGTCGACGAACGAACGGTCAGGCGCGACGCCTTCGTCGATGCGGCGACGAAGCGGATCCAGACCCAGGGCTACGAGCGGATGAGCATCCAGGACGTCCTCGATGACGTCGATGCCTCGCGCGGTGCGTTCTACCACTACTTCGATTCGAAGCAGGCGCTCCTCGAGGCCGTCATCGACCGGATGGGCGACGCGGCCATCGCAAGCCTCGGCGGGACATTGGACGACCCGGACCTGGCGGCCCCGGAGAAGTTCGAGCTCGTCTTCGTGTCTATCGGCAGCTACAAGGCCGCTCGCTACGACCTCGTCATGGCGATCCTCGAGGTCTGGCTGTCCGACGAGAACGCGATCGTTCGCGAGAAGTTCCGCCGGGATGTCGCCACTCGGATGACGCCGCTGCTGGCGACGATCATCCGCCAGGGCTCGGGCGAAGGGTCGATGGCGGTGGACGACCCGGAGGACACGGCTCGGATCGTCATGTCACTGGTCCTGGGTGTCAATGAACTGGCAGGTCACCTGTTCGTCGCTCATCAGGCCGGGACCGCGTCGATCGAGTCGATCGTGGCGACGTTCGGTGCCTACACCGCCGCGCTCGAGCGCATCCTGGGCCTTCCGCCCGCCTCGCTCCACCTCATCGACGAGCCGACTCTCCGCTGGTGGTTCGATCAGCCCTTGAAGGAGCACGCATGACGACCGTCATCGAGACCGAGCGACTGACCAAGTCGTACGGCGGTCACCGCGGGATCATCGATCTCGACCTGCGGGTCGAGGAGGGGGAGGCATTCGGCTTCCTCGGGCCGAACGGCGCCGGCAAGACCACGACGATCCGGACGCTGCTCGATCATCTCCGGCCGACGTCGGGCCGCGCCACGGTCTTCGGTATCGACACAACGGTCGACCCGGTGGCCATCCACGGGCGCCTCGGCTATCTGCCCGGCGAATTCGTCCTGTACGACAAGCTGACCGGTGGCCAGACGATCGAGTACTTCGCCAACCTCCGCGGTGGCGTCGAGTCGGCCTATCAGTCAGCGCTGGTCGAGCGCCTCGACATCGATCCGAGTCGCAAGTTCCGCGAGTACTCGAAGGGCAACAAGCAGAAGATCGGGCTGGTCATCGCGCTCCAGCATCGGCCGGAGCTGCTCGTCCTCGACGAGCCCACGTCCGGGCTCGATCCCCTGGTCCAGCAGACGTTCTACGAGATCATCCGCGAAGCGAAGGCCGAGGGCCGGACGATCTTCCTGTCGAGTCACATCCTGTCCGAGGTCGAGAAGACCTGCGACCGGGTCGGGATCATCCGTGGCGGGCAGCTCGCCCGGGTCGGCCGAGTCGAGGACCTGCGCGATCTGGCGCATCACCAGGTCGAGATCGTGTTCAAGGGCGAAGTCCCGCGGGCCGCGTTCGAGACGCTGCCCGGTGTCGCTGACGTACGGGTTGATGACCACACGATGCACTTGCGCGTGAGCGGGTCGATCGGCCCGGTCATCCGGGCCGCGGCGGCATACGAGCTTGCCGACTTCGTGAGCCGCGAGCCGTCACTCGAGGAGACGTTCCTCGCCGAGTACGCGCGCTCGCCGGTGGAGGCCGCCTGACGTGACCGCGGCCACCACAATCCAGCCCTCATGGCTCAGCCGCCTCTATGGCCTGGGCAGCGTCTTTGCCAAGACGATGCGGGACTCGCGCCGGGCCACCGTCGCCGTTGCGGTGGTCATGAGCGTGCTCCTCATCGCCGTCACGAAGGCCGTCTCGGCCGAATTCGACACCCCGGCCTCACGCGATGGGCTCGCGGCGCTCATCCGGTCCGTGCCACCGATCCTGGCGGGCCTGGCCGGGAAGCCGGTCAACATCGAGACCCTCGGCGGGTACGTCAACTACAAATACGGGACGTTCTTCCCGATCGTCATCAGCCTGTGGTCGATCCTCGCGCTGTCCGGGACCCTCGCGTCGGAGGCACAGCGCGGCAGTCTCGACTTCGTGGCCGCCGAGTCCCTGACCCGCCGACGCATCGCGATCGAGAAGCTGTTGGGGCACGTCGTGCCGCTGACGATCGCGGTCGCCGTCATCTTCCTGTCCACGGCGTTCGTCGGCAGCCAGTTCGCGGTCCTGCCCGGTGACGAGATCAGCGTCGGGATGGCTGCGGCGTATGCCATCTGGCTCGAATTGCTCGCGCTCGCTGCAGGGACCATGGCGTTCGCGATCGCTCCGTTCCTCGGGCGTGGAGCCGCGGTCGGCATCGCCGGCGCGTTCATGTTCGCGGGGTTCTTTCTCAACGGATATCGCGAGGCCATCCCGGCCCTCGACCCCTTCGCCAACCTGACCTGGTTCGGTTGGACGAGCGACCACCTGCCGCTGGCCGGTCAGGTTGACTGGGCTCCGCTCGGGCTCGTGGCGCTGGTCGTCGTCGTCTTCGCTGCCATCGGCGTCGAGGCCTTCGCACGGCGCGACCTGGGCGCCACGAGCGCCATCCCGACCCCATCCCTCCCCCATGCCCTGGCGGGCGTGCGGGGGCCGGTCGGGCGTGTCGTCAGCGAGGACCTGAATCTCGCGATCTCCTGGGGGATCGGGCTCGGCTTGTTCGGTCTCGTGCTCGCCGGTTCCGGTGGATCGTGGATCACCCAGTTGAGCGAGTCGCCCCAGTTGATGGACCTCCTCCACACCGTATTCCCGGGCGTGGATCTCGCGTCGGTCGGCGGGTTCCTCGAGCTCGTGTTCGTCGAGTTCGGGTTGATCCTTGCGGGATTGGCGGCCGCGACCCTGGTCGGACGCTGGGCCTCCACAGAAACCTCCGGGCGCACGGAGATGCTGCTGGCGTCGCGTCTCGCACGATTCCGCTGGGTCGTCGCTGAGGGAGTCGGTGCGCTGATGTCGATCGTCGTGATCGTCGTCATGACCGCGATCGGAATCACCGTCGGCGCCCAGCTGGCCGGTGGCGACCTCCTGACGCCGGCGATCGGCGCGTCGGTCCTGGGCCTCTATGCCGCGGCGTTCGTCGGTGTTGGCTTCGCGATCGGTGGTGTGGTCCGAGCGGGATGGGCGGCCGGAGCCATCGCTCTCCTGACGATCGCCACGTGGGCCCTGGGCGTGCTCGGACCGGCGCTGGGCCTGCCGGACGTCCTGCAGACGATCATCCTCTCGTCGCACTATGGAGAGCCGATGGTCGGCCACTGGGACCTCGCGGGCGTCGCCGCCTCGGTCGTCCTGGCTGTCGGCGGTGTCCTGCTCGGCGCCTGGGGCTTCGGCCGGCGCGACCTGGCTTAAGGCGCATACGGGCTGGGGCATACGTTCGTCGACATCCCCCGCCCGCATCGACAACCGGCAGGCGACGATCGTTGGCTCGTTGCGACACTGACTTTCGGCGAGGGCAAGCC
>Ga0075026_100000717_pt1 | contig 13737 bp, 13 predicted proteins | sample Str012_2_FD_71392 | JGI IMG/M metagenome (GOLD analysis project Ga0075026, IMG submission 71392) | Freshwater sediment microbial communities in response to fracking from Pennsylvania, USA - Straight Creek_MetaG_SC_2012 | ecosystem: Environmental > Aquatic > Freshwater > Creek > Sediment...
ATGAATTGACGCGGCGAAGCCACTCGATGGGCCCCGTGGACGCCGTGGTCTGGCCGTTGGCGCCAAGATCGGAATAGATCAAGCCACGCGTCTGGGGCGGAACCTTGATCAGCTCATCATGGATCTTGTCCAGGCTGGCCACTTTGTCAAAGCCCGTGATTTTTGGCGCGTCCGGATTTTCGGAACCCAGCTTGGGTCCAGTCCACTTTTCCTCGGTGAGATTGCGCTCCGGCAGAAAAAGAATTTCAGTGTAGGGATTGGAACTGATCAGAACGGCAGCGCCGGGTCCGGCCCATCCGCTCAGGTAGTAGAAGTTGTCGTCCTGGCGGAACCCGAAGAGAGCGTTCGGCCCCTCGGCCTCAAGCGGAGCAAAAAGCAGCAGCATGCCGTTTTCCATGGACTTGGCCAGCGCCACGCGGCGTGCGCGATAGTCGGCATTGCTCTGGCGCTCGGTAGCTAAGGCCGAAGCGGCGAAGGACATAACAACGAGGGAAAGCACGATTCTACGCAGCATCATCATATTGGTTATTTTCTCCTGAAATCGGCGTGCGACATGGGCCTTTGGCGCCGCGCGACCGAGGCGGATTTTAACACGCTGACGTTCAACCGACTGATGTCCAATCGACTGATGCCTGGGTCAGTTTTCCGTTCGCGCCACCCAGCGCGTTTTGCAGCGCCGTTTATATCAACCTCGTTTATATAATGACGGCCACGAGAGAAACAGGAAAGCAAGGTATATGGCGGAAGCAGAGCGGCTAACCGGAATGTTGCTAACCGGAATAAAAATCGTGAGCCTGTGCATCAACACGCCCGGACCCGTTGCCGCGTCACGGCTGGCAAGGCTGGGCGCCCAAGTGACGAAAGTCGAGCCGCCCACGGGCGATCCCGTAAAGACCTACGCGCCGTCATGGTATGCGACACTCACCAAGCAACAGACCATCGTCACCCTGGACGTGAAAAGTCCAGCAGACCGTGCCAAGCTGGACGACATGCTGTCTCAATCCGACCTTCTTCTTACGTCGTCTCGTCCTTCAGCTCTGCGCCGTTTAAATCTCGACTGGGAAAGCGTTCATGCCCGCCATCCCAAGCTGTGTTTTGTGGGGATCATCGGATATCCGCCGCCGCTGGAAGAAAAGAGCGGACACGATCTTACTTATCTCGCTGAAGCCGGGCTGGTCACGCCGCCGGAAATGCCGCCCAGTCTGTTCGTGGATCTGGCGGGAGCAGAGCGCTGCGTCAGCCAGGCGCTGGCTTTGCTGCTGAACCTTGCGCGGACGGGAAACGCCGGCAGCGCGATGGTTTCTTTGTATGAATGCGCGCAAGAACTCGCAGCGCCGATTTCGGCGGGACTAACACCCAAAGGCAAACTGCTGGGCGGAGGATTTCCGTTGTACGGTCTTTACCAGGCGAGCGATGGTTGGGTGGCGATGGCGGCGCTGGAACCGCGCTTTGCGGAGCGGTTGCTCTTAGAGTTCAATCTCGCGAATGCGGACCACGCCGAATTCGTACGTATCTTCCGGCAGCGGAGTGCGCTTGCGTGGGAGATTTGGGCGGCCGAGCGTGACATCCCCATCGTCGCCGTACGCGGAATATCCGGTGCTTGACGACTGTTCGCTGGGCTGCACGCGGCGCACGCGCTTTTTGCTGCCCTCAGGAGCATAAACGTTGAGTTCAAGTCGAAGTTCAATCATGCTGCCCTCCTGCCGCGACTACGTCTTCCGGGCCGTATGACGGTGACCTTACCACCGGGTTTTGTTGGCATGTTGATGCGCGTCAGCATTACCAGGACCAGCAATAACCAGTACACCGTCAATGGAGGCTCCGTTTAAGAACGTTCTCATGCACACAATAGTCATCCGCGAGGCAAACATCAACGGTACAAATATACTCATCCGCATGTTAGAAGATTTTTGTACTGTTCTGGCCGTGAGCCTCTGAATCTTTACGTATTCGGCCAAAACGTCTGAAGTACCTCGCCCAATTGGACTTACATGTCCCATAGCCAGGACCGCAACTGGACGCCGGTTAGGAATTCGGTTATTTTTTTCTCCTATAAGTTATGCGAAAAAAGTTATGCGAAAAACCAGCATCGTCCTGATCGCCGCTGCTTATGTTCTTTTGTTCTATATTTCGGTGTCAGCACCGCCGCATGCCCGCGCGCATCCGCAACTGGGGGCGGCGGTGATCGGCGAGTATGCCGGGCCGTGGCCGGTGGCCCTTGGTTGCGTAGTGGCACTTTCCGGCTTTATGCTGGTGTTCTTCCCTATTCGCCGTGGAGAACGCTGGGCCATTCTTACTTCACTCGTCACGTTCGCTGCGCTTTTCGTCACGCGCATGGCCACCGATCCAAGATGCTTGGTCGTGCTGGATCCCCATCAGCATGGCTGCCACAGTTTCATGATTGCCATCGTGCTGGGTATGGTTGGGCTGGGTCTTGCCTGGAAACAGCGGCAATAGACATATTCAAGGCCGCAAAGCATATGCAAAATACTTTGCTTCTGGCTGCCAAGTGCCGCCACAGTGTTAGGATATTGATTCTTGTTTTTACTCGCCTCGCAATATTGCCCGACCAACATTTCGCTCGCCCCCATGAAAGATAAAAAAGGAGAACCGTGTTCCAAAAAGATTTGCTGTCTGGAAAAAGAATCCTGGTCACCGGAGGCGCCACCGGTCTGGGCAAAAGCATGGGCCAGCGCTTTCTGGAACTGGGCGCCAGCCTCTACATTTGCGGACGCCGTGAAGACGTGCTGGCGGAAGCCGCCAAGGAGTTGTCGGCCACCGGAGGTAAGGTCAAAACGTTCTCCTGTGACGTCCGTGACAACGCGCGCGTCGAAGCGATGATTGACGAAATCTGGAAAGACGGCCCGCTGGACGTGCTGGTCAACAACGCCGCCGGCAACTTTATTTCGCGGACGGAAGATCTTTCCATGGGCGCGTTTGAAGCGGTGATAGGCATTGTGCTGATGGGAACTCTCCATTGCACCATGGCCTGCGGCAAGCGATGGCTCAAAGCCGGGCACCATGCCAACGTCCTGAACATTACCACCACGTACGCTGAAACCGGATCGGGCTACGTAGTGCCATCGTCGATGGCCAAAGCCGCGGTGTTGAACTTGACGCGGAGTCTGGCTGTGGAGTGGGGCAACCGCGGCATTCGCTTCAACGCCATCGCTCCGGGTCCGGTGCCGACGGAAGGCGCATTCTCCCGCCTGATGCCGGTGAAATCTTTGGAAGATCTCGCCAAGAAACGCAATCCGCTGGGCCGCTTTGGAACGCATGAAGAGCTGGCTGATCTTGCGGCGTTCATGGTCAGCGACAAATCCGGCTACATCAACGGCCACCAGGTCGTGATGGACGGCGGAGAGTGCCTGAAAGGTGCCAGCGAGTTCAGCCATCTGGGCGATCTGCTCACCGACGAGATGTGGCAGGCCATCAAGCCGAAAAAGAAAAAGGCCGAAGGCTAAACTTCCCCACATTCAAACCAACGGGCGCGCGCGCGATATCCCCGTACGATGGAGTTGTGCGACAATCGCCTGCGTGATCAGCATGGGCTCCGGACGATTTCGTTTTGGCCTTTTTGAGTTCGACTCCGCTACGCAGGAGTTGTGGCGCGAAGGTGTGCTCGTCCGCTTGCAGGCGCAGCCCGCGCAGGTTCTGGGAATGCTGGTGGACCACGCCGGGCAGGTGGTTTCCCGCGAGGAACTTCGCCAGGCGGTTTGGGGCGCGGATACTTTCGTGGACTTTGAACGCGGCCTGAACTTCTGCATATCGCAAGTACGCTCTGTGCTTAAGGACGATTCCACCGAGCCACGATTCATCCGCACCGTTCCCAAGCAGGGCTACCAGTTCATCGCGCCAATCGAAAGGCTTCCTGCGGCTGGCAACGGCGCGCAGACGTCTGCTTTACTTCGCCCCGCACAAAACCGCATGGCCATGATGGCTTTGGCCGTGGTCATTCTCGCCGCGATTGGAGTGCTCTCGGCAATTTGGCTACGTCCAAAGCAAGCGGCCGCTCACGCTGCAACGCCGAACCCTCCCATCGTTGCCGTACTCCGTTTCGACAACGAAACTGGCAATCCGGCCATTGACCGCTTCAGTGATGGGCTCACGGACAACGTTATTGAACAACTTACATCCGCGGCCAGCGGGCGCTACGCCGTCATCGGCAACGCGCAAATCCTCAGGCAACCGCGCAACCAGCGGGACTTGAGAGCCATCGGCGCTTCGCTCAACGCCAAGTACATTGTGCTTGGCCAGGTGCAGGCAGATGGAACTCAGGTCCGTATTCTGATCCACCTCATCCGCCTGCCGGAACAGACCCACCTTGGGGTAGTCCGCGTGGAGCGAGCCTTGGCCGATCCGCTCAATCTGGAAGGCGAGATCGCGAACAAGGTCGGCGTTGAATTTTCTTCGCGCGTGGCCGCGGACCCTCCCCGCCCCGCCTCACAATCCTCGGCAAGTCACTGAGCGGATTGCAGATGCCGCCTAACATTCTTCTGGCGACGCGAAACCGGAAAATCACTTGGCATGCGCACCTGCAAACCTGCATCATGCGGAGTGAGTGCAATTTGATTCGGTTTCGCAAAGAGCCTCAGTCACCAGGAAAGCACATATGACCTTACCTTCACTTGTTTCGCGCCGCACCTTGTTACAAGCCGCTTCAACCGTTCTCCCCATCAAAGCCCTGGGACTTTCCGCGGCTCTGTTGGGACTTGAAGCCCTGGCCTCTGAAAATCCAGCGTACGCCGCTGACCACATGCCAGTGGCTGACATTTTCCCCACGCAACCACCGGAGTTGGTACGCGAGATGGTTACTGTCTCGCACTTCGATCTCAAGCGCGTGAAGGAGCTGGTGTAAGCACGCACGCAGCTCGCCGGGGCGGCTTGGGACTGGGGATTTGGCGACTGGGAAACCGCACTGGGAGCCGCTTCGCACATGGGCAACCGTCCGATTGCTGAATACCTCATGTCCAAAGGCGCGCAGCCTTCTTTGTTCTCCGCAACCATGCTCGGCCAGTTGGACGTGGTGAAAGCTTTTGTCGCGGCCCAGCCCGGCATTCAGCGCACGCGCGGACCACACGGAATCAGCCTGCTGGCGCACGCACGGATGGGCGGCGACGCAGCACGCCCTGTGCTCGACTTTCTGCAATCTCTCGGTGACGCCGACACTCCGGCTCCCACTCCGCTTCCGGAAGCTGAAGCAGCGGCGCTGGCTGGCACATATGTTTTTGGGATCGCCAACACGCAACAGGTTGACGTCACTCTGCCCGATCCAAAGATGTCCGGCGGAAAGATGTTCACTCACCCGGCGCAACTGCTCTGGACGCGCAAGGGCGGCATGGGACGTCCGCTGTTCCACCTGGGTGATCACACGTTTTATCCCTCCGGCGGCCCCTCGGTGCGTATTCGCTTTGCCGAAGATGCCGGCAGCATGCAGATGACGGTGACCGATGCCGAGATGGTGGTAACGGCGCGGAAAAAACAGGATGGAAAATAAGCGACAAGCCGCTCCCTAACCGCCACTTCGCGCTCCAGATGCCGCGCCGTCAGGATGATTTCGCTTTGCCTTTTTGAATTTGACTAAAAAGCGAGCGGAGAGCAGGACCAAAAGGCCCTGCTCTCCACTTGTTGGCTTCGTACTCTTTAAACCATGCCGACGTCGTTTAGCGTACGGCCTGACAGGCAGATGCCGGATATCCGGGGATTTGTCCGGAGAAAGCGGAACAAAGCACTTGAGCCCGCAGGCGGTCCCTGGCCGCTTTCCCTGGTGCAGGAAGTCTCTTGATTGTTACCGGCTTGGCCACCCGGACGACGTTGATGGTTGCCACGCGTTTCACCGGCCGGGTGTAGGCCGGTACGGGCGGTTTCTTTAGTTTTGCTTGAACCTCCGCTCTTTTCTGGACGGAGAGTCGCCCCAACATGTCTGCTGCTTCCACTTCGGGGGCATGCTTTTCGATCTCAATGCCATGCGCGCCGGTCGTGGACTTAGTCGCCTGGAGAATCGGCAGGCCCGGCCTCTTCTTTGTGGTCCCCATGGTCCATGTGAAATGGACCGTGCCGTGGACGAGTGTGCCGTTTTCAGGTGGGCCCAGGTCCAGAGTTACGGTTGCTCCGCCGGCCTGGGTGAACACGGAAACCGTATTGTCATTGTTGCTAAACAGCTGGTCCGTGTTGGCGGTCCCGCCGGTGGCTCCCGGACGCGGCAAAAAGAAACTGAGCGTGCTGAGGGGCACGGCCATTTCGTCCTGCGAACAGAACCCTTCATCTCCCCAGTTACGGGCCAGAATCGCCCAAGTGTCGTCCGCGGGATCGTCTTTCACATGAATCGCCATTACGTATACGGGATGCAATTCGGAGTATGCGCCGTGTTCAGAATCGAGGCCGAGAAGCCCGACTATGACCGCTTGATGTCCGTCGATCATGCTGCCCGGAACGCCGCCCGGTTTCCCGCCATTGTTGTCCACGGCTTTATGGAAATCATTCCACCATCCGCGATCAATATGGTCGACCGTCTCATCGGAATCAAATTCCACGACGTACATTTGAGGATTGCTGGGAACGTTGCCAACGTGACCATTGTTTGTGGTGAGACCGGTTCCGCTCACCGGAGTCAGGGTAAAGTCATAGTCGTCGTCACCGGTTTGTGTCCAGTCTTTGTGGTCTACCCAAAGAATGGTCCCCGCGGCCGTAACGGGCCACCAATTCAGATGTCCGTGCAGCAGCCCTGGCGTGGCGGCATGGGCACAAAGCAGTTCGTTGAATCCTGTAGGGCCGTTGACGCTGGGGCTTTGCGTGGTGCATGGCGGATTTCCGAATCCCACGCCGCGGCTTGGATCAGAAGCGTTCACATACGGAAATCCGGCGCATAACGCCACAGGGTCAGGATGCGTGCCCGCGTGGTCTTTTTCCCATTGCCAGCTGGGGTTCATGGGAAGCCCGTTCGAATCAAAGGCTGTGCTACCGAGGTCGAAACTAGCCGGATGACCAGGAGGCGGACCGCCGCCGCGTTTGATTTGTATTGTCACCCACGCCGGGCCGCCATCGTGGCCTGCTCCCTGTTTACACTGGTTTTCCGTGCCGTCGTCATGACCCCAATAACCGTTGTCGCCATAGTTGTCATCTTCATAACCAATGACCAGGAAGGCCATGGCCGGCTCGATCACCGGTGGAAGCTGAATCGAATGGCCCACCACTCCTTGGATTCTTTCTTCAGTTCGGCCTGGAATGCTGATCAAGCCATGGTAGAGCCGGTCTGAATTGGGACCGGAAGGATTAACAAACCTCTTCCAGGTAGCGCCACTGCCTCCGGTCTGGACGCATCCGCCGGCATTCACCAAAATCGTATCGTTAGGCTTGAAAACAATCGCCCGGTATTCGGTCCTGCGTTGCGTCACCGTGGGCTGGTCGATGCGGCAGTTGATGGTGGTGCCTGATTGACTGCAGTTGACTTTCGCTTGCGCGTTACCCATTGCGGTGACACACAAGAACAGGAACACAGCGCAGATACTCTTGATCAAGAATTTCATCGGGTTCGCTCCTTACGCGAATTGACTTTGTTTCAGTGGTCCCTGAGATGGATTACATGCCGTTCAAGAGACAGCGAACGGCCAAAGACAGCATGACGCAATGGGACAGGGGTTGCCCGGGACTACACAACCATCAAGTAACATGGTGTACAGGAGTGAGTAAGCGTTACAAGAAAATCTAAGAAAAGGAATCCATTGGGCTATCCCAATCCGTGAACGGGAAGCCTTACGCCGAAGCTTTTGCCGAAGATGCCGGCAGAATGCAGATGACGGTCACCGACGCCGAGATGGTGGTAAACAGCGCGGAAAAAACAAGAAGCAAAATAGTGGCCCGTCTGTTCAATCAGACGGTAAAAGCGGGAAAAGGCTACGCGTTTACCTGCCCGGCAATCGCTCTGAAGGTTGCCTGGATTCGCCGGACACCGACCGGCGGAGAGCGACTTGAACGCAACCGCCGTTCTCAACGCGTAGGTGCGCGGGTCGTTCGTAGCTGAAATCATCGGCAACAAACCGTGCCCGGCCCTGCACGGCGCGGACTGAATAGTCGCCGACGGGAACATGAATCTTGAACTCGTTGCTCTTGTTGGAGCGAGTCTGAAACTCACCGCCGGTTCTCTGGGCAACAATCGTGATGCCCGTATCCGGCCAGACCACGCCTGTTATTTCGCCGCCAGCTCCGTTTCCGGCTGCCTGGATTTTTTCAATTTGCCGGAGCGCAGGCCCCGACTTCTTGAGGGGAGCCGAATTGCCACAACCATCGAGTTCCCAGCTTCCGTCTCTCTTGACGTATGACAGAAATAAAAGATACGACTCCCCTGCGATCCAGGCGAAGGATGCGCGTCCGCTGCTGTTCTCTTCGTAAATGCGAAAGTTTGGATTGATTTGTCCGCGCACAACTTTTTCGGTCTGCATGGAATAGAGGTGGTAATCCATTGCATCGTCTTTCTCGACGTAGCGCGCCCGAGTCATGCGCGCTATCACGACTACAGGCTCCTTGAAATATTCAGCACAGACCAGCCGAGGCTGCGGGCTCCCGCAGACGGCACTGGCTGAGGAGATATTGAGGCAGAGAAAGACACCTAAAAACACAACTTTTTTCATGCTTTGCAACCTTCCGACTACGTAGCTTCGACGTCGCGGACCTGATTCTTTTCCGTTTTCCACTGCTCTTCCTTCCACCCTGGCTTCCCAAACACATATCGCATCTTCAACCGCCAGGTGGGTGCCGTGCGCGCGTCATGCCAGATGTCCAGCCATTCCTGGAACGCAATACGAAATGGATTGTAGGTGTTGATGTTCTTCGTCAATCCGTACACCGGCTTCTCGACCTCCGGTTCGTAGGTGCCGAACAGGCGGTCCCATATGATCAGGATGCCGGCGTGATTGCGGTCAAGATACTTTTCGTTTACTCCGTGGTGGACGCGATGGTGCGACGGCGTGTTCATCACCGCTTCCAGCGGCCCCATGTGGCGGACGATTTCCGTGTGAATCCAGAACTGGTAGAGCAAGCTGACGGCCTGCATGGTAAGAATCATCAGCGGCGGAAAGCCCATCAGGGGCAGCCACAGCCAGAAAATCCAGGACATCAAAGTGCCCGTCCATGTCTGGCGTAGCGCGGTACCCAGGTTGTAGCGCTGTGATGAATGGTGCACCACATGCGACGCCCAGAAGAAACGGCATTCATGGCTGACGCGATGGAACCAGTAGTAGGAAAAATCGTCGGCAAAGAAGATGAGCGCCCAGGCCCACCATGTGTAACCGATCTTAAAGATGGCAAACTTGTGGACGAAAGTGAAAATCGCCAGCACCATGCCCTTGGCCACCAGGCCAATGAACACGTTACCCAGTCCCATGGTCAGGCTCGCTGCCGTGTCCTTTACCTGATAGAGGTCGCGACGCATGTAGGCGTCCGCCACCACCTCCAGCACTAACAGAAGGATAAAAGCCGGGATGGCCAGGTGAATAAGATCGGGGATTTGCGGCATGTTGGGATACGGCTTGGCTTCGCTTTAGAAACTCAGGCTAAAGGAAATCAAGACCAGTTTAGCCGAATTTTATCCGTGCAAAAAAGGATAATCCGTGTAGCCGTGCTGGTCGCCACCGTAGTAGGTTGGCCGGTCCGGCGCGTTGAGTTGCTTGCCGCCGCGGGCGAAGCGCTCCGGCAAATCAGGATTCGCCAGGAACAAGGCGCCAAAGGAAACTAAATCGGCTTCTCCGCTGGCCAGCGCCGCGTTGCCGGTTTGCAGGTCGTAACTGCCGTTGGCGATCAGCGTGCCCCGATATCTTGTGCGGATGGTACGCGTAACGCGCGGTCCCGGAGCAGCTTCTGCGCCGATTGGGTCCACCACATGCAGGTACCCGATTTTCAATTGGTTCATCGCTTCCGCGGCGTAGCCAAACGTAGAGTCCGGATTGGAATCGGCCATACTGTTGAAGTCGCTGACGGGCGAGAAGCGGACGCCGACTCGCTCCGTTCCCCAAACGCCGATCACGGCTTCCGTAACTTCGCGCAGAAACCGCACGCGGTTCTGCGGGCTGCCGCCGTACGCGTCCGTGCGCTGGTTCGCGCAGTCACGCAGGAACTGGTCAATCAGGTAACCGCTGGCGGCGTGGATCTCCACGCCATCAAAGCCGGCGGCCTTGGCATGGCGCGCACCATCGGCAAAGTCAGCTACCACGCCCGGGATTTCCTTGGCGTCAAGCGCCCGGGGTACCACAAAATCCTGCATGCCGGTAAAGGTAAACAGTTGGCCTTGCGCGGCGATGGCCGAAGGCGCCACGGGTAATCCGCCCTCGGGTTGCAATGAAGGATGCGAGATTCGTCCTACGTGCCAGAGCTGAAGAAATATTTTGCCGCCCTTGGCGTGCACGGCTTCAATCACTTTCTTCCATCCGGCAACTTGCTCGGGCGTATGAATGCCCGGCGTTCCAGGATAGCCCACGCCCTGCTGCGAAACCTGCGACGCCTCACTCACGATCAGTCCCGCCGAAGCCCGTTGCTCGTAATAGGTAACCATGAGCGGCGAGGGCACATTGCCCTGTCCGGCGCGGTTGCGCGTCATGGGCGCCATCACCATGCGGTTCTTCAACTCAACGGGCCCCAACCGATATGGAGAAAACAAATTTGGCGTCTCAGTCATTCGCGTAAAAAGCTCCAGTAAATATAGTAACGGACAAGGGCGCTTTCAAGCCCGCGACAAACTCCAGCACGAAAGTTTAGAATTCAGACGTCACGCTTGCTCACATAAATGCGCCCGCCATTCTAACGCTACAAAACAAGGGCGAGGCCGGCTCGCGTGCCGAGCCCACAGTCCCAGGGCAGCAGAATCTCAGCGCTGGCCGAAATGCAAAAGCGGTTTGGAGCGAAGCGACAGGAGCCAAATGAAATGCATCCAAGTTCAGAAGCCCGGTGGTCCTGAAGTCCTCACGCTGGTTGACCTCCCTGTTCCTACGCCGAAACCGAATGAAGCCATCGTGAAGATTGCCGCGGCGGGCGTGAACTTTATTGACGTCTATTTCCGTGAAGGCCGCTACCCTGCTCCGCTTCCGTTTGTCGACGGCCAGGAAGCCGCCGGAACAGTGACCGAAGTTGGCGCTGACGTGAAGTCGTTCAAGCCGGGTGATCGCGTGGCCTACACCGGAGTGATGGGCGCGTACGCCGAATACGCTGCCGTGCCCGCCGACCGGCTGATCCGCGTGCCGGAAAAACTCAGTGACCAGCAGGCCGCAGGCGCGATGCTCCAGGGCATGACCGCACATTATTTGATCCACACCACGTATCCGCTGAAGAAGGGCGAGACTGCGTTGATCCACGCGGCCGCGGGCGGCGTTGGTCTGCTGATGGTGCAGATGGCCAAGAATCTGGGCGCGCGCGTGATTGCCACCGTGGGCTCCGCGGCCAAAGCCAAGCTGGCCAAAGACGCTGGTGCGGACGACGTGATCATCTATACCGAACAGGATTTTGAAGCCGAAACCAAACGCCTTACGGCCGGAGCAGGCGTGCACGTGGTATATGACGGCGTAGGCAAGACTACCTTCGATGGCGGCATTAACGTGCTGCGTCCACGCGGATACATGGTGCTGTTCGGAGGAGCCAGCGGTCCTGTAGCCGCATTTGATCCGATCAAGTTGGCTCAAAAAGGATCGTTGTTCCTCACGCGGCCAAGTCTTGCCCACTACATCGCGTCGCGTGAGGAGTTGGAACAGCGCGCGGGCGACGTGTTGGGATGGATCGCCGATGGCAAGCTCAAGCTGCGCATCGAACACATCTACAAACTCGCGGACGTGCAGCAGGCGCATCGGGACCTGGAAGGCAGAAAGACAACGGGCAAGCTGGTGTTGGCGCTGTAAGCATGGTTGCAGGTTTTTTAGAATTGCCAGAAATGCCAAATTGCCAAAAAATCCAAATTGGAAAAACCAATTGCCAAGATTGCCGAAAATACCTGAATTTCGAAACAGGGTTGCGCGGGGCTTCAATTGGCTTCTTTGGCATTTTGGCACTAATGGCAATTAGTTTTTGGGTTTTTCAATTTGGACTCTTTGGCAATCTTGGCATTTTTCGCAATCGGGTTTCCAATTTGGATTCTTTGGCAATCTTGGCATTTTTGGCAATTGACGGAGCGGGCGTCGCTGCCGATTCATCGCAACTCTTAACGTAGAGACGTGGCACGCCACGTCTCCCTGGAGAACCTTCATGTCCACCCTTGGTTTCATCGAATACGACAAAGCCAGCCCGGAAGTCCGCGCCGTGTATGACGACATCATGGCCACGCGCAAGATCGACAAAGTCACCAACTTCTGGAAAGCGCTGGCGCATGATCCTGCCCGCCTGAAGCGCACGTGGGAAGACACCAAGGACATCATGTCCGCCGGAACGCTGGACGCGCTAGTGAAAGAGCTCATCTATGTGGCCGTAAGCGTGAGCAACCAGTGCGACTACTGCATTGCCGCGCACACCGCCGCCGCGCGCAAAAAAGGCATGACGGAAGCCATGTTCAACGAGATGCTGGCCGTGGTCGGCTTGGCCAACCAGAACAACCGCCTCGTCGCGGGCCATCAAGTGGAAATTGACGAGCAGTTTAAAGCGATCGGCTAGATGAGGCGTGGGTGCCCCATTCTTTTGCGACGGAGCTGCGCGTTTTTGCAGCTCCGGAGCAAAAGGGTGGGAATAATTGCCTTCATCGTCCGAAGTGATCTTTGAGAAGTTTTTGGTTGTAGTTCATCGAATCTCAACCTTCGCACAAAACCGCGAAGGATGGGGCACCCACGCTTTCATAGAGCTAGAGAGGTTGGTACTTTATGCGTGTCATGTCAGCAAAGACCTTTTTTCTTTTCATCTGCGCATTCATGTTTCTTGCCGCAGTGTCCAACGCGTCCGCTCAGCAACCGCCCGCCGCGGTGATCTCTGATCCTGCGCCGGACAAAGCCTACCCGGCCACGATGGAAGCACCGGACATCCCCAGTCGCGCCGCGTCAGATCGCCCTACAATGCTTCATGCCATCATCTATATAGCCTCCGGTGCGGGGCCGCATCCTACCGTGATCCTGATGCATGGCTTTCCCGGCAACGAGCGGAACTTCGATCTGGCGTACTCTATCCGCCGCGCAGGATGGAACGTATTGGTGCCGCACTATCGCGGAGCGTGGGGCAGCCAGGGAACGTTTTCTTTCGCCAACGCGATTGAAGACACACAGGCCTGCATTCAATTTCTGCGCGATCCGGCCAACGCTACCAAGTATCGCATTGCAGCCAAGGAAATCGTGCTGATCGGACACAGCATGGGCGGATTCATGGTGAGCCGCGCCGCGGCCCGCGATCCAAATATCCTGGGCGTGGCCATGATCGCTGCGTGGGACATTGGCTTAAGCAAGCTGCCGGACATGAAGCATCGCGGTGAAGCTTTCAAGGACGACTCACCGCGCCTTGCCGGAACCACCCCGGAAAGTCTGGTAGCTGAAATTGAAAAAGACGCCGCCAGGCTGAACTATCTGGACGACGCTGCGGCGTTGAAAGACCGTCCGGTGCTGATTCTGGAAGCTGACGATGGGAATCTCACCAACAACCATTCGATGGCGGAAGCTCTGCGCAAAGCCGGCAACAAGCAAGTGACGGAAATCCACATGACCACCGACCACGGTTTCTCTGATCATCGCATCGCGTTGCAGAGCGCGGTGATCGACTGGCTGGGGACGTTCCAGATGACGAAGGCGA
>Ga0075026_100000719_pt1 | contig 13717 bp, 13 predicted proteins | sample Str012_2_FD_71392 | JGI IMG/M metagenome (GOLD analysis project Ga0075026, IMG submission 71392) | Freshwater sediment microbial communities in response to fracking from Pennsylvania, USA - Straight Creek_MetaG_SC_2012 | ecosystem: Environmental > Aquatic > Freshwater > Creek > Sediment...
CTCCATCAGGTCGCGCCGCTGCGTGGCCGAGAGGCGGTCCGGACCCCAGTCGTCGAGGATCAGCAGATCGACCTTGGTGAGATGTTGTCTTCCCAGCGGCTGATAGCGGTCACAATGGGTCAATATGGCCAGTCGCCGCTCCGACGGCCTACGCTCGAAGTCACCCCGACAGCGACAGCTTGAGGAACGCAAGGCGAACCCTGACGCGATAGACCCACGTCCGGACGATCGCCTATGATCGGCGGATCGACGAGGAGGGCCACTTTCAGAACTCTTTCGTGCGGAGACCCTACCGCCACAAAGGCAAGCTTACAATCACTGCAAAGGCGATTAGCGCGAAACATACGCGGCGAAAAGTCAGTTCGCTAGCAAGCCCGAACAAGCGAGACCCGGCAAACAGTCCCAGCCCATATGCTGGACCAGAGATTGCTGCCCAGGTGATGGCGGTCGGTCCAAAGAGGCCATTCACAAAATAGGTCACGAGGGATATCAGACTGCTTCCCGCAATGAACAGGATGATATTGGCTCGCGTGTCGGCGGTCTTATTATTGCCGCCCAACCAATAGGCAACCACCGGTGGTCCACCGAGTTGCGAGATGCCAGTAAACAAACCGGAATGTGCGCCAACACCGAACGTGATTGTCGGCAACGGTTCGCCGGCATAGCGCCAACCACTGATGAGCAAACCAAGCATGGCACTGCACAAGGCCGCGATCATCCAGCGCAAGACGATCGTATCGGCCGACTTTAGGATCCAAGTTCCAACCGGAACTGGAAACGCCGCGCCAACGAGCATGATCAGGATGGGTACGAGTGACACACGCTGAAGCGCTTTGACTACAAGCGGCGCTGAAAATACCAAGTCGATCAGGACAAGGACTGCGGCTGCGATCTGTGGGTTTGCGATAGCGCTGGCCAACGGCATGAAGATAAGGGCTGCACCGAATCCCGAGAAGCCACGTGCCAAGCCCGCCGTGAGTGCAACAGCGACAAACTGGATGACCGTGGTATCTAACAACTGGCGTCTCCCCTCTGCGACAGACGACGGTTACATGGTTGTGCGGGGTGAGCAACGACAAGCCGCTCGATTGCGCGGCCTATCGGAGACCACGACCTGATTTGCTGCATTGGGATGATGCACTGTCATCCCGGTCGACGGCGTCTTGGATTGTCCTTTGCGGTTCATTGTGTCCTCCAGCTTGTGAAAGCGGAAGGGCTGAGCTGCGCTACTGATCAATTTCCTAATCGGGATCGTCTTGAAGACGTCACCACTCTCAAGTCCGCAACAGCCCATGGACCATGTTTTTTAACGGGGTCTCTGCCACCAAAAAGCGATCGGCCGCTCCCTTCCGCTGCCAGCGTAAACCGGATCTGTTTCTATGCCCACAGGCGGCCCGTTCCGCGATCGTTTTTTAGGAGATCACGCTCGGCACGCAGGAGTTCGTTTTCCCGCCGCAGCCGGGCAAGCTCCTTTTGCACATCGTCATGCGGGCCGGACAACAACTCGGCCTCATCGATCCGCCTCTTCCATTAGCCAAGCGAGGAAACCGCCACGCCGAGATCTGCCGCCACCTCGCGGATCGTTCGGCCGCTCGTCGCTAAAATCCGCACCGCTTCCCTTCGGAAATCATCATCGAAGACCTTCCGCTTCCCGTCTTTAGAATTGCCCATCTCTGCTCCTCTGATTCGAAAATTCTATCAGAAAAGCCCTCCACTTTTTCGGGGGAAGTCCACGTGTTGCCTTCGACTGGATGAGAACGTCTCGGCCCCTGCAATCTTATCACTTTCGTGGCTCACACCCACACCCCACATGATTGCTGTGTACGCTTCGCCGTGGTCGTCGCCTTCCACGCCGCAACACTCACTACCAGGCGGGCGCTACCCCTTACCCGGGCCGGACTTTCACCGGCTGGAACTCGCCAGCTTCGCCTGGCGCACCTCACCTTGATTGTCGCGCTGCATGACGTAGGCGCGCAGGATGAGCCAGCAGTGGGCGTGTGCCGCCATGACGTGGGTCGATCGGCCGTCCGTTGCCGCAGCCGGCGGCCAACGACTGCGCGGAACGCAACCTCCGCATTGACCGCCTGCCTGAGCCATAGCCATCGGCGCCGAACCATCATGCCGCCAGTGAGCGGCACTTGTAACTTGCGATCAAGGCAGCCACGTCGCCACCCGCAATGGGTCGACTGACGAGATAACCTTGCGCTTGAGTACAACCTTCGTCGCGCAGACACTGCAACTCCATCACGGTTTCGACGCCCTCGCCGGTCGTCTCGATGCCAAGGCTCCTGCTCATGCTCGTCAAGGCTCGTACGATCGCCCGAGATGATGGTTTGGTGTCGATTCCGGCGACAAACGCCCGATCGATCTTGATCTTGTCGAAGGGAAACTTGTGCAAATATGCGAGCGATGAGTAGCCGGTGCCGAAGTCGTCCATCGCGATCCGCACTCCGACAGCTTTCAGCTGGTGCAGCAGATCGAGCACAATTGCCGTATCCTTCAACAAGACGCTCTCGGTTATCTCGAGTTCAAGCCGATTGGCGCTCAATCCGGATTCTGCCAAGGCTGACGCAACGTTAAGCGGCAAACTCTGTCGATCAAACTGATCTGCTGACAGATTTATTGCTACTTTTAAGTTCTCTGGCCATCGTGACGCGTCCTGGCACGCCTGCTTTAGTACCCATGCTCCGATCTGCTTGATCAGGCCGATTTCTTCGGCCAGGGGAATGAACTCCATCGGGGGCACCAGTCCGCGCGTGGGATGGCGCCAGCGGATGAGCGCTTCGAAGCCGACGATTGCATCCGACGCCAAGTCCAAAAGAGGCTGGTAGTGTAGCTCGAAGGAGTCGGCTGCGGCGGCAAGCCTGAGTTCGCGTTCCAGCTCCCGGCGCTTGCTGATCAGACGATCCATGCCAGCCTCGAAGAACTGCAAGGTATTGCGTTCGTCGGTCTTGGCTTTGTGGAGAGCGATTTCCGCCATCTTCATAAGCTCCTGCCCATCCATTGAATCGTCAGGCGACAGAGCAATTCCGACGGTGGCGCCAAGCTGGATCGCGTTGCCGCCGACGTCGAAAGGCTGCGCCAGCACATCGACAAGCCGCTTGGCTACCACCGCGACGTTCTCGGGCTGATGCACATCCAATTGGACTACCGCAAACTCGTCGCCGCCCAGCCTGGCGACCACGTCGGTTGTGCGAACATTGTGCCTGATGCGCTTAGCGACATGCTTGAGGAGTTCGTCGCCGACGGCATGTCCCAGAGCGTCGTTGACAGTCTTGAAGCGGTTGAGATCGAGGCACAGCACCGCAGTCTTCGACACCCCCTTCGCACGCTCGATCGCCTGGCTAAGTTCGCGTTGATAGGACGCACGATTTAACAATCCTGTAAGCGGATCATTATGAGCCAGATAATCTATTTCGGCCCGAACGCGTCTCTCCTTGGTAATGTCCTTGACTGTCGCAAGGATGCCGCCATTCGATAGCGTTTTGAGATCAGTGAGGTAAACGGTGCCGTCAGAAAGCGCGTATTCATGGTGTATTGGCGTTCCGTCTGAAGGCATACGATATACCGCGACTTCTTCATTCGGTCGGGTCTTCACCAAACCTATCGCCAGCAACAGCGACTGGAAGGTTATATTCTCCAGTACAACCCCGCCGCCCCGGGTCGCCATTTCGATCATGCGCCGGTTCATGACCAGCGGCTGACCGTCAGGCCCGAACAGCGCTAGTCCGTGATCAATGCTTTCCATTGCGAGATCCAGCTTGCCGACGGCCGCCAGCAACCCTCCGGTACGCCATGTGGATCTCAGGCCTGACTTGAGTCGCATCGCCTGACTATGACGATCCCGAAGGTATTCGAGTATCGTCGTCCGCACCGCGCTGAATCCCGCACGGGCCTCGGCAACCTGCCGCGACATGTTTGAAAGTGTCATTGTGAACTCGGGATGGTTTCGGAGGCGTGGATCCGACAAACGGTGCGCGTCGAAGGGCGGGGCGCAGGTCCGACGACCCGCCACTTCGGCAACCACAATTGTCAGGGTTGACATGCCGGTTTGCCACCGACGCGATAACTGCGGCGTCATGCCTCTGAAGATCACCGTCAAGTCGGGCGCCTCAGCGTCTCGCTATGACACTCTATAGTTGATTTGTTACCAATTGCCTTAATGTAGATCGACAGCCAATCGAAACGGAACGGGATAACGCTGGAGCCCGTTAGCGGTTCGCAATTTGCGATTGGACACGCTCAAGGAGCGCCGAACCGAGCGCCACCATCACTGGCCGAAGAGTTTAAGTATCAATTGCGACGACTGATTTGCAATTGACAGCGATTGAACGCCAAGCTGCTGTTGAACCTGCAGAGCCTGCAGCTTGGTCGAAACCGCATTCATGTCGGCATCGACCAGACTGCCTACACCCTGGTCGATCGTGGCCTTCAATCCGGTCACGAAAGACTGCTGTGACGTGATCCTTGATTTAACCGAACCTAAATTCGAGGCCGCCGTGGTCATGGCCGACAACGCGCCCTCGACCTGTTTGGTCAGTGCGTTGAGCTTCGCAAGGCTGGCGCCGGAATTGTCGAGCGTCGAGATGTCGAGGTTGGCGATCGAAACACCCGTGCCCGCCGGTGAGGTAAAGGTGGTGCCTGTGGCGTCGGTATAGGTTCCGACGGTGGCGGTGTCGGTTTTGTTCAGCACGCCGCCGGCAGGGGCCTTGTCGAACAGGACAATGCCGGTCGTGTCGACGTCGATGGATCCGATGTTGATATTGCCAGCGTTGTCTCTCGAATAGGACGCGATGAAAGTCTTGGTTGCGTTGTAGCCGCTGCTGGAGGAATCCACGGACAAGAAGTTCTGACCATTGAATGACGCCGAATCGGCGATACTTTTCAACTGGTTCTGGAGCTGCTTAATCTGGCTCTGTATCTTGTTGCGGTCGAGATTGGGCTGCGTCGCCGAGGCCAGGGCGTTCTTGATCTGGCCCACCACATCGAGCGCACTCACCAGTCCATTGTTACCCACGTCGACGGTCGATGCGCCGAGAGCGAGCGCATCCGATACCGTCGAAAGCGCAGAGCTATCCTGCTTCATGGTGGTGGCGATCGACCAGTAGGCCGCATTGTCGGCGGCCGACGAGATACGCATGCCCGTGGAAATCTGGGTTTGCGTCATCTGCATTGTCTTCATGGTCTGATTGAGCGATTGCAGCGCAATCATCGCGGACGAGTTAGTCAGTATGCTGGACATGATGATCCCTTTATGTCCATTTGTTCCGTGGACCGGCGACTAACTCTTACACCTGTTACGATGCCCTTCGGCACCATCCGCTCACTAGCTAACTCGATAAGCTTGCGCCAAGCGTGCCGACCGCGTGCGCGTCCCGACGAGAATTTAGACACTGCACAAAGATGACGCGCCAGCATTGCCGTAGACAGGTTCAGGCAAGCGAACGGTCGGCACTATGTCCCGGTATCTGGATGAGGGAAAGGGTATGCCCGCACCAATTGGCTGGACACGTCGCGCTCAGGATCTCGACTGATGTATCACAACGCCTATCAGGATGTCATCGAGGCCGCACCGTCCGAGGCGCGCAACAGCGAACGGCGCAGCCTGCTGCATGCCGCCAGACTGCTGGACCTGGCTGCTAAGGCCGGTCCGAGTTCGATGGAAAGTGTCGAGGCGCTACTCTATGTACGCCGGCTCTGGACATTCTTTGTCGAGCAGTTGGCGCAGCCGGGCAATCCACTGGCGAACGAGACCCGCGCTAAACTGATCTCGATAGGCTTGTGGATATTGGGGGAAGAGGAGAGGATCCGAATGGGACAATCGACCGACTACGCATCGATCGCCGAGGTCTGCCGGATTATTGCTGCAGGACTTGCCCCATGAAGCCAATTTTGATATCTCTCAACGCTGGCGATAAGCTCTATTTGAACGGGGCGGTGATCAAGACCAGCCGCAAAGTGTCCCTTGAGCTTCTCAACGAAGCGACCTTCTTGTTGCAACAGCACGTTATGCAAGTCAGCCAGGCCACGACGCCGTCGCGGCAGATGTATTTCATCATGCAGACCATGCTGATGGACCCCAAGAATGCCCCACAGATCAGGCCGATGCTCTCCAAGACCATCAGCAGCTTGATGGAGATATTCGAGGACGACGAGGCGACAGCGCTGCTGCGCGCGGTGGCGGAAATGTTGGCGCGGGACAAGCTGTTTGAGGCGATGAAGACAACGCGCGGCTTGTTCAAGATAGAGGACCGGATCACGAGCGCGCGCGCAGAAGCCTCCGCCAACGTTGGCAGTCCGGCCGTACCGCTGGAGCAACCTGCGTGAGCGCCGCATGGGTGCATGACCTGCTGCGGCACGCGGTCTGGGCGATCCTGATTGCATCGGGCCCTGCGGTCATCGCGGCGATCTTGGTCGGCACGGCAATTGCGTTGTTGCAGGCCTTGACGCAAGTCCAGGAGAGCACGCTCAGTTTCGTCCCCAAAATCGTTGCAGTTCTTTTCGCGCTGCTTCTTGCGGCTGACTTCATGGCGACGCAGGTCATGGCGGTGACCCAGGAGTCCTACCAACAGATCGAGTCCATGGGACGCTGATAGAAAGAACCGTCATTCCCTTCATTGCAATAAGTCAGCAGCTTTGACATCGCACCGGGCCGACTCCTTCCAGCACATCCTGAAGCGACTGACCGATCCGCTCAACCCCGTTCCTGCGCGACGGCTTGGAGCGTTCAGCGGCGGGACAGAAGCCTTTTTGAAGACAGCGGAACCCGCAAAGTCCGTCTCTCACGGCCGCTCGGCCTACCAGCTGGAGTCGTTTCCCTTGGCGACGGACGAGCCGGCCAAAGCCCCCCTGGCGGTGGCCGATGTGGAGTTGCAGCTGAAACGTCCTCTCTCAGCCGCACAGCTTCGTCTACTGCGTCGCCGGTTCGCCGCACAACGTCACCCCGACCTGGTCGGTGACGTTGACCGCAACGCTGCCTGCCGCGACATGGCTACAGTCAACCGGCTGATCGATGCCGCCTTATCGAAGTTGGCGAAATAGTAGTGTCGTCCGATGACCAGCATCGGGCAAGCTGCGATCGTTAGATTCGGCATCATGAAAGACACTTATCTCGATTCTATCCGGCGCTTTGAAGGGTTCTGCGCTATAGCCAGACCCGACGGATCACAATTGAGCAACGGATATGGCACCCGCGCGCTCTTTAGTGGCGAAACCATAAGCCGCGAAGAGGCCGATGCGCGATTTCGCAATGCCGTCAGCAGCGCCGAGCAGTTGGTCGATAAATGTGCGCCAGGTCTCGACGAAGGAACCAAGGCCGCGCTGACGTCGCTGACCTACAATACCGGTGTTCACTGGATGCAGAGCGGCCTTGGAGATGCCGTGCGGCAACACGATTTCTCCAAAGCACGCGACCTCTTTCAACGTTACACTTTGGCAGCTGGGCAGCCGCTTCCGGGCCTGGTGGCTCGGCGAAATCAAGAAGTGAACTGGTTCGAGAACGTTGCTGCCTCGCTACCTGCGCCCTCTAACACCTCGGCTACGTCTTGGGCGGCAACCGCGACAAACGCCCCGGATGCACCAGGAGATGCGTCGGCCACCGCGCTCGCGGACTTCGCTTCGCCGCTGGTGAAGTCGATCGAAATTCTATGGAACCTTCTGCAGACGTCCGACCGTCCCGCGGCCGAGCAGCCTGCGGGCGGCGGCGTGGCAACCTAACAATATCTCCGCTTACGTTTGCTGGTGCGTTTGACATTCACCGGCCAACGCCGACAGCAGCAAGATGCGCTGCCACATACCGGTGTGGCCTACTTCAGAATGGAAACTTCCGATGTCCCTGTTGACCAGTCTCGGGTTTGCACGAGCCAGTTTGGTCAATGCCGGCGAACTTTCATCGCTGGTGTCGCGCAACATCGCCAACGCAAATGTCGATGGGGCGACCCGGAAAACGTCAACGTCGGTGTCGCGGATCGACGGCAGCGTCAGCCTTGGTTCGGTGCAGCGCGTCGCCGACAGCGCGCTCTACCAACATGTGTTGCAAGCGATCTCGCAGCAATCGGCGCAGTCCACGATCGCGGCAAGTCTCGAAACGCTCAATCAAACCGTCGGCGATCCGGAGGCCAAGAGCTCGCCAGCTGCTTTGATCGGCACATTGTCAAATTCACTGCAACAATTCTCCGTTGCCCCCTCGAACCGCGGCGCGGCGGAGGCAGCCGTCGCATCGGCGCGCCAATTGAGCGCGGCGCTGAACGGCGGTGCACAGCTGGTACAATCGGTGCGGCAAGCTGCCGACACATCCATCGCGCGCAACGTCAACGATATCAACAGCAAGCTGGCGCAGTTCGAAGGGCTTAACAACGCGATTATCGGGGCAACATTCTCCGGGCGCGACATCACCGATCAGTTGGACAAGCGTGACCAGTTGATCAAGGATATGTCGAAGATCATCGGCATCACTACCGTCCCACGGCAGAACAACGATATTGCACTTTATACCGATAGTGGCGCGCCGCTGTTCGAGACCACGCCGCGTCAGGTGAGCTTTGCGCCGATAACCGCCTTTGGCCCATCAACCATCGGAAATGCCGTATTCATCGACAACATACAGGTCACGGGGACCGGCGCGCCAATGGCGGTGCAGTCGGGTGAAATCGCAGGCGCCGCGCATGTTCGCGATAGCGCCACTCTCGACTATCAAGGACAGCTGGATGAGATCGCGCGCGGTCTGATCGCCGCCTTTTCCGAAACCAGCACCTCCTTGTCCTCCACCGCACCGGGCCTGTTCACCTATTCTGGTGCGCCAGCGATGCCTCAGGCTGGTCAGGCCGGCTTGGCGAGTACCATACGGGTCGCAGCGACCGTCGACCCTGCCAAGGGTGGCGATGTCTTTCTGTTGCGAGATGGTGGCATCGCCGGCTCGGCATTCAAGGCCAACGTCAACGGCTTTGCGGGATTCACGGGACGCATTCAGGAACTCGTGGATTCGCTGGCGGGCCAGCAATCTTTTGCGCCAGCCGCAGGTCTGGGCACCTCCACTACATTGGCCGACTTTTCAGCCGCCTCTGTCGCCTGGCTCGGGTCCGCGCGCAAAGAGGCGTCCGACAACGCTGACTACAAGAATACCGTATTGCAAAATAGCGAAAGCGCTTTGTCGAGCAAGACCGGAGTCAATCTCGACGATCAGATGATGCGACTTCTGGACGTGGAACGCTCCTTTCAAGCCTCGTCCAAGCTGATAACCACAATCGATAGTATGTATAACTCGTTGTTCTCCGCTATCACCTGAGGCGACGCATGTCAACCGCGATCTCGACGGCCACAATGAGTGCGTTGACGCAAACGTCCGTGGTCCGGCTGCAGGCGCGGTTGAGCAAGGCCCAAGGTGAATTGGCGAGCGGCCGATTGGCCGATATTGGGCTAAGCTTGGGGTCACAGCAGGGGGAGTCGGTGTCACTGCGGCAAACGCTCGACACGCTTGATGCCTTCAGCAGCTCGAACGCCGTGGTGTCGACCCGGCTTGGCGCCACCCAAGAGGCTTTGACTAGTTTGGCGGCAACCGGTTCAGGGTTTGCTGCCAACCTGTTGACGGCCCTCTCCACCGGAACCAGCGCCACCGTGCTGCAGCAAAGTGCAAGCCAAGCCTTATCCAGCATCACCGACGTTCTCAACACGTCGACTGACGGTGCTTATTTGTTCAGCGGTGAATATAGCTCTGCCAAACCTCTTCGGCCCTTCGATCAGACACCGCAGTCGACGGCCCAGCAAGCGTTACTGGCTGCATTCCAATCGGCATTCGGTGTCGCGGCTGGATCGCCAGGAGCTGCAACAATAACACCCGCGCAGATGCAGCAGTTTCTCGACAATCAGTTTGCGGCTCAGTTTGACGACACGAACTGGAAGGCAAACTGGTCGGCTGCGGACGATCACGCGTTGCAAAGCCGAGTGTCGACGACCGAGTATGTCGCCTCGTCAGTTACTGCCAACGAGCCAGCTTTTCGGAACATGACCCGCGCCTTCAGCATGCTCGCTGGCCTGGGCATCGATACCTTGAACGCTGAGACGCGAAAAGCCGTTGTTGGCGCCGCCGAACGCACGCTGCAAACCGGCATCACCGGCATCACGGATCTCCAGTCCTCAGTCGGGCTAGCGCAGAAAACGGTCTCCGATGCGCATGACCGCATGTCAAGAGAGTCCAGCCTGCTGACAAACCGCGTGAGCGACCTCGAAGCGGTCGATCCGTCGCAGCTCGCGATCGAGATCAACGCACTCAAGACACAGCTTGAAACGACCTACTCCTTGACGGCGCAACTGCAGAACTTGAATCTTGTGAAGTATCTGTAACTGCGAACTTGATGCAAAGGACCTCGCCATGACCACGACCAACACAGTATCGACGACCGATCCCAGCACCGCCACGACGGCCGCCAAGGCGGCGACATCGGCCAACGCCGCCTTCGATTCCAGCGGTTTTTTGAAAATACTGCTGGCCGAAATGCGGAACCAGGATCCAACGCAGCCGACGGATCCGACACAATGGGCGACTCAATACGCCCAGATGACCGGCGTGCAGCAGTCAGTCTTGACCAATCAGAAACTGGATTCGCTGCTGACCGCGCAATCCTTGTCGCAGGCCTCCAGTGTTGTCGGCCGAACCGTTCAATCGGCCGATGGGTCAATCGCGGGAAAGATCGTCGAGGTTCGCTTAAACGGACAGCAGCTGCAGGCCAAACTGGACAACGGCATGACACTGCAATTGACCGATGGCGTGACCCTGAGCTAACACCCAGCAATCCGCGAGGTGCCGTTTACCATATATTAAGATTATTGCTTTATACCTCATCTCATTACCGGTTGGGCTGCTGAGACACTCGCACCCCAAAGGCATGATGCCAGCCCTGTAATGCCGGACTTGCCGGCATGGCTCGTACTGCCGCTCGTAATCATCACAGGAACATTATGTCCAGCATACTGACAAATACGTCAGCAATGACCGCATTGCAGACGCTCAACCAAACCATGAACTCCATGAAGACGACGCAGAACCAGATTTCGACAGGCCTGCGCATCTCGTCGGCGTCCGATAACGCGGCCTACTGGTCCGTGGCGACCACCATGAAGCAGGACAGCTCGGTCCTCTCTACGGTTTCGGACGCCTTGGCGCTGGAAGGCTCCACCATGGATGTCGCCAACAACGGCCTCACCAGCGCGATCGACGTGGTCGGCCAGATTAAGAACGCGCTGGCGTCAGCCACGCAGCCAGGTATCGATCGCACCAAGATCCAGGGCCAGATCTCGAACCTGCAGAAGCAGCTCTCAAGCATCGCAAGTACGTCGTCCTTCAACGGTCAGAACTTCCTCTCCGTCGACTCCGGCGCCTCCGGCTACAACGCCACCAAGAGCGTGGTCGCCTCTTATTCCCGCGATACCTCTAACAACGTCACGGTAGGCTCGATCGATCTCGATATCTCAAGCATCACTTTGTACGACAAGAATACCGGTGGTACCGGCGCCAAGGGCCTGGTCGACAAGGTGGATACCGCGACAACCGGCAGTTATACCGATGCGTCGGGAGCGACGACCACATCGACCGCCGGAACTGGCGTGTCGATCGCCAACCTTGACATTTCGAGCCTAACCAATTCGGCCGGTGACCTCGCCAAGCTTAATGCGCTGTCCAAACAGGTCGAAAACACACTGACTTCGATGACATCGGCTGCCTCTACTCTTGGTTCGGTCAAGGCCCGTATTACGTCCCAGCAGTCGTTCGTCACCAGCCTCAAGACGACGATCGATCAAGGCGTCGGCAGCCTGGTGGATGCCGACATGAACGCTGCTTCGACCAAGCTGCAGGCGTTACAGACACAGCAGCAGCTTGGTGTTCAATCGTTGTCGATCGCCAATCAGTCGTCGCAGTTGATTTTGAAACTGTTCGGCTGAACGGCGTCCAGACGACGTTTCGCGTCGCGCCGGCCAAACCCCACTGGCCGGCGCAAAACGATCCGGCCAACTCCCGCACGCTCCTTGCGGCCGGATCGTCACTAAACTTCCGCCGGAGACCTGTCCGTATCCGGCGGAAGCTGTTACGCCGCTACCACAGCGCTTAAGCGATCGCCTCGGCGTCCTTCGTCCCGGATACCTTCGCACAAGCATGGCCCTTGAAGGTGGTGCACGATCCCGTCCACCCACTTGCAAGCTCCCCATGAACGCGCTCCGGCAACTGCAGAGCAATCTTCTCGCGCTTGGTCCCCGGCGGCTGATAGTGCTTTCATTGTCGCTGTTGAGCATTGTCGGCGTTGTTCTACTGGTAACCTACAGTCTTGGTCGACCTAGTACCGAGACGCTCTATACCGGACTGGATGAGCAGGACGTCAGCCGCATCGGCAGCGCTCTTGGCGAACTCGGAATCACCTTTGACGTCAGCGCCGACGGAAAATCAGTTCAGGTGCCTATCGGGTCGGCGCAACGGGCTCGCATGCTGCTTGCCGAGCGTGGGCTGCCAAAGAGCCCGAATGCGGGCTACGAACTCTTCGATGCTCTCGGTCCTCTCGGCCTAACCTCGTTCATGCAAGAGGTAACGAAGGTACGCGCCTTGGAGGGCGAACTCTCTCGCACCATTCAGCTAATCGAAGGCATCCGGGCTTCGCGGGTTCATCTTGTGCTGCCAGATCCCAATACTTTGCGCAGGGATCAGCGCGAGGCTACAGCCAGCGTGGTCATCAACCTGACCGGCGGCGATCGAGCCATGATAGCGCAGACGGTTCGCCATCTCGTGGCGTCCGCGGTGCCGTCGCTGAAGGTGAACCAGGTTACCGTCATGACTACCGATGGCGCTATCTTGGCGTCCGGCGGCGAAGCAGAATTGGCCGGAGCCAGCGATCTGGTGGGCCTGGAGCGAATGGTCAGCAGTGAAATCCAGGAAAAGATCCGTACCACGCTCGCGCCCTACCTCGGCATCGACAATTTTCGCACCAGCGTCGCCGTCAAGCTGAACACCGATCACCATCAGACCAACCAGACCAGTTTCGATCCGGATCAGAAGGTCGAACGATCGGTGCGCGTAACGAAGGAAACTGGCAGTTCGCATGACAGCGGGGACGGTTGGCAGACCACTGTCGAGCAGAACGTCCCCGGCAATGCCGCAAAAGCGGCGAACGGCAAAGGGTCTAGCCAGGACAATCAGCGCCGGGAGGAATTGACCAGTTTCGAAATCGGTTCGAAAACCATGGCCACCGAAAGCAACGGCTACATCGTCGACTCGCTTTCGGTCGCCATGGTGATCAACCGTCAGCGCTTGACGCAAGCCGGCGCCGCCGCCGCCCCATCTCCGGAAGGCCTCGCGACCCAGGTGCAGGAGATCCAGAGCCTGGTTTCGACGGCGGCCGGTCTGCGCACGCAACGCGGCGACACCGTCAAGGTCATGATGGTAGATTTCCAACCCGCCGATACTAAGCTTGACGCTGTCCCTGCTGCCGGCATCGGCGCATTCTTCGCGGCCCGCGCCAACATGCTGATCAACGCCGCGACCATGCTCGGCGTAGCTTCAATTGTGGTCCTGCTTGGCGTTCGTCCGGCCACACGCATGCTGTTGCAGCCGCCGCTCCCGCAGCTGGCGCCGCCGGGCAAGCCGGGTGGGTTGGAGTTAGCCGCCGGCGGCAATCAAGCGGACGGACCGTTCGCGGGAACCGCCAACGCGGCTTTGCCCGGGATGGCCCCTAACGAG
>Ga0075026_100000720_pt1 | contig 13713 bp, 15 predicted proteins | sample Str012_2_FD_71392 | JGI IMG/M metagenome (GOLD analysis project Ga0075026, IMG submission 71392) | Freshwater sediment microbial communities in response to fracking from Pennsylvania, USA - Straight Creek_MetaG_SC_2012 | ecosystem: Environmental > Aquatic > Freshwater > Creek > Sediment...
CCCATGTTCGCGGGCTTCACGAAGCACGGGAACACGAGGTCGGTGTCGACGCGCCGGACGAAGTCGTCGATGTCGTGCCCTTCGCGCAGCGTCAGCGCGCGGGCGGTTTCGAGGCCGGCGCCGACGAACATCTGCTTCATCGCGATCTTGTCCATCGCAACCGCCGAACCGAGCACCCCCGCGCCCACGTACGGAAGTCCCGCGAGCTCGAGCACGCCCTGGACGGTGCCGTCCTCGCCGTAGGGGCCGTGCAGCAACGGGATCACCACATCGGCAACAAGTGGCGCGGACGCCTCCCGAGACGCGCTCGGCACCGGCATGAGATCGCCTTCGACGGCGAATGCCGCCGGCAAGTTGTCGCGGCCCGAGACGAGCATCTTCTGGGCCTCGCCCGCGAGCAACCACCGACCTTCGGTGGTGATGCCGACGGGGATCACCTCATACTTCGCGGGATCGAGCGCGCGGGCGACTGCGACTGCGGTCACGCGGGAGACGTCGTGCTCGGCCGACTGACCACCGAAGAGGAGCATGACTCGGCGGCGCGGCGCGGGCACGCCTTCATTTTGACTCATACGACCTGGAGCACCGCACGAATGCCGAGTCCCATGATGAAGAGCCCGCCGAGCCCGTACGCGAGCTCCATCCAGCCGCGGGCCTTCCACACGTACTTGTACGAGTACAACAAACCGACGGTGATGAACGCGACGAAGCCGTAGAACATGTGAAAACGCGGCGGCTCGTAGCTCTGCACGCTGACGAGGAGCACGCCGAGGAAGACCTGGATCATCATCATCGACTCCGCGATGATCGTCGGCCACCAGAGGTATCGCGTCCGCCAACTCGGCCAGCGCCAGGCACCGAGCGTGTACGCGCCCGCGAGGAAGTTGGCGACGATCGCGCTGTAGCCCCAGACGCGATGGATGTCGAACAGCACTAGAGCGCTTGGTCGTCGGAAGCCGCGAACGCGGAGTCGCCGCCGCGCAGGAGGTTCTTCAGGACCTTGCCCGCCGGATTGCGCGGGAGCGGTTCGGTCCGGAGCTCGACGTATTCCGGCACCTTGAAGTCGGCGAGGCGTTCGCGGCAGAACGCGCGCAGATCCTCCGCGGTCGTGGTGGACCCGGGCCGGAGTTGCACCACGGCCTTGACCTCTTCGCCGAGCGTCTTGTGCGCGACCCCGACGACCGCGGCGTCGACGACATCGGGATGGTCGAACAACACGTTCTCGATCTCGACGCAGTACACGTTCTCGCCGGCGCGGATGATCATGTCCTTGGCCCGGTCGACGAGGAAGAGGAAGCCGTCGGGATCGAGGTAACCGATGTCGCCGGTGTGGAACCAGCCGTGGGTGAACGCGGCCGCGTTGGCGTCGGGCCGGCGCCAGTAGCCGTGCGCCATCACGGTGGGACCCTTGATCCAGATCTCGCCTCGCTCCCCCGCAGGGGCGTCGTGGCCCTGGTCGTCGACGACGCGCAACTCGACGGTCGGCGCCGCGCGCCCCACCGAACCCGGGTGGGCGAAGTAGTCGTCGCCGCCGTGCGCGGTCGCGACCGAGGCCGTCTCGGTGAGGCCGTACGCGGTTGTGAGTGTCTTGCGCATGTGCGGGAAGACGCGCTCGATGCGTTCGACGAGCTCCGGCGCCGCGGGCGCGCCGCCGTACGACGCGCGCTTCACCGAGGTGAGGTCGTACTTCTCGAGGTTGGGCGACTCGAGGATGCGCCACATGATCGTGGGAACTCCACCGATCGACGTGACCCGCTCGCGTTCGATCGTCTCCATTGCAATGTCGGGGTCGAAACGACCGACCGGCATGAGCACGACCTTGGCACCGGTCGCGTACGCGAGCGTCATCGTCGAAAGACAACCCGTGACGTGGAACAGCGGTACGACGAGCAGGCTCGCCGTCTGCAATCCCGCCTGAGCCTCGGGCGGCGGGGTTCCGCGCATCGCCTGGGCCACGCCCATCACGATGATGTTCTGGACGTTGGCGATCGCCTGGCGGTGCGACACCGTCGCACCCTTCGGCTTACCCGTGGTGCCCGACGTGTAGAGGATCGCGAGCACGTCGTCCTCGTCGATCGGCGACTCCGGCATGCCCGGATCACCCGCGTCCGCGATCAACTCGGCAAACGGTCGCACGGTTGAATCGCCCGGCCCGTCGAACACGAAGACGTGCCGGAGCGCGGGCAACTGCTCGAGGCGGTCGCGGACGAGGGCCAGGCGCCGCGCGTCGGCGATGAGCACCTTGGCGCCGGAATCGTCGAGGCCGAACTCCAGCTCCTCCGCCTTCCACCAGGCGTTCAACGGTACGAGCGTCGCGCCGAGCACCGCGCACGCCCACCAGGTGATCACCCACTCGGGCACGTTCGCCGACACGAGCGCGACGCGGTCGCCGCGTTCCACGCCGAGTCCGGCGAGCGAGTTCGCCAGCACGCGCGCCAACCGGTCGTGGTCGCCGTACGTGAAGCGACGGTCTTCCTGCACGACCCAGTCCACATCCGCGCGCGCCGAGTTCTGCGCCATCAGATCGCGCAGCGAGCGCATCCGTTGCTTGTAGACCTGCATCGGATGCCCGACGACATCCTCGATGACGATCTCGAACGCCCCGCCCGCGCCGGTCAGCTGCGCGATCGGATCGATCGGGTCGTCGCGCGACGCACTCGCCGTCACGCGTACTCCTCTTGGACCACGTCGAACGCGAGGAGGTCGCTCCCCGTGCTCACCGGGCCCTGCTGGCTGTGCTGCGCGTGCCCCTGGCCGAACGCCTGACTGTTGAGCCAGCGCTCGAAGTCCTCGGTCGACCGCCAGCGCGTGTAGACGTAGAAGACGTCCTTGCCGTCGGTCGGGCGGAGGAGTTCGAACGCCTCGAACCCCTCCATCTTGGAAACCTCACCCGCACGGTGCGCAAAGCGCTCGACCAGCTGGTCGGCTCGTTCGGGCGGAACGGTGATGGCATTGATGCGTACAACTGACATGGCCGCATTCTCGCGGCCGCGTCGACCGACCGCCTAGTCGGGCCGTTACTCGCCCGGCTGCTGGCGCAGGAAGCGTTCGATCTCCGAGACAAGGTCGTCGGCCGAGGCACCCTGCTCGCGATCGATGCGGTCCACGACCTCCTGCACCTCCGGGCGGGTCGAGAGCCCCGCATCGACGCGCGCGGCATACGCGTCGCACCGCGCGTCGAGTGGGAGCAGGTCGAGGTCGAGCCGCCCGATCTCCGCCAGCCGCCGGAGCAGTGCACGAACGGCGGGCGGCGACGGCGAGCCCGAGACGTACTGCGGCACCTGGGCCCAGAGCCCGGCGCTGCGGATGTCGGCGTCGCCGAGCGCGCGCTGCACGATGGTCTGCAGGCCGGTCGGTCCTCCGTACGCAAGCCGGAGTGGCGCGATCTCCTGCGCGAGCGAGTGGTGCGTTGCGGTCGCCAGCACGGGAACCGGCCGACGGTGCGATACGAGCGAAGGCATTCCGGCGACGGTGCACGCATCGCGGACCTTCAACGCGCGTGCGACCTCCACGACCACGGCCGACACCGCGGGCCACCGCAGCGACGGCTCCGGCCCCGAGACGAGCACGACATCGCGGCCCAGTGTGCCCGCGACGAACGTGATCTCGGGCCAGTCGATGATGCGATCACCGTCGTCGGACCAGTGTGCATTCGGCCGGGTCTGTTGCAGATCCATGTGATCGGTCAGGTCGATCGCCGTGAACTCGTCCGCGCCGGCGAGCTGTTCGCGCAGTGCAGTCATCGTTCCGGAACCGGCCATCCCCGCATCGACCCAGCCCGAGAGCGCGATGACCATCAACGGTTCCCGCAGTTCCGGCCACTGCTCGACGCTCGGATTCAGCACCCGGTCATCGTATGGCGCTCAGCAACGACCGCCGGTTGGCGGCTAGGTTCCGCGCGCATGCAGCTACGCATCTTCACCGAGCCGCAGCAAGGCGCGACCTACGGGCAACTCCTCGCCGTTGCGCAGGGCGCCGAGCGTCTGGGCTTCGACGCGTTCTTCCGTTCCGATCACTACCAGCGGATCGGCGAGGGCTCGCCCGGCCCGGGATCGACCGACGCGTGGATGACCCTCGCGGCCATCGCCCGGGAGACGAAACGCATCCGGCTCGGCACGCTCGTCACGCCGGTCACGTTCCGTTTTCCCGGACCGCTCGCGATTCAGGTCGCGCAAGCCGACGAGATGAGCGGCGGACGCGTGGAGCTCGGACTCGGCGCGGGTTGGTACGACGGCGAGCACGCGGCGTACGCCATACCGTTCCCGTCCACCGGCGACCGTTTTGCGATGCTCGAGGAACAGCTCGAGATCATCACGGGTCTGTGGAACACGCCCGTCGGCGAGCAGTACTCGTTCGCGGGCACGCATCACTCCGTCGTCGACTCCCCCGCCTTGCCGAAGCCCGTGCAGCGGCCGGGCCCGCCGATCGTGATCGGCGGCTGGGGAACCAAACGCACGCCCCGCCTTGCCGCGCGGTACGCGGCCGAGTTCAACATGCCGTTCGCGCCGGTGTCGTACTTCCGCGAAGGTTGCGATCACGTGCGCGCCGCGTGCGACGCGATCGGACGCGATCCCGCGACGATGAAATTCACGGTCGCAACTGTCGTGAGCGTCGGCACCAACGAGGAAGACTTTCGCCGGCGGGCGGTCGCGAGCGGGCAGGATCCCGACCAGATGCGCGCGGGTGCGGCCGCGGGCACTCCGGACGAAGTCGTCGAGCGGATCCGTGAGTTCGAACGCGAAGGCGCCGAGACGGTGTACCTCCAGTACCACACCCTCGATGATCCCGATCACCTCGAGCTGATCGGAACGGAGGTTCTGCCGAAGGTCGTGACCGCGTCGTGAGCGTCCGCTTCGGCGTCCACACCGGGCTCCAGCACACGTCGATCGACGAGCTTCAGCCCTTGTGGCGCCGCATCGAAACACTCGGCTTCGACTGGATCTCGATATGGGACCATTTCTACGCGGCCGACGCGACCGGCGACCCACACTCGCTCGAAGCGATCACCGCGCACACGGCGCTCGCGGCAACGACGGAACGGGTCACGTGCGGCTCGCTCGTCTATTCGGCCGGGTACCGCCATCCCGCGGTACTCGCGAACGCCATGGCCACGCTCGATCAGTTCGCGCACGGCCGCACGGTGCTCGGTCTCGGCGGTGGGTGGCTTCAGGACGAATACGACGCGTACGGGTTGCACTACGGATCGCCGGGCGAACGGTTGCGGATGCTCGAGGAGTACGTCCAATGCGTGCGCGGTCTCCTCACCGAGCCGCGCACGACATTCGACGGCGAGTTCTTCCACCTGCTCGACGCGCAGTGCGAGCCGAAGCCGGAACAGGCGCGGTTGCCGATCTGGATCGGCGGTGGCGGCGAGAAGGTCACGTTGCGCATCGCCGCGCAGTACGCCGACGGCTGGAACGTTCCGTTCATCCCGCCCGACGCGTGGGCGCACAAAGCGAACGTGCTCGATGCACACTGCGAACGACTGGGGCGGGATCCGGCCGGGATCACGAAGTCGGTGAATGTCGGCATGGCGTTCACCGAGGAGGATCTGCGGCGCCAATTCGGACGGATGTGGAAGGCGGTCCGGCCCGGTGTGCTTTCGGGCAGCGTCGCCGAGATGGTCGACAAGGTCGGCGCGTATGTCGACGCGGGCGCGGCCTACGTCATCCTGGCGTTGCGCGCACCGTTCGACCGCGACGGGCTCGAACGGTTCGCGGCCGAAGTGATGCCCGCCGTGCGGTCCGGATGACAGAACCCGCCGGTGAGTTCCGATTCGATCCGCTCACCCGCGAATGGGTGAACATCGTCGGCAGCCGCCAGACCCGTCCGAACCTCCCGGAATCGGGTTGCCCGTTCTGCGTCGGTGGGCTCGAGGCGCCCGAGCCGTACGACGTGCGCTGGTTCCGCAACCGTTGGCCCGCGCTCGCCCCCGGCGACCCGGTCGACCTCGTCGCCGCCGTTGCGTCGGGAACCACAACGGTTCCCGCGGTCGGCGCATGCGAGGTCGTGTTGTTCTCGCCCGATCACGACGAGTCACTCGCGACGCTCCCCGTCGCGCAGGTGCGCAAGGTCGTCGACCTCTGGGCGGCGCGTACCGCCGACCTTCTCGCCCGGCCCGAGGTGGAGTACGCGCTCGTGTTCGAGAATCGCGGGCGCGAGGTCGGCGCGACCATCGACCATCCGCACGGCCAGATCTACGGATACCCGTTCGTTCCGCCCGCGCCGGCACGCGAGGGCGCAGTCGCCCGGGCGCACGGATGCGCGATCTGCGCCGAGGTCGACGCCGAGCTCGCGTCCGGGTCGCGGGTCGTCACGACGCACGGCGACTGGGTCGCGTGGGTTCCCTACGCGTCGGGGTACGCGTACGGCTTGCGCATCGCGGCGCGTGCGCACCGCGGCGCTCTCGCCGCACTCGACGACGATTCTCGCAACGACCTCGCCGCCGTACTCGTCGATGCCCTCGGCCGCTACGACCGCCTCTGGCCCGCGCCCGATCCGTCCTACCGATTCCCCTATCTCCTCTGGTTCCATCAGGCGCCCGCGGGAGGCGGAGACGAGTGGCACGTCCACGCGCACGTCGCCCCGCCGCTCCGCGCGCCCGGCGTCGCGCGTTACGTCGCATCCGGTGAGGTCGGCAGCGGCACGCTGTCGAATCCCGTCGTTCCCGAAGCCGCGGCGCAGGCACTGCGCGACGCGTGAAGCGCACCCTTCGATACCGCGCGCCCGGCCGCGTCAACCTGATCGGCGGGCAGGTCGACTACCACGAGGGGTGGGTCGTCTCACTCGCCATCGACCGCGAGGTCGTCGTCGACGCGACCCGGCGCCGCGACGGCCGGATCGTTGCGCGTTCCTCCGCGTTCGAGGGAGTCGTCGACGTCGCCGCCGACGGTCGCGACGATCCGCCCGCCACGCAACCGCAGTGGGGCCGCACCGTCGCCGGCGTCGCGCGCGTTCTCGCCGAGCTCGGCCGCGCGCCGGTGGGCGTCGACCTGACGATCACGTCGACCGTGCCCGTCGGCGCGGGTCTCTCCTCGAGCGCGGCCCTCGAGGTCGCGTGCGCGCTCGCGCTGTGCGACGCGGCCGATCTCGGTCTCGCCGGTCGCGAGCTCGCGCTCGCGGCGCAGCGCGCCGAGCACGTCGCCACAGGCGTGCCGTGCGGCATCCAGGACCAGATCGCATCGGTCTGCGGCCGCGCCGACCACGCACTCTTCCTCGACTGCCGCACGCTCGCCATCGAACACCTCCCGATCCCGCCGGAGCTGTGCGTTCTCGTCGTGCACTCCGGCGTGCCGCGCACGCTCGAAGGAACGCCGTACGCATCGCGCCGGGCGGAAAGCGAGAAGGTCGCGGCGAGCCTCGGGCTCGCGGTGCTGCGGGATGCATCCTTCGACCAGGTGCGCGACCTCCCTCGCGGCCGCCACGCCGTCACCGAGATGGTGCGGGTGCGCGAGTTCGCCGATGCGCTCCGGGTGCACGATCTCGACGCGCTCGGTCCGCTGATGCTCGCGAGCCACGCGTCGTCGCGCGACGACATGGAGGTGTCCATCCCGGAGCTCGACGCGCTGGTCGAGTGCCTCGTCGACGCGGGCGCCTACGGTGCGCGGCTCACCGGCGCGGGTTTCGGCGGGTGCGTGGTCGCGATCGGTCCGGCCGGCGTGGCCGCCACGATCACCGACCGCGCGACGGCGGCCTACCGGGCCCGCACGGGAATGGATCCGACCGCATGGGCGGTACGCGCCGCGAACGGCGCGCACCGCAGCGACGACTGAGATTCGATGGTGCTCGTCGTGCGCGCACCGGGGCGCGTCAACCTGATCGGCGACCACACCGATTACCAGGACGGCTTCTGTCTCCCGTTGGCCATCGACCGCGAGGTCGTGATCCGCGCGTCGCCTCGCGCCGACGGCCGCGTCGTCGCCCGTTCCGACGCACTCGGCGGGATCGTCGACATTCCCGCCGCCGGCGCCGAGGATGCGCGCCACGTCGAGCCCGGGTGGGGCCGGCCGATGGCCGCAGTGCTGCGGATGCTGTCGCAGCCCGGCCGCGCCGCGGTCGGCTTCGACGCGGACGTGACGTCGACGGTGCCCGTCGGATCGGGCCTGTCGTCGAGCGCGGCCTTCGCAGTGGCGGTTGCGATCACCGCGAGCGAGATCGGCGGGTTGCGCACGTCACCGCCGTCGATCGTCCGCATCGCGCAAGCTGCCGAACAAGCGGCCACGGGCGTGCCGTGCGGCGTGATGGACCAGATGGCATCCGTGTTCGGGCGCGCCGGTCACGCGTTGTTGCTCGACTGCCGCAGTCTCGACATCGACGCGATCCCGTTGCCGCCCGCGGCTTCGATCGTCGTCGTCCATACCGGTGTCGCGCGCCGGCTCGAGGACAGCGCGTACGCGCAGCGCCGCGCCGCATGCGAGGCCGCCGCCGGACGCATCGGAGTCGCGACGTTGCGCGACGCAACGCTCGCCCAGGTAGCCGACGATCCGTTCGCCCGTCACGTGGTGTCCGAGAACGCCCGCGTGCTCGACTTCGTCAGCGCGTTGCGCGTCGGCGATCTCGAACGCGGCGGTCAGTTGATGGGCTCGAGCCACATCTCGCTTCGCGACGACTTCCGCGTGTCGACACCGGAACTCGACGCGCTGGTCGAAGCGCTGGTGCGCGAAGGCGCGTACGGTGCCCGGCTCACCGGCGCGGGCTTCGGTGGATGCGTCGTGGGTCTCGTTGCCACGGAGCAGGTAAACGACGTCGTCACGCGCGCCGCGGCGCGCTACCGTTCGGCAACCGGACTCACACCCACGCCGCTCGTGGTGCGCGCGGTCGACGGCGCCGGTCGCATCGAATAGACCGTGCGAACAGGCCAGAGGAACGGGGAGACCGTGCCGAGCATCTTCAGCCGGATCATCGCGGGCGAGCTGCCCGGCAAGTTCGTATGGAGGGACGACCGCGTGGTTGCGTTCCTCTCGATCGCGCCGATGATGCCTGGGCACACGCTCGTTGTTCCACGCGACGAGATCGATCATTGGATCGATCTCGATCCGGCGCTCGCCGCCCATCTTTTCGCCGTCGCGCAACAAATCGGTCGCGCCCAGGATCTCGAATGGAAACCGCGCCGGATCGGCATGCTCATCGTGGGCGAAGAGGTACCGCACACGCATCTGCACGTCGTGCCGATCAACTCTCCCAACGAACTTTCGTTCGCGAACGCGGATCAGTCACCTGATTTCGACGCGCTGGAAGACGCGGCGGTGCGCTTGCGAGCCCGACTCCGCGAGCTCGGCTCGGCCGAGGTCGCCGACTCGTGAACGGTGCATCGGTGAGCCGCGCGCCCACGGTGCGCATTCACCGGTCGCTGAACAAGGCGCTCCGGTTGTTCGACGCCGACCGGCTGCGTTGGGCCGACGAAGCCGCCGCGCTCGGGCCGGTGGTCGCGCTGCGCATGGGACCGATCAACGTGTGGATCATCACGGATGCCGACGTTGCCCGAACGGTGCTCGTCTCCGATAGCGGGTCGTGGATACGGCCACCCGCCACACTCGCACCGATTCGCGTTGGCGTCGGCGAGAACCTTTTCACGCAGACGGACAAGAACTGGGCGAAGGTGCAGCCCTTCGTCGCGCCCGCGTTCCGCCGCAAGGCGCTCGAACCCCGCCTCGCCGCGATCGACGCCGTCATCGACGACGAGGCGCAGGCGATCCCGCTCGACGCGGAGATCGATCTCGAACACGTGATGGCCCGGATCGCGTTGCGACTCGCGGCGTGCGTGCTCCTCGGCGAGGAGCTGGAGCGGACGCGGGCGGATGAGATCGCTCGCCATCAACGCGCGGTCGTCGGCTGGGTCGGCGTGCGCCTCGGACAGCTGACGGGGTTCCTGCCGTTCGCCCCGGGCACGGCCGGACGCGAGATGAAACAGCACCGGGCGGCACTCAACGCGTACGCCGACGAGGTGATCACACGGGCGGGCTCCGCGCGCGCCGGCGACGACGTGCTCGGTGCGCTGCTCGCGGCTCGTCCGGGCGGAAAGCAACTCACGCCCGACGAGCTGCGCGGTCACGTGCTCGGCCTCTTCCTCGCGGGCAACGAAACCACGGCGGCGGCGCTGTCGTGGGCGGTCGTTCACGGCGCGCGACATCCCGACGAATGGGCCGCGCTCCGGCGCGACCCCGAGCACCGCACGTTGGCGTTCGCAACGGAGTCGCTGCGCCTGAACCCGGCCGTATGGGGGATCCCGCGCACACCGAACCGGGCCGGCGCCTCGCTCACCGCGGCCGGCATCACGACCAGAGTCCGCCGCACCCAGCTCGCGACGATCTACCTCCGCGGCCTCAACCGCGATCCGAAGACCTGGACGGACCCGTTGCGTTTCGATCCGTCACGCCATGACGGGAACGAGAAGGATTCGCGCCGCGCCCTCATCCCGTTCGGACTCGGTCCGCGCGGCTGCATCGGTCAACACCTCGCGCTCGCGGAGATCGTGGCGGCGCTCCCTGCGCTCGCGCGCCGCGGCGACGTCGTCATCGACGAACCGGTCACCGAGGACGCCGGCTTCGCGCTCCGGATCCGCGGCGGTCTGCGCGGCCGGTTCACCGCGCCGCGGGCAACCTAGCGACCGTACTGCTCGTCGACGGCGCGGGCGAAGGCACCGTTGACGCGCGTCAACACGATCTCGCCGTCGTGGTCGGCGGGACGGGACCCGATCCAGCGCAGGTCGCCGACGAAGAGCAGGGCGACGTAGGCAACGAACGCGACCGCGGCCGCCACCAACGCCACCGCTCCTGCCCCGGTGATCGCGGCGACCAGCGCGGCCGCCACCGACACGAGAATCGCCCAGCTGATGCGCGTCAACGAGCGCCGCGTCCGCGCGCGTGCCGCTTCGAGAGGAACGATCGCGGGGATCTTCGGACCCCGCGGCGACCAGGGCCGCTGTTCCGGACGAAGCACGATCGCGACGGGATTCGCACACGCGGCACCGGTCTTGATCGACAGCGCGGGTAGGTCGCCGCGTTCCAGGTCGTCGATGCGCACGCGCACGCTGGCCATCACGCGACCCGCTGTAGGCGAACCGCCGCCGCGGGAGTGCGAATGCCCCACCAGAAGAGGTCGCGCCCGTCGACGAAGGTCGTGCGCACACCCGCCACCGACTCCCGGAGTTCGGACGCGTGGCGTTCGGCGAACGCGTACGGCTCGCTCGGCAACAGGACGACGTCCGGTGCCCGCGCCGCGACGTCGCGCAGCGCGACCTCGGGGTACCGCTCGTCGGCGTCGCCGAAGACGTTGTCGATTCCGACGTGGGCGAGCAACGACGAACCGTAGGTGTCGGCCGCGAGCGACATCCACGGGCGCCGCCAGATCGGGATGAATGCGCGAGTGCGCGCCGCGACGCGCGTGCCGTCGAGCCAGCCGTCCCACGCGTCGAAGGGAGCGACCGGGTCGACACCGACCGCGCGTGCGAGCGCGCACACCGCGGGGCCGACATCGGCGACGGAACGGGGCGACATCGAGTGCAACGCGAGTCCGCGCGCTTCGATCGTGTCGGCGTCCTCGATGCGATTCTCCTCGTCGTTCACGACGACGAGGTCGGGTGCGAGCGCGACGAGCGCATCGACGTCGACGTTCTTCGTGCCGCCGACCGTCGGAACATCCTCGAGCTCACAGAAACGCGTACACCCGACCGGTACGACACCGAGCGCGACGAGGGTCTCGGTCGCACTCGGAACCAACGAGACGACTCTCATTCACCGGGCCGCATTCACATGCGCTCGAGCAGCTGCGCCTTCTTGGTCTCGAACTCGGCGGCAGTGATCACGCCCCGGTCGCGTAGTTCCGCGAGCTGGTGCAACTGCTCGGGGATGCTCGCAGCCGCAGGCGCGGCCGCGGCCGGCGCCATCGGGACCACGGGCGCGTGTCCCCAGCTCGCGCGCTTCTTCGCGTTCGCCTCCATCTGGCGGTAGAGCTCCTGCTGCACGCCGTCGGGATGCCAGACGTCGTCGAAGTGCGACTGGCCGTCGCGTCCGGCGGACTCGATGTCGAGGTCGCCCGCGCCGATGAACCGCTCGAACAGTCCCTGATGGAAGTTGATGTTGTTGATCCGCTCCATGGGGATCTCGACGCCGCGTTTGGAGACCACGCCGGTGCGATAGATGACTCGGTCGTCGGTGACGACGAAGTGGGTGAAGTTCCACTCCATGTACTTGAGCCCGAGCCAGACCGCCCACACGACGGCGAGGATCGCCCACAGTCTGAAGTTCCATTTCAGCGCGTTGCCGTGCGTATTCGTGCCGATCAGGACCAAGATGACGAACAGCGGGATCCCGGTCAGGATGTGCTTGGAGAAGAACCACCAGTGCGGGCGGAGGTCGAGCGCGATCTCCTCGCCGTCGTTCAGCAGCTTCCTGGGGTAGGGCACGCCGAAATTCTATGCGCGCCCGGACCGATCAGGGACGGACGTCGCCCTCGAGCAGCGACGGGATCTCGTCGCCGTCGTCCGGGTCGAGGTCGATGGCGATGAGGAACCCACGGGCCCGCTCCGCCTGCGGGAACCGGTCGACGAGCGCGTCGTGCGCCGGGCCGTGACTCGGTACGACGAGGTGGGCCAGCTCGTGCACGAGCACGTAGTCGAGGACCCACGACGGGAACGCGGCCAGGCGTGCCGAGACTCGGATGGTTCCGTCCTCAGGGGTACACGATCCCCACCGCTGGCGCATGTTGTCGACCCAGCGCACATTTCTCGGACGCGGCAGCCCGTACGCCCGCGCGATGCGGCGGGCGCGTGCGGCGACGTCGATCGCGGACGAGTCGGTCCGGCGGCGCATGCGTTCGGCGAGCTCCTGCGCCGTCACCTGCGCCTCGTCGATCGACATCCAGCGCGGGAACGAAACCCGCAGTCGATCGCCGACCAGCACCGCTTCGACGTGCTTGCGTCGACGCGTCCCACGTACCAGTTCGATCTCCATGTCCTCCATCTATACCGCGTCCCTGCGACACTCAGCCGCGCGTCTTGTGAATGCTCCGCGAACCTGCGCTGTGAATGTTCCGCCAAGCGCGCGGCAATCGCGCGTGGGAACCGCGCCGGGGGGAAATTCTGCTTGACGCTCGCGTGGCGCGGTCGTAATGTCCGCCCTTACCGGAACGCCGATGCGTCGGACTCCGAAACCGCTTGCGGAATCGGAACGGACGTACGTGCGAACCGGGGCGTGCACGGCACTGCGGGGCGGAGTCCTTCGGGGCGAGGCCCAACGGGGCGGTGTACGGACCGGCAAGTCGGTTGCCGGGCGCCTGCGAGGGCTTGCCCGACGACTTGGCGCCGGAGGGAAGGCCCCGAGGAGATCGGAGCTGCAAACGCAGCGAAGACTACTCGGGGCCTCACCGCGTCCGACCGGAAGTCGCACCGCCTGTGTACGGTCCGGACATGCGCCCTGTTTCCGGCCCGCTCGCGCGCGACGCGCTGCTCGCCGATCTCGATCCGTTTCAGCACGACGCAGTCACCTCGACCGCCGCACCGCTCGCGATCGTCGCGCCCGCCGGCTCGGGAAAGACGCGGGTCCTGACGCGCCGGATCGCCTACGGAGCCCGCGAGCAGCGCATCGAGGCGCGTCACGTGCTCGCGGTCACGTTCACGCGCAAGGCCGCGGGCGAGCTCGTGTCCCGCATCGGGCGACTCGGCGTAGAAGGCCACATCACCGCGGGCACGTTCCACGCCGTTGCGCTCGCCCAGCT
>Ga0075026_100000721_pt1 | contig 13710 bp, 8 predicted proteins | sample Str012_2_FD_71392 | JGI IMG/M metagenome (GOLD analysis project Ga0075026, IMG submission 71392) | Freshwater sediment microbial communities in response to fracking from Pennsylvania, USA - Straight Creek_MetaG_SC_2012 | ecosystem: Environmental > Aquatic > Freshwater > Creek > Sediment...
AACCCAAACCGCCAAACCCTGGACACGCTGGTGGTGGCAGGGGAGTGCCGTTAATAAAACCGACCTGGCCATTGCCATGAAAAAATACCAGCAGGCAGGTTTGGGCGGACTGGAGATAACACCCATTTACGGCGTAAAAGGGTATGAAGCACAGTTCATCAATTATCTTTCGCCACAATGGACCGATATGCTGCAGTTTACGCTGCAGGAAGCAAAGCGCTTAGACATGGGCGTTGATATGGCTACGGGTACCGGTTGGCCATTTGGCGGCCCAATGGTAACACCGGCAGACGCCTGTAAAAACATCAACCTGCTGGTATACACATTAAAAGCGGGTGAGCAACTGCAAAAGCCGGTGCAATTTATTCAACAACCGCTGGTAAGAACCGAAAGTGGCATCACCCCCGATATAAAAACCCTGTCATACCCCATTGCCAGCAATAAAAACCTGCAGTTGTATGCGTTCGACCAGGTACGCTTTGAAAAAAAATTACCGCTTTACCTGCTGATGGCATATTCAGACAAAGGCGATACACTGGACCTTACCGGCAAGACCGATACGGCCGGCATCCTGCACTGGACGGCACCAGACGCTAACTGGAACCTATATGCGCTTTTCCAGGGCTGGCATGGTAAAATGGTAGAACGGGCGGCGCCTGGCGGAGAAGGCGATGCCATCGATCATTTTTCTGCAACGGCTTTAAAAAATTATTTGTCTGTTTTTGACAAGGCTTTTGAAGGGAAAGATATCAGCTATCTCCGTTCTTTTTTCAACGATTCTTATGAAGTAGATGATGCACGCGGCCAGAGCAACTGGACGCCGGATTTTTTACAGCAGTTCAAACAAAGGCGGGGCTATGATGTAAGAAACGAATTGCCTGCACTCTACCAAAAAGACAATGCAGACAAAAACAGCCGCGTTTTGTACGATTACCGGCAAACCATTTCAGAATTGCTGCTTGAAAAATTTACAACACCCTGGCACGACTGGGCAAAGGCCAAAGGAAAAATTATCCGCAACCAGAGCCATGGTTCACCGGCAAATATTTTGGATCTGTATGGCGCCATCGATATACCAGAAACTGAAGGCACGGATATACTGCGGTTTAAATTTGCCACTTCAACTGCGCATGTGATGGGAAAGCCACTGGCTTCTTCAGAATCTGCTACCTGGCTGGATGAACATTTTCAATCATCATTGGGCGATGTAAAGCAAGCCATCGATAAGTATTTTGTGGGCGGCGTTAATCATATCTTTTACCACGGTACCAATTATTCTCCGCAAAATGAAACATGGCCCGGCTGGCTATTTTATGCAGCGGTACATTTTACCCCGGCCAATTCTTTCTGGAAAGATTTTCCGGCACTCAATAATTACATCGCCCGGTGCCAGTCTTTTTTACAAGCCGGTAAACCCAACAATGACGTATTGCTTTATTTTCCTTTCAGCGATAAAATTTCTGAACCAGGCAATGAAATGCTGCATCATTTTGATGGCATGCGTGGATTTGAGAAAACCTTTTTTAAAACCGGTGCAGAATATTTGCTGGAGAAGGGTTATGCGTTTGATCTGATTTCTGATAAACAAATTCTTAATGTAAAAGCAGTCAACAAATCATTGCAAACAGGCAATGTCAATTATCAAACTATTTTACTGTCTGCAGCCCATTACCTTCCTTTGGAAACACTGCAAAAATTAGTGCAACTGGCCAGCGAAGGCGCCACTATACTTGTTTACAAAGACTTGCCAGCGGGTGTTCCGGGGTTTGCTGCCCTGCAGGAAAGAGCCGCCGCTTTTAAGGAACTAATGAGTGGTTTGCATTTTACGGAGGAGGCGGGTATTAAAAAAGCAATAGTTGGCCAGGGACAATTTTTAATGAGCGATGATTTGCCCGCTTTGCTTTCTGCTGCTAAGATTAGAAGAGAATCGCTTGTAGACAATGGCCTTCAATTTGTGCGCCGTCAGTTTACAGCAGGGGATTGTTATTTTATTTCCAATCCGGGTACCAATGCTTTTTCCGGAGATGTAATGCTGCAGACCAAAGCCGGCAGCGTTGTTTTGTTTGATCCCATGCTGGAAAGAAAAGGCCTTGCAAAAATTAAGAATGATACGGCGGGCGCAAGTACTTCCATTCACCTCAATTTGCAGCCGGGAGAAAGCATCATTGTACAAACCAGCGGCAACAAGATAAACGGCCCTTTATTTCCGTACACGCAGGCAAAAGGCGATGCTCATATGATTACCGGCGACTGGAAGATCAATTTCATCAGCGGCGGCCCGGTATTGCCTGCACCTGCAACTGTAAAGACATTGGGCTCATGGACCGACTTACCAAACGAGGACGTGAAAAAATTCTCTGGCTCTGCGGAATACAGTATTCATTTCCGCAAGCCGGCCGGTACTGCACCTGCATGGCAGCTGGATTTGGGCGAAGTAAGTGAAAGTGCCGAAGTGTTTTTGAATGGAACCAAGCTCGCTGTTTTAATCGGGCCCGCTTACCAGTTGGTTATTCCTGCTGCCCGGCTGAAAGATGAAAACCTGCTGCAGATCATCGTTACCAATGGCATGGCCAACCGCATAGCAGATCTCGACAAACGTGGTGTGCTCTGGAAGAAATTTTACAACACCAACTTTCCGGCCAGGCTGGCAAAAAACCGTGGGGCGGATGGCTTGTTTACCGCGGCCAAATGGTTGCCCAAACCCGCTGGTTTAATTGGGCCTGTTAACTTAACCCCTGTTATATTTGTACAATAATTCCTTCAATCAATAAAATATTCACCATGAAACAATTGCTTTGCCTTTTAGTAATGCTCACCATTGCCGGAAACACCATTTTTGCGCAGACAAAAGAGGAAAAGGAAGTGTCTGCTGCTGTAGAAAATCTTCGCAAAGCAATGGTGGATCCCACAAAAGATGCATTGACAAAATTGACGGCTGCGGATTTAAGTTACGGCCATTCATCCGGCAAAGTTGAAAACCAGGCGCAGTTTATTGAGGCATTGGTGAGTGGCGCATCAGATTTCCTGACGATAGACCTTACAGAACAAACCATAAAAGTTATCGGTAATACCGCTGTTGTACGCCATGTATTAACGGCCAGTACAAGCGATAATGGCAAGCCCAATACGGCTCATATCGCAATTCTGCTGGTATGGATAAAGCAAAACAAAGAATGGAAATTAGTAGCAAGACAGGCTGTTAAAATTCCGCCGGTTGCTAGTTAAAATTGCCAGGTAATTTTTCTGATATGCGATTGATATCTTTCTTGTCTTTTGTTTTTTGCACCGCCTTCGCCAGCAGCGCATTGGCGCAGTTAAAAAGTACTGTTATAAGCCCCGGAACGGGTTGGGCAAATAATTCTATCAATACGGTGGTATTTCGGAAAAACTCGCTGGCCAGTTTTGGCAACATCCAATTCATTGCCTGGTACAATAATGAAGGGTATGTGGTGCTGGGAAAACGCAGATTGCCTGCCGGTAAATGGCAATTGAAGACCACGCCATACAAGGGTAATACGGCTGATGCGCACAATACCATTTCCATTATGGCAGATGGCGATGGATTTCTTCACCTGGCCTGGGATCACCACAACAATGCACTGCGCTATTGCAAAAGCGTGGCACCCGGGTCTTTGCAGATGAGCGATAAATTACCCATGACCGGGTTACTGGAAGAACGTGTTACCTATCCCGAATTTCACCGGCTGCCCAATGGCAATCTTATTTTTCTATACCGCGACGGGCAATCGGGCCAGGGCAACCTGGTGATTAACCGGTATGACATTCATACAAAACAATGGAAGCAACTGCACAATAACCTCATTGATGGTGAAAACCAGCGCAACGCTTATTGGCAGGCCTGCACCGATAAATCAGGTGGGTTGCATGTTTCATGGGTGTGGAGAGAGTCGGGCGATGTGGCCAGCAATCATGATCTCTGTTATGCAAAATCAGAAGACGGCGGAGAAACCTGGTTGAAATCGAATGGTGAAAAATACCAGTTGCCCATTAATGCCAGCACAGCCGAATACATTTGCCATATCCCGCAAAAAAGTGAACTGATCAATCAAACCTCCATGTACGCCGATGAAGAAGGCCATCCATTTATTGCCTCTTACTGGCGTACAGAAGGTGATTCCATTCCGCAATACCGTGTTGCATACCTGTTAAACCACGCATGGCAATTGCAAAACCTTGCATTCCGGAAAACGCCTTTTACACTCAGCGGCGGCGGCACAAAGCGAATTCCCATATCAAGGCCTCAGATAGTTTGCTGGAAAGATAAATCAGGGATCTGCGCTGCGGTTATTTTTCGCGATGAAGAACGCGGCAACAAAGTTTCGGTGGCCAGCTGCAATGGTATCGGCCAAAATAAATGGATCGTAAAAGATCTTACTGCCAGCCCGGTGGGTTCCTGGGAACCGTCTTATGATACTGAATGGTGGAAACAAAAAAAGGCCTTACATTTATTTGTGCAGTATACCGAACAGAAAGACGCCGAAGGCAAAGCCGATGTGCCGGCGCAGCCTGTACAAGTGCTGGAATGGAACCCGCTCAAAAAATAAATCATTACAATGACAACGATTCGTAAGCCATTGCCCCTTTTTCTTTTGTTTTTCCTGCTGGGTACTGCTGCCATGCCCCAGCAAAAATATCAGTACAAAACCAATAAAGCTTTGCTGCAAACCATTCAGCAAAACCTGCTGGATGCCGATGCGCAATACCTTGTGCTGATGAAAAACCTGCCTGCAGATAAATTTCCCAAAACCTGGTATCCCGAAAAAAAGGAATATGGGTTCAGTGGTTCTGAATGGTGGTGCAGCGGCTTTTATCCCGGCACATTGCTATACCTCTGGGAGCAAAACAAGAATGAAATTTTGTACAAAGAATCACTGCGTATGCTGGAATTGCTGAAGAAAGAGCAGTTCAATACCGGTACACATGATCTTGGATTTATGATGTATTGCAGTTTTGGCAATGCCAACCGCATCGCTGCAAATCCTGCTTACAAAGAAATCTTATTAAACAGTGCAAAGTCTTTGTCAACCCGCTTCAATCCAAAAGTGGGCTGCATCAAATCATGGAATGCTACCAACCCCAATGACTTTATCGTCATCATCGACAATATGATGAACCTGGAATTACTCTTCTGGGCTACCAAAGAAACCGGCGATTCATCATTTTATAAAATTGCGGTTACCCATGCCAATACCACTCTGAAAAATCATTTCAGACCCGATTACAGCTCCTACCATGTACTCAACTACAATGCAGAAACAGGGGCGGTTCAGCAAAAGAAAACGGCACAGGGTTATGCCGATGAATCTTCCTGGGCACGCGGACAGGCCTGGGGTTTGTATGGCTACACGGTAATGTATCGTGCAACAAAAGAAAAAAAATACCTCGACCAGGCCAATCAAATTGCGCATTTTATTTTAGCGAACCCCCATTTGCCTGCGGATAAAATTCCTTATTGGGATTATAACGCACCTGGTATGCCCAATGTATTGCGCGATGCTTCGGCAGCCGCCATCGCGGCATCTGCATTAATTGAACTGAGCGGCTATACACCGGTCCGCGCAAAAGAATACATGCAGGTGGTAGAAACCATACTTACCACATTGTCTTCACCCGTCTATAAAGCAACGGCTGGTAACAATGGTGGTTTTCTTATTCAGCATTGCGTAGGTCACCTGCCACAAAAATCTGAAGTAGATGTGCCCTTAACGTATGCAGACTATTATTTTGTGGAAGCCATGAAAAGATATAAAGCACTTTCAAAATGAGCAGAAGCCTGATATTGCTGTCGATGGTATTTGTATTGATAGCGGGCAAGTCAGCTGGCCAGCACAATACGGCGCCTTCAAACAACGACAGAACACTTTGGCTTCAGTACCTTGATAAAATTGCCGGGCCTGTCTTATCGAACCTGGCAGAAGACAAATTAAAAGAAAAGCTGCCACTGGTATTATCAGTGCGGATCGACAATAAAGAAGCCCGTACCAAGGCCGCCTACCTGGAGGCATTTGCGCGGGTGATGACTGGCATTGCCCCCTGGCTAAACCTGGAAGGCGGCAATGCTGACGAAATTGCGATGCGCAATCAATACAGGTCCTGGGCCCTGAAAGCCATCGCCAATGCCACTAACCCTGCAGCAAAAGATTACCTGACATGGGTTGGCGGCCAGCCGCTGGTGGATGCCTCTTTTCTTGCACTGGCCCTGGTGCGCTGCCCCTGGCTCTGGAAGCACCTGGACGATGCCAGCCGCCTGCAGGTGGTAACTGCGTTTAAGCTTACCCGTGGTACTGTGCCAGGCTACAACAACTGGATATTGTTTTCAGGAATGATTGAAGCATTTTTTTGCAAGTACAATATGGAATATGATGCCCTCCGGATTGAATACGGCGTCCGCGAATTTGCGCAGCACTGGTATGCGGGCGATGGTTTGTTCTCAGATGGTATGCAGTACCACTGCGACTATTATAATAGCTATGTGATTCAGCCCTACCTGGCCAATATACTGGACTGTGTAAAGACGGCCGGAAAATCTTACGACTGGTTTGCAGCAAAGCTTGACAAAATAACCCGGCGCTATGCGGAGTTGCAGGAAAGGATGATCAATGCCGACGGAAGTTTTCCGGTAACAGGTCGTAGTATTGTTTACCGCTGCGGCGCATTTCATCACCTGGCAGATATGGTATTGAGAAAACAATTGCCCGATGCATTGCCACCGGCACAGGTGCGCTCTGCATTAACCGCAGTTATCAAAAAGACGCTGGGTGCACCGGGCACTTTTACAAAAGATGGCTGGCTGCAGATTGGATTGTCTGGCAACCAGCCCGGATTGGCGGATACCTATATCAATACCGGAAGCTTATACCTCTGCTCAACTGTTTTTTTGCCACTGGGTTTGCCAGATACCGATGAGTTCTGGTCGGCACCCGCATTGCCCTGGACATCCGTAAAAGTTTGGAGTGGACAGGACTTCCCGGCAGATCATGCATTGGAACTGCCATAAGCCCAAAACAACTAACATGAAAAAAATATTTCTTTTAGCAGTAGCCATCATCTTTATTCAAATCGGCTTTTCACAAGCCGGCGATCCTGTTTACATGTTCTCTTATTTTAAAGACAACGGGCAGGATGGATTGCACCTGGCATACAGCAAAGACGGTTACAACTGGGCGGCCCTGAACAACGACAGTTCTTTTTTAAAACCAGCCGTGGCAAAAGACAAGCTCATGCGGGATCCCTGTATCATCCGGGGTGCAGACAAACAGTTTCACATGGTATGGACCGTTAGCTGGAACGATGGTGGCATTGGCTACGCCAGTTCACCCGATTTAATGCATTGGAGCGAGCAACAATTTATACCGGTCATGAAAGATGAACCTGCGGCACGCAATTGCTGGGCGCCGGAAATTTTTTACGATAAGAACAGTCAGGAATACATGATCTACTGGGCCACCACCATACCCGGCCGGTTTTTGGCAGGTGATACAGCGGGGGATGACAAATACAACCACCGCCTGTATTATGTTACCACCAAAGATTTCAAAACCTTTAGTAAAACAAAACTGCTGTACGACAAAGGCTTTAACGTAATAGATGCAACCATTCAGCAGGAGGGTGGCCGTTATATCATGTTTTTAAAAGACGAGACAAAACAACCGCCGCAAAAAAACATACGCATTGCTTTCAGTAATCAGCTTACTGCGGATTATGATAAACCATCGGCACCCATTACCGGCCATTACTGGGCCGAAGGGCCTACTGCACTGAAAATTGGCCCTCAGTGGATCGTTTATTTTGACAAGTATACCGAACACAAATACGGCGCTGTGGCTTCTTCAAACCTGGCAGACTGGACCGATATTTCCGACCGCATTTCAATGCCGCCGGGTATCAGGCACGGAACCGTTTTTACCATTACAAAAAAAGAGTTTGAAAAAATAAAAGCATCCGGTAAATAAACCAACCCGTTTTCATGAACAAGAAAATTATTGCCGGTAAAATCATCCTGTTGCTGATAACAGGCAATACTGCGTTTGCACAACCCCGTGATGCCAACCGCATGATGGAAAACAATGGCCTGAAAGGACAACTCTATGTGCATGACCCGGTGATGATAAAACAGGGAGATACCTACTATGTGTTCTCTACTGGTATTGGTATGAAGACTTCCAAAGACCGGATCAACTGGCTGAATACCGGGCCAGTATTTGGAAGGGATAGCATTAAGTTTACCTGGTGGAAGGATGACATCAAAGACAAGGTGGGCATATGGGCACCGGATATTCATTACAGCAACGGTAAATACCAGCTGTATTATTCTGTATCTGCCTGGATGAATTTTAATTCGAGCATCGGATTGGCCAGCAACAGCACATTGGATCCCAAAGATTCGGCTTACAAATGGATGGATGAAGGAAAAGTGATTGATTACAGAAATGCCGGCGAGGGCGTAAACGTGATAGACCCCAATATATTTATTGACAAGGATGGAAAAAAATACCTGGTATACGGTTCTTACAAAGCAGGGCTAAGGCTGGTGGAACTGGATTACAGTACTGGTAAATTAAAAAAAGATCCACCAGACATTACCATCATTACTACTTCGCTGGGCGAAGGATCTTTTATCATTAAGGGGCCGGGGTATTATTATGTTTTTGCATCAAGAGGACGATGCTGTGCCGGCGATAGCAGTACCTACCAGATTGTGATGGGCCGTTCAGAAAACATAAAAGGGCCTTATTTAAACAAAGAAGGCAAAAGCTGGGTTGAAAATGCGTATTCTGTATTCCTGGCGGGAGACAGCAGCGAGCATGGCCGTGGCCACAATGGTTTTTTTACTGAGCACGATACCACTTTTATTGTATACCATGCTTATACACACAGTGCCAACGGGGCTTCGTTGCTGAATATTAAACCCATGTATGTTAACAAAGAAGGCTGGCCAACCATGGATGCCACACAAAAATTATTTAAAAGAGAAGAATACCCGGTAAAATAACCCGTCAGGATACAGCAGGACGGACGGCCGCCGTATTCACACTAACTTTCAATTTCTTAAAAGATTGATTTGCCATGCCAAAATATCTTAAACACCTGTTTGCAGCTTCAGCACTGCTCTTCAGTTTTAGTTTTGCTTTTGCAGAAATCAAATTACCGGCCATCATTGCAGACAATATGGTGCTGCAACAAAATAGCACCGTAAAACTATGGGGATGGGCCAGTGCCGGTGAGAAAATTACCGTAACAGCCAGCTGGAATAAATCAACAGTAAAAACAATGGCCGACAATGAAGGCAGGTGGATGCTGCGTATTAAAACTGCAAAAGCCGGAGGACCTTATACAATACAATTTGCGGGAACCAATACAATAACGGTTGGCAATGTTTTACTGGGGGAAGTATGGCTGGCATCCGGTCAGTCGAATATGGAATTCTTCATGGCAAAAACAAACGGAGGTTATACGGGTGTATTGAATTATGAAGAAGAGATTAAAGCGGCAGATTTCCCGATGATACGGATGATAGATGTGCCCAATAAAGTGGCAGATGAACCGCAACATGATTTTACCGGCAAATGGAAAATATGTTCGCCCCAAACTGCCGATACTTTTTCTGCCGTGGCGTATTATTTTGCAAGGGCTGTTCAAAAGGAGACGGGATATCCTATCGGTATTGTAAATGCAAGCTGGGGCGGCACACCCGCAGAATCATGGACCCGCAAAGAAATACTGGAAAAAGACAGCAGCTTCAACGTTATACTGGATCGCTATAAAATGCAGTGTGAAGCATACCCCGCAGCGTTTGAAAAATTTAAAACAGAGCTTGATAAATGGAAAGCAGACAGCAATAAAACAAAAGCCGCAGCACCACGTGAACCACTCGGTCCCAGGCACAGTAATTCGCCGTATAAATTATATAATGGAATGATAGCACCCCTCTTATCGTTTACCATTAAAGGTGTTATCTGGTACCAGGGCGAAGGCAATGCAGGACGTGCAGCACAATACCGCCGGTTGTTTCCGGCCATGATTGCAAACTGGCGTGAAGATTTCGCCAACCCCAAAATGCCTTTTTATTTTGTACAGATATCACCACATCGCAGCCAGAACCCCGAAATTAGGGATGCGCAATTGTATACACTGCAAACCGTGGCACATACAGGGATGGTTGTTACCACCGATAATGGGGATTCGCTGGACATACACCCCCGCAATAAAAAACTGGTGGGGGAAAGACTTGCCCGCTGGCCTCTAAAAAATGACTATGGAAAAAAAGACATCGTTGCCAGCGGCCCTTTGTACAAATCAATGAAGATTGCCGGCAATACCATAAGAATTACTTTCGAAAATGCAAACGGGCTACTGGCAAAAGAGGGTGATCTGAAAGAATTTACCATAGCCGGAGAAGATGCCAATTTTGTAGCAGCCAGGGCCGTGATTGAGGGTAACACAATCGTCGTATCCGCGGCTGAAATTGCAAAACCAGTTGCGGTCAGGTTTGCCTGGAAAAATGTTCCCTTCCCCAATTTATTCAACCAGGCTGGCTTGCCGGCATCACCATTCAGAACCGATAACTGGAGACTTACAACGGAGGGTAAAAACTGATGACAAAAATTTTATTACTGGCGTATCTCCTGGGATTTTCCATACAGGCAACCAATGCGCAGGCGGATAGCAGGTTGCCGTGGGCAAAAAAAGTGGGCGCAGCAACATTCAGCGGCCACAAAAAGGTATTCAGCACGGCTGATTATGGCGTAGTAAATGATACCGCAGTTATTAACACATCCTCGATTCAAAAAGCCATAGACGCCTGCGCAAAAAGCGGCGGAGGCATTGTTGTTTTTAAACCGGGGGTTTATGTAACAGGTGCATTGTTTATCAAATCAAATGTACAGCTGCGGATAGACGAAGGCATATTATTGCTGGGTTCACAAAATTTTGATGACTACCCGGAAATCAATACACGCATTGCCGGCATAGAAATGAAATGGCCTGCAGCACTGATAAATATCATTGATGCAAGCAATGCAGGTGTTAGCGGTAAGGGTATCATAAACGCAAGGGGAAAATTTTGCTGGGATAAGTACTGGCGCATGCGCAAAGAGTATGATGCAAGGGGCCTGCGCTGGGTTGTAGACTACGACGCAAAACGTGTGCGCACGATACTGGTGCAACACGCAGACAATATCACATTACAGGATATAACGGTGAAGAATGCGGGCTTTTGGACCGTGCAGCTTTTGTATTCAAACCACATAACGGTCAATGGCATTGTGGTGCGCAACAACGAAGACGGCAAAGGGCCGAGTACCGACGGCATCGATGTGGATTCATCCAGCTGGGTTTTGATAGAAAACTGTGATATTGATTGCAACGATGATGATTTTTGTTTGAAAGCCGGCCGCGACTGGGACGGACTACGGGTAAACAAACCCACCGAATACGTGGTCATCCGGAAATGTATTGCACGCAAAGGCGGTGGGTTGCTCACCCTTGGCAGCGAAACATCCGGTGGCATCCGGCATGTACTGGCAACCGGTTTAACCGGAAAGGGCACCGGCAATGGTTTTCACATTAAATCTGCCACCACCCGGGGCGGCACGGTAGAAGACATTCATTTTGAAAACTGCACGCTGGACAGTGTGGGCAACGCATTTATGTTTACCATGAACTGGAATCCGGCGTATAGTTATTCAACATTACCGGCAGGTTTTAATGCAGATTCAGTTCCCGCTCATTGGAAAACATTGCTGCACAAAGTGGAGCCGGCGGAAAAAGGTACACCGCATTTCAATAATATTTTTGTGGCGGGCATCCGGGCAAAGGGCGTAAAAAAGATTATCAATGCAGCTGGTCTCACCGGCTCCACCTTAAAAAAATTCCGGTTTAGCAATATTGCCATAGAAGGAAAGACAGCCGGCGATGTATCATTTGCAGAAGGCTGGTTGTTTGATAAGGTGGTACTTACTGCTGCTGACGGAAAAAAATTACAGGTAACAGATTCCAAAGAAATGAAATTGCAGGATAACTAAAAGCCTGGTAAAAACGAGTTGTATGAAGAAACATTTCATGATAGCCGCGCTGTTTTGCTTTTCATTGCTGCATACTGCGCATGCACAACAAATTGCAGACACGGCATTCGTTTATGTAAACGCATCCACCGAAATAGCCGACATGAAGCCAATATGGGCATGGTTTGGGTACGATGAACCCAATTATACCTATATGAAGGATGGAAAAAAATTATTGTCGGAGATAGCTGCACTGAGCCCGGTACCCGTACATGTACGTGCCCACAATCTTTTAACCAGCGGCGATGGTACACCTGCACTGAAATGGGGCTCTACCAATGCATATACTGAAGATGCAAATGGCAACCCTGTTTACAGCTGGCATATTGTTGATTCTATTTTTGATACTTATGTGCAACGTGGTATGAAACCGCTGGCGCAAATGGGTTTTATGCCTGAGGCATTGTCGAGCCACCCACAGCCTTACCAGCACCATTGGCAGCCGGGCATGGATTATAAATATATTTTTACGGGCTGGGCTTACCCGCCAAAAGATTATAACAAATGGGGCGAGCTGATTTATCAATGGGTAAAGCATTGTGCAGATCGCTATGGAAGCAATGAAGTGGCCGGCTGGTACTGGGAGTTGTGGAACGAGCCCAACGGCGGCAACGGTTACTGGAAAGGCACGGTGCAGGAGTATTGCAAATTGTATGATTATTCTGCTGCAGCCGTAAAACGGGCGTTGCCCGCGGCAAAAGTAGGCGGACCGCACAATACCGGACCTGCCGGAAAAGGCGCGGCAGATTTTCTGAAAACATTCCTGTTGCATTGCAGCAGTGATACCAATTATGTTACCGGAAAGATTGGGTCGCCCCTCGATTTTATCGCCTTTCATGCAAAGGGAGCGCCGCGCCTGCTGAATAATCACGTACGCATGAACGTTGGACAGCAGCTCCTCGATATCTCGGCTGGTTTTTCGATTGTGGCTTCTTATCCTGCATTTAAAAATTTGCCCATTATTATTGGCGAAAGTGATCCGGAAGGTTGCGCCGCCTGTGGCATGGCCACCAACCCGGAAAATGCATACCGCAATGGCACCCTCTATTCATCTTATACGGCTGCATCTTTTGCGCGGAAATATTTACTGGCCGATTATTACAAGGTAAACCTGCTGGGTGCGGTGTCCTGGTCTTTTGAATTTGAGAACCAACCCTGGTTTTATGGCTTCCGCGATTTGGCTACAAATGGTGTTGACAAACCGGTATTGAATGTATTCCGCATGTTTGGTATGATGAAAGGCAAGCGAATTGAAACCGCTGGTAATAAAATGTACCCGGTTTTAACCATGCGCGATTCGAGCGTAAGAATGGGCGATGATGTTGGCGCCCTTGCGGCAAAAGACAAGAACAACATTACAGTGATGACCTGGAACTACCACGATGATGACAGCATCCGGATGGCTGAACCTGTAAGTATCCTTGTAAAAGACATTCCTGCAAAACAAGTTACGATTACGGAGTACCGCATCGATAAAGAACACAGCAATTCTTATGAGCTGTGGAAGAAAATGGGATCTCCGGCGCAGCCAACGGCACAACAAATAACTGCACTGGAAAAATCGGGGCAACTGGAGGCCATCGGCAAGCCGGTAAAAGCAATGGTAAAAAACGGTCTTGTAAAATAC
>Ga0075026_100000722_pt1 | contig 13702 bp, 13 predicted proteins | sample Str012_2_FD_71392 | JGI IMG/M metagenome (GOLD analysis project Ga0075026, IMG submission 71392) | Freshwater sediment microbial communities in response to fracking from Pennsylvania, USA - Straight Creek_MetaG_SC_2012 | ecosystem: Environmental > Aquatic > Freshwater > Creek > Sediment...
GGCGTCGAACTTCAGCCGCTGCCACCGTTGGCACTCCGCCAGACGGGCACGTTCGTCGTCTGCGCTGAGGTCGTGGAACACGCTCACGTCGTCGCTGCCCTCGCCCCACACTGCGGGTGCGTCGGTGTCGTGTGCCGCCCGCGGTCGAGCGTGCGCGGTGAACCACGCGCGCACGTCGGCGCGGAACTCGTCGAGGTCGGGCACGGCGTCGGTCATCGGCCGCGACGCTAGAACACGCGTGACACCGTCGGTTCGAAATCGACCGGCGCGAGGGGAGCGGCTACGGTGTCGCTCGCAGCAACTCGGGGGAGGGACGACAGCGTGACATTGCTCGACGTGGAGGACGTGACGGTGCGCTTCGGCGGCATCGTGGCGCTCGACGGGCTCTCGTTCCAGATCGAGGAGGGCCACATCTGCGGCCTCATCGGTCCGAACGGCGCGGGCAAGACCACGATGTTCAACGTCGTGAGCCGCATCTACCAACCCACCGGTGGGTCGGTGAAGTTCCGTGGCATCGAACTGCTCGAGGTGCCCGCGCACGGCATCGCCAACCTCGGCATCGCTCGCACGTTCCAGAACCTCGCCCTGTTCCCCAGCATGACGTTGCTCGAGAACGTGATGGTCGGCGCGCACCACCTCGGCAACGTCGGCTTCGGCAGGGCCATCTTGCGCATCGGCGCGGCGAAGGACAACCGGCGCACCCGCGACTTCGCCGGCGACCTGCTCACGCAACTGGGCCTCGGCCCGCTTGCGTTCCGCCCGGCTGCCGGGCTGCCGTTCGGCACGCTGAAGCGGCTCGAGATCGCACGCGCGCTCGCCGCCAAGCCCTCCTTCTTGTTGATGGACGAGCCGGCCAGCGGCCTCACCCACAGCGAGGTCGACGAACTCGGCCACACCATTCAGCAGATCCGCGACGACTTCGCGCTCACCGTGCTGTTGGTGGAACACCACATGAGCATGGTGATGAGCATCAGCGATCGCGTGGTGGCGATGGAGTTCGGCCGCAAGATCGCCGAGGGCACGCCCGACGACGTGCAGCGCGACCCAGCGGTCATCGAGGCCTATCTGGGGACCACGTCATGAGCCTGTTCCGCGCCGCCGGGCTCACCGCCGGCTACGGGCCCGTCACCGTGCTGCAGGGCATCGACCTCGAGGTGAACGAGGGCGAGATCGTCGTGATGCTCGGCGCCAACGGTGCCGGCAAGACCACCACGATGCGCGCCATCAGCGGCGTCATTCCCCGTCAGGGCACCATCGAGTTCCAGGGCAACTCCATCGCCAAGTCGGCGCCCGACCAGATCGTGCGCGCCGGCATCGCCCAGGTGCCACAGGGCCGCGGCACCTTCCCCGAACTGTCGGTGGAGGACAACCTGCGCGCCGGAGCGTTCGTGCGTCGCGATTCGGCCGGTGTCGCCGCCGACATCCACAAGTGGTTCGGCGTGTTCCCGCGGCTGGGCGAGCGCCGCGATCAACGCGCCGGCAGCCTCAGCGGCGGCGAGCAGCAGATGGTGGCCATCGCCCGCGCGCTGATGAGCCATCCGAAACTGCTCCTGTGCGACGAACCCAGCCTGGGTCTGGCACCGCTCATCACCCAGGAACTGTTCGAAGTCATCGGCAACCTCAACAAGGAGGACGGCCTCTCGGTGCTGCTCGTCGAGCAGAACGCCAACCTCGCCATGCACCTGGCCAGTCGGGTGTACCTGCTCGAGACCGGCACCATCGTGGCCCAGGGTTCGGCGGAGGAACTGAGCGCCGACGACTCCATCCGCAAGGCGTACCTGGGGTTCTGATGGATCTGTTCCTGCAGCGACTCTTCGACGGCCTCAGCGACGGCAGCGTCTACGCCCTGCTCGCGCTGGGCATCGTCATCATCTATCGCGGCACCGGCCACCTCAACTTCGCACAGGGCGAGATGGCGCTGTTCTGCACCTACGTCGTCTACCAACTCGGCGAGTGGGGCATCCCGCTCGTGCCGGCCCTGCTCCTGGGGATGCTCGTGGGCTTCGCGCTCGGTGTCACCACCGAGGTGGCGCTGGTGCGCCCGGTCGCGAAGAAGTCCACCTTCGCAGTGTTCATCGTCACCATCGGTCTGTTCCAAGGGCTCAACTGGCTCGACGGTGCCATTTGGGGCGACCAGGTGCTGCCCAACTCGGCGGTCAGCAAGCAGCAGCAGTTCCCGTCGCTGTTCCCCAACAAGGCCACCGACTTCTGGAACATCTTCGGCGCCGGCGTGCGCATCGAGTCGGTCGGCATCTTCGCCATGGTGATGGTGCTCACCGGGTTGCTGTTCTTGCTGTTCAACAAGACCAAGGTGGGTCTGGCCATGAACTCGGTGGCCAGCAACCCCGAGAGCGCCCGACTGGTGGGCATCCCCACCAACCGCGTGCTGTCGTTCAGCTGGGGTCTGGCCGCGGCCATCGGCGCCCTCGGCGGTGTGGTGTTCGCCGGCCAGAACCACACGGTCAACATGAGCATGATGTTCGGGGTCTTCATCTACGCCTCGGCGGCCGCCACCCTCGGCGGCTTCGACAGCCCCGGCGGCGCGGTGCTGGGTGGTCTCATCCTCGGCGTCATCCAGAACATGGTGGCCGGCTACGCCGACGTGTGGGTGGGCCAGCAGATGAAGATCGGTGTCGCGTTCGTGGTCATCGTGGGCGTGTTGCTGGTGAAGCCGTCGGGCCTGTTCGGCACGTCGAAGGTGGAGCGCGTGTGAAGCTGCCCCTCGCCACCATCAAGAGCGGCGGCGCCGCCAGCTGGGCCATCCGCATCGCGGTCGCGGCCGCCGTGTTCGCCGTGCTCCTGTGGGTGCCCACACGCGGCAGCGATCCCACCATCGGCTACTGCCTCGACGCCTTCGTGCTGATGGGTGCGGCCATGAGCCTCAACCTGTTGCTCGGCTTCACCGGCCAGATCTCCATCGGCCACTCGGCGTTCTACGGCATCGGCGCCTACACCACCGCCATCTTCGTCACCCGCTGGCACTGGAGCCCGTTCCAGACCATGCCGATGGCATTTCTCATCGCCTTCGTCGTCGGCGTGCTCGTGTCGCTGCCGGCACTGCGCATCAAGGGCGTGTATCTCGCGCTGGTCACCCTCGCGCTCGGATTGGTGTTCCCGCAGTTCATCAAGTGGCCCAAGGTCGAGTGGCTCACCGGCGGTGCCAAGGGCATCGACAAGGCCGGGTTCAACTTCGGCCGACACAACCGCACCTACAGCATCTTCGGCTGGAAGCCCTTCGGCGACATGCGTGCCAACGGTGCGTTGCCGTTCTACTTCTGGATCGGCGTCGGCATCGTCGTCATCACGTATCTGGTGTGTCGCGGCGTGGTGAAGAGCCGCGTCGGCCGCTCGCTCATCGCGATTCGCGACAACGAGACCGCGGCGGCGGTGATGGGCGTCAACCGCGCCGTCACCAAAGGCATCGTGTTCGGCCTGTCGGCCGGACTGTGCTCGCTCGTGGGCTGTCTGGGCACCATCCGCACCAACAACGTCACCCCCGACTCGGGCTACATCACCGTGCTCGGCGGCATCACGTTCCTCATCGTCATGGTCATCGGCGGTGCCGGATCGCTTTGGGGTCCCAACATCGGCGCGGTGCTCTACATCTTCATCAGCGTGCAGGCCAGCAACTGGTCGAACGACTCGTCCACCATGCCGTTCTTCCTCCGACCGTTCCTGTCGTGGTCGAAAGTGCCGGTGGGCGACGGCATCTTCGCCATCTTGCTGATCGCCTTGATGTTCGTGGCGCCGTTCGGACTCGTGGGGCTGTGGCGACGGCTGTCGGCCAAGGCCGTGGCGGTTGTACCCCGGCCGTTCGGCACAGCTAGCGTGACGACATCGTCCGCTACTCCCGTTGCGGATTGATACATCACACGAACCTAAGGGGGATTTCGATGATGCGACGCACATCGGTTCGCGCAGGTGCCTTGCTGGCAGCCGGCGCACTTCTGGTTGCTGCCTGCAGCAGCAGCGGCAGCAACAAGACCGGAGCCGCCACCACTGTTGGTGGGGCCACCACGACCGCCGCGCCGGGCACCACCGCCGGCGGATCCACCACCACGGCGGCGGCCTCCACCTCGTCGCCCGCCAGCTCCACGCCGGCCGCCACCACCTGGGCGGTCAACACCAAGGATTGCGTCGATCCCGCCGCCGCCGACAAAGCCATCACCGGCACGCTCCACCTCGGCTCGGTCATGCCGCTGTCGGGTGGCATCGCCGCCGCCGCCTTCGCCCCGGTGAAGGCCGGCTTCGAGGCCTACATCGACTACGCCAACAAGCAGAAGATGCTCGGCGACGTGAAGATCGACGTCAACATCCAGGACGATCAGTACAACAAGGACAAGACCCCCGGTGCCGTCTCGAAGCTCATCGACGGTGGCGTCGACGTGGTGGCCGGCATCATCGGTACGCCCGACAACCTCGCCGTGCGGCAGACGCTCAACGACAGCTGCATCCCGCAGCTCAACGCGCTCACCGGTTCGCCCCACTGGGGTGAGGTGAAGGACTTCCCGTGGACCATGGGCATCCTCGTGCCGTACGACATCGAGTCGAAGATCTACGCGAAGCAGTTGTCGGTGATGTACCCGAAGGGTGCGAAGGTCGCGCTGTTCTACATCAACACCGAGTTCGGCACCGCCTACGCCGACGCCTTCAAGGAACTGGCCAAGCAGTACAACCTCGACATCGTCGACACCGAGACCATCGAGGGCGAGGACGCCACGCCGCCCAAGTCGCAGGTCACCAACATCGCCGCCAAGAAGCCCGATGTGGTGATGGCCGTGCCGCTCGGCGCCGGTTGCGTGACGTTCCTCAACGCACTCGCCGCCGCCAAGGCACAGAACGCAGGCTGGAACCCGGCCACGTTCATCACCAACACCTGCGCGAGCAGCCTCATCCTCGGTGCCGCAGGGCCCGATGCCAACGGCATCTACACCTCGGGTGCCACCATCGACATCGGTAACCCGGCCAACGCCACGCTGCCGAAGGTGAAGGAATACCTCGACATCATGAAGGCCGCCGGCCACGCCGACATCGCCACCACTGCAGCGGCCGGTTGGGCCACCGCCGAGGCCACCGTGGCGATGCTGCAGCAGGCGCAGAAGAGCTCCGCCGGCCTCACCCGTGCGTCGATCATCAACGCCGCTCGCAACTTCACCTACACGCCCATGCTGGCTCGACCCGGTGTGGTGCTGCACTCGAACGGCGAGGCCGATCCCTTCCTGGCGCAGAGCCTCCAGGTCATCCAGTACGACGCCGCGAAGAAGATCTTCACCGACGTCGGCAAGTTGATCACCGAGTTCGAGACCAAGTAGTCGAACTCACCTCACTGCGCGACGACCCGCCCTTCGGGGCGGGTCGTTCCGCGTGCGGCGTGCGCGCGGCGTGCCGTGTCGGCGAACAAGATGGCCAGGCCGGTCCACACCAACGCGAAGCCGAGGAATCGTTCGGGCGGCATGTCCTCGTGGAACACCAGCCAGCCGAGCAGGAAGTTGATCGACGGCACGATGTAGAGCATCGGTCCGATGATGGTGAGCGGCACTCGTTGCGCGGCGAACGCGAACATCATCAACGGCGTGACGGTGGCGACGCCCGTGAGCAAGGCGAACGCGATCTCCTTGCCCGATCCGCTCTGCGGGATGCTGTCGGCGCGTCCCGACAGGGCGATGGCGGTGATGATGGCCGGCACGAGGAGCACGAGCGACTCGGCCGTCATGCTCTCGGCGGGGCCGAGCGGCACCTCCTTCTTCAGCCAGCCGTACGCGGTCCACGACACGGCGAGGCCGAGCGCGATCCACGGCACGTGCCCGTACGACACCGTGAGCACCACCACGGCCACCGCGGCGAGTCCCAGTGCCACCACCTGCGCTGCGTGCAGCACCTCCTTCAGCACGAACACGCCCAGCAGCACGGTGAACAACGGCGAGATGAAGTAGCCCAGTGCTGTCTCGAGCACATGGTCGTGCACGACCGCCCACACGTACGAGGTCCAGTTGCCGGCCAACATCAGCGCGGCGACCAGCACACGCAGGAACAGTCGGCGGCTGCGGAACACCGGCAGCACGCCCGGCCACCGTCGCGTGGCCGTGACGATGATGATCATGATGACGGCCGACGAACAGATGCGCCAGCCGATGAGTTCGAAGGCGTTGAAGCGGTGGAGTTGCTTCCAGAACAGCGTGAGCAGACCCCACATGACGTAGGCGGCGAGGCCGGTGACGACACCGGCGCGTTGTCGATCCATGTCAGCGCTGCAACAGGTCGAGCACGAGACCGTTGAGGTCGGCCGCGCGGTGGAACTCGACGCGCGGATCCATGTGCAGCGTGTCGTGCAGGAACGAGAAGCTCAGACCGCTGTCGGGGTCGACCCAGCACAACTGGCCACCGGCACCGGCGTGACCGAACGCGCGCGCTGCGTCGGGCATCCAGCGGTGGAGGTGGTAGCCGTCGTTGCCCGACACGTAGCCGGCAATCGTGCGGTTGGCGGGCACACCATCGGTGACGCTGACGCTGGCATTGCGCACGATGCCCACCGCGTCGGCGAGCCAGTCGGCGGGCAGCACCCCGGTGGGGTGGATGAAGGTCTGGTAGATGCGGGCGATGTCGGCGGCGTTGGCGATGCCGCCACCACCGGGGATACCGGCTTCGCGGGCACGCGGGTGGTTGAGCGACAGCAGCGCGTCGGGGCCGATGCTGGCGACGGGTACGAGGTCGAGGCGGCCGTACGTGGCGACGAGCTCGTTGACGTCGTCGGGGTACTCGCCGACGCCGCGGATGGTGACAGCGTTGCGTTCGGACGCGGCGAGCGGGCCGAGCACGCGTGCGACACCTGCGGGCGCCACCACACGCTCGTGCACGACCTCGAGATAGCTGCGCTCGTTGAGCGTCTGCAGCAATTCGGCGATCACCCAGTGAGCGCTGACCGGGTGGTACTCGGTCCGCGAACCGGCGGGCCAGTCGAGCGACCACTCGGCGAACTGCGCGCGTCGACCCTCGCTGGTGCCCCACCGGTCGGGCCCGAGGAGCGCCTGCGGGAACCCGCCCTGCATGGTGAGCAACTGCAAGATGGTGACGTCGTCCTTGCCGTGATGGCCGAACGCGGGCACGTAGTGGGCCACGGGAGTGGTGAGGTCGAGGCTGCCGTCGGCGAAGTGGGGGAGCAGGGCCATGGCCACGAGCGCCTTGGTGGCCGAGAAGATGACGAAGCTGTGCTCGGGGGTGGCGCTGCCGAACGACTCGAACGCGACGACCTCGCCGTCGAGGCCGACGGCCATCTGCGCGGCGGAGATGTGGCCCACCTCGAGTTCGTGTTCGATGCGCCCGACGAGGGCCTGGAGTCCGGTGGGCGAGATCGACGACATGGCACCTACAGTACGGGAGGCCCGCCGTTGGGGACGGCACGGGTACCGAACGGGGGAGCGTCATGGCCGAGGTGCGCGATGTGAAGGTCGAGCGTGTGGGTGATGTCGATGTCGTCACCATCGACCGCCCCGACGTGCGCAATGCGTTGCGCTTCCAGAGCTACGACGAGCTCGAGCAGGCGGTGCGCACCACCACGGCTCGCTGCCTGGTCATCACCGGCACCGATCCGGCGTTCTGCTCGGGCGACGATGTGCGCGAGGTGATGGGCGGCGGATCCGCCGACAGGCCGGTCAACGTGCGGCCGAGGCTCACGCCGGCAGCCGACGCGCTGTTGCACAGCAACGTGCCCATCGTCGCTGCCGTCAACGGCGCAGCGGTCGGCTGGGGCATGGAGTTGGCGCTGATGGCCGATCTGCGCGTGGCCAGCGAGAAGGCGAAGTTCGGCGAGCTGTTCGTGCTGCGCGGCCTGTGCAGCGACGTGGCCGGCATCGGCCGGTTGGCGCAGCTGGTGGGCCGCGAGCGTGCGGCCGAGATGTTGTTCACCGGCGATGTCATCGACGCGGCCACCGCCCAGCAGTGGGGCCTGGTGAGCCGGCTCGTGGCGCACGACGATCTGCTGCCCACCGCACTCGAACTGGCCACCAAGATCGCCGCCCGCCCACCGCTCGCGGTGCAGCAGCTGAAGGTGGGGCTTCGGCGAGCACTCGACCCCGATTGGGTCGATCTCGGTGAGTGGGTGTCGCGCACGCTCGGCGAGCTGTTCCGCACCGAGGATCATCGCGAAGGCGTGCGCTCGTTCCTCGAACGTCGCGACCCCCACTTCACCGGTCGCTGAGCCCGTCAGCCCACGCCCTGCCCGCGCACTCCCGCCCGCTGGGCGATTGCGTGCGCGCACAACTGGTCACCGAAATCGACGGATTTCGGCACGAATCAGCTCCAGAACGTGAAATGGCACGAACCAGACCCAGAACCCCGGCAGACCGGGCGAGGCAGAGCGGGTGGGGCAGACGAAGTCTTGACGATCGGGGTCGGGAGCGTGCAGAAGCCTTGACTCAAGCGTGGCGCCCGGCGTGCCGAGTTCCGAGGTGCGGCCGTCCGATGTGTGTCATCTGTTCGGCGTTCTCAGTTGAAACCCCTCAGGGGAAGGAACGAAGCAATGACCACGAAAGAGAAGAACCGCGGGTTCACCCTCGTGGAGCTCCTCATCGTCATCGTCATCCTGGGCATTCTCGCCTCGGTGACGGTGTTTGCGGTGCGGGGCATCACGACCAAGGCGAAGACCACCGCATGCACGTCGGACAAGAAGGTCCTGGAAGTGGCGGCCGAGTCGTACATGGCTCAGCACGGCACGTACCCGGCCAGCACCGGCGCCATGGTGACCGCCGGCCTGCTCACCGACGTCACCGTCGGCAACTTCAGCTACGTCTACACACCGCCGTCGGGTGGCGTCGAGACGTACACCATTTCGCCGCTGCCCACCGGCCCCTGCGCCTGAGGCTCGGCACCAGCATCATTCGACGATGTCGGGTGATGCCGCGCCCGCACACCCGGTGGTAGGGGACCACCGGGTGTGGCGGCCACGGCGGCCACGGCGATCGCAACGACGCATTCACCAGGCCGGTGATCGAGTTCCTGCGCGGTCTGTGATCTGACAAGCTCGGTACATGGACATTCGCATCACCGACGACGAACACACCGCAGCCGTGGTGGGCGCAGAATGGATCGCGTCGCAGCTGCGCAACGCGGTACGCCGACGGGGCTCGGCCTCGCTCGCGGTCAGTGGCGGCAACGGGCCGGTGCCCATGTGGCACCACCTCGCCACGCTCGACGTGCCCTGGAACGACGTCACGGTGTGGCAGGTCGACGAACGCGTGGCGCCCGACGGCGACGACGCACGCAACGCCAACCAACTCGACATCCTGCCGCTGCGACGCTCGAACGTGAAGCCGATGCCGGTCACCGCAAAGAACCTGCAGGCCGCGGCTCGTCGCTATGCCGCCTCGCTGCCCGAGCGGTTCGACGTGGTGCACCTGGGCCTCGGCGACGACGGCCACACGGCGTCGTGGGCGCCCGGCGATCCGGTCATCGACCTCGCCGATCCCGTGGGCATCTGCGGCATGTTCAACGGCTACCTGCGCATGACCTTCACGCCGGGAGTGGTCAACGCTGCTCGCCATCGGCTGATGCATGCACCCGGGGCCGAGAAGGCCGGGCCGATCGCCCAATGGTTGTTGCATCGAGCCGCGCTGCCGGTGCAGCGAGTGAGCCGTGCGCACACCGTCGTGGTCATCGATCGTGCAGCCGCCGCGCAACTCCCGCTCGATGCTGACTAGCGTTCGAGGCTGATGGACATCACCGGCACTCCCGAATGGGCGAGCTTGCTCGCCACGCCGCAGCCTGCTCACCTCCGCACGCTGTTCGCCTCCGACATGGATCGAGCGCGTCGCTACACCGCCACAGCAGGCAGCCTCACCGTCGACTACTCCAAGCACCTCATCGACGACGACGTCGTCAACGCACTGTTGTCGGTGGCCGCGGCGGCCGATGTGGCCGGTCGTCGCGACGCGATGTTCGCCGGCGAGCAGATCAACACCACCGAGCGTCGGGCCGTGCTGCACACTGCGCTGCGTGCCCCCGCGGGTACCACGGTCGTGGTCGACGGTCACGACGTGGTGCCCGATGTGCACGAGGTGCTCGGGCGCATGTCGGCCTTCGCCGAGCGGGTGCGCAACGGCGAATGGGCCGGTGCCACCGGCGCTGCCTTCACCGACGTGGTCAACATCGGTATCGGCGGCAGCGACCTCGGCCCGGCGATGGCGTATCTGGCCACCGAGGTGTTCTCCAAGCCGGGCCTGCGGTGTCACTTCGTCAGCAACGTCGATGGTGCCGACATCACGGGCACGCTCGATCGGCTCGACCCGGCCACCACGCTGGTGGTGGTGAGCTCGAAGACGTTCACCACCATCGAAACCATCACGAACGCCAGCGAAGCGCGTCGATGGGTCACGGCCGCGTTGGGCGACGACGCCGTCGAGCGCCATTTCGTCGCGGTCAGCACCAACGCCGAGCAAGTGGCGGCCTTCGGCATCGACACGGCCAACATGTTCGGGTTCTGGGACTGGGTGGGCGGCCGCTACTCCGTCGATTCGGCCATCGGCCTGTCGCTGATGATCGCCATCGGGCCGCACGAGTTTCTCGACTTTCTCGCCGGCTTCCACACCATCGACATGCACTTTCGCACTGCGCCGTTCGAACAGAACGTCCCCGTGCTGCTGGGCATGTTGGGCATCTGGTACCACAACGTGCTGGGCGCTCACACCAAGGCGGTGCTGCCCTACGCGCACGAATTGCGCCGTTTCACGGCCTACCTGCAACAACTCGACATGGAGAGCAACGGCAAACGAGTGCGGCTCGACGGTACCGAGGTGTCCACCACCACCGGCCCCATCGTGTGGGGCGAGCCCGGCACCAACGGACAACATGCGTTCTACCAACTGCTGCACCAGGGCACTCGGCTCGTGCCGGTCGATTTCATCGGCTTCGCCCGGCCCAATCATCATCTGCTGGCGCAGCACGATCTGCTGATGGCCAACCTGTTCGCGCAGGGCGAGGCGCTCGCGTTCGGCAAGACCATCGACGAGGTCGTGTCGGAGGGCATCCCCGAGCACCAGCAGCAGCATCGGGTGTTCCCCGGCAATCGTCCCAGCACCACCATCCTCGCCGAGGAGCTCACACCCAACGTGCTCGGTCAGCTCATCGCGCTCTACGAGCACATCGTGTTCGTGCAGGGCGCGGTGTGGGGCATCAACAGCTTCGACCAGTGGGGCGTCGAACTGGGCAAGGCGCTCGCCAACAAGATCACGCCCGAACTCGTCGGCGACGACGAGCCTCACCACGACACGAGTACGTCGTCGCTCATCCGCTGGTACCGCAACCACCGCCGCCCCTAACCCAGACCCCCCCATTTCGAGGGTTTTGCGACCCCCCGGGGTGTCTGAAAACCCTCGAAATGGCGTCAGGGGACGCGAGCGAACACTGCCTTCAGGTACGAGCCTTCCGGGAAGGTGACGGGATGGTCGACAGCATGGCCGGTGCGACGCAGTTCGTCGAGCGGCCGACCCGCACGGGCCGCGGAGTGCGAGACGGTGGTGTGGAAGTCGTCGGCCGACACTCGGCTGCTGCACGAGCACTGCACCAGGAGCCCGTCGCGCTTGACCAATCGGACTCCGAGGTCGGTGAGCTTCGAGTAGGCGGAGATGGCCCGGTCGATCTCGAACTGGCGTTGCGCGAACGACGGTGGGTCGATGATGACCACGTCGAACCGCTGACCCTGCCGCGCCAGGCGGTCCATCTCGCGGAACGCGTCGGCCACCGTGGGCTTGAACCGGCAGGCCGCCACCTCGGGCCGACGGGAGTTGTGCGCCATGTTGCGGGCCGCCACCGCGAGCGTGGGCTCGCTGAGGTCGACGGCGAGGATCTCGGCTGCGCCACCTGCGGCCGCGTAGGCGCTGAAGCCCCCCGTGCTGGCGAAGACGTCGAGCACGCGCGCGTCGCGCGTCATCGTGCCCACGAGTGCCCGGTTGTCGCGCTGGTCGAGGAAGAAGCCGGTCTTCTGGCCGTGCACCACATCGGCCTCGAAGGTGAGGCCGCGCTCGAGGAACAGCACCGGGTCCGCCGGGCTGACGCCGATGAGCGCATCGCCCTCCTCGAGGCCGTACAACGACTCGGGGGCGATGTTGCGAGCGAGGCGCAGCACCAACGCTTCGGGGTGCAGCAGTTCGTCGATGGCGGCGACGATGTCGGCCAGGTGCGGCACCCAGATGGCCGAATACAGCTTCATCACCAACGTGCGGTCGTAGCGATCGAGCACGAACCCGGGCATGCCGTCGTTCTCGCCGTTGACGACCCGGTAGCCGGTGGTGTCGCCGCTGGCCGACAACGTCGCGCGTCGCTCGATGGCGGTGGACAGCGTGGAGGTCCAGAACGCGCGGTCGACGGTGACGGGCCTGCCCTGGTGCAGCACCTTCAGACGGATGGGACTCGCCGGATCGAACAGTGCGATGGCGGCGAACTTGCGGTCGGCGTCGAAGATGACGGCGAGGTCGCCCGGGGCACCGTCGTGACTGGTGGACGTGATGGCCTGGTCGTACACCCAGGGATGCCCGCTGCGCACGTGACGCAGGGCGTCGTTGGTGATCCGCACGGCCATGCGTTTGGAGCCGGGTCGAGGGAGTTGGGCGAGCGAGGTCACGTCAAGAGGGTAGGTCGTCGACCGCCCTGTTCATGCGGCAGACTCGGGACATGGCGAACGTCGATGCCCTTGAACGCATCACCAACCTCGTGGCGCTGCTGCTCGAAACACGAGCGCCGCTCACCTACGAACAGATCGTCAACGACCTCGCCCACCTCTATCCGACGGGTGAGGTGGCACAGCGTGGGGCGTTCGAGCGCGACAAGTCGCTGCTGCGCGACATCGGCGTGCCGATCGACAGCGAAGTGCTGGGCGGCAGCGATGCGGGCAAGACGGCGTATCGCATCGACCGCCGGCGCTACGAGCTCGCCGACCTGCACCTCGACGCCGACGAACAGCACGCGTTGCAGTTGGCGGCCGCGACGGCGCGGTTGTCCGACGCCGACTTCGGTCTGTTGAAGTTGGGCGCCGGCGGCGCCGTGAGCAGTTCGGTGGTCACCAACATTCCCGAGCTCCCGGCACTGCCGGTGCTGCGCGAGGCAGCGTCGGTGCGGTCCGAGGTGATGTTCCAGTACCGCGGCAAGCGGCGGCGGTTGCAGCCCTACGCGCTGCTGCTACGCGAAGGGTTCTGGTACGTCATCGGCCGCGATGTCGACGTGAGCCAACAGCGCACCTATCGCGTCGACCGCATCGCCGGCGACGTGGAAGTGGGCGAGTCCGGCACGTTCGAGCGCCCCGACCAGTTCGACGCTCGCACGGCGTTCCCGGCCGACCCGAAGCTCATCGGCGACGAGCCCGATGCGCGCGCCGTGGTCCGGGTGGATGCGGTGCGTGCTGCATCGGTGTCGGCCGAGTTCGGCAGCAATGCGGTGCTGCGCACGCTCGACGACGGCGCGACGGAGGTGGAGGTGCCGTGCGCCAACCTCGACGCGTTCCGATCGTGGCTGTTCGGGCTCGGCGCCGATGCCGAGGTGATCGGCCCGCCCGACGTGCGTGCGTCGGTGGTGGCGTGGTTGCGTGCGATGGCAGGTGCGGCATGAGTGCCCGCAAGGGGCCTCGACCCACCAGCGAGCGACTGCGCCGACTGCTGGTGATGCTGCCGTGGCTGATGGAACGCGGTGAGGTGCCGCTGGCCGAGATGGCCGAGCATTT
>Ga0075026_100000723_pt1 | contig 13700 bp, 14 predicted proteins | sample Str012_2_FD_71392 | JGI IMG/M metagenome (GOLD analysis project Ga0075026, IMG submission 71392) | Freshwater sediment microbial communities in response to fracking from Pennsylvania, USA - Straight Creek_MetaG_SC_2012 | ecosystem: Environmental > Aquatic > Freshwater > Creek > Sediment...
TCCCTAGAATTCGTACGGACACAAACGAATGGAGATCACCGTGCCGGAGCTGCAGGGATTCGCACCGCCGTTCACCGAGAGCGGGCGAAGCGGCGTCATCCCCGACCCCCCGTGGCACTACAGCGGCGACCTCCTCACGGTGGAGTACCGCACCGATCCCGAGCGGGTGCGGGCGCTGCTTCCCGATGATGTCCAGCTCGCGCCGGACGACCCCGGTGCGGTCGCCTTCATCTGGGCCGACTGGCAGTCGTGCAGCGGCTCCTTCGAGGAGCTGCTCGACCCCACGCGCTCGCAGTACAAAGAGGCGTTCGCGGTCGTGCGGTGTTCCTTCGAGGGCACGACCTACTCCCGGTGCGTACTCATCTGGGTGACCAGTGACTTCGCCATCGCCCGTGGAGTGCACCAGGGCTATCCGAAGAAGCTGGGCTCGATCCACCAGACGCGCCCGATGCCCTATGGCAAGGCGGCGCCGCGCGTCGACGTGGGTGGCACGTTCGGCGCCACGTTGGCGGCGTACGACCACCGGCTGGCGCAGGCCCGCATCACCATCACCGGCCCGAGCGAGACCAACGGCTTCGTCAACGCGCTGCCCATGCTGCATCACCGCCAGGTGCGCAAGCTCGAGCGCGGTGACAGCGGCTGGGCGCTCGACGAGGTCATCACGATGAGCGGCATCGACTTCGACGGCGGCCCGTGCTGGCAGGCCGACGCCGAGCTCGACCTGTTCGACTCGCCCTGGGACGAGCTCGCATCGGCGCTGCCGGTGCGCGAAGTCATCAGTGGCTACTACCGCCAGGTCGGCACCTCGTGGAACGGTGGCACGACCCTCGCACACCGCTGACGCGTCGGATCCGTTGAGGCAGAGGCCAAGACGGCTGCATGTCGCGAGTCGGGGCGCACCAGCCAAGGCGGAACCGCGAGGCGCAACCGTCAGCGGGTGGTGACGGTCACGGGCATGCGCTTGATGCCGTTGACGAAGTTGCTGCGCAGGCGCTCGACGGGGCCGTCGAACGACGCTGTGTCGAGTCGCGCGACCAGCTCCTCGAGGGTGACGCGGTACTCCAGCTTGGCGAGGAACGAGCCCATGCAGAAGTGCGGTCCGCCCTTGCCGAACGTCAGCAGGTCGACGGTCGGTCGGTCGAGGTCGAGCACGTCGGCGTTCTCGATCGCGCGCTCGTCGCGGTTGCCGGACGGGAACCACATAGCGATCTTGTCGCCGGCCGAGACTGCCGTCTCGCCGATGACTGCGTCGCAGGTCGCCGTGCGCCGCATGTGGTAGACCGGCGGACCCCAGCGCAGCAGCTCGTCGAGGGCCGGGCCGGAAAGCAGCTCGGGCTCGGCCTGCAGCCGGGCGAGCACCTCGGGGTTCTCGATCAGCGTGTTCATCGCGAGGGTGAGCGCCTGTCGCGTCGTCTCCTGGCCCGCGAGGGCGAGCAGCAGGAAGTAGTTGTCGAGGTCTTGCTGGCTCAGCTTCGCACCGTCGACCTCGGCCTCGACGAGACGGCTGATGATGTCGCCGGTGGGTGCCGCCCGGCGCTCGGCCTGCAGGGCTCGGCCGTACTCGAAGACCTCGAGCGCAGCCGGCGAACGGAAGGGGACGAGGCGGTACTCCTCGTACTCCGGGGTTCCGGGCAGGTGGTCGGCGAACTCGGGGTCGGTGCCGCCGACGAGCCGATCTCCCCACGAGGTGAGCTTGGCGTGGTCGGTGTCGGGCACGGACAGCATTCGAGCCAGCACGCGTACCGGGATCTCGCTCGACACCTTCTCGACGAAGTCGAACGAACCCAGGGGAAGAGCGTTGTCGAGCGTGGTCGCGACGATGCCGCGCAGGAACGCCTCGTAGCCGTTGACCACGCGCGGCAGGAACATGCCTGCGGTGATCTTGCGCATCGCGCCGTGGTGGGGCGGGTCGGTGTCGATGAGCGACGTCCGGTGCTCGAGCTGGTCGTCCTCGAGGTCTTCGAGGGACACCCCCCGGCTCGAGGTGAAGCTCTGCCAGTCACGGCTCACCGCGACGATGTCGGCATGGCGCGTGACCGACCAGAATCCGCTCCCGTCCTCAGGCTCAGGAGTCCACGCGACCGGGTCGCTGTCTCGCAGAGTGCGGAACAGCTCCCAGGGAGTCCCGTCGACAAAGCTGTCCGGGTCGGCCAGCGGGGCCGCCAGCTCTCCGGTGACGGTGTCGGTCATGGTGTGCCCTTCGTCGAGGTCGGTGCGGAGTCGCGTCGTCCTACAGGTGGTACGCGTACTCGCGGAACTCCCAGTCGGTGACCGAGCGGCTGAAGCGCTCGACCTCGTTGCGCTTGTAGGTGAGGAACGAGTTGACGAAGAACTCCCCGAGCACCTCGACGAGCTCCGTGTCGGCCTCGAGCGCGTCGAGCGACTCGGGGAGCGACTGCGGGAGCATCGGGGCGCTCTCCGGGTCGTAGCCATAGCCCTGCAGCGGCGCCGGCGGCTCGAGCTTGTCGCGCACCCCGAGGTAGACCGCAGCGCTCACGGCAGCCATCGCGATGTACGGGTTGGCTGTCGCGTCGCCGAGCCGGACCTCCATGCGCGCAGCACCGCCACGCTCCGGCGGGATACGCACCATCGCGCTGCGGTTGTCCATGCCCCAGTCGATGAGCCACGGAGCAAGGGTGTCGGGCCCGAACCGCTTGTAGGAGTTGATGGTGGGGTTGAGGAGCGCCGCGAGCGCTGGTGCGTGCGCCAGCACGCCGGCGATCGCCGAGCGACCGGTCTGCGAGAGGCCGTCAGGACCCTGCGGGTCGCCGAACACGTTGGTGCCGTCGGAATCGACGAGGGACAGGTGCAGGTGGAAGCCGCTGCCGCCCTCCTCGTTGAACGGCTTGGCCATGAACGTCGCCAGCAGTCCCTCGTGCCGAGCGATCTCCTGCACCGCCGACTTCATGCGGAACGCCCGGTCGGCGGCGTCGAGCAGCTCGGAGTGGTTGAGGTTGATCTCGAACTGGCCGGGGCTGAACTCGTGGTTGGCGGCCGTCACCTGGAGCTGTGCGTCGCGCATGTAGCGCAGCATCGTGAGCAGCAGTCCGCGCGGGTCGCCCTTGCGGCCGACGACGTAGACGTTGCCGGGCTCGTCGGCGTAGCGCTTCCACCCACGGTCGCAGCTCTCGTCGGGCTCCATGACGTAGAACTCGAGCTCCGGTCCGATGATCGCCGAGAGACCGAGCTCACCGAGGCGGGCACTCACATGGCGGGCGAGGCCGCGCGGCGACTCCATCGCCGGGTCACCCACCGACGTCGTGTCGGCCAGGCACCACGCGGCGCCGGGCTCCCACGGCAGGTCGGTGAGGGTGGAGAGGTCGGGGTGCGCAGCGATGTCCGGGAGGCCGCTCTCGAGACCGCCCTGCACGGCGACGACGTCGCCTCGCGGGCTCGTGTGGTAGATCGCGCGGCAGAACGCGATGCCGTGGCCCATGACGTTAGGGAGCTCGTCGATGAGCACGTCGCGGCCCCGGTCGACGCCGATGAGATCGGGGTAGGACACCCGGATCACGTCGATGCCTCGAGCGCGCAGCTCCTCGACGACTCCGCTGACGTCCATGTGCTCCATGCGGTCGCTCCCGTTCCTGCCGAGTGGCTGGCTCTGAATCCTGGAACATGACTCGTTCGGACCCAAACATTATGGGTGGGCCGACGATAGACCCTCTCGCGTGGTCGAGGGAAGGACCTACGCCATCTTCGTCGAGGAACTCTCGCGTCGCCGGCACCCATGGAGCGCGCGGCGGTCCTTCTCCATCATCCGGTCCGTGGCCAGGTCGAGCTCATGCCGTTGACGCAGGCGCGTTCGGGGACTTACGTTCGGGTCCGAACGAAGGTAGTCCTTACCAGTCCTACGTCGGTGGAGGCCTTGTGCGCGCGCTGTTCGTCCAGCAGGACCACGTCTCGCCGACGGGTCCGGTGGGTGACCGACTTCGCGACCGTGGCTACGACGTGGAGGAGCTCCTGGTCGTACCTGCCGACCGGTTCGCGAGCCCCGACGTGTCGGTGTCGTTCCCGGACCCCCGCGACTACGACGTCATCGTGCCCATGGGCGCGCCGTGGTCGGTCTACGACGTCGCCACCATCGGGTCGTGGATCGGCGACGAGATCGAGTTCCTGCGCTCCGCGCACGACTCCGGGGTCCCCGTCTTCGGCATCTGCTTCGGCGGCCAGGCGCTCGCAGCAGCGCTCGGTGGGTCCGTGCAGCGCGCGCCCAGCGCCGAGATCGGCTGGTACGACGTCGAGACCGACGATCCCGCGCTGGTGGGTCCGGGGCCGTGGTTCCAGTGGCACTACGACCAGTTCACGCCGCCTCCCGGCGCTCGCACCTTCGCGCGCACGCCGGTCGGCCCCCAGGCCTACGTGCTCGGGCGGTCCCTGGGCCTGCAGTTCCACCCCGAGATCACCCCGTCGCAGCTCGTCGCGTGGGTCGAGAACGGGGGAGCGTCGGCACTCGAGCATGCGGGCATCGATGCCGACCAGCTCGTGGCGCGCACTCGCGCCAGCGCCGCCGAGGCGACGGCTCGTACCCACGCACTGGTCGACGCTTTCCTTGACCGCGTGGCGACCTACGACGGCGAGCCCGCTCCGCCGCGCTGAGCATTCGACTCGCGCTCTCTGATCGACTGCCTGGTCGCGATCGCTCTCGCTCGGCGGTCTCCGAATCCGCTGATCGAGTGGCGGACAGGTGCTTCGAGAGTCAGTCGCCGTGCTCGCGGGTCTCGATCCAGGCGAGGGAGTCGGGGTCCGTGGCCGCGAGCACTGCCCGACCGATCGCCGAGAGCTGGCCGACCTGCTCGGGAGTGAGCGCGTCGATCACGAGGCGTCGGGCCTCACGGACGTGCGCCGGCGCGGCTGCTGCGATCGCCTCCCACCCGGCGTCGGTGAGGTGCGCCTCGATGACCCGGCGGTTGTCGTGGGACGGCGACCGCTGGACCCAGCCGCGCTCCTCGAGGCGGCGTACGGCGTGCGAGAGGCGCGACTGCGACCCGTTGGCGAGGCCTGCGAGCTGACTCATCCGGAGGGTGCGGTCCGGCTGCTCCGAGAGCGCCGCGAGGACGCCGTACTCGAAGTGGTTGATGCCGACGTCGCGCTGCAGCTGCGCGTCGAGGGCGGCCGGCACCTTGAGCGTCAGGGCCACGAGGGAGAGCCACGCGTCGAGCTCCGCGGGGCTCAGCCACGGCGTGACCACGGGTGCGGGCTTTCGGGCGCGCGTGCCTGACGAGGTGGTCGAGCGTGAGCGTCGTGGCGTCGCCATATCGCCAGCCTAGACCAGATACTTGAACATTCATACGATGACGGCTAGCATCGCTTGAACATTCAATCGTCTGTCGAGGAGAACGCCATGAACATCGCCTTGTGGATCGCCGCGGGGGTGCTCGCCCTGGCCTTCCTGGGTGCGGGTCTGAGCAAGGCCGCCCAGCCGAAGGAGAAGCTGGCAGCCCGGATGGCCTGGGTCGAGGACTTCTCCGCCACCCAGGTCAGGGGCATCGGCGTCATCGAGGTGCTGGGTGCAATCGGGGTGATCCTCCCGGGCGTCACGAAGATCGCCCCGATCCTGGTACCCATCGCGGCGACCGGTCTCGCCATCACGATGGTGCTCGCGTTCGTCATGCACGCCCGCCGCGGCGAGGCCAAGGCGTCGATCGGTCCCACCTTCGTGCTCTTCGCCCTTGCCGTGTTTGTCGCCTGGGGTCGCTTCGGCCCCTACGCGTTCTGACCCACGCACCACGACAGGTCCGCGAGCTACAGCCCGAATCCTCCGTGTCCACGTGGAGGACCGAGGACTGCGGCAGCTCGCGGACCTGCTGCGTTCAGGAGACGCGGACCGGGAACTTCTTGATCCCGTTGACGAAGTTGCTACGCACTCGGGTCACGTCGCCTCCGAGAGCAATCCCACCGGACAGCCGCGGGATGAGCTCCTCGAACATGATCCGGATCTCCATGCGTGCCAGCTGGTTGCCGAGGCAGAAGTGCGGGCCGCCCTTGCCGAAGGTCACGTGGTCGACCCGGGTGCGCGTGACGTCGAAGCGGTACGGGTCGTCGAACACCGCAGAGTCGCGGTTGCCCGAGGCGAACCACACGACGACTTTGTCGCCCGACCGGATCGTCTTCCCGTACATCTCGACGTCCTGGGTCGCGGTACGCCGGAAGTGATAGACCGGCGAGGCCCACCGCAGCATCTCCTCGACGGCGCCGGGGATGAGCTCGGGCTGCTCCTGCAGGAGCGCGAGCTGGTCCGGGTTGTCGATCAGCGCCTTCATCGAGTGCGAGATGGCGTGACGCGTCGTCTCGTTGCCGGCCACCACCAGCAACAGGAAGTAGTTGCGGAAGTCGCGGTCCGACAGGGCAACGCCGTCCTCAGGCACCTGGTTGACCAGCTTGCTCACGAGGTCGTCGCCCTCGAGGCCCTTGCGTTGTGCGGCGAGCTCGAAGCCGTACTCGAAGACCTCGAGTGCAGCCGGCGAGCGGAACGGCAGCAGCCGGAACTCCTCGCTCTCCTCGGAGTCGGCGAGCACGTCGGCGTAGTCGGGGTCGGAGTTGCCGACCATCCTGTTGCCCCACTCGATGAGCTGGTCCGTGCGCTCGTCGGGAACGTCGAGCATCCGCGCGAGCACCCGGATCGGGAAGTCGGCGCTGACCTCCTTGACGAAGTCGAACTCGCCCTTGGCCAGTGCCGCGTCGATCGTCGTGCGGGTGAGCCCACGAAGGAACGTCTCGTAGCCCACGAGGCCGCGAGGGGTGAACTGGTGCTGGAGGAGCCGACGCAGTGCCCAGTGCCGAGCTCCGTCGGTCTCCAGCATCGACTTGCGGACGTCGATCTGCTCCTCGTCGAGCTCCTCGAGGTTGGCGCCGCCGACCTCGGAGGAGAACGTCGCCTCGTCGCGCGTGACCGCGGCGACGTCGGCGTGCCTGGTCAGAGCCCAGAAGCCGTGGTTGGGGCTCTCCTCCGGGTTCCAGTGCAACGGCTCCTGCTCGCGCAGCACGTCGAACAGCGGCCACGCCCGGTTCTGCTCGAAGACGTCCAGGTCGCTGAGATCGACATCGGCCGGGTTCATCGTGCCTCCTGCGGTACGCCGGTGAAGGGCAGGTCGTTCGGATCCGAACGAGTGACTGGACTCTAGGACCGGGCAGCGACTGTGACAAGGGGTACGGCCCCCCGGTGCGTGGGGTCGGCATACGTACGGCTTCGAACGACCGGCGCGTCTAGGATCGACCGGTGGCCATGGTGGAGCACCGGAGCGGTCCGGACGGCGAAGGCATCTGTATCCCTGACAACTGCCCCTGCGAGGACGGTGCCTGCACCTTGAGCAAGTACGTGCGCACGACCAACGAGTCGCGCGGTGACCACCACCACACGCTCGCCGAGACCGAGACAGCCGTCGCCGAGATGCTGACCGGGATGTCGGTCGACATGGAGTCGATGGCCGCCGTCCAGAACATCTACCGCGCAGCCAACGCCGTACGCAAGCGCCTCGAGAGCTCGGTGCTCGCGCCGCACGACCTCACCTGGACCGGGTGGGTGGTGCTGTGGGTCGTCTGGATCTGGGGCGACATCGAGACTCGGCACGTCGCCGCTGAGGCCGGCATCTCCAAGGGCACGCTCACCGGTGTCATCGGCACCCTCGAGAAGCGCGGCCTGCTCAAGCGTCGTACGCATCCCGACGATGCGCGCCGCGTGCTCGTGTCGCTCACGCCCAAGGGCCGCAAGCTCATGGTGGTGCTCTTCCCGCGGTTCAACGAGGAAGAGTCCCACGTGACTCAGACCCTGTCCTCGCCCGAGAAGGCGGCACTCGCCCGGACCCTCCGCAAGGTCGCCCTGCAGGTCGAGCCCTGATCCACCCGTCGCGGTCAGGCGCTCGAGCTACTGCCCGAATTCCTCGTTGTGGGCTCTGAAACCGGGGACTGCGGCAGCAACTCGCGGCCCTCAGCCGCGGGCGGCGGCGACGAGGGCTCGTACGACGTCGACCTGCGCGTCGTCGGTGGTGAAGGTGTCCTCGGGGTGCCACTGCACGGCGAGGAACCAACCGGGCGAGTCGGGTCGCGCGAGGGCTTCGATGGTGCCGTCGGAGGCGTACGCCACCGCGACGAGGCCGTCGCCGAGGCGCTGAACGCGCTGGTGGTGGTAGCAGGAGGCAGCCACACGTCCTCCGACCGCATCCGCGAGCGCCGTACGAGGATCGATCTCCACCTCGTGCACGAGATGCCGGTGCGGCTGCGCCATGTGCTGCTCGAGGTCACCACCGAGAGCGACGTTGACCACCTGCATGCCCCGACAGACGGCAAGGAGCGGCACCCCCGCGGCCGTCGCCCACTGGGCGACGGCGAGGTCGAACGCATCCTGCTCGTCGTCGACGTCGTAGACCTCGTCGTGGGCGGAGTCCTGGCCGTAGCGCGCCGGCGACAGGTCGCCGCCGCCCGGCAGCAGCACCGCGTCGACGAACGAGAGCCGCTCCCCGACCTCGTCAGGGGTGACAGAGCCACCGGGTGCCCACGGATGCACCGTGACGGGTTCGCCACCGGCAGCGAGCACGAGCTCGGAGAGCGCGCGGGCGGTGGTCAGGGCACGATGGCGGTGAGCCGAGGCCGACGACGAGAAGCGACCTGGGATGGCGATGATCGGAGTGCGCGGCATCTCTTGACGCCTCCCGGTGACGGCAATACGTTTGGCCCCGAACGATATCGGACGGCACGCTGGTCCGTCACCCCATCCTCATGCACCATCACGAACGCACCCCATCTGGGAGGGCCGGTCCGGTGACTACTGCAGTCGTGGCGGGAGTCGAGGTCGACACCCGCCATTGGATCGGCGGGCGACGTGTCGAGAGCGCGGAGACCTTCGAGACGGTCTCGCCGCTCGACGGGACGGTGATCGCACATGTGAGCCGCGGTGGTCAGGCCGAGGTCGACGCTGCGGTCGCAGCGGCGAAAGCAGCGTTCGTCGGCTGGTCGAAGACCACTCCGGCTGAGCGCTCAGCGGTGCTGCACCGTGTCGCCGACGGCGTCGAGGCGCGCATCGAGGAGCTCTCCCAGGTCGAGACGCGCGACAACGGCTCCCTCCTGAGGTCGCACCGCCGTGGCGTCATGCCTCGTGTGGCCATGAACTTCCGCTACTTCGCCGACCACCTGCTCGAGCTGTCGCACCCTGACTTCGAGACTCGCGGCCACCGCAACCACGTGTCGTGGGACCCGGCGGGCGTGACCGCGATCGTGACACCGTGGAACGCCCCGCTGATGCTGGCGACGTGGCGCATCGGACCGGCGCTCGCCGCCGGAAACACAGTGGTCGCCAAGCCGCCGGAGTGGGCACCGCTCACGGCCTCGCTCCTGGCTGACATCGCGCACGACGCCGGTCTGCCCGACGGCGTGTTCAACGTGGTGCAGGGCCTCGGCACGGAGGCTGGTGCACCGCTCGTCGCGCACCCCGACGTACGCCGCATCTGCTTCACCGGCTCGGTGCCCACCTCGCAGCGCATCGGCGCGAGCGCAGCAACCAATGTCACTCCGGTGAGCTTCGAGCTCGGCGGAAAGTCGCCGCTCCTGGTGTTCGACGATGCCGACCTCGATCTCGCGGTCGATCTCGCGGTCGAGCAGTTCGACAACTCCGGCCAGGTCTGCCTCGCGGCTGTTCGGATGCTCGTTCAGGAGAACGTCTACGACGAGTTTCGCGCCAAGTTCCTCGCCAAGGCGGCGACGATCACCCAGGGCGACTCGCGCGACGAGACCACCGACATCGGCCCGCTCGTGAGCAAGACGCACTTCGACCGAGTCGACGGCTTCGTCAAGCGCGCCATCGCCGACGGTGCGCAGGTCATCCTCGGGGGCGAGCCCAACCACGAGCTGAACAACGCCACTGGGGGCTTCTTCTACAAGCCCACGGTGTTCGAGGGGTTCGACGCCGGCAGCGAGATCGTCTGTCACGAGGTGTTCGGACCGGTCCTCACGCTGCAGTCCTTCGCCACCGAGCAGGACGGCATCGCGCTCGCCAACGACACCGACTACGGCCTCGCGGCCACGCTCGTGACCGGTGACCGAGACCGCGCCGAGCGGGTGGCCGCGCAACTGCGCGCCGGCACCGTGTGGGTCAACTGCTTCTTCGTACGCGATCTGTCTGCGCCCTTCGGCGGCAGCGGTCGATCGGGGATCGGCCGCGAAGGTGGCACCTGGTCGTTCGACTTCTACTGCGATGTGAAGAACTCGGTGTTCGCACCGAAGGGATGGAGCTGACATGGGCGAGGTAGTCGGGGCGGGGTTCCTGTCTCACGTACCCACGATCATGCTTCCGGAGGCGACCCGGCGAGAGCTCAACGAGGGCAGGGAGATCTCCCTCGTGCCGGCTCTGCACAGGATCCGTGCCGAGAAGTTCGAACAGCTCGACTACGACACCGTGATCGTGCTCGACTCGCACTGGTTCACGACGGTCGAGTTCGTCATCACCTCTCAGGCGCTTCGGGCCGGTCTCTTCACGGCGGAGGAGCTGCCGCGAGGCATGTGCCGTATCCCGTACGAGTGGCGCGGCGATCCCGAGCTGGCGGATGCCATCGCGGCGCAGGGCGACGCGGCCGGCACCTACATCACGGCCATCGACGACCCCTACCTCCCGCTCTACTACCCGTCGATCAACCTGTGGTCCTACCTCGGCAAGGGACTCGACAAGCAGTGGATCTCGATGTCGGTGTGCCAGACGGGCGAGACCGACGACTTCCTGCGTGTGGGTCGCGCGATAGGTGCCGCGATCGCCGCGACCGATCGCAAGGTCATCATCATCGCCACCGGCTCCATGTCGCACACGTTCCACAAGCTGAAGGAGCTGCGCAAGCACGAGGCCAGCGACCCGTCGCACATCATCAGCCAGAAGGCCAGGGACATGGACCACGAGCGGCTGGCGTGGTTCGCCGAAGGGCGTCACGACCGCGTGCTCGAGACGATGCCGGAGTTCATGTCGGTGCGCCCCGAGGGGATGTTCGCGCACTACTTGATGATGGCTGCGGCGCTCGGTGAGAACGACTTCTCCGCACCAGGTGTGCAGTACGGCGACTACGAGAACTCGATCGGCACCAGCCAGGTGCACGTGTGGTTCGACCGTCCCGCCGCGGGGTGGACCGCCCCGCGCAACGCCTGACCACCACCGCGATCCCGGGAGACTCTGTGCCTGAATACCGCCGCATCCTGCTCGAAGGGTCCGCCGTCCAGACGGTCCGCCACGGCGACACTCTCGTTGCGGCTGACGGTCGTGAGGTCGGCGTGGACGACGCGATCCATCTGGCGCCGAGCGAGCCGTCGAAGATCATCGCGGTGCACCTCAACTACGACAGCCGCACGCAGGAGTTCATGACCAAGCTCCCTGCGGCACCGACCTACTTCCACAAGCCGGTCACGGCGCTCAACGCGCACAAGGGCGCCGTCGTGCGGCCGCAGGGATGCAGGTGGCTCAACTACGAGGGCGAGATCGTGATCGTCATCGGTCGTACGTGTCGCAACGTGTCGCCCGACGAGGCCGGCGACTACATCGCCGGCTACACGGTGGGCAACGACTACGGGTTGCACGACTTCCGTGACACGGACGCTGGCTCGATGCTCCGCGTGAAGGGCAGCGACACTCTCGCTCCGGTCGGCCCCGGGCTGGTCACCGACTGGGACTTCCGAGGCAAGACCATCCGCACGCTCGTCAACGGCGCGGTCGTCCAGGAAGACACGACCGACGGCATGGAGTGGGACATGCACTACCTCGTCGCCGACATCGCCCGCACCATCACGCTCTCTCCCGGTGACCTCCTCTTCTCCGGCACTCCGGCGCACTCGCGTCCGGTGGAGCCCGGCGACATCGTCGACGTCGAGGTAGAAGGTCTCGGGCTCCTGCGCAACCACATCGTCACCGGCCCCACGCCGATCCGCACCGACGTCGGCGCCCAGCCGACCGAGAGCGAAGAGGTCGTGTCCACCGCACTGGGCGGCGACTGGGAGTTCCGCGGGATCCGTACGCCGAGCAAGGACCTGTACCCCTCCACCATCACCGAGAAGGAGTAAGCGCGTGAGCCTCAAGGTCATCGTCGACTGGGACGTCTGCCAGGACCACGGCCAGTGCGTGTTCGCCTCGCCCGAGGTCTTCGAGCTCGGTGACGACGGTCGCATGCACGTGCTCATCGAGGAGCCCGACGAGTCGCTCCGTGCCAGCGTCGAGGATGCCGCCGACGTCTGCCCCGTGCAGGCGATCACGATCGAGGGCTAGACCTCGTGACGGCGCAGCGCGCGCTGATCGTCGGCGCGGGCCTCGGCGGCCTGCGCACGGCGGAGGCGCTCCGTACGGGCGGCTTCGCTGGCGAGATCCTTGTCGTCGGGGACGAGGACTGGGCGCCCTACAACCGTCCGCCGCTGTCGAAGGAGGCGCTCGCAGGCGAGCTCGCGCACGACAAGCTGGCGTTCCGCGTACGCAGCAACGCGGCAGATGTCGTGTGGCGTCACGGCGTTCGCGTGGTCACCTCGGATCTCGAGGGGCGCAGCGTGAACCTCGACGACGGCGAGCGGATCGGCTATGACGTGCTCGTTGCGGCGACCGGCGTGAGTGCTCGCCGCCTACCGGTCCCCGGACCTCCTCCGACCGCCGCGGGCGGACGGCACGTGATCCGCACGCTCGACGACGCGATCGGCCTGCGAGCGGCGCTCCGCCCCGGCGCGCGGGTCGTGGTGCTCGGTGCCGGCTTCATCGGCTGCGAGGTCGCCGCGACCGCGCGCAAGCTCGGCTGCGAAGTGCACTGCGTCGCGATCGACGCCTATCCGATGATCCGCCCCCTGGGCGTCGATCTGGCGGCCGAGCTGCAGCGACGCCATGAGGCCGAAGGCGTCGTCTTCCACCTGGGCGTCGGAGTCTCGGAGTTCGTCGGTGGCGACCGCGTGACCGGGGTCGTGCTGTCCGACGGCACCCACCTCGACGCCGACGTGGTGCTTGAGGCACTGGGGTCGCGGTGCAACGTCGAGTGGCTCGAAGGCAACGGCCTCGACCTCACCGACGGGGTGCTCTCCGACACCGCGCTGCGTCCGCTGCGTGACGGCGTACCCATCGACGGCGTGGCTGCCGTGGGCGACGTCGTGCGGTTCCCCAACCTGCGCTTCGACGACCGCGCCTGGCGGGTCGAGCACTGGAACATCCCGACCGACTCGGGTCGTCGCGCGGGTGCGGTGCTGTCGGCGTACCTCTCGGGTGAGGGCTACGACGAGATCGCCGCGTCGGAATGGACGCTGCTCCCGGCCTTCTGGTCCGACCAGTACGACACTCGGCTGCAGTCCTACGGCATGCCAGGTCTCGCCGATGCCGACGGCATCCGGGTGCTCGAAGGTTCGCTCGACGACGAGTGCGTGGTCGGCTACCACCGCGGCGATGACCTCATCGGCGTCGTCGGTGTCGGCATGCTGCGCGTGGTCAACGGCTACCGAGACAAGGTCGGCCGCGGCGTGGTCGTGTCGTGATGGACGACGGCCGGAAGGTGCTCCTGGTCACCGGTGCCGGCTCCGGAATCGGGGCAGCCACAGCGGTTGTCGCCGCCGAGCGCGGCTGGCAGGTCGTTGTCTGCGGTCGCCGCAGCGGCGCACTCGAGGCTGTCGCCGGTCCGATCGGTGCGGCCGTGCGCGTCGTCGACGTCACCGAGCCAGGCGCGGTCGACGAGCTCGTGGCCTCTGTGGTCGCCGAGTTCGGGCGCCTCGAC
>Ga0075026_100000725_pt1 | contig 13697 bp, 22 predicted proteins | sample Str012_2_FD_71392 | JGI IMG/M metagenome (GOLD analysis project Ga0075026, IMG submission 71392) | Freshwater sediment microbial communities in response to fracking from Pennsylvania, USA - Straight Creek_MetaG_SC_2012 | ecosystem: Environmental > Aquatic > Freshwater > Creek > Sediment...
CCGAGCCTAGCCGCGGGTATGGGCGGATCACGTCATCGGATTTCGGGAGCCGCGCTCCCGTTCATGTGCGGACCAACGAGCAGTGTCTCGGGTTCCTACACGATGCGCCCCCAGCTCGCGCTACGCCCAACCCCTACGGGCTGGCAGGGCCGGACCGATCTCCCGTGGCACTGGCGAGGCGAGGGCAGCGGCCCGCCGAACCCGTCGGAGATCGCAATGGTGACCTTGCACCAGCACCCGGTAGCGAGCACCGCGATCGTCGGCAGCATCGATGGCGCGCTAGAGCTCGCAGAAGCAAACGGCGCGGGCGACCCGGAACACTTGGAGCGCCTGTGCTGCCTACGCGACTACGCCGCAGGCATGCCGCTTCACGAGCTCGCGGGCGAGTACGGCCACGAGCACGCGGCCGCGGCGCACAACGTGATCGGCTCCTTCTGGAGCCACTTGGCAAAAATGGCTGTGTCGCCGTTCACGGCTCCCGTGCACGCGGTTCAGCACTTGGCGCGCGGCGATTTCAAGGGCGCGCTCCACGACATGACGGCGCCGATCCACGAAGCGGCGCACATGATGAAGCCCTTCACGCCGTTGATGCGCTTCATTCCCGGGATCGGCCCAGTCGCGGCCACTGCGGTAGACTTGGCAGACCGCGGCATCCCGCACAGCTGGAGCGACTTTGCCAAGTTCGCCGCGCAGCAAGGCGCCGGATTTATTCCGGGCGTTGGCCCGATCGCTTCGCGACTTGTCGAGCACGGCATTCCCACGAGCTTCGGCGGGCTCGCAAACTTCGCGGCCCAGGAGGGCATGCGGCACGTGCCCGGCCTCGGGACTGTGATGCAAAGCCCTTGGGGCCAAGCCGCCCAAATGATCCCAGGGGGCGGCGGAGGCTTCGCGCGCGTGTTCCGATGAGCGGCGCGGGCGCTACTCAAGGCGTGCCCCCGTGGCACATGTGGGGGACGAGCCAAAATCTTCTTCTGCAAATCCCCGGCACCGGCTCGAGCACCAGCGACTCACAATCAAGCCAGCTGGTGCGCGTCTCGTACAAGCGGCCGGAGACTTGGCGTTTTGTGATCGGAGGCGAGATCCAATCCGTCGAAGGCCTCGGCGGGGTGGCAAACGTCTTCGTGGATTTCGCTCTGACGATCGGCGTAGGCCGGTCGCAAATCACGATCCCTAAGTGGATCTCAATGGTGTTCGCGCTGAACGGCACTTTCACGGACCTGCGCCAGATCTGGACGACGTCCGCGACCCTGCCCCAGCTCGACTCCAGCGCCGCGCCCGATCCCTTTCCGCGCACGTCAAACACGGTGGTTGCGCAGGATATCCAGGTTGCCGCGGCCGTGAACCTCGCTGGCTTTTTGCCGGCGCGGGTCGCGATGAAGCTGGACGCGTACTTTGCCCCGAACGCGCACGCGCGGCCGGACTGGTTCCACGGACAATTTGACGGGGCGATCGGGGGCCATTGAGCGACCTAGCGCAACTCCTCCGCACGTGGCTCATGCGCTCGCCGCGCCCGGCGGAGCTGCGCGTTTACGCGCGCGACGGTCGGGAATTCGACGTATCGATCAAGCCCGGCGCGGCGTGGAGTGAGACCGCCGGCAACGTGGCCGCGCTCGAGCCGGAGAGAATCGAAGCGACCGCCGAAGACGGCAAGCTGATTCGGGCGATCGTCGTTTCGGATCTCGTGGCGAAAGAGCAGAAGGCCGAGCAGAGCCAGGCGGCAACGCAGCAAGCCATGATGTCGGCCGACCCGGAGACACAGCGGCTTATCGTCTTCGCGCAGCTCGTAGCCACGGCGCACGACCGAGCAACGGAAGCACAAACGCGCACGCTCGAAGTCGCGTTTACGAAAATGCAAGAAATCTGCGATGCGCTCGCGAGCCAAGCGAACGCCGCGCAGTCGAGTGCAAACGATCTCTCAGTGGCGATCCGAAATCTGATGATCCAGCAAGCGCAGGAAGCGGCGGACGAGAACCGAGAGACCGCGCAACCGAGCCAGCTCGAGCAGCTGGCGAGCAACTTCCTTTCGGGCCAGCAACTCGCGGCCGCTGAAAACAAACCGAACGGCAAAGGCGCGCACCAATGATCGAAGGTCTGATCCTGCTTCTGGTCTTGCTCTACAAGGCCCAGAACAAAACCCCGGGCGAGCGTGCGGCCGATTCAAAGCAGAAGGCCGCCGATGCTTCAGCCGCCGCGGCCGCGGCCGCGGCCAGTGGCGACCATGCGACGGCCGCCGAAAAGCAAAAGGAAGCGGCCGAGCATCGGCGCGACGTCCAGGTGCTCACCAAGAGCGCCCGCACGCCTCCGCCCTGGCCGCAGGCCTTGCCGCCGGACCTGCCGCCGTTCCCAAGCGGGTGGACCCCGGCGAGCCCCGTCACGTCCGCCATGGTGTCGCGCGCCTTTGCCCTGCTCCCAGATCTCTGGGCTCACGGCGAGCTCACGTGGAAACCAGAGAAAACGGGCGATCGCTGGGTGGTCTACCAGGCCCGGTCAATGGCGGGCGGGAAACGGGGCGTAGTGGCGTTCACGACCATCCAGCAGGCCGCGACCCAGCCCGCCGCCTTCCGGCGCGCTCCTGCCCCGGTTGTGACGCCGGGCGCCCCCCTGCCGACGACTGTCCCCGCGAGCTCGCACGCGCCGGTCCCTGCCGCGGCCAGCTCGCAACCCTTGCAGACGGTCCGGCTCACGAGCCCGCGCATGCAAGGACCTTCGATCGTGTGGCTCCAACAACGCCTTGGGATTGGTGCGGACGGCGTCTACGGGCCGGGCAGCCAGGCCGCCGTGATTGCGTTCCAGCGCTCGCACGGCCTGACGGCGGACGGCGTCGTCGGTCCCCAGACCTGGGCAGCCCTCCGAGGCGGAGCCGCGCAAGCGGCGTGAGGCGATGGACGTGGTCCCCATGGTCTCAACGCCCATGACGGCCGCGGCGGCGCGTGACGCGCTGCTAGCGGCCCTGCCTGGCGTGGACCGGTCGACCGCGGCGCTACTGCTCGCGCTCGTTTGGATCGAGACCGCTGGAGGCCATCTCCAAAACTGGAACGCCGGCAACATCACGGCCAGCTCGCGCTATGGCGGCAAGGCATGGTTGCCGCCGTGGTTCCGGCCGAGCACCGATCCGCACCTGCAAGGGCTGCACGAAAGAATGCTCGCCGGTACCGCGCCCTCGGCCTTCCGCGCCTACTCGACCCCGGCGGAAGGGTGGGGCGATTTCGTGCACACGCTGAAGTCAACTTTCCCGACCGTGCTCCAAGCCGCCGGCACTGGCGACCCGGCCGCGTTCGTGCACGCGCTCCACGACTCGGGCTATTCGCGCGACTACACCGCGCGCCACATCGGCCCGATCTCCCAGCTGCGCGACAAGTTCGAAGCGCTGGTTTCCCACCTGCCGGCGGGTCGTGGTTTCGCGCTCGCCGGCGGCGGAGCGCTCGCACTGCTCGCAGTGATCTTTTTCATTACGAACGCGCGGGACGACCGCAGAAAGCACGGCAGAGCATGAGCCAGGAAACTGTTTTCGTTGTCGGTGAGGACGGCGTCGCCAAGCAAATGACCGCCGGGCTCGCGGTGTTCAATCCGGCTCAGCCGGGTAACTTCGGGCTGCCGACACCGAGCAACGTGCAAGACGCTCTCGACGACCTGGCCGACACGTCGAGCAGTAACACTCATTTCAACGCGGCCATTTTGGCCGCGGCCGCATCGATCCTTTTGACCTCGCCCGCGGTCACTCCCGTTCGCTCCGGGCGCTTCCTGGTGACGGTCAATATCAGCGCCACGGCCACAGTTGCCGGGACGTTCACGTGCAACCTCCAAGCCGACGGCGCGACGCAAGCCAGCTCGCAGATGGTGACGGGCGGCGGTGGTCTGGTCTTCCTCTCGGCGACTCAAATCGTCAACCTCTCGCGGATCGTGTCGCACACCTTTGGCGTGCAGCTCGTAGCGAGCGCCGGCACCGTGACGGCCGCCGTAGGCTTCGCGCGGATCAACGTCGTCGAGCTCCCTTGACCGCTATGCAGGTCCGATCCAACCCACTGCCGCCCGGCCGGTATCAGGTCGATCTCTGGACGCCGACTGAAGCGGCACCCGGCGTGCGTGACGGCGTGCCGATCTTCCGCAAGTGGCGAGAGGCCAACGCGGCGCGCGTGCAAGTGCTGCACGCCGAAACGTGGGCGACCGACCCGCATCAAACGCGCGTGCTGTTCGAGCTCACTGGCCGGCCCGGCGCTTGGCCGTTCGGTGCGCTCGGTCCGCCCGAGCTCGCGGGCGAAGTGGGCGGCGGAGCGGCAAGCCTAATTCAGATCGCGGAATTCCTTTTCGCGCCCATGCTCACCCTCGAGGCGAGCGCGGCCGCGGCCGCGGCCAAGTTTGTTGCTGAGCTCGCCGCGCCCGAACTGCGAGAGGTGCGCGACGCAATCATTGTGACCCGGGCCAACGTGGCGATCATTCGGGGAGTACTCGCGGCCATCCGCAACGGCACCGCGACCGATCCGCATGAGGGCCTGGCCGCGTGCCTCCAGCTTGTGCGCTCGAGCCGTGACGCGCTCTTGCACGCGGCGAGCGCGGTTGCGTTGGGCTTCCCGCGCCGCATCGTCGACAAGCTGTTAGCGGATTTGGCCGCGCTCGAGCACGCGATCGTCTCGGCCCCCTCGAAGGCTCTGCACAAGGCCGTGCAGACCGTCAAAGACCTCGCCACCGACGTAGTCCTGCCGTGGGGCGAGGCGCAGCTAGGAACGTTCGCGATCGTTGCCGTGGCTGGCCTGGCGCTCTGGCAGGGCAAGAAAGTGAACACGAATCTTTTGCTGGCCGGCGCGGCACTGCTCGCGCTCGGTGCTGTCTCGTTCGACCCATTGCACTTGCACCACAAGGACGATCCCCATGGCTGAATGCAGCGCCCCCGATTGCGAAGAAGACGCGGTTTCGATCCTCTCGGTCGGATCGCTCGGTGTGAACGATCCGCTCTGCCAGGTGCATCTCGGCCGGCGCGTGCTCGAGCTCGAGCGCGCGTTGATTGTGCCGTTTCACGTGACGGGCCTCGAGGCGGCCCCCAGCGAAGTGGAAGCGGCCGAGCAGACCACTGACGCAGTGATCGATCTGCTGGAGTGCGTGCGAATCGACTACGATGGCTTGATGCAGCGCTTTCAGGAGCTCGAAGGCCGGCACCAGCAAACTCTCATCCAGCTCGCCTCGAGTGAGTCGACGCTCGCCAACATGCTCGACACGCGCCCGGCGGCGCCGGCCAAGAGCGACACCGAACCGCCTCCGGCCACTCCGACGACTTGGGGCGAGTAAGTGGCCGGGCTGCTCCAGGTCGACCTACCACCGACCGAAACGCTCGCGGTGGTCAACTCGGACGGCACCGCGTTGCCGTGCCTGGTGGTCACTCCCAGCGGCGGCGGTGGCGTCGTCACGGTGACGGGCAGCGCGCCGATCACGAGCTCGGGAGGCGTAAACCCCGACATTGCAATTTTGCCGGCTACCACGCTTGCCGCCGGCTCGATGTCGGCGGCCGACAAAGCGAAGCTGAACAGCCTTCCAACGCTGCCCGTGCTCACGGTGACGGGCACCGCGCCGATCGCGAGCTCGGGAGGCCAGAACCCGGCACTCAGCATCACGCCGGCCACGAACCTCGCCGCCGGCTCGATGTCGGCGCCGGACAAAGCAAAGCTGGACCTGCTGAGCTCCACCCCGGTCAACTCCGTGGGCGGTACCGCGCCGATCGTGAGCTCCGGGGGCCAGGCCCCTGTGATTTCGATCACACCTGCCACGGGGCTTGCCGCGGGCTCGATGTCGGCCGCCGACAAGGCCAAGCTGGACGCCCTGCCGTCCGGCGGTGTGACGGCTCTTAAAACGACCGTGAACGTACCAGGCGGCGGAGCAGTGCCCGGCAACTCCGGAACGACTCTAAGCGTCACTGTGGCCGGCGTGCTGGCCACGGACGCGGTCTTCGCGAATCAGACCAGCGCGCTCTTTCCCGGCGGCATGTCGATTTGCAACGCCTTTGCGTCGGGCGCGAACACCATCACGCTCGAAATCCTGAATTGCACGACCACGGCGAAAACGATCCCCTCGAACTTCCCCCTCATCGTCGGGATTCTGCGCTAGCTCAGAACGGCACGGCCGAGCGGCGGCGGAGCTCCTTGTTTGCGCGTGCCTCTTCGGCCAAGAGCGCGGCGAGCTCGCGATCGGCCGCTCGAGCTTGGAGCGTGTAGACCTCGCCCGGGTTCTCCTCCGCCCACTCCAAAAACTCTTCCGTGCGGCTCTTGCGCGGCCCGCCCTTGATGTGGCGTTTGACCGAATCGAAGACGCGCAGCATTTCGGGCGCCAGGTTGCCGCGGACCGCGTCGTCGCTCTCTTGCTGGCGCTCCTTCGCAGTCGACCGGGCTTTCGGCGGGCGCCCGGCCTGGGCGATCTGCTTGGCGTCCCGTTGCTCGTGGGCGAACACGTGCCGCGCTCGCTCAATGCCCCTTAGCCCGAGCTCGGAGGCCTCGACCCGTCGAAGCGCGCACGTGTTGCGGAGCTGCTCACGCTTCGCCTTGCAATCGAGCTGCACGCCGCGGATCGCCGCGTGCCGGTCTGCTCGAGCAGTCTTGATCAACCCGCGGAGCTCGGCGAGCCGAACCCTAAGAGCTTCCTTTCGGGCCCTCTCGATCTCGCGCCGGAGCTTCGCTTTGTCGAACGCCATCCGGAGACAATACGCCCTCGAGTGAAGCCAGGTCGAGGATGAGCCCGGCGTGCCGCGTGGAGCCGGCGCGCACGGCGTAGGCGGGCACGTGGGGGAACCGCTGGAAGAACGCCAGGTCTTCCGTCCACCACTGCCCACCCTCGACCCGATCCCGGAAAATGGCCGGCCGCGTCGTGCCGTCCTCGGTCCACTCCTTCGAGGCCTCCGCCGCGCGCTCGATCACGGCTCGCGAGAACGCGACGCACCCAAAGCCGCCGGCCTGGATTGATTGCAGCGTGCCGCCGGCCAGCAGGAGCGACGAAACGCCCCGGGTGTTGATCTGGCGAGTCTCGCGCTGGAGGCACGGCGCCACGACTACGCACGGCTCCCGGCGCACCTGGCCCAGCATGATCTCGAGGGCATCGACCGACACGGCCACGTCATCGTCACACGCAAACCAAACCTCACAATTTGAGGCGAGGAAATCGGCCGCGGCCATTGAGCGCGCTTTGCCGATCACCGTTGAGCCGGCGTTCACGTGCATCTGAACCGTACCCAGCTGGGCAATGCGCGCGATCGTGAGAGCCGAGAGGATGCCGGGCCAGTCGACCCGTCCGGAGCGGTACTCCTCGCGTTCGGTCAAGAGCTGCACTTGAGAGGCGAACTCGTTCGCCGCGCGCGTGAGGCCAACCATTTTGGCCTGCGCGTAAAGCATCGTGCTCGCGAAGATCGGCGCGCTCATCGGCGCGCGGCTTTCTTGGCGGCCGGCTTCGCAGTGATCACTACGTGACTCGATTTCGTGCGCAGGAACTTGCGCAAGTGGTCAAGCTCCTTCTGGCTTTCGAGCACGACCTCGTAATTGTTTTCGAGCGCGCCCGACTCCGCCCACGTTTGCACTAGGTAGGTCTTCATGGGTTGCCGATACTACCGCAGGTGAGGCAGTGGCCGGCGGGCGTTGCGGTCGTCCAGTTCCGATCGCCGCACGAGAAGCACGGCGCGCGCGGAGCTCGCCCGGTCCACTCGCCACCGAAGAGAGCGAGCTGGCGAGGATCAAGCGCCGGCCTCGAGGTGGGAGACGCGGGGGGGTACGCCTGGACCGCCCGAGACCGGCGCGCCATTTCTACCCCGGCCCCAGCTTCGGGGCTTTCGCTTTCGGTTTTTTCTTTGGCTTCAGTGCGGCGGCGGGCCTCTGCTCGAGCAGCCGCGGCGGCGGGTCGGGAATGCGCGACGGCGGCGCTACCTTGATGTGCGGCGGGTTCCGCCCCGGGTAGCAGTCTTGGCACCACGTCCAGCCGAGCGAATGGCGAGCGGGCCCGAGCTCCCAGAACGCGCACCGGAGCCCGCAGGAGGGCACCAGCGCGCCCAGGTCGAGAAGCGCCGCGCCCTCCGGATGCCGATGCATGACGCGCTCACACCCCGGCCAGATCTCAGGGTTGCCGCTGTACGCGATGAACACCGGCTCGCCAGCAGCCGGGGGCGTGCACTCGGCAAGGCCGTTGCGGCCGCCAAGCATGGGCAGCGACGGGCGCCCCGCAAAGTCGAGCATGAGCCAGCCCGACCCGCGGCCAAAGCCGACGGCGCCGACGGTCGTATAAAAGAGGCGCAGCCCGCACCGCTCACACGCTCGGTGGTTCGGATCGTAGATGCGCCAGGTGTGGCCAACGCCCTCGGGCGCGGGCGGTAGCAGCTCGGTTCCGGGCGCGGGCCGTTCGACGCGCGCGAGCTTCGAGGCCTTCTTTTTTTTCAGAACGGGATCGGACATTCGAAGCCCGCACACTTGGCGGATCGGTCGTGCGAGCCTCGCGGCTCGCCGCACGCGTCGCACGGCTGCAAGGGACCGAAGGCCAGCGCGATCCGGTAGACCGCGACCAGCTCAGCCAGCTCGGAAGAACGCACGCCACTCATAAAGCAGGGCCGGCGCTCGATGTCGTCCAGTTGTTCGAGCGTCAGCACAGATCATCCCGCGACGGTGGGACCGGTGGAACCGTCGCCAGCGGACCGAGACCAACCCACGCGCCCCACGCGCGGCCTAGGCGTTTGAACGCGGCCCGCCAGCACTTGCCGCGCCGATGCAGGTACGGCGGCGCAGGCACATCGAGCACGAGCACGAACAAATCGCCGTCGGGCCGCTCGGCATTGATGGCGCATTGCGCCGCGGCGTCGTCCGGTGCCTCCAGACTCTTCCACACCGTCTCGCGCGGGCCCGCGTAGCAATAGAGCGTCATGGCCCGCACGCTCGAAAAAAACGCTGACGCGCGGCCTCTGCTCCCTTGCGCGTGCGTGGCAGCCCATACAGCTCGGCACAATCTTCCCAGCTCGCACCGCGGGAGACAGCCAACGCGACGCGACCAAGGATCGAGCATTCAGAATCGATCCGATCGAGCGCGGCCCAAGCTAGCGAGATCTGCTGCTCACACAGCCGGAGCATGCGGCGCGCCGCTCGCCCGTGACCTTTCGTCCCTGTCGAAACGGTCACGTCGTGCCCCCGGATGCGTTCACGGTGGTTCCCGATCCGTGCTTTAGCGCGTCTTGCAAAGCTGCGAGCACTTGCAACATGAGCAACGTGCAGCGGTGCTTAGTTCGGCAGTCGATGAAGCGCACGAAATCGACGGCCGCCGCGTTGCCGCAAAACCCGGCCGACTCGGCGAGAGAAAGATCGCCCGTCATGAGATCGCCGCCCATTGTCGGGAGAACGAGCTTCAAAAAACCCATGCGCGGGGCGCGTTCGATGTGCCAAGCACAGCAAGCGTCGTTCAGCGCTTCGAGATCATCCAGGTAGCCCGGGTCTGGCTCGCCTAGCCCCATGTGCTCAATGATCAGCACGCAGCAGTCGCGAAACTCGTCCTTCATTTTGCCGCCGGCAAAATGTGAAGGTGGAAGCCCATGAACATCGCAAGCGCCGCGGCTCGGTTCGCGCACGCCTCGCAGTAGAAGCCGATCGGCTGCCCAGGCCAGACGTAAGCGCGCGTGCTCGGCTCGTTGCACGAGACCGTTTCACACGTCCAAACCTCCTGTTTCACGGGTAAACGTGAGTGTTTCACGTGCAACGCTTTTTTCTTGACCACCGGTTCCATACGTGCACCTGTTCAATCCGTCGCGGTTTTTGCCATGTTTTTGGTCAACTTTTGCGCGTGCATGGTCTCGCGCAGTGTCTCACGTAGCGCGGCGTCAGTAGCGTCTCCCACACGCACGCCCTCGCGCCAGTAACCGCACCGTCGGCAAAAAACCCAGGCGACCAGCCTCGGATCGGGGTGCGCACAGCGTTTTTTTTTGGCCATCATTTCCGGTGCGCGGGTGTAGGTGCAGCACCCTTCCCGGGGAGGGGGGGTGGCCCGAAAAAGGGTGCCGCTGTCCCGATGATAACTTATCTGGACACCCAAAAAAAGGGGTCACTTTTCCGCAGAATCCGGGGGGTCATCCGAGGGGGTATTTCGGGACAGCCCATCGGCCGAATTCCGGCCCAGCTCCACCGAAAGAGTACTTTTGGCTACACGTAGGTGCATGGCGGTAGCTCTGAGCGAATTACCCTGCTGTAGGTATTCCCGCGCTGCCTGGACGACCGATGGAGCCAGCGCCCGCCGCCGGCCCCAGTGCCCGCCGGCAGCTTCGACGCGGGCCTTGGCGGCCGCTACACGCTCGCCGATGCGCTTCCGCTCGAACTGGGCCGCCCAGGCGAAGACGGCGAGCACAATGGGCGCGCCAGGGCCCTGCAAATCGAAGCCGTCCGACAGGCTGACGATTTCCGCCCCATGGCGTTGCAGTTCTTCCACGACGGTCAGCATTTCCGCGATTCCGCCGCGGGTGAGCCGGTCCAAAGCGAAAACATAGACCTTTTTGTGTTCGCCTCGGCGAACACTGGCCCGAAGTGCCGCTAAAACGGGGCGGTCTTTCGAGCTCGACTTTTCACCGCCCGCTTTTTCCTCGAAAAACGCGATATTTTCCTCCCCACGAGCTCGAGCGGCTCTCTCGATTGCCGCTTTTTGCGAGGCTATTGACTGAGCCTTGCTTGAAACCCGGAGATACGCCGCGACCATCCCCCTTTTTTTAGCCTCTTCCGTGCTCGCATGCGAGCGCCAAACCGGTCGCGAACCGATCCGGGCGTCTAGGTGGACGCCGTGCCCAGGGAGGAACGCGACCGAAACTCCCGCGCCAGCGTGCGCCCTTCTGGGTGAGCTCGAAGCGCTCGCGCGCGATCTAACCGTCCAAAGAGAGGGGGAACCGGATCATTTCTAGTTCTTCAAGCTCCTAGGGTCAGTTTGTCCGGGAGTGAGGGACACCTTACCACCGGCCGACAGGGGGCCCCCACTGAACAGCAACGCAGTAGCGACTATCCGCGCCACTGAACAGCGTGTCAGTAGGACATATTTTGGACCAGCAAAACGAACGCAGGGCCGACAAAACAGCGCCGGCTAGCGGGTCGGTTCGAGCTGCGGACAAAGGTCCGCCCTCCCCGAACGGGGGGGGCGCTGGCCTTCGAGGGCTGTTCTAGCCCGGCTTCGGTGGGGGGCGCGACATGGCATCCAGCCACGAAGCCACGTCAGGAAAGCCCGCTTCCGCCGCTCGCTCGCGGTAGGGTTTCGGCGGCGCTTTGGGCGGCTTGGCGCCCGGCTGGACTACCGCCTTGCTGAGGACGGCGACTTTAGCCCGCTGCACGGCTTTGACGCCCCATTGGTAAATCCGGTGCGACGCCCAGACCCGGAGGGGGCGCGTGCGGCCGGGTAGTACTTCTGTCGGAAGCGCCGGATACGTCACGATCCGCCCGAGCTCCTTGAGCTGGTTCGTGGCGCGCTGCACTGTTTTCACGCTGCACCCGACCAGCTCGGCAATGGTCGATCGGAAGCTCCAAGCGTCCTGGAAGCTCGCAATGTGGCCGGCAACCTGGGCGCGATAGGGGCTCATGCCGTCTTCACGCGCGATGCGTTGGGCCTCCTCCGCCGCCCGGTGGTTCTTGCCGAGCCACTTCATGACAGTTTCGGCCGACTCCGCCACATACAGCCTAGGACCCGGCCGAGAGTGGCAATCGTGCAACACAGCGTCAGAACCCAGTCCGCCCCGGCCGCTGGTCCAAAGTCGGTCCGAAATCGACCAAAAAAACCAACCCGTTTCCGACCCAAAACCGAGCCACTTTGAACGCCGGGCCGGAAGCACACCCCAAAACGGACCCGTTTCGGAGCCACTTTGAACGCCGGGCCGGGCGTTGGGGCCAGTTCCACCCCGTTTTGGGTCAACCTCCACCCCAGTTCGGATCTCCGCCGGGGTTTCTCTTGTTGCGTCCAGCTCCGCGATGTGGTTTTTGGGACAGGCAATCGGTGCTCTTTGGGGAGCTTCGGTTGAAGGGCTTTCCAGGCTGACGTTGGTAGCGTCGTAACCAGGGGCCCGCCTATGGGGGGCTAGCGGATCGATCAACCGGATCCGATCGGCTTTGCAACCCTTTTGTTTCCTGTTACCGCTTGCCTAATGGCAAAACGGCGAAAATCATCGGGCCCGAAGACGATCACCGTCCGCGAAAGAATTTCGCCGACCCCCATTAGGATCTCGGTCCCGAGAGCCGCGCCCATCAAAAAGCGTCGCTCAGGTCATCGCCGGGCGAGCTCGGGCGGGGGGTTCATGTCCCACGGCACCGGGGGCGCCATGTCGCCGAAACGGTCCACGAGCCTGGCCGTCGGTGGTTTTCTCTATGGCTACATCGAGAAGACTTTCGGCAGTTCGATCCCGGTCGTCCCCTTGATCGGCAAGTCCGGCGTGATTGCGCTCGCCGCGTACTTCTTCGGCGGGAAGCAGCCGGGCCTTATTGCCGACGTTGGCAACGCGGCAAGCGTGATCGCTGGGTACTCGTTCGGTTCCACCGGCAAGGTGAGCGGCATCGCTTCCCAGGTCAGTGGCATCGCGGCCCAGGTCTGATTTTCGAGGGGCCAACCCCCTCGGGTGAAGCCCCTCGCGAACCCGTGCGCAGTTGCGCCCGGGAAATGAAACGAAGGAGGCAGCAATGTATCAAGTGGTCGGCTACGACGAAGCAGGGGAGCCGGTTTATCAACCGGTCGCGGGCTCGGTGCTCGGTGACGGCATGGACGGCGCCGTTCTCGGGTATGGGCCAACGAGCGTGATCGGCGCTCGCCACATGGCGCGGCATCACGGGCACCGGCCCATGATGGCGTTGCCCCCGCGCGCACCCTGGCGCGGGCACGAGCTCGCGCACGGCGTCAACTCGCCAGATACGGGCATGTTCCCGCTGCCCATGTCGGGCACGGGCGGTACCAACACTTTCACCGCGACGGTGGGAAACATCACGTTCCAGGGTTCGATCCAGAAGCCCTATCGGTCGGAACGCCTGATTTTCATCGTCACGCGCGTTGGTGCGAGTGCAACAAATCTGCGCGTCCAAGGGCAGATTTTCGTGGGTACTGATCTGCAGCAAGGCGAACTAGGCCTGATCGATTTGGAATCGCTCGGTGCTGTGACCGCCTTCGGAACTCGCCTCACGCTCTCGCCGGCTAACCCTGGCGTGTTCGTGCGGCTCCAGACTCAACTCGTTGGCGGCGCACTCACCGGCACCGATACGATTCTGGTGAACACGTATTTCCTCGGCCAAGTCATCCACTGAGGTTCCCGCCATGCGCGTAAATGTTGCAATCCCCGAAGAACACGTCACGGCGCCAGTGCTGGATTCTGCGCTTGAAGCAGTCACCCGACTGAACGAAGCGCTCCTAGCCGGCGGGCACGTGCCGACGTTCGCCCAAGCACAGGATCAAGTCACGTGGAAGCCCGAGCCACCCGGCGCGGAGCACTTCGATCACGCTGGCATCGTCCACCAGCGCGGGCACGGAGATTGTGACGACCTCGCGCCCTGGCACGCAGCCAGCCACCGACACACAGGCCGAGACAAAGGCGCGCGCGCGATCGTGGTCCCCAGTGGGCCGCAACGCTGGCACGCAGTTGTCAAGATGTCGGACGGCACGATCGAAGACCCGAGCCTAGCCGCGGGTATGGGCGGATCACGTCATCGGATTTCGGGAGCCGCGCTCCCGTTCATGTGCGGACCAACGAG
>Ga0075026_100000727_pt1 | contig 13679 bp, 11 predicted proteins | sample Str012_2_FD_71392 | JGI IMG/M metagenome (GOLD analysis project Ga0075026, IMG submission 71392) | Freshwater sediment microbial communities in response to fracking from Pennsylvania, USA - Straight Creek_MetaG_SC_2012 | ecosystem: Environmental > Aquatic > Freshwater > Creek > Sediment...
GTGCGACCCGCACCGCGCGACGAGAACTGCCGGCCACCGGTGACACCGCCCGTGCCACCACCAGAGCCGCGCGATGTGCCCTTGCCCGCACCCCGCGACGTGCCGCTGCTGCTGCTGCGCGCTGCGCCCGACGACGTGCCGCTGCGGCCACTCGACTTGGGCTTGCCGGTGCCCGAGGTGCGCTGACCGCGGGGTCCGTTGGTTCCACTGACGCCTGACTTCTTCGGCTTCACGGTTGCTCACTTTCCTGACGACTGATGACGGCGACCGCCCAACAGGCGATGCCCTCCTGACGGCCGAGCGCGCCCAACCCTTCGGCGCGCCGACCCTTCACGGTGACCGGTCCACCGGCCGCGGCGCTCAACAACTGCTGCATCTCGGAGCGGCGCGGCGCCAACTTGGGTGCCTCGCACACGATCGAGCAATCGACGTTGCCCACGTGCCAACCGGCGGCGCGCACCAGCGAGGCCGCGTGGCGCAGCAGCATCAGCGAATCGGCACCCTTCCACTGCGGGTCGGCGTCGGGGAAGTGTTCGCCGATGTCGCCCAACCCGGCGGCACCGAGCAACGCATCCGTGACCGCATGGGCGACGGCGTCGGCATCGCTGTGACCGTGCAGACCGCGCGAGCCCTCGAAGGTGACGCCACCGAGCACCAGTGGCCGGGTGGGGTCGTCGGAGAAGCGGTGGATGTCGAACCCCTGGCCGACGCGGGTGAGGATGGTGGACATGGGACCTCCCACGGGCGGCGAGGATGGAGAGGGTTCGCGGGTGTCGTCGAGATCGAGAGTGTCGTCGAGGTCGCGGGTGTCGTCGAGGTCGCGGGTGTCGTCGAGGTCGCGGGTGTCGTTGAGATCGAGGGTGTCGACGTGCCGACGCGCCCAGGCGAGATCGTCGGGATCGGTGATCTTGCGATTCCGGGGATCGCCCGGAACCACCACCACCGTGCCACCAGCGCCTTCCACCAGCGCGGCATCGTCGGTGGCGTCGCCGGCATGCGCGTGCGCGGCACGCAGCACGTGCGCGCGAAAAGCCTGCGGTGTCTGCACGGCCGTGAGGGCGGCGCGATCGGGCGTGCGCACCACCGCGCCGTGGGCGTCGACCTGCTTGATGGTGTCGGCCACGGCGATGCCGGGAATGGCGGCGTCGGCGCCCGACACGACGGCGTCGATGACTCGCCCGAACAGCGCCGTGTCGGCGAAGGGACGGGCTCCGTCGTGGACGCACACGATGGTGGCGTCGGCGGGCACGTGGGCCAGCCCGGCGCGCACCGACTCGCTGCGCGAGGCGCCGCCGGCCACCCCGCCCTCGCGTTGGGCATCGGTCGCGGGCACCACCAACACCACGCCGGCGGAGGCGGAACGGGCGGCCGCGACCGACCAGTCGAGCACCCGGCGAGTGCCGAGCGGTTCGTACTGTTTGGGTCCACCGAAGCGGGTGCCCGACCCTCCGGCGACCACGATGGTCCACACGATGTCGGGCGGTTGCAACGTCACCGGGGCGAGGGTAGTACCGTTCGATCGGCATGGCTCACGAAGAACTGCTCGCACGAACCGATTTCTTCGCCGACGCGCCCGCCCAGGTCGTGCGCGATCTGGCGGCCGAAGGCGCCGAGTTGCACCTCATCCGCGGCGACGTCCTGTTCCGCGAGGGCGACGTCGCCGACTCGCTCTATCTGGTGGTCAGTGGCCGTATCGCCATCGCCATCGCCAACCCGATCGACCATCGCGAGACCGTCGTCGCGTTGATGGACGCCGGCGACCTCTTCGGCGAGATGTCGATGCTCGACGACCTCGCCCGCTCCGCGATGGCTCGCGCACTCGAGCCCTCCACCGTGTTCGCCATCCCGTTCGAGCCGGCGGTGAAGGTGTTCCGCAGCGATCCGGCGCTGCTGTGGGGCGTCACCCGCCTCCTGGCGCGCCGACTGCGCGTGATGGACGAAGCCCTCGCCGACAGCGTGTTCCTCGACGTCACCGGCCGCACGGCCAAACGACTGCTCGAACTGTCGGCCGGCGAGCCCGAGTTCATCCTGCCGATCACGCAGGAGGAACTCGCCGGCATGGTGGGCGCATCGCGCGAGCGCGTCAACAAGGCCATCGCCAGCTTCATCCGACTCGGCTGGATCGACCAGCACGAGCGGCGCTACACCATCTTGAAGCGCGACGCCCTCGAACTCCGGGCCCGCTGAGTTCGGGAAATCAGGCGTCGCGGCGTTGCACGGCGACAGCGCCGAGCAACGTGATGGCGAGCGCGACCAAGCCGAAGTAGATGCCGCCCACCACTCGCGAGGGGCCACCATCGATGCCGATGGAGTCGATGCTGGCCAGCTGGAACCCGGCGCGGAACGGCAACCAGCCGAGCAGCTTGTCGTTCTTGGTGAGCAGCACCAGCACGCCACCGACGATCGACTCGACGATGAGCGGCCAGATGATGAGCATCGTGACCGACAGCGGCGTGCTGCGCAGCACCATGCCCACGCCCAATCCCAGCACTGACGCCAAGGCAGCGAGCACCACGGTGCCCACGAGTGCCGGCACGGCCTCGGGCACCGACGACAGATCGGCGACGGATCCCTTGCCCCGTGCGATGGCTTGGCTGCCGAGCACGCCGACGACCACCACGACGGTCTGCAACACGACGGCGTAGACGATGACCAGGATGGCCTTGGCCGCCACCACGTGCGAGCGTTTGGGCGTTGCGGCGAAGGTGGGGCGAATGGTGCCGTAGCCGTATTCATTGGTGATCGTCACCGCGGCCACCACCATGAGCAGCAGCACCGACACCCGGGTGGTGACGGTGAGCGCGTCGATGAGACTACGGAAGTCGAAGTCGGCGTGACCGCCGCGCACGGCCGCTGTGATGAGCGTGACGACGAGCGGGAACACCACGGCGATGATGGTGAGCACCCAGTTCATCGCGATGGTGCGCATCTTGATCCACTCGGATCGCAGGGCCCGGATCACAGTGCGCCTCCCGACCGGTATTCCTGCGACTCGGCGGTGGCTTTCAAGAATGCGTCCTCCAGCGAACCGGTCTGCGGCGACAACTCGTGCAACACCGCGTGCTGCGCCGCAGCGACTTCGCCGACCGCGACTGCGTCGACGCCACGCGCCTCGAACGTCGTGGGACCCGACCAGGTGACCGCGGCGCCACGCTCGGCCAGCGTGGCGGCCAGTTGCGCCGCACCCGGACTCTGCACGCGCACCCAGTGCTCCGCGTAGCGGGCCACGAATTCGGTGACCGTCGACTGCTCGATGAGACGGCCTTGACCGATCACCACCAGATCGTCGGCCATCAACGCCATCTCCGACAGTTGGTGGCTGCTCACCAGCACGGTGCGGCCCTGCCCGGCGAGGTGCGTGAGCACATCGCGGATCCAGCGGATGCCCTCGGGGTCGAGCCCGTTCGCGGGTTCGTCGAGGATGACGGTCTGCGGATCGCCCAACATCACCGCGGCGAGGCCCAGGCGCTGCCGCATGCCGAGCGAGAAGCTGCGCAGGCGGTCGCCGCCCACCGAGTCGAGGCCGACCAGGGCCAGCACCTCGTCGACCCGGGCGCGAGCGATGCCGTTGCTGGCGGCGAGCCAGCGCAGGTGGTTCTTCGCGCTGCGGCCGGGGTGCACGTAGCCCGCGTCGAGCAACGCGCCGACGTCGTGCAGCGGTCGAGGCAGATCCTTGAAGCGCTGACCGTTGAAGGTGGTGTTGCCCGTGTCGGCCCGGTCGAGGTCGAGCATGCACCGCATCGTGGTGCTCTTGCCCGAGCCGTTGGGCCCGAGGAAGCCGGTGACCACACCGGGGCGCACGTCGAAGCTGAGGTGATCCACCGCGATCTTGGCGCCGAAGCGCTTCGACAGATCGCGGACCGAGATCACAGGGTGTCCATGAACGCGGAGGCGACGACCTTGGGATCGGTGTGGTTGGTGTTGATCTCGTTGAGCATCTGGTTGAGACGCTGGGTGGTGAGCCCGATGTTGACCCGGTCGAGCGCCGTGGTGAGATCGGGCGTGACGAGATTCTTGGCCAGCAGGGCGAGCACCGCGTTGCCCCGCACCATCGCCTTGTCGTCGACCAGGAGCGTCATCTTCTTCGTGGTGAGCAGCGGGTCGAGCGAGTTGATGACGTAGCAGTCGGCCTCGCCCTTGTCGATGCTGGCCGACAGACCGCTCTGCTCCACCGTGATCGTCTTCTTGAACGTGCCGCCGTAAGTGTTGGTCCAGGCAGCCATGCCTTCGTCGGCGTCGCTCATGAACGAGGCCGACGCGCCGAGCACCAGGTGCGGCGCCACGGAGGCCAGATCGGTGTAGGTGTCGAACTTCACCTTGGCGTTGAGCTTCACCGTGGCGTCGGTGCAGGCGATGACGTTCTTGTTCTCTGCAGCCGACGGGTTGCCCACGGTGAGGGTGGACGGCAGCGCCGCCTTCAGGGCGATGACCTGCTCGGAGGACGAGCGACCGTTGTTGATGACGGCCACCGTGGTGGTGGTGGCCGGCGTGGTCGTGGTGGGTGCCGCTGCCGTGGTGGTGGCGCCCGCCACGGTGGTGGTGACCGCCGTGGTGGTGGACTCGGGGATGGTGACGGGTGCCTGCGTCGTGGCGGGACCCGTGGGTGACGACGTGGTGGGAGCAGCGCCGGCGCCGGGCTGGGCGAACACGAATTTCAGCAGGTCGTACGAGTAATCGGGGATGAGCGAGAAGTCGCCCTTCTGCATCGCCGCGTAGTAGCCGGCGCGATCCATGGTGACCGGGTCCTTGCGAGCAACCCGGAAGCCGGCGTCTTCGAGCGCACGTGCGTAGATGGCGGCGACCAGCTCGCTCTCGACGTTGCCGCTCACCGAGGTGACGGTGATGCGGGGCTTCAGCTGCAAGGTGCTGGTGGTGGCGCTCGAGGCATCGGAGCCGCCACAGGCGCTGATGAGCACCGCAGCGGGAACGACCACGAGGGCCGCACGGGACAGGAGGGTTCGGGCTGTGGGGGTCCGCTTCATCGCGCCGCAGCCTAGTGGGGCACCGGCACGCAACGACCGTCGCGTCCGACCTCTGCCTGGCCACTCCACGCCACCTGCACCAACTGGGGATCGCCGTGCTGCACCGCCCACATGAGGCCGGGACGGGCCGCCACCGGGAGGTGTCGAGGCAGCGTCGTACCGAACAGGTCGGCGTCGAGGTCGGCGCACGACGCCGACAACAGCCCCTGACCACCGCGCCGCAACACCGAGGTCCAGTGGCCGTAGCCCTGCCGTAGCGCATCGACCCGACCGGCGGCCGCCACTTCCACACCCGATGGCCGCGTGATCCACCGACGCACGACGCCGTCGGCGTCGTCGAACAGCTCGGCGTCGTCGACCACCATCAGCGTGCGGAACGCAGTGGATGGGGCGCAGGCGTCGAGCAGCGTGTCACCGGCGACAGTGGCATCCAGAACGCGATCGGCGAGGGTGAGATCGAACGACGAACGTCGTGGCAGCACCGCCACGACGCGGCCCTGCGGGTGCGCCGAACGCCACGCTGCGACGATGCGGGTGAGCGCTGCACTGCGTCCGCTGCGTGCCGGTCCCGCGACGAGCACGTGCTCGTCGTCGGGCAGTGCCATCAGCAACGGCGCCGCGGATGCGACGCCGAGCCCGATGGGGATCAGGGTGACCGCATCCCGGCGATGCCCGGGCGGCAGCCGCAGAGGGTCGACGACGGCCGGTACGACGTCGACCGTGAGTCGCTGCACGGCACCCGTCGCGGAGCGCTGAGTGACCGCGTGGGCGAGCGCGAGCACGGGAGGACACACCAGCTGGGCCTCGAGTCCCTGCGGCACGACGAACGCCCGGCCCGGCGCACTGGTGGGCACGCAACGCGCCGGCACTCCCAGCGACAGTGCATCGTGCCCATCGTGCAGCTGCAGCACCACCCGATGGGGGCAACGTGCCACCACTCCAGCGGGGAGCGACGCCGGATGATGTGAGCCGACCACCATCACCAACTGCGGGAACACATGACCGCCGAGCAACGCGTCGAGCCGGTCGTATTCGAGGGCCGTCGGGGTGGCGTCGAGCGCTCGGCGCACCGCCTGGAGGTCGTCGATCACCATCAACGTGTGCCGTTGCCCACCGTGATCACCATCGACGAGCACCTGATGGAGCAGCCGGTGCAGCCGCTCGCGGTCGTGCACGTCGACGAACACGCACGACGGATGACCGTGCAATGCACCGAACGGGCCTGGGTGTGCCGACGGGCCGAACCGGGCGCCGACGACATAGACGGCGCACGACGCCTCACCGCCGAGCGCCGAGGCCACGAACGTTGCCAGCGTCGCGGTGACACCCGATCCCTCCGCACCCACGACCACCACCGACCCGTCCGACGGCGCCCAGCGAAGCGGCGCGCGCCGCTGCTGGTCGGGATCGTCGAGCAGCCCGATGGCTCCGGGTTCCACGTCGAGCGGCGACAGCACGCAGGGCAGCGGTGGTTGCCACGGCGCCGTGGCCGCCGGCAACCCGGCGCGTCGTGCGGCCTCCACGATCGCATCGACCACCACCTCGTCGACACGCGCGCTCTGGAACACCACGTGCTCATCGACCCCCAGCCGCATCACCGCCCGGCCCGGAGCCCGACGCGGCAGGTGCGCAGCCGACACGTCGCCGACGACATCGACCGAGTCGGCCTCGTCGGGGAGTCGCAGTGCGACGCGCAACGCCGTGTTGGCACGAATGTCGTCGGTGACCGACCCGGAGGGTCGCTGTGTGGCGAGCACCAGGTGCACACCCAGGCTGCGACCGCGCTGCGCCACACCCACGAGCGAGTGCAGGAAGTCGGGCTGTTCGACCACCAGCGCGGCGAACTCGTCGATCACCACCACGAGACGGGGAAGATGATCGTGAGGCCGCAGCGCGCGGAACTCGCCGAGATCGGCGGCACCGTGACGTCGCAACAGGGCCTCGCGGCGGCGGAGTTCGGCCTGCAGGCTGCGCACCACACGATCAGCCAGTTGGTGGTCGAGGTCGGTGACCACGCCACACACGTGCGGTACGCGCAGGCACGAGTCGAAGGTGGCGCCACCCTTGTAGTCGACGAGCACGAACTGCAGATGGGTGGGCGGCAGCGCGGCGGCCAGCCCGACGACCAACGAACGCAGGAACTCGCTCTTGCCCGAACCGGTGGTGCCGGCAACGAGCGCGTGCGGACCATCACGCACCAGGTCGACATCGACGATGCCATCTGCTGCCATGCCGATGGGGGTGCACGGTGTGGCGTCGTTCGCAGCTGTGGCCCACCGCTGCACCACTCGCTCGGCTGGTTCGATCGGATCACTGCCGGCCCGGTCAGCGCCGGCCCGGTCGCCGGAGTGGTGGATCTCGAGCAGCGTCGACAGCGCCAGGTCGCGGGGCATTCGACCGGCAGCGAGCAACGGATCTTCGGGATCGCGAAGCTTCGACAGCGCGGCCGCGGCTCGTGCCGCACCACCCACACCGACCCCGCTCCATCGCACCGGCACGGGCAGCAACGACGTCGACGTGTCGGCCACCCATCGGCCCAGCGGCGACGCGGGTGCCGACAGCACCGCGGTGCACAGTTGCGGCGCACCCTGTTCGTGGGTGAGCACGGCGAGCAGCGCGAGCGACGGACGCGCCTGCAGCGCGCGACGCACCACGCTCGTGAGCGTGCCGAGCAGCACCATGTCGTCGACCACCAGCACCACGTGTGGGCCGTCGCCCGTCGGTTCGACGTGCAACTCGGCGAGCACGTCGGCCAGTTCCGACGCGTCGATCACCGTCGAACGCCCATCGGGCAAGGTCGCGTGTGGCAAGCCCGACATCCACGACCATTCGTCGACATGACCGGTGACCACGACGAATCGAACGTCGCCCGGGCCGCACGACGTGGCGAGCTGCAGCAGCAGCGATCGAGCCACGGCAGCGGCTCCCCATCCGTGCACCGCGAGGCGAGCACCATCGCCGAGACGCCCCGGCACGGGTAGGTGGTCGATCGCGATCGGCTCGAGCGGTGGTACCGACCCGACAACCACGGGTCGGTGTCGCCACGCCACCTGGCCGAGTCCCACCGACACCTGCATCGAGTCGCCATGGTGCATCCGGCGACTCCACAGTCGCCCGTCGGGGGTGGCTGCGAGCCCGCGGGCGGTGACGACAGTGGGCGTTGCTGCGAGGTGCGCCGTCACGAACGCGTCGCGGTCGGCGTCGAGCAAGCGCTGGAACTCGGTGGTCGCCGCGGCCAGGTCGAGTTGCTGGCGGTGGCGGCGACGGGCGTTGGCGGCACGCTGCGCCAGCCACGACCCCAGCGCCGCCGCAGCGCCGAGCGCACCGAACACCACGAACAGCAGCTGGTGGAACAGCACGGCCATGAGCACCGAGCCCACCAGCCCGATGGCGGCGGGCGTGAGGCCACCGGGAGCATCGACGTGCGTGGTCGGCGGCGATGGCGGCGTGAGCTCGGCGGGCTGCCACGACGGCACTGCGCGGGGGCGCCGAACGACCGCGTCGCCCAGCAGCGCGAGCGACCCGGCCACTCCGGCGTCGGCGCGGTCGGCGCTGTCGGCATCGCCGACTCGCCGCAGCTGCAGCATGCTGCCGCCGATCTCGAGCAGATCGCCATCGTCCCAGCGCACCGCACCCGACACCGGATCGTTGCCCAGGCGCACCGGCGGCCGGGCACTGAGCGGAGTGCACCACACCGTGCCGTCGGGCTGGTGGTCGATCACCGCATGGAACGGCTGCATCGCCGGATCGGCGCAGCGCACGAGCGCCGTGGCGGCGCGGCCCACCATCGAGCGTCCCACCGGGAGTGGGTGGCTCTCGCCCGCATCGGGGCCGGAGATCCACGTGACGTGACGAACGACTTCGGCATGCATCGTCCTCACTGCGCACAGCGAGGTCTCCGGATCGGCAATCTGGCGTCCCAGAGCGCCCGGACGGTCGAACGACAGCTGGCTTCACCAGGGACGATGCGCTCGGTGAGCCACACGGTGAGACCCTCGGTGAATCCGCCGGGGAGGGGTCGCCTGCACCGTCGCCGCATGACATCGAGCCGCACCTCCACCACCCCGTCCATCCGCCGCGCCGACCTGCTCGCCCGCCTCGATCGGGAGTGGGCGACGCTGCAACGCCGACCCGCTGCCATCGCCCGCGCCCGTTCGTGGCAGCTCGGCGTCGCCATCGGTTCACTCGACGACCTGGTGTCCGCCAGCGGCTTCTTCACGTCGCCGGCACACCGGGCGGCCGCAGCCGGCGACACCGCGCACCACGAACACGTGCTCGCCCAGTTGGTCGCGGTTGCCGAGCACGACGAGTTGGCGGCGCGCGTGGTGTTGCAGCGCCTCCTGCCCGGTCTGGTGGGGTGCGCCCGCCGCTGGTCGCCCCGGGTCGGCGGCGCCAGCGTGGCGCTCGACGAACTCGTCACCGCGGCGTGGGGTGTGATCCGCACCTTTCCCACCGCTCGGCGCTCCAGCCACGTGGCCGCGCGCCTGCTGCGCGATTGCGAACATCAGGCCTTCGTGAAACACACCCGGCGCACGTGGGACCAGGTGCCCACCGAGCCGCGACGTCTCGACCTGCCGGTGCTGCAGGTGCCCGATCAGGAGCCGATCGTCGAACTCGCCGAACTGGTGGCCCAGGCGCGCGCGACCACTTTCACCGACGACGACCTCAGGCTGTTGCAGCTGCTCGTGTCGGGACGGCCGATCAGCGAGGTGGCGACAGAGTTGGAGGTGAGCGTGCGCACCATCACCAACCACCGCACGGCCATGGTGCACCGTTTGCGTCAGACGGCGCGTGCCACGCTGGCCGCCTGATCGGGCGAGAACCGCCGCAGTCGCAGGCTGTTGCTCACCACGAACACGCTGCTGAAGGCCATCGCGGCGCTGGCCACGACCGGCGACAGCAGCCATGCCATCGCCAGCGGAATGGCCGCCACGTTGTAGGCGAACGCCCAGAACAGGTTGCCCTTGATGACTGCCAGGGTGCGACGGCTGAGCTGGATGGCATCGGCGGCGCTGGGCAGATCGGCCCGCACCAATGTGAGATCGCTGGCCTCGATGGCGACATCGGTGCCCGATCCCATGGCGATACCGAGATCGGCCTGGGCGAGTGCCGCGGCATCGTTGACACCGTCACCCACCATCGCCACCACGCGACCAGCGGCCTGCAGGCGCTGCACCTCGGCCACCTTCTGATCGGGCAGCACGCCGGCAATGACGTCGTCGGCGCTGATGCCCACCTCGTCGGCCACCATCTGCGCGGCGGAGGCGTTGTCGCCGGTGAGCAGGATGGGACGCAACCCGAGGCGACGGAACCGTTGGATGGCGGCCCGACTGTTGGGCTTCACCGTGTCGGCCACCGACACGGTGCCCCACCAGCGGCCGTCGACCCGTACAGAGACCACGGTGCGACCGACGCTGTCGGCGGGAAGCTCGTCGGCGGCGGCACGGCCGACGGTGACCCTGGCACCCTCGACGGTGCCGTGCGCGCCCACGCCTGCCTCGGCGACGAAATCGGTGACCGGCGCCAGCGTGAGGCCATCGGATGCAGCGGCTCGCACGATCGCCTTGGCGATGGGGTGCTCGCTCGCCGCTTCGACCGCCGCGGCGGTGGCGAGCAGCCGCGCAGGTTCGATGTCGTGTGCGTCGGATGCAGGCACCACGGCGACGACGTTCATCTGACCGGTGGTGACGGTGCCGGTCTTGTCGAGCACGATCGTGTCGACCTTGCGGGTGTTCTCGAGGATCTCGGGACCCTTGATGAGGATGCCCAGTTGCGCGCCACGCCCGGTACCGACGAGCAACGCCGTGGGCGTGGCGAGGCCGAGTGCGCACGGGCAGGCGATGATGAGCACGGCCACGGCGGGCGCCATCGCCTGGGTGAGGCTGCCGGTGCGAGCGAACCAGAACCCCAACGTGGCGACGGCGAGCACGATGACCACCGGCACGAACACACCCGCCACGCGATCGGCGAGGCGTTGGACCGGCGCCTTGCCGCTCTGCGCGTCTTCGACGAGTCGAGCCATCTGGGCCAGCGCCGTGTCGGCGCCGACGCGTGTGGCGCGCACCACGAGACGACCGTGAGCGTTGATGGTCGCGCCGGTGACCGAACTGCCCGGGGCGACTTCCACGGGCACGCTCTCGCCGGTGACCAACGACATGTCGATGGCGGAGCTGCCCTCCTCCACCACGCCGTCGGTGGCCACACGGTCGCCGGGGCGCACCACGAAGCGGTCGCCGACGCGCAGATCGCCGGCAGGGATGACGAGCTCGGTGCCGTCGGGCTGCAGCACGCTGGCCGTGTCGGCGCCCAGGGCCAGCAGTGCGCGCAGTGCGCCACCCGCCCGTCGCTTGGCGCGGGACTCGAACCAACGGCCGGCGAGGATCAGTGCCACGGTGGTGCTGGCGACCTCGAGGTAGAGGTGGTCGCTCACACCTCGTTGGGGCACGATCGACATCGGCATCTTCATGCCCAGGTCGCCGGCCGACGTGGCGAACAGCGCGTAGAAGCTCCAGCCGTAGGAGGCGATGACGCCCACCGACACGAGCGTGTCCATGCTTGCTTCACCCTGCTGCAGGTTGCGCCACGCGGCGCGGTGGAAGGGGAAGGCGCTCCACACCGCGACGGGTGTTGCGAGCACCAACGCCACCCACTGCCATCCACGGAACTGGAGCGCCGGAATCATCGACATCAGCAGCACCGGCACACCGAGCACGGTGGCCACCACGAGTCGACGCCAGAGGTCGGCGATGCGCACGTCGGCCGGGTCGGGCGCGTCGTCGTCGATCTGCGACGGCAGGAGCGCGCCGTACCCGATCGCCTCGACGGTCTCCACCAACGTGTCGGGCGCGATGCGTGCAGCGTCGTAGGTGACGGTGGCCTTCTCGGTGGCGTAGTTCACCGTGGCGGTGACGCCGTCGAGTCGGTTGAGCTTCTTCTCGATGCGACTCGCGCACGCCGCACAGGTCATGCCGGTGAGCGACAGATCGACGCGACTGAGGTCGAGCGGCGCGATGACGGGAGCGTCGGGCGACACGGTCATGGCTGCACCACCGTGAACGGCACGGTGAGCACGTCACCGCGGTAGCCGAACTGCAGGAACAATCGGTAGGTGCCCGACAGCGGCAGCTTCGTGCCGAACATGTAGGCGTTCACCATGTTCATCATCGGGTGCAGGTGCGCGTAGGCGAGGTCGCCCGGACGCAACGCCACCAGGTGGGCCGGCTGGCCGAGATAGGGCTCGAGGCCCGACACGGGCGACCCGTCGAGCGTCGCCACCGAGAAGGTGAGGCCCGACCGCACGATGCGCAGGTCCTTCACCGTGACGACGTCGTTGGGTGCGGGCAGCGGGCTGGCCGCCGAGGCCGAACCCTTGACGTCGGTGGCCACGACGACGGCGTTCGACTGACCCTTCGGCGTCGACTCGAACACGACGTGCCACGGACCGGGCTGGTCGAACGTGACCTTCCAGCGTCCGTCGGCGGCGATGTCGGGGTGGACGTGATGGAAACCGGTGAGGTCGGGCCGGACGATGATGGTGTGCAGCAGCGCCCCGTGCACCATCGAGAACCCCGTCACCGGCATGCCGTGGTGCTCCAGGTGGAACGTGGCGGTGCCCGTGCCCTTGTCGGCACCGCCGAGGTCGTCGATCACGAGCGTGTAACCACCATCGGTGGTGCTCGCCAACACGACGCGCGCCGGACCGTGCGTATGGGTGTGCCCGGGCAGCTTCTCGCCCACGGCGTAGGCCGTGCCGAACGTGCCCAGGAGCACCAACAAGAACGCGCCGAGACGGCCCCACACACTCATGTCAGGCGCTCGCGACCTCGAAGCCGGCCTCGTCGATGGCTGCGACGATGGCGTCGCGGTCGAGCACGTCGCCGCTGACGGTGACGAGCTTGGTGTCGAGATCGACCGCGACCGCGGCCACACCCGACACCTTGCCGACTTCGCCCTTCACCGCTGCTTCGCAGTGGCCGCAGGTCATGCCGGGGACGGAGAGAGTGAGTTCGTTCATGATGGTTCCTTACTGGTCGTCGTGAGGTGTCGAATGGTTCCTAGGAACGCAAGAGTCGTTCGACGGCCCGAGTGGCCTCGCTGACGAGTTCCTGCGTCTGCTCGCCATTGGCAGCAGCCCCGGCCACGCAGTGCTGCAGGTGCTCGTCGAGCAGGTGCAACCCCACGCCCTGGAGGGCTTTGGTGACGGCGGCGAGTTGGGTGAGCACGTCGATGCAGTAGGTGTCGTCGTCGATCATCCGCTGCAGTCCGCGCACCTGACCCTCGACGCGACGCAGACGCGCGAGCACCTGCGGCTTGTCGGCCGAGTACCCGGGTGTGCCGTGCATGCGATCAATGTACCCCCTGGGGGTATCGCGCGCAACGTCAGGGTCGCTCGGTGAAGTGGGGCTTTCGCTTCTCCAGGAACGCAGCAATGCCCTCCTGCGCGTCGGGCGTGACCGCGGCGATGGCCATCGTGTGCACCGCCCGTTCGTAGGCGTCGCGCTGATCGAGGCCGACCTGTGCGTAGAACCCGCGCTTACCGGCCGCCTTGCTGGCAACGCTGCCGCGGGTGGCGCGCACCAGCAGGTCGTGCGTGGCCGACACGAGGTCGTCGTCGGGCACGACTCGGTTGATCAGCCCCCACTCGGCGGCGGTGGCCGCGGTGATGGGATCGCCGGTGAGTGCCATCTCGAGCGCGCG
>Ga0075026_100000728_pt1 | contig 13659 bp, 10 predicted proteins | sample Str012_2_FD_71392 | JGI IMG/M metagenome (GOLD analysis project Ga0075026, IMG submission 71392) | Freshwater sediment microbial communities in response to fracking from Pennsylvania, USA - Straight Creek_MetaG_SC_2012 | ecosystem: Environmental > Aquatic > Freshwater > Creek > Sediment...
GCAGGAACTCCATTGCAGAACATAACATCTGTTCCGCCAATATTACCCGGCATTCCTGTTGAACTACCATCTGAGTCAACCAATCATATGTCCTATGTTCAGTCTGCCAGCGCCGTACAGATGAAAATCAGATTTCCATATCTCTGGAAACTTCAGCAATACCCGGATTTCGTCAGTGTACTGAGGGCAGAATTGATTGTGAAACCTGTTTCCGGGACTTATTCACCCACGATATCCTTACCAAAACTGGGACTATATGCAACCGATGAGAAGAATGAATTGGGCGTCTCTGTTGCACAATCCACCTTTCCACTATTAGATTATATATACGGCGTCAACACGAATTACAGCTATGATGTTACAAGTTATATCAGGAGGCAACTGGTAGTCGGTGCGCTCGATAATCTGAGGAATGGCCTCATGATGGTTATCCCTACTCCGGCCTATAATACGCAGGTTAACCGTGCTGTATTTGGAGACCATACATCCGATGTGAACAACAGGATTGTATTGAAAATATACTATGCGTCATTTTATTAATGCGTAAACCAATAACTGAACATTGCTAATAATCATTGCATGAAACGAATTCCGGGCATATTTCTTCTGATTTTTTCTTTGGTGAATCTGGTGAGTGCCCAAACCAACAATTCGCCTTATTCAGTACTTGGTATCGGGGATATTGAAGACAGCTATTTCAATCGTACCAATGGCATGGCGAGTACGGGTATTGCATACCGCTCGAACCGAAACCTGATCGACAATAACCCTGCTTCGTTTTCAGCACTCGACAATCAATGGTTTATTGGAGAACTAGGTATACGCGGAAAATATATTAATTATTCAGGCAAACCCGTAGACCCTTCTAACAATAGATCGTTTGATATCACATTCCGGAGATTTGCAGTAGGTACAAGAATTGGAAAACATTGGGGAAGCAGCGTAGGATTGGCGCCTTTCAGTTCCGAAAATTATGAATTCAATGCCTTGCAACCGATACAGGGAACAGTAGGAGAAACAGCCAATGCTTATTACCAGGGATACGGTGGTGTGAATCGCGTGTACTGGACCAACGCTTACGACTTTTTTCATCACGTGTCCATTGGCGTGAATGCATCTTATCTTTTTGGATCTATCACCCAAAAGACCATTCTTCAGAATCCACAGATAGCCAACGCGTATGTTTCGACCAATAAAAATCTTTTCCTGAGTAATTTATATTTCAACTATGGAATCCAATTTTACGGGAAGATCGGTTCACACTGGAATGTGGTGGTGGGTGGCACTTTCGCCAACCGCTCAGACCTCAGTGCCCAGGCAAATACCACGGTATTGGGACTTGATTCTTCTGTATTGAAAAGTCAAAGCGTTGACGGGATCTATTTCACATTGCCTAATATGTATGGCGCTGGCATCTCGATCACCAAAGACAATAAGTATACCTTCCTGGCAGATTATAAATTCCAGGAATGGTCTCCGCTTAATTATACCGGTTACAACTATGCGCTTACCAACAGTAACAGGGTTTCGCTAGGTTTTGAAATTTCGCACAAACAAAACGTTTACAATAACCAGGTCGAAACAAACTTTTTTCATGCAGGCGTTTACTACGGCGACAGCTACCTGAATGTATTTGGGCAGAAAATTCAGGATATGGGAGCCAGCCTGGGTGTAGGACTCAATACCAAAAGAAGTCCATTTGCTTATACCCTAACCTTCCAATACGGTGTAAAGGGCACGACTAACTCCCAGCTCATCAAAGAAAATTATTTCAGCATCAGCTTTCTCTTGTCCTACCGCGACTTCTGGTTCACGAGAGGCAAAAGATTCAATTAATAATTGTTACAGCATACAAGGTCTGCATCCTAACACAGACTCTGGGCAATTTTTCCTATCTTCTGTTTCCAAAACCTGCTGGCTATGATGTCACGGAAACTACTTTGCCTCGCATTGATCGCGGTCCTGAATACGGATCGGATTTTTGCTCAAGAAACTATTGACACTGGTATGATCGAAAGGGCATCCCGCCTGATCGATGTGCATTTTACCAGCGCCGAAAAAGATTCAATGCTGGATGGAGTGAAAGATAATGTGGAGACCTACTCCAAGATGCACGCAATGAACCTCGCCAATAACAGTCCATTCCCATTCCGATTTGATCCTGCTCCTATCGGTTTCCATATTCCCACGCAGCAATCCACTGTGAATTGGAACATCCCCTCAGGAATTGAACTTCCCAAAAATAAAAATGATCTCGCATTTTATTCGATCCTTCAACTGGCATCGCTGATCAAAAACAAAAAGATCAGCTCACTCGAACTCACCAATTTTTTTCTTGCCCGACTGAAAAAATGGGGCGACACGCTTCATTGCGTGATCAGTTTCACAGAAGAGATTGCGCATCAACAAGCCAGGCAGGCGGATGAAGATCTGAAGAAAGGAATATATCGCGGGCCGCTGCAGGGAATTCCTTACGGCTTGAAAGACTTGTTTGCCGTGAAAGGCACGAAGACTACCTGGGGTGCTGCACCCTTTAAAAATCAGACAGTAGATGAAGATGCTTTCGTATACCAGCAACTACGAAAGGCAGGTGCCGTACTATGCGCCAAACTTTCGCTGGGCGCACTGGCGATGGACGATTCGTGGTTCGGCGGACTCACCCGTAACCCATGGAATCTTCAAACAGGGTCCAGCGGCTCCTCTGCGGGATCTACCGCGGCAACGGTTGCTGGATTACTTCCCTTCGCGATTGGTACAGAGACCTGGGGTTCAATCGTAGCACCTTCGCATGTTTGCGGTGCCACAGGATTACGTCCCAGTTTCGGCTCTATAAGCAGAAGTGGCGCGATGGTATTGAGCTGGAGCCTGGACAAAGTAGGGCCCATTTGCAGAAGTGCCGAAGATGCCGCTGTTGTGTTTTATTATATCAAAGGAACAGATGGAAAAGATGAGAGCGCCGTAACGCGTGCGTTCAATTACTCAGGACACATAAACTGGAAAACACTGAGGATCGCTTACGCGCGAAATTATTTTCAGAAAATTCCAACATCCGATGCAGAATGGAAAGTGATCGAAGTGTTCAAAAAACTTGGCGCACATCCACAGGCGGTTGATTTCCCGGATTCCACCATCTATCCGGTTCCCATCATGGGCCCAATCATCAGTTCTGATTGTGCAGCGTCCTTCGATGCATTTACCCGTAGCAACCAGGATGACCAGATGAACGGCCAGCAAAAGGGTGATTGGCCAAACCAGTTCCGTACGGCAAGATTCATCCCGGCCGTTGAATACATCAATGCTAACAGGCATCGATATACGCTGATAATCGACATGAACGCGTTCATGAAAAACTATGATGTAGTCATCTTCCCCAGTTTCGCCGGTAACCAACTCGCCATCACCAACCTGACTGGTCAGCCAGTCGTATGCATGCCAGTAGGATTTACAAAAGATGGCATGCCGACCAGTGTAACCCTGCTCGGAAATTTGTATGATGAAGCAACGATCCTCGCCACCGCGAAAGGATACCAGGATGCAACGGATTTTAATAAAAAACATCCGCCTGCTTTTCTGCAATGAGTTGAAATAACTTTCTGCTCTTATAAAACAGTGACCACCGTTCCCAATGGAACACCGAGGCCAGTACAGGCATCCCAGCCTTTTTTCGCCGAATACCCACCTGTTTTCGAAGTTTTGTTGTTCCCCTCCGTGATATCCTTGAATACAGCAGTTTTCGCAGCATACAATTTCGGATTGAGAAAGCCTACAGATTTCTTTAGTTTTTGATTGAGCAAAGCTACGAGTCCAGCCATCAGAGGTGCTACTGCACTGGTTCCGCCAATTACACTCCATTGCCCATCCACCAGCACATTGTAACCGGTTTGAGAATCTGCATTTGCCGCGATATCCGGCATACCTCTTCCCTTATGCAGTTTCGAATTCACAGAAGCAGGAAGCGTAATCTTTTTTTGATAATCGGGAACGGGGAAAAAATCACTGATGCCTCCACCAGTCGCCCATCCATCGCCATCATTCCAAACAGTTTCTTTTGTTTTGGCCAGTTTGGTTCCGCCACAAGCGAGTACATAGGGACTGCTTGCCGGAAAATCCACATGTGCTTTACCATCAGACTGGCCGTCTGAAGAACCACTGTCACCCGCGGCGGCGGCTATCGTAACGCCCAGCGCAGCAGCCGACATGAAAGTCTGATTGTAATTCTGCATCGCCTGCTGACTCCATTGAGATTCTGAGGAACCCCAACTGATAGAGATAACTGATGGTTTATTAATCGTGTCATGGAGTGCCGTCGTGATCGCGTCCAGAAATCCTTTATCCGTATTGGGCGTAAAGTACACCACGATACTCGCACCGGGTGCAACCGCACCTGCTACTTCAATGTCGAGCGCTACTTCACCATCAGCACTGTCGGGTGTGGAAGGACTGTTGTGTCCTCCGTCAACAGATACTGACTTAATGGATGGCAGTACGATTCCCAATTTGGTAAAATAGTTTTTCAGATCTGCAGCCCTGAATCCACCACCTAGTTCAATGATCGCAATGCATTGGCCGGCTCCATCCACGTTGGTTGGATACTTATACATTTTCGCCACGTCATTTGCATTGTACGATATACCCGCAGCATGAGGTTGAAGTAGGTGTCCATCATTTTTTACCATTTGGAACATGGGCCTTGCAACAGGTCGGTCATCTAATCCAAAAACACCTTCTATGACCGGCTGGAGCTGGCTGGGGATTTTGATGCCTCCCATCCTTCCGCGAAATATTTTACCATCGTCGTGCTGATAATCGGACAAGTATACACCGAAGGCATTTGATAAATTTTGCACGGTTCCCTTAAGGATCACGCTACGACGCGCAACCGACGAACTTACCACTGTGAGATCGTGTTCATGTGCAAAAGCTTCCACCAGCAGGATGTCTTTTTCGGAGCCACCAAAGCGCTTGTCGAATTCATCCTGGCTGATCACTTTGTTCTTACCATCCGCCATATCTTTTACATAATCTTCAATAGAATTTTTTCTTCTCACACGAACCGTCACTTCAATCACACTATTAAGATTGGTCATACCAACATTTCTTCCCGGGGGTATTTTTCTGGAGCTACCTTTCAGTTCGACATGACCGGTAAATTTTTTCTTTGGAGAAGAGGGAGATTTTTTTTTCGTTGCCATAAGATATGTTTTGACGTGAAGAATAAATACGTTGATTTACGTTTTGCGCATACAATGAAGATCAGTCTTCAAAAATCCGGTCAGCGGCTCGGGGATAGTGCCTACAATTTATAGCGTTCCTTCTTAAAGTTAAATACTTAAAATGTAAACACAGGTTGTTTTGGTTTACTTCCCAATCGTATAGGTCAATAAAATGATTCTATAAGACAAAACCATTAGTTTCTTCGGGAAATAAGAGTATCAAATAATATATTTGCGGCTGTAAAATGCAGGTTATTCACGTCGGTGGATAGCTTATACCCGGACCGGAACTCAAAAAGCCTTTAGTTTGCACCCAATAAATATGGAAAGAAAAGTACGTGTAGCGATTCTCGATTTGTATGAAGGACAGCCTAACCAGGGAATGCGATGTTTGAAAGAAATCCTTCAGCAGTATGCCCTCTCTCATCAACTCAAACTGCACTGGGAAGCATTTGATGTGAGGCTCAAAAAAGAAACTCCTGATCTTTCATTTGATATTTATATTTCTTCCGGTGGTCCCGGCTCTCCGCTCGACACAGAACACACTGAGTGGGAGAAAGCTTACTTTGCCTGGTTTCGTTTGATTGAAAAACACAACGCGCACTCCAGTGAAAAAAAGCATGTTTTTTTTATATGCCATTCTTTTCAATTGGTATGCAGGCATTATAAAATGGCGGAAGTGACGAAAAGAAAATCCACTGCTTTTGGTGTTTTTCCAATACACCTTCAGCAGTCAGGCAAACACGAACCAGTGTTCAATGGATTGGATGATCCTTTCTTTGCTGTCGATAGCAGGGATTACCAGGTGATCAGACCGAACAAAGAACGTTTGCATCAATTGGGTGCCCAGGTACTCGCTATAGAAAAAGAACGGCCACATGTTCCCCTGGAAAGAGCGATCATGGCGATCCGGTTCAACGAATGCATGATCGGCACGCAGTTTCATCCTGAAGCAGATGCGTCTGGCATGAGTATGTACCTGCAACGGGAGGATAAAAAGAAAACAGTGATTGCCGAACATGGTGAAGAGAAATGGAAAAGCATGATTGATCAGCTCAACGATCCTGATAAAATTCGATGGACCTATTCGCATGTACTTCCTAATTTTTTACATATTGCGCTGGAGCAAATGCAGGAAGTGGGAGTGTAATGAACATCCATATGTTTTACGTATGAGAAAGTTTCAGGCAAAGACACAAAGAGAAGTTTCTTCTTTGCGACTTTGGGCCTCCTTTGCGTCTTTGCGTAAAACAAAGCACTACTAAAATCAGTCCGTTCCAGTAGAAGAACAACTATCTCTCTTTTCTAACTTTTCTGCATAAACATCCATCGCTGCCCTTCGAGGTCCTCTACGCTGTATCTTGATCCCGGTCCTCCGATTTCGATATCCGAAAGCAAATTAGCACCCGCAGATTTTGAGTGTTCAAAATGCTGTTGCACATCATCCACATATACAAGTAGCCCATTGATGATATAGGGAGATTCGTTCCATTTTGCCGCCTGGATACAAGTAGAACGATGATGCTTCGGACTTTGATAGTCCGGAGTAGGCGTAGCCAACATGATCAGGCCGTCCCCAAAAACCAATTCTCCATGTTCCAACACACCTTTGTCGTTCAGCATTCTTGTCCTTTCAGAAAACCCAAAAACTTTGCAGAGCCAATCCATAGCAGCGGGTCCATGCTCGTAAGAAAGCATTGGAATAATCTGATTGTGAAATTCAGCCATATAGTAAAGTTGTTTGACAAATATACCCAATGAATAAATGAAATTTTAATCATCAAAGACCTGGTATGACAACAATAAACACCCCTTCAGGGGCAGTGGGTGTAGTGGTATTGGGGTATATAAAAATTCGTAACTTCCAATTCCAAATTCATTTATGGTCCCTGCTTTGAGAAAAGCCTTTAATAAGGCGTTTACACAAACACAATACGAAGCGTTTTTAAAAGACCTCAATCATCTTCATCCAGGAGCTATAGAATTCCGGATTGCCGAAACACCAGTATTCGTTTCAAAAGCATTTGGAGAGAAGATCATAGATACCTGCGAAAGCATAGTGGATCTGATCATCAGTCCGGGTTTTCACAAATTATCGGAGCGTTCTATCCCTGCCACTGATCTCGTGCCCAACGAAAATAAACACAGTCATTTTATTGCATTCGATTTTGGTGTTTGCATCAATGATGATAATGAATTGGAGCCACAACTGATCGAAATGCAGGGATTTCCCACATTGTATGGTTTCCAGGTTTATTATCCCGATTTGTTGAGAAGCTATTTTTCGATACCTGATAACTATAGCCAATACCTGGATGGCTACAACCGCGAAACCTATTTGAGCGAATTGAATGATGTGATTGTTGGCAATGTTCCCGTTGAAAACACCATACTCCTCGAAATAAAACCTCACGAACAAAAGACGAGGATCGACTTTTATTGCACACAGGATTACCTCGGCATCCAACCCGTATGTATAACCGATCTTATACAGGAAGGGAAAGATCTATACTACATCAACGAGAAAACAAAGAAGAAAACGCAGGTGCTTCGAATTTATAACCGCATTATTTTCGATGACCTTCATGCGCAAAAAGAATCGCTGGGAAAGATTGTAGATATCCGCCAGGAGCTGAATGTGGAATGGATTCCGCATCCCAACTGGTTTTATCGCATCAGTAAATACACACTGCCTTTCATTCATCATCCATATGTTCCAAAAACTTTTTTCCTGAATGAAGTAAAACAGCTGCCGGAAAAATTGGAAGACTATGTACTCAAACCCCTTTTCTCCTTTGCCGGTCAGGGCGTGGTCATAGACATCAGGAAATCAGATATTGACGCGGTAAAAGATCCCGAAAACTGGATCCTGCAACAGAAAGTGAAATATGCCGATGTCATAGAAACGCCCGATATTCCTGCGAAGGTGGAAATTCGCATGATGTATATTTGGAAAGACGGGGACCCAAGGCCCAAACTGGCCATTAACTTATCAAGACTCAGTAAGGGCAAAATGATCGGCGTTCGATATAACAAGGATAAGGATTGGGTTGGCGGAAGTGTTTGCTATTTCGAAAAATAACCTTGCTACGGGAATAAATTTCCCGCTTGAGGATATTTTTTTTACCTTTTGAAAAAATAGGGTATGCGGTTGCAGAACGTCCTCTTCAGTTTGCCACTGATTTTTTTCACTTCCCCGGCTCATCGTTTTGACTATAACTATTCTGAAAAATATTATAGCGAACACCCCACATTAGCAATTGGTGCAGTTGCTCCCGATTTCAATTTGAAAGGGATTGATGATAAAATGCATTCGTTATCGTCTTTCAAGTCGGCCAAAGTATTGGTGATCGTTTTTACCTGTAATCATTGTCCAACCGCTCAGGCCTATGAGGATCGTGTCATTCAACTTACGAAGGACTATTTCGCCAGAGGTGTTGCTGTCATCGCCATCATGCCCAATGATCCGAGTTCTGTACAACTCTCCGAGTTGGGATATACCGATATGAGCGATTCATTTGAAGAGATGAAAAAAAGGGCCGCCAACAAACACTATAATTTCCCTTATTTGTATGATGGAGATACTGAAGTCACTGCAAGAGCATATGGCCCGATCGCTACGCCGCATGCTTTTGTTTTTGATAAGGACCGGAAGTTACGCTACCAGGGACGTATAGACGACGTTGAGAAACCGACCAAACCACCCACGCAATTTGATACACGCAATGCCATCGACGCACTACTCGCGAACAAGGAAGTGCCAGTTGCCACCACCAAAGTATTTGGCTGCACCGTAAAATGGCAGGAGAAAAGCGACTGGAAAATCAAAGCAGCTAAAGAATGGGCAGCTGAACCAGTAAAAGTGGATACATTAGATGTGGAAGGTATTAAAGCACTTCTTAAGAACAATTCTGACAAACTACGACTCATCAATGTTTGGGCCACCTGGTGTGGTCCCTGTGTAACTGAGTTTCCGGAATTCATCACCATGAACCGGATGTACCGCAACCGTGATTTTGAATTCATCAGCATCAGCGCAGATGATCCTGCCAAAAAAGATAAGGTCCTCAAATACCTGCAAAGGCAGGAAGCATCCAATCCCAATTATCTTTTCAGCATCGATGACAAGTACAAACTGATTGAAGCTATAGATCCCAATTGGCAGGGCGCGTTGCCTTATACAGTATTGGTAGAGCCCGGTGGAAAAATTGTCTACGCTAAGCAGGGGCCTATCGACCCTGCAGAAATGAAAAAACTGATCGTGGAGAATCACCTGATCGGCAGGTATTACTAACCTTTTACAGTTCCATCACTTTCTTCCAGATGCTTTCGTCAACCGGGATACCTTCCCGCTCATTTTTCGTTCGCGTCGCCAGCATCCTTTCACCGGGATAATAAACTGCCTCATCCTGATTTCCTTCGGTATCTTTTTTTGTAAACTGGAAAATCTCCTCTACTAACTCTTCATGAAATTTTTTTGGGTGAAGACAAATAAAACACTGTGACAAACCAATTTCCTTACCAGACTTTGTAATGGCAGCGGTCGACAATCCGCCGCCGATTCCTGTAAGTAGAATATCGAGTACCAGCGCCAGGCCCGAACCCTTCCAAAAGCCAATGGGAAGTGCTGATTTATTCTTTCTTATAACCGACGGATCCTTTGTGGGCTTTCCTTCTTCATCATATCCGCCAAACTGTGGAAGCATTTTATTTTCCAATTCATATTCCTGCATTTTCCCATACGAGAATTGCGATACGGCCATATCGAGCAGAACATGTTTATTATGATAGGGGAATGAGATCACCAGCGGGTTGTTACCTAGCCTGGGTTGGCTTCCGCCCCAAGGAGCCATGCTGGCAATTGCATTGGTGAAACAAATGCCGATACAACCAGCCTCCGCGGCCATCAATGCATAGGTACCGCCCCGCATCCAGTGATTGTTATTGCGCAATAGAACGCAGCCGATACCACTTTCTTTGGCTAGTTCAATAGCACGATCCATTGCTATGGCAGCATTGTACATGCCCGCACCCTGTTGTCCGTCCCAGATTTCCAACAATCCATTTCGCTCCACCAATTCCGGTTCCGATTCCGCATGAATCAATCCCTGTTTAATATAATCCACAAAAACCGGGAACCTGTTCAGTCCATGTGAATACACTCCGTCCCTGCTGTTGGAGGCAAAAATATCCGCACAACGAGTTGCTTTCACTTCAGAGAAATGATAATTAATTAGAATGCTTTTGCACACTCTTTTTATTTCAGTGAAAGATTTTTTCATAATTATTAGATGCAATCATCTATTTTATTTTTTAGAAAATAATGATGCGTCTCAAATTTAACGCTATGTTGCGTCATCTTCATTTTTTAGAAATTAAATCCGGTTATTATGGATCCCAAAAAAATGGCGGCGCTAAAAGCTGCCGATCTGATCAATGACGGAGACCATGTTGGAATCGGTGCCGGCGCAAGCATGTTATACCTGGCAGAACGCGTTAGAGAAAAAATAGGCGAAGGAATGGAGTTGAAATTATTCACCCCTTCTGCCGACACTGCGAAATTCCTGGGGCAGCATCATCTGGAAGTGCTGGAAACTTCGTTGACGGCCCGGCTAAATATTTATTTTGACGGATGTGACCAATTCGACAAGTCTCTAAATGCTTTAAAAAGCGGCGGCGGTATTCATACCCAGGAGAAGCTCCTTGCCAGTATGGCCAATGAGTTCGTCCTGGTCGGCGATTCACCTAAATATGTAGATCAATTCAATCCAGCCATTCCCCTGGTGCTGGAAATTATTCCCGAGTCTTTGTTGTTTGTTGTATCAAGGTTGGAAAAACTGTTTAATAAGCCAACTATGGCATTGCGCTTTCAGACCGAAAAAGAGAAACCAATTACAACCGTTAACGGAAACTGGCTGATTGATATATGGTTCAGCCAATGGCCCGAACTTTCGGATATTAATTCTACGGTTAAATCAATTACCGGTGTACTCGAAACCTCCCTGTTTTTTAATTTGGCTACGAAAGCAATGATTGGATCGGGGGCTGGTGTTCAGGTTATTACCAAATGATTGTTAATGCTTTACAAAGAAAAGCACATTGGACTTGTTCCCGGTGCCCCTTTAAACTATCCCGGGAGACCGGCAACATTTTTGCTAATTCTCCGTATTGATTAAGATCAGTGTTTGTACACTAAAAAAAAAATAATACCGTGCTGGTTACATTTATAAGATGAGGATTTACCAATCGAATCAAAGGTTTCTTATGTCGTGGAGCGGTTTGAGTATAAAATCCCTGATGGGATGTGTTTTCCTGTTCGTATTCGCAGCGTGCAGCAAAAATAGTTCGGCGCCCAATCCGGTGCCCAACCCTCCTACAATTGGTATTGACTCCAACATTAATTATGGCGATTCGGTGTTTTTTCTCAGCAATCAGTCAATTGACGTCATCGCCAGTCCTCTTAAGCCCGGGAATGGCTCCTATAGTAGTTTCCCAGAAGGATTGGATATTGATGCTGCAACGGGCGACATCAATGTATCTAAAAGCGAAACCGGACTGAAATACCGGGTCTATTTTGTTCCCACTGGTGGAAGCGATACTTTATCAACGGTTGTATTAATCTCCGGCATCAATTTTCTCGACGGTTTTTATCTTCTCAATTCGGCGGACTCTATTGCGAGACCAGTATACAATGCAGTTCAAAACAACACTATCCCCGGACTAAACAGCGGCAGTTTGTTCGACGAATCATCCAAATGCAATAGCAATGGCTGTGCTGTGAGCGTGGTTAATGGGGAGATCAACCTCGCCGAGACCGTGCGCAATGGTGTTTTCGGAACGACGCCGACCAATAATGACCGTCACGAATTCGACCTCGATTACCGAATCAACGATAAAAGTCAAAAAGCCTTCAATACGATCCGGATCAAGCTCTACTATTTCGAAACCATGAGCGATGTGACCCAGGAAGTGTACGATATCATTTCTTCGCGCGAAGGTGCTATTATCGATTCCCACAACCCGCTTTTTTACATTGCTCCCATAACGGCGGTCAATAGCCGATCTGCAGTCAATGGTGCCGTTGGAAGATCCGTCAAGCCCCGGCCCCCCTGTATTTTTATTGTCAGCCGGTAAACCCGATGTCTTGCTGACGGCAATGAATCACCCATACTATAATCAGGCGTTTTCGTATATTGACAGCCGTTGCTGCGAAAAACATGTTAAGGCCCGTCCATATTGTTGTGCTCTTATCCTTCCTGCCATTGGTAAGTTTAGGCCAAACGCCGCATCCTGATCCCGAAAAAGAATGGATATCCGTTTATCAATACGCCAACAAACTTTACAACGGCAGCCATACAAGTGACAAAACTGACAGCCTTGCCCTGATATCTTATCAAAAGGTCATTACCATCCTTTCAAAGAACGGAGCGCATAACGACGCTCTTTTCGACGCTTATGTGAAAGCCGGCATTCTACAACTCGGTGGTCGGGATGATCGAGGCACATTAAATCTTTTTCAAAACGCGATCCATGTTCAGCAAAAAAACAGTTCTGTTCCTGATTCTTTATTATTTCAACCCTATCTTTTCTCAGGGACATCTTACTATAACCTGAACGAACTGGATTCCGCGAGGGATTGCTACCGAAGAGCAGAACAACTCATTACCAAATATCCGGGTACCAAAGAAACCGAGCGGCTGTATAATAAATATGGTGCACTGTTTTACGAAACCGGTGACTACGAAAAAAGTATCCACTATTTTACCCGGGCGCTTTCGATCGTTCAGGCCCATCCTTCGCCAGATCCATATTTTGTAGTGAATTATAAGAACAATATTGCCTCTGTTTATAGGAAATTGGGGGACAATGAACAGGCACTCGGAATTTATCAGGCACTCTTGCCCTTACACATACGACAAGATGAGTTGTTGCACAATATGGGTGTTGTCTATCTCGCCCAAGGGAAATATATAGATGCCATTCATTACCTGGAAAAAGTATCCTATCAGGCCATATCGAAATCCAATGACCTCGCTTCGGCATGGCTGTCGTTGAAAAAGCCTGATTCTGCCGCCTATTGGCTCGGTATCGCCGACAGTCAATATCAGTCACAGGGTGCTCCCGCGAAGAATTTCGACTATGCTATAACGTTACAACGTCGCGCTGAATGGCTAATGCAAAAAGGTTTCCCAAACGAAGCTTTGAAAAAATATCAACAGGGCGTTATCCATATCGATCCGGATTTTAGCGACACGGCTATTGATCACAATCCGTCCTCTTTCCAGGGACTACACAATCTTTCGGTGCTGTTTGGATTATTGACGGGCAAAGCCAGAACCTTTTTGGCCCTTCATCCGCGTGAGCAGGATATTGGTTCCAGGAAGAACGCTTTTGCGACCTACGAATCTGCCCTCTTGTTAGCGGCTCATGTTGAGAAAACCTACAC
>Ga0075026_100000729_pt1 | contig 13658 bp, 14 predicted proteins | sample Str012_2_FD_71392 | JGI IMG/M metagenome (GOLD analysis project Ga0075026, IMG submission 71392) | Freshwater sediment microbial communities in response to fracking from Pennsylvania, USA - Straight Creek_MetaG_SC_2012 | ecosystem: Environmental > Aquatic > Freshwater > Creek > Sediment...
GGGGCACCCGCTCGAAGGGGCTCGCACCGTGCGCGACCTCGTGGCCGGGATGGGCGAGGTGGTCGCCCGGCCTCGGGCCACCTCCGGGGCTTGCCCGACCGCCGGCGGCGTCGGTCGGGAAGGTGCGGGAGGGCGCAGGCGTTGCAGCCCGTCACCGCACCCGACGGGGGTCGGCGAGCCCGAGGGGGACACATGGAGATCGCGGTCATCGGCACGGGGTTCATCGGCGGCATCCTCGGGAGGGCCCTCGCCCGCTCGGGTCACACCGTGGTGTTCGGGGCCCGCCGGCCCGACGAGCGTGAGGTCGTGGGTGACACGTCCGCCGCGGTCACCACCATCCCCGAGGCGCTGGCCGCGGCCGACGTCGTGCTCCTCGCCGTGCCGGGCGCCGCCGTGGCCGACCTCTCGGCAGAGCACGGCGACCTGCTCGCCGGGAAGCTCGTGATCGACGCCACCAACCAGATGGGACGGCCCGTGGCCAACGCCCGGGCGGCCCTCCCCGACGGGGTCCGGTACGCCAGGGCCTTCAACACGCTGGGCGGCGAGAACATGGAGGACCCCCTGTTCGCCGACGGCCCGGCCGACCTCTTCTTCTCGGCTGCCGATGCCGACCGCCCGGTCGTCGAGGAGGTCATCCGGGGGGTCGGCCTGAACCCGATCGACCTCGGCGCCGACCGAGAAGATCTGGTCGACGCGCTCTTCCAGGTCTGGATCGCCCTCGCCATCGGCCAGGGTCGGGGGCGCCGCCTCGCCCTCCGGCTCATCGACCGCTGAGCTAGAGCGAGAGGTCGGATCCCTCGACCTCGCTGCGCTCGGCCGGGTCGTGGCCGGCGGTGTCGCGATCCACGGTGTCGACGGTGGCGCTCTGCCCGACGCGCCCCGGGGTCTCGTCGGCGGCGGGCCGGTGGTCGGCGCCGCGATCCGGGTCCATCCGTTCGGCCCGGACCTGGGTCTGGGCCGCGTCCCGGGCCACCAGCGACGCCCGGTGCTGGTCGTCACCGGCGAGGACGACCTCCCGGCGGGCGTCGGCCTTGGCCAGGTCGGCGATCGCGGACTTCTCCTCCGCCTGGGCGGCCCTGAGGCGCGCCTCGGCGTCGAGCCGGTCCGCTTCTGCCGCCTTCAGCTCCGCCTCCCGGGTGATCTCCCGGAACTCCGTCCGCCGCCGTTCCTGGCGGGCGGGAGCACTGCGCCGACGTGCCGCGGCGCCGATCACGCCGATGACGATCAGGACCGCAACAGCGATCACCGCGATCAGGATCCAGGTCGAGCTGTCCATCTGAGCCTCCGGGGGTGAGCGCCCCGCCCACGCGGTTCGGGGAGGGCGACGGTCGCGGCCGTGACCCCTCCCTACCCACAGGCGTCGCGTTCGGTTCGTGACTCTCGGGCCCGTTCCCGGGTAGGTGCACCTTGTCGGTCCCGATCGGGGGCGAAGGAACGAGGACCCACATGGCAACGAAGACGTCCCGCGGGCTGCGGTTCCGGCGGCGGTCGGCGTGACCCTCCAGCGCCCGGCCGTGCGTGGACCCGACGCCGGGCAGATGGACCACGCCATCGCCGCGGACCTGACCGAGCTCCCCGCGCTGCGGGCGTCGATCGGTGACTGGCTGCGGAGCGACCCGGAACACCTCGAGGTGGTCGACGACGCCGTTCTGGTGGCGTCGGAGATGGCCCACATCGCGGTCCGTCACGCTGCGGACACCCATCCGGTGGTCCTCCACCTGTGGCGCACCCACAGCATCCTGGTCATCGAGGTCGGCTTCCAGACGGTGTCGGCCGAGGGTGAGATCTCCGCGGCGCTGGAGTCGTCGACCGAGGACCTCGGTGTGCGCATCATCGAGCAGCTCACCGATCGCCTGGCCGCCGAGTCGTTGGGTGGCACCGCGACCTTGCGGTGCACCTTCTCCCTCGCCGAGCGCGACGCGGCCGGGCCCGGGCACGGTGACGTGCTCGGGCCCGGCGGCGGGGACTGACTGCTCGGGGGAGGCCCCGACGGCTGGTTCCCTCAGGCGGCGGCGACCACGGGCTCGGGCGACCCCTGGTCGGCCCCGGTGCGGAAGCCCTTGATCACGAGCCACAGGCCGAGGGACAGCTCCCAGGCCGCCACGGCCAGTGCGCCGAGGAAGCTCCAACCCGACACCTGGTCGAAGGCGCCGAAGAAGACGGCCGTGCAGGTCGCCAGCAGGATGGGGGCACCGATGAGGCCCATCGTGGGGATGGCCCGGGGCACGAGGCGGGAGCGGTACATCACCGAGCCGAGGAAGAGGGCGTTGACGGCCGACATCACGCTGGGGCCGAGCAGGAAGGTCCAGTCGTGGATGGCCACCAGCGAGCGGGCGGTGGTGACGAGGCCGGGGTCGGCACCAGTGGCGTTCTGGCGCAGGGTCACGACGCTGAGCAGGGCGATCGCCCCCACGAGGATCATCGACGCCTCCAGGGTGCGGCTGGTGACGAAGCCGATGGCGGCCGTCCGGCCCGTTCTGCGGGTGACGGGGTAGAGCACCACTGCGGTGCCGATGGCCGAGAGGGCCAGGAGCACCTCGAGGAAGCAGGCGATCAGCACGCTGGTCTCGCTGCCGGCCCCCAGGACGAAGTCGGTGTGGTGGAGCACCGGGGCCTTGAGGGCCAGGGCGGGGATGGAGGTCACGAACGTGGCGAGGTAGAGGCCGCCGGCGATGTAGGCGGTCTTCCTCATCGACATCGCCCGGGGCCGTCCGGGTGGGGTCTCCATCGCGGCCCGGCCGATCGGTCCGGTCGATGCCTCGGTGGTGATCTCGGTGGTGGTCATGTCAGTTCCCTTCGGGTTGGTCGAGCGGGTGGCGCTCGTCGGTGCGGGTGAGTGAGACGAGCGGGAGGCCGACGTCGCGGAGCAGGTGCAGCAGGCCGTGGAGTGCGGCCTGATCGACAACGGTTCCGCTGATGAGCGAGGTGCCGTCGTCGCAGTGGGCGACGGCGAGGCCGTCGAAGTACGGCTCCCACCCCGGCCCGAGGAGGCCCTGTACCCGTAGCTCGTAGCGGTCGCCGTCGGCTCCCGTGGCCCCCATGGGGCCGGTCGTCGCATTCCGTCGTGGTGGCACGAACCGGACCGTACGGACGGACCTGGTGAGCCCGGATCACCACATGTGGTGATCTCCGTGGTGGTTCGGGTGCCGAGGCGACCCGGCCCTGCAGCTACAGGCCGAGCTCGTCGGCGCGCCGCACCGCGGCCCGGCGGCTGTTCACGCCGAGCTTCATGTAGATCGCCTTGGTGTGGGTGCGCATCGTGTTCAGCGACACCAGCAGCTCGCGGGCGATCTCGGGCCCGGAGAGGTCGGTCCGCAGCAGGCGGAGCACATCGAGCTCGCGCTCGCTCAGGGGATCGACCAGTCCGCCGGTGGCCCGGGCCGGAGCGGGCGGGGACGCCTCAGCGGCGAGCACGGCCCGCGCCCGCTCCGATCCCCGCGACCCTCCGGCCGTCGTGCGGAGCAGGGCGACCATGCCCTCGCCCTCGTCGAGGAAGACCCGGACGAAGCCCTCAGGCTCGGCTCGCTCGAGGGCGGCCTCCAGACGCCGATGGGCGAGGTCGCGTCGGCCGGTCGCCTGGGCGTGGAGGGCCTGCAGCGCCAGGACCTCGACCGCACGTCCCTCCCGTCCTCCCTCGTCGGCGGCGGCGAGGAGCCGGTCGAGGAGACGGGAGAGGGCGAGGTCGACCTCCGGCGACGCCGGTCGCGAAGGGCCGGCCGGCTCGGCGAGGAGCAGCCGGGCGAGCGTGAGGTGCTCGAACTCGTGGAGGAAGGTGAGCTCGTCGTCGGCGGTGAGGCCGCGCTCGCCCGCCCAGCGTCGGGCGGCTGTGAGCTCGCCGGCGGCCACCCGCAGGCGGGCCTCGACCGCGGCCACCGGGGTGACGTCAGGGGAGTAGTCGCCGTTGTAGAGGCGGCCGGCCGCCGCCACGAGCTCGAGCGCGGCGGGGAGGTCGCCCTGGCCCTGGCGCACCCGGGCGGTGACCAGAAGGCGGCGGTGTGGGTTCTGGGGGAGCCCGAGGGCCTCGCCGAGGTCGTCGGCGGTGGCGAGGTGGCGCAGGGCGCGGTCGAGCTCGCCGTGCTCGCGGTGGATCTCGGCGAGCGCGACGTGCATGTCGGCCGTGCCCCTCACCGCGCCGTGGCCCCGGGTGGAGGCCAGCCCCTCCTCCAGCGTGCGGACGGCGTCGCCGAGGTGCCCCCGACCGGCCTGGATGTCGGAGAGCGCGAGGCGGCATCCGAGCGCGTCGGACACGTGGCCGGCGGCTTCGAGGCTCGCGATGGCATCGACGTACAGGGGCTGAGCCTGCGCCAGGTCCCCAGCGGCCCAGCAGGCGAGGCCGATGAGCGCGGTCGCGGCCCCACGCCCGAGGTGGTCGTCGTCGTCGACCAGCTCGAGGGCGCGACGGGCCTGGGCGGTCGTGGTCGTGAGGTCGCCGGCGACCAGTGCCAGGGCCGCGCGGTAGAGGGCGAACTGGGCCGGCAGGCGCCGGAGCTCGAGCTCGTCGTCGACGACGATCGCGGGCCCTGGTGCGGGCTCGGAGCCGGGCGGCACCGTGATCGACCGCTCGATGCCGTCGATCAGGGCGGCGGCCTGGTCGAGTCGGCCCTCGGCCATCCAGGCCCCGGCCAGCGCGGCGCCGAGCACTGGCCTCGACGCCAGGACCTCGTCGGGGAGGGTGTCGAGCCAGCCCCGGAGGGTGGCCTCCTGCCGGGTCTGGCGGATGAGGGGCACGGTGAGCTCGATGAGTCGGGCGGCCCGCTCGACGTCGCCGCCGGCGAGGGCGTGGCGGATCGCCTCCGCCCGTTCTCCGTGCGCCTCGAACCACTCACTGGCCTGGCGGTGCAGCCGGGCTGCCGCGTCGGGCCGCTCGTCGAGGAGGCGGGCCCGCAGGACGTCGGCGAACAGGTGGTGGTACCGGTACCAGGTGCGGCGGTCGTCGAGCGGGACGAGGAAGAGGTTGGCGCGGTCGAGGGCGTCGAGGCGGGCCCTGCCACCTGCCTGTCCGGTGACGGCGTCGCACAGCGGCCCGCTGAGGCGGTCGAGCACCGAGGTCTCGAGCAAGAACTCCCGGTCGGCGGGCGTCTGGCGCTGGAGTACCTCCTCGATCAGGTAGTCGACGATGTAGCGGTCGTCGCCGGTGAACGCCTCGATGAACCCGGTGATGTCGTCGCGGCCCCGCATCGACAGCGCCGCCAGCTGGAGGGCGGCGATCCAGCCCTCGGTGCGCGTCTCCAGGGCGGCCACGTCGTCGGAGGTGACGGCCAGGCCCATCCCGCCGGCGAGGTAGTCGGCGGCCTCGTCCTCGGTGAAGCGCAGGTCGGCGGCCCGGACCTCGAGGAGGTCGCCGCGGGCGCGCATCTGCGCGAGCGGCCAGGGCGGGTCGGAGCGGGTGGCGACCACGAGGTGGACGTGAGGCGGGAGGTGCTCCAGCAGTGACGCCACCGACCGCTGCAGCTCGGTGGACTCGATGACGTGGTAGTCGTCGAGGACCAGGACGACCTCGTCCTCGACCGCGCTCAGTGCGTTCACCAGGGCGGTGACCACGGCGTCGGTCGATGTCGGGGTGGCCGGGATGGCCGCGCCCGCCTCGGGGTCGAGGGCGCCGGCGGTGACGAGTGCGGCGCTCACGTAGGCCCAGAACAGGGTCGGGTCGTTGTCGCGCGGGTCGAGCGAGACCCAGGCGGTCAGGCGACCGGCGGCTCGGAACCGGGCGAGCCATCCGGTGATCACCGTCGTCTTGCCGAAGCCGGCGGGCGCCGAGACGAGGGCGAGCGGCGGGGTGTCGGTGAGAGACGGCCGGTCGTCGAGCCGGGGCCGCGGGACGACGTTCTGGCGTTGGCGCGGGGCGTGGTGCTTGGTGGCGATCAGTGGCACCGGCCGTTCGCCCATCGCCTGGTTCTACAGCCCCCCACCCTCGGCCGCGTCATGGGCTCGGCGCCGGACCCGGCGTGCATGACCCGGTCAAGGAACCGGTGACGGCAGCCGATGAACACGAAGAGAGAGCATCCAACCTCTCAAGGTGGTTATCTGCCAGGCTCGTGCTCTCGAAGGAGTGCCTGGAACGAGAAGGGTGGTCGGCCATGACCAACACCATCGACGTGGGCTCGCAGGTCGCACTGGCGGCCCTGCTCGACACCGACTGCCTCGAGGTCGGGCTGACCCACACGGCCATGTTCGACGACGCTCTGTGGTCCGGTGACGGAGCTTCGGAGCTGCTGGCCGCCGACCCGCGTGTGAACCGTCTGGTGATGGCCGCGGTGGTCTCCCCGGGGTCGGGCCTGCGCGCCACCGTCGCCGGGCGCCCGGACCTCGACGCCATGCTCTACCCGATGCTGGCGTCGGACCCCGAGTCGGTGGTGCGCCGACGGGTGGCCACCAACCACTCCGCTCCGGCCGCCGTGGTCGACCACCTCACCCACGACCCCGAGCCCGAGGTCCGCGACGCGGCCATCGGCGAGCTGCGCCGACGGGCCTTCCCCACGGCCCACGCCAGCTGAGGGCCGAGCCGGCTCGGGCCAATCGTCGGTTGAACGGGACGGGCACCGTCGTCCCAGCCGTGCCATCGTGCAGGCATGACCGATCGCCCGACCCCCTCGGTGCTGTCCGTGAACGTCGGCGTGCCCCGTCAGGTCGAGTGGCGGGGCCGCCTCGTCACCAGCGCCATCTGGAAGGACCCCGTCGCCGGGCCGGTCGACGTCCAGGGCGTGAACCTCGTCGGTGACGACCAGGCCGACCGCCGGGTGCACGGCGGCCCCGACAAGGCGGTGTACGCCTACGCGTCGGAGGACTACGAGTGGTGGGCGGCGACGACCGGCCCGCTCGCTCCGGGCACCTTCGGCGAGAACCTCACGACCCTCGGCCTCGACCTGCGGGAGTGCCGCATCGGCGACCGTTGGCAGCTGGGGTCGTGCGTGCTCGAGGTGGCCCAGCCCCGACAGCCGTGCTTCAAGCTCGGCATCCGCATGGGCGACGACACCTTCCCCGGTCGCTTCACCGACGCCGGCCGGCCCGGGGCCTACCTGCGGGTGGTCATGGCCGGCACGGTCGCCCCAGGTGACCTGATCGAGGTGGTCCCGGCCGAGGAGCCGGCTCTCACCCTCGCCGAGGTGGCCGACGACGAGAAGGACGTCGCCACCCTCGAGCGGCTGCGTGATGACGATCGCGTTCCCGAGGGCTGGCGCCGCTCCGCCGCCCGTGCCCTCGACCCGGGCCGCGCCTGACGGTCTCGGGCCGCACGCCCGATGCCGCGATCTCGGGCTCCGGCTGAGGGTTTCCGCGTCCACGCCGCTACAAGGGACCCATGGCGACCTTCCACTTCCGTGCCACCAGTGAGAAGCCGGCTCAGGAGCTCTTCGACTTCTTCGCCGACATGACCAACGCCAAGGGGTGGGACCCGAGCATCACCAAGGCGATCCGGCTCGACGACGGGCCGGTCGGTCTCGGCTCCCGCTTCGAGGTCACCCTCCGCGCCCTCGGCCGCGACCTCGTGCTCACCTACGAGCTCGTCACCTACGGGCCTCCCGGCAAGGTGGTGCTCCGGGCCGAGTCGAGCCTGTTCGTCTCGGAGGACACCATCACCATCACCCCGGTCGGTGAGTCGGCGGTCGAGGTGCACTACGAGGCCCGGCTGTCCGGCAAGGGCGCGGCGGTGGTGTTCGACCCGGCGTTCAAGCTCTCGATCGACCACTTCGGCAAGCAGGCCGGCAGGGAGCTCCGCGCCCGCCTCTGACCGTCGAGCGGAAGGACTTGAGCGTCCGCGAGGAACGGCCGATGGAAAGGGTGCGCGCGTTCGCGCTGCGGGCGCGCCTAGCCTTACCCCTCGTCAACGACGACAACCGAAGGAGGCAGTCATGATCAACGGCGATCATGCACAGCCGGACGACCACTGCTCTGAGCCGCACTGCGCGGCCTGCCAGGACAGGGGCTGGATCGACGACATGAGCACCGCGGTGCGCTACCTGCGCCGGTGCCCGGCCTGCTCCCACGAGCGGGTTCCCGTCTCCGCCTCTCGCTGAGGCAGCGGCCCGCCATCGTTCGGGCCCGGGATCTGACGAAGAGCACGCCCCGTGGGCGTGCTCATCGTCGCGCTAGGTTCGTCCTCATGCGTCTCGAGGGGAAGGTCGCGGTGGTCACCGGCGGCAGCAACGGCATCGGCCGGGCCTGTTGCGAGCGGTTCGCTGCCGAAGGAGCCGACATCGTCATCGCCGACCTGCTGGAGGGGCCGGCCGCCGAGGTCGTCGCCGCGGTGGAGGCGTCGGGCCGCCGGGCGGTGTTCGTGCGGGCCGACGCGGCGAGCCCCGACGACAACGAGGCGACGATGCAGCGCGCCCTCGACGAGTTCGGTCGCCTCGACGTGCTGGTCACGTCGGCCGGCATCTCGGGCAAGGGCTACGTGAGCGACGGCGACACCCAGGCCCAGCTCGAGCGCATGTCCGAGGGCGGGTCGGCACTGCTCGATCCGGTCGCCGCCTTCACCGGCTTCCCGCTCGACGACTGGCAGACGGTGCTCGACGTCAACCTCACCGGCACGCTGCTCGCCCTCCAGTCCGCCGCCCGGCGCATGTCCGAGGGCGGGTCGCTCATCACCCTGGCCTCCATCGCCGCCAAGCAGCCGGAGGCCGGCACCCCCGCCTACAGCGTCTCCAAGGCCGGGGTCTGGATGCTCACGAAGTTCGCGGCGATGTCGCTCGCCCCGGCCGGCATCCGGGTCAACGCCATCGGGCCCGGCTTCATCGACACCAACATGACCGCCGTCGTGAGGGCGGTCCCACAGATCGAGGAGCGGTTCATGGCCCACGTGCCGATGAGCCGCTTCGGCACCCCGCTCGAGATCGCCAACACCGCGCTGTTCCTCGCCTCCGACGAGTCGAGCTACACGACCGGCGAGATCTTCCACGTCGACGGCGGCTTCTACACCGAGTAGGCCGCCCGGCCGGCTCGCCCTCTGGCGGGGTCACGAGAACGCGGAAGGGGCCGGCCCGACGGGCCGGCCCCTCCTCGTTCCGCAGGACTGCCCGGGCCTAGGACAGCTCGAGGTCGTCCCAGTTGATCTCGGTGCACAGGCGGTGGAACTCCGGGCCGTACCACGGAGCGTTCACCTGCAGGCGGCCGAACTCGTTGACGTAGTAGTTCTTGTCCGGCGCTCCCTCGTCCTGCAGCAGCAGGAGGGTGGAGGCCTCGATGTCGAGCGCCTTGTTGTAGCGCTCGAAGGCTTCGAGCTTGACCTCGACCTTGGTCTTGCCGGTCTCGAGCAGCTCCTTGACGCACTGGGCGGCGTAGGCAGCCCAGATGACGTACCAGATCGGGAGCCCGGTGCCGCCGGAGAGCGGCTGGGAGTTCGGCCCGTAGAGCATGAACAGGTTGGGGTAGTTCGGGACGGCCACCGACAGGTAGGCACGGGGGCCGTCCTCGGACCAGAACTCGTGGATGCTCTGGCCGTCCTTGCCCTTGTAGTCCGACGGCCACAGGTAGCGCATGACCTCGAAGCCGGTGGCGGTGATCAGCACGTCGATGTCGATCTGGCGACCGTCGGTGGTCTCGATGCCGGTGGGGGTCAGGCGGGCGATGCCCTCGGTGACCAGTTCGACGTTGTCGCGGGTGAGCGCCTTGTACCAGCCGTTGTCGACCACCGGACGCCGCGAGAACGGGGCGTAGTCCGGGGTGAGCTTGGCGATCAGCTCCTCGTCACCGCCGACCTGGGTCTGGATGTAGCCGGTGAGGGTCTCGCGGAGCTGGTCGTTCATGGCGTTGACCTTGCCGCCGTTGGCGATCCACTCGTCGTCGGGCTGGATGTACCCGTGGGTGCCGAAGAGGGCGGCGATGGCCATGTAGCGCCACCAGTTCCAGTAGCCCGGGAAGTTGTCGAGCAGCCAGCGGACCTCGGGCTCGACCGGTGCGCCGTACTTCTCGCGCGGGCTGATCCACTGCGGGGTGCGCTGGAAGACGAACACCTCCTCGGCGTCCTCTGCGATCGGCGCCAGCAGCTGCACACCGGTGGAGCCGTTGCCGATGACCCCGATGCGCTTGCCGGTGGCGTCGAAGTCGGCGGGCCAGCGGGCCGGGTGGAGGATGAGGCCCTGGAAGTCGTCCTGGCCCTCGAAGGTCGGGAAGCGGGGGTTGGCGAAGGTGCCGTGGGCCCCGATGACGATGTTGGCCTCGTGGGTCTCGACGCCGTTCGGGGTGTCGAGCTCCAGCACCCAGACGCTGCGGTCGTCGTCCCAGGTGGCGGTGCGCAGCTCGTGCTCGAACTTGGTGTTCTCGAAGACGCCGAACTTCTTCGACACGCCCTCGAGGTACGAGCGCACCTCGGCCCCGCGGCCGAAGTACTCGCTCCAGCGGTACTCCTTCTCGAACGCGAACTCGTAGGTGATGGAGATCGTGTCGACCCGGATGTCGGGGTAGCGGTTGACGCTCCAGGTGCCACCGGGCTCCGGGCGGCGCTCGAACACGGTGAAGGGGATGCCGAGGAGGCCGAACTGGACGCCGGCGGCGAGGCCGCTGAAGCCGCTGCCGATGATGGCGACGTTGAAGCCCTCGGGGATCTCCGGCTTCTCGCCCTGCCACTCGGTCATGAGGGGGAACGGCTTGAAGGCCGGGAGCTCACGTCGGGCGGCGAACTCGAGGTCGCCCATCTCCTCGGCGGTGGCCAGGTTCATGAGGGTCCGCAGCTCGGACTCCTCCGGCTCCTCGGGCATGCCCGGGCCGCTGTTGGCCTCCAGCCAGTCGACGGCCTTGTCGATCAGCAGGGCCCGACCGGCGTCGTCGAGCTGTGCGGCCACGGGGAGGGCGGCGATCGCGGGGTCGTGGGTGTGCTGGTAGAGCGCCACGCGGACGGCGTTCAGGTCGGCCAGCTCGACGCCGCGACGGATGAAGTCACGGTCGACGGTCTCGGGGGTCGGATCGGTGGTGCTCGACATCAGGGCCTCCGGGCCTCGTTGGTTCGGTGTTCAGGTCGATCGATCGGTCGGGTCACTGCCGGGTCGTGGCGGAGGTGCTCCAGTTCGCCGTGCGGGCCTGGGTCGACGACGTCGACGACCTCGTGCCGGTACGGGCTCCTGGACGCCATCGGCGGATCCCCCTGGTCGCATGATGCAAACGACAGGGGGTTGTGTAGCACTCCGCGGGGCTCATGGCCGAAGCCGCTCGGTGGTCGGGCCCTCAGGTCGCCTCGGCGTCGGCCTCGCGACCGGCCCCGGTGCGCCCGAGCCACCGGTCGGGAGCGGCCAGGACGACCGCAACGACCGCAACCGCCCACGCCAGGTGGGAGGCGCCGACGAGCGTCTGGTGGGTGAACCACCAGTGGGTCCATCCGTGGGTCGCCGAGAGGGGCGTGGTCGGATCGTCGACGAAGGGCTGCCACAGCACCACCAGGGTCACCAGCGCGGTCCACGGGACCAGGCGGCGGGTGGCGAGGAGGTCGAACACGACCGCCGCCAGCACGGCGCTGCCGACGTAGTAGGGCAGGTCCTGGGGGTCGATGGCGAGTCGAGCGGCGAAGACGAGCAGGAACAGCCCGGCCCACCGGCGGCGCGCCACGGCCGCCAGGGCCAGCGCCGGGCCGGCGAGCATCTCGGCGGTGCGGACCCAGCCGGGGGCGAACTGGCCCCGGTAGCCGAACAGGTGCAGCCCCGAGTCGGCGGAGACGGGGACGGTCGGGCGCAGGGCGCGGAGGGTGGCCCCGTCGGCGACGAGGAACGGCGCCCAGAAGGCGAAGGTGGCGCCGACCGCCGCGGTGAGCGCCGCCCGGCGGCCCCGGTCGAGCACGAGGATCAGCGGGAGGAACCCGACCGCCCACGGCTTGGACGCCACCGCGGCGCCCAGGGCGAGCCCTCCCCAGACCGCGCGGCGGGCGAGCACCGCCCGGATGGCGGCGACGGCGAAGATCATGGCGAGGACGTCGTCGAGGTGTGCCCACCTCACCCCGAGCACCGCCCAGGCCGGGACGACCACGAGTGCGGCGAGCAGCACCCGGGACAGCCGCCGGGAGGGTGCCACGACAGGGGCGAGCCAGAGGACGAGGAGCGGGCCGACGGCGACCATGGCGATCTGGGCGACCGCACGGCCGGTCGCCGCGGGGAGCCACGTCAGCGGGACGGTGACGACGAAGGTGAGCGGCCCGATCTGCAGCTCGGGGTCGTCGGCGTAGAGATGGAGGTGCGAACCGTGCAGGAGGGAGTCGGCGCCGCCGGCGAAGAAGTGCCAGCCGATCGCCGACGGCGACCACTGGCCCCAGGCCCACAGCACCGTCCAGGCCGCGATCGCCACCGCGACCAGCGCCCACGCGGACGGGGAGGGCCGCGGGTCGGTGGCGGACCCCGCGTCGTCGGTGCTCGGGCCGCTCTCGTCGGCCCCGGTGGGGTCGTTCGTGGTGGGTTCCGTGGTCCGAGACTAGGGACCCACGCACCGGGCGGGGTGGTCCGTAGCGGCGCGGTCCTGGTCCGCAGCGCGCGACCGTGCTCGCCTCAGGCTCCCGGCGGTGCCGACTCAGGAGGACACCCGAGGATGGAGTCGTGTTCCTCGCCGTCAGCGCACGCCCTTGAGCACGAGGTAGACGCCGAACACGACCTCGATGACGATGCCGATCATCCGCTGGTGCCGCGTGATGAGGGTGTGGAGACGGTCGAGCACCGGCTTGGAGTGGCTCGGGGCGAGCACGGCGAGACCGAAGACGATGAGGACCGGCAGCAGGGTGATGACCAGGGCGACGGCGACGGCCACGACCTTGTCGGTGTCGGCGACGCGGGAGGCGCTGATGGCCCGCATCGCCGGCAGGTAGAGCAGGATCGTCGAGAAGTTGGTGAGCATGATCGCCACGCCCAGCAGGAACGCCGACACGAGGCCGGGGTTGCGGGTGTCCTTCGGGGTGTCGTCGGCCTGCTCGGCGGGATCCTGCAGGATCCCGCGCAGGACCGTACCGAGGGCGAGCAGCAGCAGGAGCACGCCGGCCATGAGGTCGATGGCCCGGGTGACCTCGGTCCGGGTCGGGGAGGCGTGGGTGCTGTGGGAGATGAGCAGGCCGATGGCGGTGAGCCCGGCGAAGATCACGAGGACGCCCGCGAGGAACGAGGTCGCCCGGGCCACCGACCGCCGGCCGGTCAGGACGACCAGTAGGAGGGCGAGCATGGTCGGGCTGCACGCCGCCCCGATCGACAGCGGCACGACCTTGGAGAGGAGTTCGCCCACGGCCGCGCACGCTAACCGAGGGGCTGTCGATCCAGAGGTGAGGCCCGGCCTCGACGACCTTTCAGGATGCCGTCAGGTCCGGGGAGGAGGGTGTCCTCACACCACCGGACCGCCGGTGGGATCCACCCCGGGGCCCTCCGCCCCGATCCCCCAGGAGACCGCCATGAACCGCAAGACCGTCCTCGCCACCGCCGCCCTCGGCACCACCCTCGCCCTCGGTGCCATCGGCATCGGCACCGCTGTGCTCCCCGCCGTCGCCGGCGCCCAGGGCACCGACGTCGCCCAGGTCGCCGCGACCGGCACCACGACCAACGTGAAGGGCCACCCCCGCCTTCGGGACCTCGCCCGCCAGGAGTTCAAGCTGGCTGCCGACACCATCGGCGTCCCGGCCAAGGAGCTCCGCCAGGACGTCAAGGGCGGCCAGTCGATCTCCGAGGTCGCCGAGTCCAAGGGCGTCGCGACCCAGACCGTGGTGGACG
>Ga0075026_100000730_pt1 | contig 13645 bp, 10 predicted proteins | sample Str012_2_FD_71392 | JGI IMG/M metagenome (GOLD analysis project Ga0075026, IMG submission 71392) | Freshwater sediment microbial communities in response to fracking from Pennsylvania, USA - Straight Creek_MetaG_SC_2012 | ecosystem: Environmental > Aquatic > Freshwater > Creek > Sediment...
GCGTGGTGGACTGCTGATCACTGGCCGGCAGGGCGAACACGTTCTTCGGACCGCAGTTGTAGATGCCCTGGTTCGGCGCGTGGTCGGTGACGAGCGTGAACCCTGAAGGGGATGCCCGCATGACCACGTAGCACGGCACGGCGCCGCCCGCGCCGGGATCGGTCTGCGCGTGCAGTCCGCCGCCCGTCCACGCATGCACCTTCCGGGCCGCGTCGTACAGGCACCGACGGGTGAGGTCGTTGCCACACGTCTGCGCCGACTTCGCGAACAGCACCCAGGCCGACCACGCCTGCAAGCCGAGGTAGGTGCGCTGCTTGCCGTTGGGCAGGTACTTCTGGAACGCGGCGAGGTACTGGCCGGTCGCGTCGGATGCCTTGGCCCGCTCGAAGGGGAAGAACGCGCTCTGAATGAAGACGTTGCGCGGGGTGAGCGACGCCCCGGCGTTGCTGATCAGCTTCTGGTCGTAGTGGTTGGCGTCGGCGCGGACGAAGTCGAGCGTGTAGCCGATGTCGCGCAGCGCGCCGAGCAACGGTGCGAGTCCGTCCGGGTCGCCGACCCAGATCAGTCCCTTGGTGCCGGTGTCCTTGATCTTCTGCGCGTACGGCGTCCAGTCGCTGATGCCGGCGGGCGGGTACGCGTCGTTGTACACGATCTTCCAGCCGATCGACTCCGCCGCGGCGCGGTTCTGGTCGGCCACGATCTTGGTGGTCGCGATGTCGCCGGTGAGGACACCGACGTGACTGGTGGCCGCGGGGAACTTCTTGTCGAGGTAGCGCATCGCGCCGATCCCCAGTTCGCTGGTCGGGTTGGGCAACGGCTGGACGACCAGGTCCGCGCCGCGTGCCTTCGGGCTGACCACGAAGCCGGAGATGTCCGGCAGCAGGCACTGGAGTCGCGTCTCGACCCCGTCCTGGTCGAAGACGGCGCCACCCCCGACGAGCGCGAAGTCCTGCTCGCAGGACTCGACCATGCGCGCCTTCACGTTGGTGAGCGCGGCGTCGCGCTCGTCGATGACGATCTTGCGCCCGTTGATGCCGCCGCGGTCGTTGCACCACTGCGAGAAGACCTTCGCGGTGTCCCAGAACTCCTGGTTCAGGCCGGGCCGGCCCGCGAACCCGGTGTCGGAGAAGACGCCGACGTGGATCTCGGTGGGGCTGACGCCGACGGTGGGGGATCCCGTGGGCCTGCCGGTGCGACAGACCTGGCGGACCGAGCCGAAGTCGGCGGACCGGGCGTTCGACGCGTCCGACCCGCTCGTGGGCGTGGTTGACCCGCTGCCCCCGCTCTTCGGCGAGTTGCTCCGTGCGCAGGCTGCCAGCAGCACTCCGCACACGGCGATCGCGATGAATCGCTTCATCGATGGCTCCCCCCTCTGGACCACGATGACGCCCGGCACGGTAGTGCTCCGATGACGGCTCCGCATCGGGCAATGGCGAGGACTTCGGGTCCGCCGGTACCTTGCGCCGGCAGTGAGTGCCCCCCGAACGTCGCGCAGCGTGGTGGCCGTGTTCGTGGGCGTGCAGCTCGGCATGATCCTGAGCACGCTCGACGGCACGATCGTGGCCACCGCGTTGCCCACCATCGCCCGCGACCTCGGCCACAGCGGCGACCGATCGTGGATCATCACGGGGTATCTGCTCGCCCAGGTGGCGACGATGCCGCTGTACGGCAAGATCGGCGACCTCTACGGCCGCAAGAAGATCTTCCTGTTCTCGCTCGGGCTCTTCACCTTCGGATCGGCCCTGTGCGGACTGGCGTCGTCGTTGCCTCAGCTCGTCGCGTTCCGGTTCGTGCAGGGTCTCGGTTCCGGCGGGCTGGGAGTGTTGGCGATGGCGATCGTGGCCGACATCGTCCCGCCCCGACAGCTCGGTCGCTGGCTCGGCTACCAGGGCGCGTTGTTCGCGGTCGCGAGCCTCATCGGTCCGCTCACGGGTGGAGTGTTCGTCGACCACCTCAGTTGGCGGTGGGCGTTCTACGTCAACCTCCCGCTCGCCGGGCTCAGCGCGTTCATCGTCCTCACCTCCTTGCACGCGCCGGCGCGCCGGGTCGAGCACGCGATCGACTACCTGGGCGCCGCGCTGCTCACGATGACGCTCGGGATGATCGTGCTCCTCGTGAGCATCGGCGGTCGGACGGTGCCGTGGGGTTCACCCGAGACGATCACCCTCGGGGTCGCCACGGTGGTCGGCCTGGTACTGCTCGTCGCGCGGGAACGGCGCGCGCCCGAGCCGGTGCTCCCGCTCCCGATGATCACGATCCCGGTGGTGCGCGTCGCGGCAGGGCTCAACTTCACGAGCGGGGCGCTCTTCGCCTCGGGGATCTACTTCATCCCCGTGTTCCTGCAACAAGTGGCGGGCGTCAGTCCCACCCGTTCCGGCCTGTTGCTGATCCCGTTCATGTTCACCACCGCCACCGCGACGTTGGTCGCGGGTCGGCGGGTCGAGGTCACCGGCCGCTACCGCACCTGGCCGATACTCGGATCGGTGCTCTCCCTGCTCGGCGTCGGTCTGCTCGCGATGCTCACCGGCGACTCCTCCGTGTGGATCGCGGCGGGGTTCGGCGCGGTGCTCGGCAGCGGCGTCGGCTTCATCATGCAGACGTCGTTGCTCGCGTTGCAGAACGGTGTGGAGTCCCGCGATCTCGGCGTCGCGACGTCCTTCGCGCTGCTCGCACGGATGTTGGGGGTGACGCTCGGTGCGGCGGCGTTCAGCGCGGTGTACCAGTCGCGCCTCGTCGGGTCGGGTGCCGGGACCGCGGCCGACGTCGCCCGCGCGATCCCGCCGGTGTACCTGAGCGCGATCCCGATCGCGATCGTCACCGTGCTGCTCGCGACCCGCCTGCCCGAGGTCGCGCTCCGCGAGTACGTGACGGTCGATCCCGTCCCGAGCTGACCCGCCGGTGCGCGTTCAGGACCCGAGGAACGCGCGAAGCGCAGCTTCCGTGAGTTCGGGCTGCTCGCGGTAGGTCACGGTCCCGGTAGTCGGTAGCCTTGTCCGTTTCGTCCGGTGACGACGGCTGGGGTGGCGATGACACGGATTCGATGGCGGTCGGCCGCGTGGCTCGGGCTGATCCCGCTGATTGCGCTCCCGGCCGTGGCCGCGCCGACCTCGGCGGCCGCGGTGGTCCCGGTGACGATCGGCTGTGACCAGGCGGCGACCCGCATCCAGGTGACGGTGAGTTCCGTGCTCGACCCCACCTGCACCTACACGGCCGGTCTCGACATCACGGCGTCCGACGTCGTGCTCGACTGCAACCACGCGTTGATCCAGCGGGTCGGCGGCGGTGTCGGGATCCTCGTGAGCACCCCATCGGACGTCGACATGGCGAATGTGACGATCCGCAACTGCCGGGTCGACGGCTTCCTCAACAGCATTCACGCACGCCGCGACGGCTTCAATCACCTGGCGGCGGGCGTCGAGTACGTGCACCACCTCGACGGCGTGCGCATCGAGGACAACCTGTTGACGAACTCGGGCGGTGTCGCCGTCTATGTCGATGGGTACGTCACCAACACGACCATCACGCACAACGGCATGTTCGGTGCCGGGAGCGACGGCGTGTATCTCGACGCCGGGTCGCGCTCCGGCCACGTCGTTGAGAACGTGATCATGAACAACGGCTTCGGCGAGAACGGTCCGGAGGGCAACGTCACCCAGTTCGGTGGCGCACTCTTCCGGTCATGGGGACCGGGTCGGGAAGGGATCGCGGTCGACGGTTCGCGTGACAACGAGATCACCCGCAACTGGATCCTCGGGAACTCGGCCGGCGGGGTGTTTCTCTATACGAACTGCGGCGAGTACGTACACCAACACCCGGAATCGTGGGTCGAGCACCGGTATGGCGCTGAGAACAACGCGATCGTCGGCAACGTCATCTCGGGTGGCGAGAACGGCGTGTGGGTCGGGTCGCGGATGGGGGAAAACGTGTTCCCGATGGACTGCAGCGACGTCCCGTACGTGAGCGGGCCGATCCAATCGATCACCCTCGACCGCGCCGCGAACAACACGATCCGCGAGAACAGTTTCGACCGCGTCACGTACGGCGTGCGCGTGGAAGACGACGGCACGCGCGTGATTCGGAACCGTTTCCGCGGCGTCGACGGTGGGCAGTGGGCGGTCGTGGTCGGTACTCCGTTCCGCACCAGCGCGCTCGGCCACCCGGTGACGAACACGGTGGTGCGCGGCAACGTGTCGAAGATCGTCGGGAACGCGAGTCCGTTCCGCTGGGTCGACGGCACGGTGGAGCTGCTTGCGTCGAAGAACCGCGCGCTCGGAGTGTCGTCGGGCTTCTGCCCGGCGCCCGACCTACCGCGTGGGCCGTTCGTGATGACCTACGTGGTGGCGGTGCAGGATCCCTCGGGCCCGCCGGTTCCGAAGCCCGACTTCGAGATTCCCCGCCTCGGTCCGCAACCTTCCTGTCGTTGAACTACCCGGCGCGCGCTGCGCGATCGGCCCCGACCGCGGCGATGTCTGCGCCCCAGGTCCGTGCATGCTCGATCTCGTGATCGACGAGCTCGTTCTCTCTGCTCACGATGAAGCTCTCGGGTTCGACCACGAGCGTGTAGCCGTGCTGGTGCAGTCGTTTCGCGATGCCCTTCGACGCGCGGCCGGTGAAGGCCGGAGGTCCGGACATGCGGGTGTCGAAGGCGGCGGCGAGCGCCGCCCCGGACACCGGCGGAAGGCCGCTGAACCATTCGCGCAGACCGTCGCCGTACGAGTCCGGATCCATCTCCAGGTCGCTGTCGGGCTCGGCCGCGGCTTCGGCGGCAGCCTGTCGGGTCGACTCGCGGGTGAGCCCGTGCACGTGGGTCGGACCGCCGACCACGATCAGATCCGCCTCGCGTACTTGGTCGGCGGTGACCTCGTGCAGCGACACGGCCCGGGCGTTCTCGCCGAGTCCGGCCGCGATCGCATCGGCGACGAGATGGGTATTGCCGTACATCGACTCGTAGATGACCAGTGCCCGCATGTCCGCTCCGTTCGTCTCCGACGACGGTAGGGATCGAGCCGAGCAGGCGGCAGGGCCGAACGTCCCGTGCCCGAGGGACCTCAGCTCGGCGCCGGCAGCCGGCACGCGTTCGCGAGACTCAGCGGGATGATGTCGCGCACGTCGGCGCGCAGTTCGTGCGCCGCCGGGAGCGGGATGCGGCGCTCGGTCATGCCGAACCGACCATCAGGTGCGCCGTCAGCCCGTCCATGGCATCGAGCCAGACACCGCCGATCATCTCGCGTGCCCCTTCGATGAGTTCGCGCACCTCAGGCTCGGGATCGACGCAGAAGGCCCAGCGCAGCACGGACTTCTCGCCGTGGTCCTCGATCGTCCAATCCTCGGCCAGGGCGCGGAAGGTCGCTTCCGAACTCTCGTCCACGCGATACGCCCAGCGGGTGGGCGCGTCCCAGGCGAGGATCGTCTCGCGGTACTCGACGCCGCTCATCACGACCGCTCGACGCGCGCCCACACCGTGGGGTGGTGCGGACTCATAGCGCGCGTCGGTGAGGCCGGGGAACCATGTCCAGGTCCGGGGATCGGCGCTCACCACCGCGAACACCGCGGTCGCCGGCGCCGGGAGTTCGACGGCGTAGTCGAACCGGACCGGCGCGTTGTTGAGGAAGTCGAGCGCGACGGGTTGGAGTTGATGGAGGTCGGTCACGGCCCGAGTCGACCACACGGGACCCACCCTCCGCGAATCTCAAACTGAGCCATTACCCCGAGATCAGGACCGCGGGTGACCGGATGGGTTCGGGCTAGGCCTTCATGCGCGCGTCGTCGGGGTCGAACAGCGGTCGGCTGCCCACCCGCTCGACGCGCACGGGGAACAGCTCGTTCATGTACATGACCTGCAACTCGGTGCCTTCGACCGCGTGCTCCGGCGGCAGGTAGGCCAGCAGCAGGTACTGACCGAGCGACGGACCCATGCCCGCGGTGGTGACGCGCGAGACCCGGCCCTTCGCGTCGACGATGCGTTCACCGGTGAGCGTGAGGATGGGCTCGTTGCCACCGGTGGGGAAGCGGTCGATGCCGTCGGCGGACGCGTGCGCCAACATGGCCAAGGTGCAGAGGTGTGCGGCGGGCGCTTCCTCCCGGGCCGCGAGGTACGCGGCCTTACCGATGAAGTCGGCGCTCTTCACCTTCGGTCGGGCGAGCCCGGCCTCCACTGGGTCGTACTCGCTCTCGAGCTCCGCTCCCATCAGGCGGTAGCCCTTCTCGATGCGTCCCGTCACTGCGTACACGCCGATGCCGACGGGCACGACGCCGTGGCTCTGGCCGGCGTCCCACAGGGTGTCCCACAGGCGCAGGCCGTGCTCCATGTTCGTGTAGATCTCCCAGCCGAGGTCGCCGACGTAGGAGATCCGGAACATCGTGACCGGGATCCCGTCGATGAGCGTCTCGCGCACCGACCCGTACGGGAATGCCTCGTTCGAGAGGTCGGCTTCGCACACCGACTGCACCATCGCCCGGGCGTTCGGTCCCCACACGCCGATCGTGCACAGGGAGCCCGACCGGTCGGTGAAGGTGACCGAACCGTCGGTGGGCAGGTACTTGCGGAACCAGTGCTGGTCGCGCCCACCGTCGAACGCGCCGGTGACCACGCGGAAGTGCTCGTCACCGAGGCGCAGGATCGTGAGGTCGGATCGGAACCCGCCGTCGGGCGTGAGCAACGGCGTGTAGACCGACCGACCGACGGCGACGTTCACCGAGTTCACCGTGAGGTACTGCAGCGCATCGAGCGCGCCGGGACCGGTGATGTCGAACTCGCAGAATGCGGTGAGGTCGACCATGCCGACGCGTGATCGCATCGCGAGGTGCTCGGCGTTGGTGATCGGTGACCACCAGCGAGCGTCCCACTCGTGTGGCCGCGGTTCGCACTGGCCGGGGAACTCGTCGCACAGCGCGGCGTTCGACTCGTACCACTGCGGCCGTTCCCAACCGCGCGCGTCGAAGAACACCGCGCCGAGCGCCTCCTCGCGCGCGTAGAACGGCGACCGCCGCATGCCGCGTTCGGACGCCCACTGCTCCCGCGGGTGCACGATGCCGTAGGTCTTGTTGAAGTGCTCGGCGCAGCGCGCCTCGATGTGATGCACAGTGCGCTCGTGCGGGTAGAAGCGGGTGATGTCCGACGAGTGGCCGTCGCAGACATGCGGGTAGCCGTAGGTCATCCACTCGGCGACGAGCTGCGCGATTCCCGGTCCTTCCTTGATCCATACGGCCGCCGCCGACCAGAGGTTGCGCACCTCGACGGTCTCGCCGAGCACGGGCATCGCGTCCGGTGTGAGCGACAGGAGCCCGTTGATGCCGTACCGGATCTCGGCGGTCTCGAGGATCTCACCCATGAGTTCGAGCGCGTCCTCGAGCTGGTCGTCGAAGTCCTCGTCGGTGAAGGGCAGTTCGGTGGGCGAGAGCGCAGCCGCGTCGTTGCTCGGGATGTCGTCGGGCCGGTGGAAGATCGGACGGTGGGCGTAGCTGCCCACCTCCATCGATCCCGCGGACTGGCGCTCGTACATGAACGTGTCCATGTCTCGCACGATCGGGTACGCGACCTCCTGACCGGACTCCACGAGCACATCGATCGGTCCGACGTCGGCCATCTGGTGGACCGCGGGCGTGAGCGGGATCGTCGCGCCCGCCATCGCCGCGATGCGCGGGCTCCACACGCCGCACGCGATGACCACGTGGTCCGCTTCCACGCGACCCTTGTCGGTGACGACCGCGCGCACGGTGCCGTCGACGACCTCGACGTCGAGCACCTCCGTGTTCGCGAACACTGCGAGGTTCCCCGCGTCGACCGCTTCTTCGCGCATGAGGGTCCCGGCGCGCAGTGAGTCGACGACGGACACCGTCGGTGAGTGGAAGCCGCCGAGGATCACGGACTCGTCGAGGAAGGGGACTTTCTCTTTCACCTGCGCGGGCGTGAGGAGCTCGGCCTCGATGCCCCACGCCTTCGCCGAGGTCATCCGGCGCTTGAACTCCTCGAGCCGCTCGGGGTCGCGGGCGACCTCGATGCCGCCACAGGTGGAGTTCACGCCCATGGCCTCGTACTGCGCCTGGCTCGCGAGCGTGAGGACCGCCATCTCCTTGTTGTGGTCGGTGGGGAAGATGAAGTTCGAAGCGTGGCCGGTACTCCCGCCGGGGTTCGGCAGGGGTCCTTTGTCGATCAGGAGCATGTCGGTCCAGCCCAGGCGGGACAGATGTCCCACGAGGCAGTTGCCGACGATGCCGGCTCCGATGACCACGACCTTGGCGCGTGCAGGCAGCTCACTCACGGCGGGATTGCTTAGCAGGCCGACCTCGGCCGCCGTGTGCTACAGTGTAATCTTGTAATGAACGAAAGGAAGAAACTCATGAATGAATTTGCAGAGGTACGAGGCGGCGGTCGTCGTCGCCAGCGCGGCGGCCCCGGTCGTCGCGGCGGTCCGTTCGGCCGTCCGGGCGGTTGGCAACAGGCGGATCTCCCGTCGGCCGACGATGCCCCGGCGTGGTTCGCCGGCCGCCTTCCCGATGCCTGGTTCGTCGAGGCCCCCGAGGTCACGGCCGACCGGGACGAGATCGTGGTCATCGGCCGCTTGGCCGCGCCGGAGGTGACCGCGGGAGCGGACGCCGATGCGGTGAGAGCCGCAGCGGTCGGGCGAATCGGTCGGTTCCGGGAAGAGTCGCGGGACGAACGCATGCAGATCGCCGACGAGGCCGAGGCCCGCTACCACCGCAAGGTGGCGTGGGGCGCACGCGTCGACGATGAGCGTGTGATGTTCACCCATGCCGCGGTGCCGGTGATGACGCGGTTGCGTCAGCCGGAACGGCAGGTCCTCGACACGTTGGTCGACTCGGGTGTCGCGCGTTCACGTTCGGAAGCGCTCGCCTGGTGCGTCAAGCTCGTCGGTGAGCACACCGAACAGTGGTTGGCCGACCTGCGGACCGCGATGACCACGGTCGACCAGCTCCGCGCCGAGGGCCCGACGATCTGAGCGCACCCATCCGGGGCGGTCGTCAGCGGGTCCGGAAGTACGGGTCGGCCCCGAGCGCGCGGAATGCGGCGCGACTCGGGGCCGAACTGTCGAATCGCCAGTCGAAACCCTGCTTCGTCGTGTCGAACCAGACGAAGGCGCCGATTGCCGGGAACTTGGTCTTCATCGCCCGGCGAGCCTCGGCGATCCAGCGCGCCTTCTGAGTCGCGCTCGTGCCTTCGACCGAGGCGGTTTCACCGATCATGATCGGCTTGCGCGACGCGAACTGGGCGTAGAGCGGTGAGAAGATCGTCGCGAACGAGTGCCAATGCGTTCGGTCACGGTTGTACCCGTCGATCCCGACCCAGTCGACGTACCCGTCGCCGGGGTAGTAGTTCGCCGCCGCGTTCCACGTCGTGTTGGGAACGCTGACGTGATTCGGACTCCACACCCACACGACGTTGGTCGCTCCCGCGGCCGCGAACACGTCGTGCACGTGTCGCCACGCGGCGATGTACTTGCCCGGTGCGTCGGTGGCGCCCGGCGTGTTGGCGCGGACCCCGCTCCACCGGTACCAGTCGGCGTTCATCTCGTGCGCGAAGCGCAGGAGGAGCGGATGACCGAACGCCGCGACGGCCGCCGCGCGCGCGCGAATGACATCGTCGGCTGCCCCCGCCGCGATCGCATCGAGCGAGACGGTGTCCGGCTGCCAGGTGACCATCGGGATCCGGCCGTGGGAGACGTCCCACGAATCGGCCGGGGTCGGGAACGCCGTCGTCCAGTTCTGGAACCGGTGGTCGATGTCGAACGGTCGACCGAGCGCGACTTCCCGGGCGTCGACGTCGGCCGCGGCCCAACCGGTGCCGGTGGTCGAGACGAACGCACCCAAGAGCGCGCCGTGCTGTGGAACCAACGGCCCGCGGACCCGGGACGCCGCGCTGACGGTCCCGTCCCGTCGCGGGCGGTTCGGTGATCGCGCGCCCGCGGTCGTGATGACCACCAGGGCGAGGAGGCCGAGTGCCAGCGACACCCCGGTCACAATTCTTCGTGATTGCACAGTGAACGGCTTCCCGTGGCGACCCACCCCTCCAGGGAACATCGGCCGTCGGGTGGTCGGAACTTGACCCGGATGCCGAATTGTCGGCAGTCGCGCCGATACGCGCAATGACGCGCCGACGGGCAGGGATGCTCAAGCGGTGCCGGGAGCCGGTCGAATCACCAGGCGGCGCTTCCGACTCCGAGGTGAACACGTCCGTCATGGCCTCCGCACCGCCAGCACCACCGATGATCGATGGTCCGGGCTCGACCGCGAGCGGGCAGGTGCCCCGACGCGCCTACCCCGCGCTGAACGTCCGCCTCCTCGGCTACTTGATGGGGCCGGCGGCCTTCTTCATCATCCTGGTCTTGCGTCGCTACGGCTGGGTGGCCGCGCAACCGGTCCTGTTGTGGCTCGGCGTGTTCCTCGCGATCCCGGCCACCAGCATGGTCGCCGACGAGTTGTATCGCCGCAGCCCCTCCACCACGTGGCTCCATGTCCGGGTCGCGGTGCACTCCGCGGCGGTGACCGCGGTGATCTACCTCTCCGGTTGGGGTCCGGTCCTCACCGGTGCGTTCGTCTTCGTCGTGTTGGAGAACCTCGCGCACGGCGGGGCGCGCACATGGCGCGTCACGATGTTGTGGAGCCTCGTGGGCATCGCGGCCGGCCAGGTCGGCGTCGCGCAGGGGATCCTTCCGTCCTTCCTCTCCTCGCGCGACGCTCAGGCGCTCGGGCTCATGGGTGTCTTCGTCCTCCTGTTCGTGATCCGGATGGGCGGGGCGATGATGGAGCAGAAGGAGGCCGCCGAGGAACTCACACGCGTGAGCGAGGATCGTTTCCGGTCACTCGTGCAGCACGCGTCCGACACGACGCTGCTCATGGACGCGTGGGGAGTCATCACCTACGCGAGTCCGGCGACGCGCGCGCTGGTCGGCCTGGATCCCGACGCGGTGATCGGCACGAACGCACTCGACTTCGTCCATCGCGACGACCTCGAACGGGTCACCGACCACTTCACGGTGCGGGCGCCGGAGGCGTCGGTGGTGGATCCCATCGAGTTCCGCATGGTTCACGCCGATGGGACCTGGCGTTTCGCCGAGGCGATTCTGTCGGACCTGCGTACCAACCCGTCGATCGGCGGGTTCGTCGCCAACCTCCGCGACATCACGGAGCGCAAGGAGGCCGAAGCGCAACTGGCGCATCAGGCCGTGCACGATCCGCTGACCGGGCTGGCGAATCGCACGCTCATCATGGACCGGGCCGAGCAGATGCTCGCCCGCTGTATCCGCACCCACGATCCGGTCGCGGCGCTCTTCGTGGATCTCGACAACTTCAAAGAAGTGAACGACACGATGGGTCATGACGTCGGCGACGCGGTGCTCTGCGCGGTCGCCGATCGGCTGGCGGTGACCGTGCGGACGGCCGACACCGTTGGTCGACTCGGCGGGGACGAGTTCATCGTGTTGGCCGAGGGGATGTCGATCGGTGCAGGCCCGGAAATGCTCGCCGAGCGGATCCAGGAGGTGCTCGCGGAACCGTTCTCGGTCGCGGGCCGCGCGGCGCCCTTGGTCGTGACTGCGAGCGTCGGCATCGCGAGCGGTGCCCGTGACTCGGCGGCCGACCTGCTCCGAGACGCCGACATCGCCTTGTATCGGGCCAAGGGTGCGGGCAAGGACCAGTGGGCGTTGTTCGAGCCCGAGATGCAATCCGACGTCATCGATCGCCTCGGTCTGAAGATGGACCTGCAGAATGCGCTCACCAACGACGAGTTCCGGTTGCTGTATCAGCCGCTCTTCGATCTCGACACGATGAACGTCTACGGGGTCGAGGCGTTGCTGCGGTGGGAGCATCCGACGCGCGGGACCGTCGGGCCGAACGAGTTCATCCCGATGCTCGAGGACAGCGGACTCATCGTCGAGGTCGGTCGCTGGGTCCTGAGTGAAGCGTGCGCGCAGGCCGCGGCGTGGCATCGCGGGGGCTACGACCTGACGATGTCGGTGAACGTGTCCATGCGCCAACTCGAGTCGGCCGTACTCGTCGATCACGTGCGCGATGCCCTCGCGGCGAGCGGCGTGGCGCCCGCGTCGTTGTTGCTCGAGATCACCGAGACCGCGCTGATGCGCGATGCCGACTCGACCATCGCTCGACTCACCCAACTGAAGACGCTCGGCGTCTCCGTCGCGATCGACGACTTCGGCACCGGGTACTCGTCGCTTGGCTATCTCCGTCAGTTCCCGGTGGACGTCCTGAAGATCGACCGGTCGTTCATCGCGGGCATGGGTGACTCTCCGGAATCCCCGGTGTTCATCCACGCGATGGTGGCGTTGGCGCACGCTCTCGGTCTCAGCACGCTCGCCGAAGGGATCGAGGAGAGCTCACAACTCGAACTGCTGCGCAGTCAGGGGTGCGAGCGCGGTCAAGGGTTCCTCGTCTCGCGTCCGGTCGCGCCGGATGCTGTGATCGCGCTGATCGCCGGCGCCCTCGAGGCGAGCGCCGCGGATGCCGGTTCTGCTGCTTGAGCAACCACGCCGCGTCGGCCTCAGCGGCAGGCGGCGCGCCAGGCCTTCAGGTCGAGCCGCTTCTTGACGGCGTTGAAATCGTGGGTGTTCGCCTGGGGACAGAACGCGGGCTTCGACAAGGAGTACTCGATCTGCATGACCGCCTTCCCCGCGGCCGTGAACGGCGCCAACCGATCGCACTCGTCGAACTGCTGACACTGCTCGTTGACGGCCCAGTCGTAGTAGCCGACGAGATCCGGGACCTGGTCGAGGTCGTTCTTCAACGCAATGGACAGACCGCGCGCGTGTGCCGCGTTGGCGACGTACACGTTGAACGCGAGCTGGTCGGCCGCGGTCAGAGGAAAGCCGGTGGCGTTGGTGTAGCCGTCCATGTTGTCGGCGTCGGCGCTGTCGAACCCCTTGGCCTTGCAGAGATCGAGCCGGGCTCCGATGATCGGTCCGAGGATGTCGAGCCGGCGGACGTCGAGCCAGCGTTCACCGGGCCAGCCGTTGCTCTTCCCGAGGACGAGCTCCGGGTAGTTCGCGTGGTCGGGGCGCCAGTTCTCGAAGGAGCCGGCGCTGAAGTAGCAAGCGACCCTGCGGCCCTTGGCGTGAAGCGCGGCGATACGAGTGTTCGGGTTGTCGAACAGGTCGATGTCGTAGAACGCGGCGTTGACCGTCGTGCTGAGGGTGCCGTTGAGCTGGATCTGCCAACTCGTCCGTATCGGTGGCACGTAACACCCGATGCACGGGACCGGCTCCGGCACCGCGGCCGGCGCTGGAGTTGCCGCGACCAGCCCGGTGACCAACGCCGCGGCCACCGCAACAGTTGCGACGACGAGGCGGCGACTCATGAACGCCTCACGCGTCCGGGAGCATGCCGTACGCGTGGTCCGGCGTGATGGTGAGTACGAGCCGGCCTTCGGTGACCACGGCCCGGCGATAATCCTCCCAGTCGGTGTGCTCGCCCGCGAGGCGCCGGTACAGCTCGACCAGCGCGTCCGCGGTCGCATCGTGAGGATCGGCCGCGACCGGTGTCAACGTCGCGGTGCCGTCGACGACCACGTAGGCCCAGAAATCATCGCGGCTCACGTACAAGGAAGCCCGGGGATCACGCTCGAGGTTGCGGGTCTTGGCCCGGTTGGCCGTCACCGAGACCTGGATGGCGCCCG
>Ga0075026_100000731_pt1 | contig 13642 bp, 13 predicted proteins | sample Str012_2_FD_71392 | JGI IMG/M metagenome (GOLD analysis project Ga0075026, IMG submission 71392) | Freshwater sediment microbial communities in response to fracking from Pennsylvania, USA - Straight Creek_MetaG_SC_2012 | ecosystem: Environmental > Aquatic > Freshwater > Creek > Sediment...
GGCTGCAACCGCGCCGCCGTCTCGGCCGCGAGCAGCACGAGGTCGCGCGGATGGCGCCACTCCGAGAACTCCTCCGAGCGCTGCGCACCCGCGGTCTGACGCACGAGCGTCGGAAGCACCTGCCCTGCCGCGGACGCTCCGAGCAGGTCGAGCGCCTCGAACGCCTTGTTGGTGAAGTCGATCGTGTGGCCGCCGTCGATGAACACGTGATCGCTGACCGCCGCGAACATCATCTGCTCGACGTCGTCGAGCCGCGCGGGATCCAACAGCGCGGTCTCGAGTGTGCGCTCGGCGGAGTCGCTCGATCGCGTCTCGATGAAGCGTCGATACCACCCCGCGAGCCGATCCAACGGCACGGCGTGCGTCGGCAGGGGCCCCACCGGGAAGCGCGGCGCCTGATTGCCGGTGTCGTTCGCGACGAACGTCAAGCCGTGCACGAGCGCGAGCGCGCGGTCGTCGCCGTCGAGGTGCGGGAAGAGGTTGGCCATCGCGACGAGCACGGTGAGTCCGGTTCCCCATCCCGCGCCGCGGTACGTCGTCCCGAAGTCCACTCCGGTCCGCACGATGTCGGCGGCGGGAACCGCCGCGTCGAGCAACCCCAACACCGACTTGGCGATGACGAGGGAGATGCCCTCCTCGAGGCCGTTGCGCAGGCGGGTCTGCAGGTGGCCGATGGGGTCGGCGTCGGCGCGGGCGGTCACGAAGACCTCGTCGTCGCGCACGGTCGCCGTGAATCCGCGCGCGTCGTCGGCCCACATGTCGAGGGTGCAACCCGACACGAGATCGAACCGCGCGTGATGCCAGTGACAGGTGACGAGGCCGGCCTCGACGGTGCCCTGGTGGAGCGGGAAGCCCAGGTGCGGGCAGCGGTCCTCGATCGCGTACGCCTCGTCGTCGTGCCAGAACACGACCACCGGCACCGAGCCGACCTTCGTCAGCAACTTCCCCGCCTTCTGGAGTTCGGCGAGCGTCCCGGCCCGTACCGCCTCGTCGATCATGCGGGTCCTTTCGACGGCGAACCTCGGACTGCTGGCTTTCTGCAAGTGTTCTGTTGCGATAATCTAACGCCTGATGGATCCCGTCAAGGCCCTCGACCAAACGAACATCGACACGACGAACCTCGGCCCCACCAAGCGCCGGATCGTCGAGCGGTTGAAGCGCGCCGACGCCAAGGTGTCCGACCTGGCCGCCGCGCTCGACATGACAGAGGCCGGAGTGCGCCAGCACCTCGACGCGCTCGCCGATCACGGTCTCGTCGTCTCGCACACCGGGCCGGCCGTCGGCCGGGGCCGTCCGCCCACGGTGTGGGCGCTCACGGACCTCGCGCAGGATCTCTTCCCGGACCGCCACGACGATCTCACCGTCGAACTGATCACCGCGGTCCGCACCGCGCTGGGCGACACGGGCCTCGCGCAGGTGATCGATGCGCGAGCCGACGTGCAACGCGCCGCGTACGAACGTGCCGTGCCGAGGCGGGGCTCTTTGCGCGACCGCGTCGCAGCGCTCGCGCGGATCCGCGCCGAGGAGGGTTATGTCGCCGAGGTCGTCGACGATCCGGAGGGCGGCGGCGTGCTCCTCGTCGAACACCACTGCCCGATCTGCACGGCGGCCGCCGCGTGCCCGGGTTTGTGCGGGTCGGAACTGGCCCTCTTCCGTGAAGTTCTCGGACCGAAGGTGTCGGTCGAGCGCACGCAGCACATCGTTGCGGGCGACCGCCGGTGCACCTACCGCATTGCGCACGCGTAGGGCCTGAGCGCGGACCGCGTTCGGGTGAGGCGATAGCTTGCCTCGTTGATGCCGGTTTCGGAAGCGAGCACCGCGCGCACGCGCACGCACCGACGACGGTACGTGCTCGCCATCACGGTGGTGTTCGTCGCGAGCCGGTATGTGTATTGGCTCGCCGGGGTGCGCTTCGACTCCTGGGCACTCACGAACAGCTGGCAGCTACTGCCCGAGGATCTGTTGCGTCACGATCTCGTCGGGAGTCTCTGGTACCTGCACTCCCAACCGCCGCTGTGGAACGCCGTCATCGGCGCCACGCTGCACTTACCGCACGCGCACGGTCTCATCAACATCGAGCTCGTCGTGTGCACGCTCGTCCTGACGGTTGTGATGTTCTTCACGATGCTCGAGCTCGCGGTACCGATGCCGCTCGCGTTCGTCATCGCGACGCTCTTCGCGATCAGCCCGACGACGGTGATGTACGAGAACTGGATGTACTACACGTACCCCGTTGCGCTCATGAGTGTCGGCGCGGTCTGGTGCTTCGCGCGATACATGCGCACCAAGCGCGTCAGCTATGCGGCGGGGGTCGGCACCCTGCTCGCGCTGCTGGCGTTGACGCGTGCTTCGTACCACTTGGTCTTCGTCATCGCGGGCGCGGCGGCGGTCCTCGTGGCGGCGCCCAAGCCCACTCGCCGGCGCGTGCTGGTCGCGGTCGGTATCCCCGTGATCGTCGTCGGCGGCCTGTACGTGAAGAACTACGTCGTGTTCGGGGAACCAACCGCGAGTAGTTGGCTCGGTATGAACCTCGCGCACTCGGTGCTCGGCAACCAGCCCGTCGCCGTGCGCGCCGATGTCGCCCGCGGGAAGCTCTCGCCCCAGGCGTTGACGCCCGCGTTCATCGGACTCGACTCGTACCCGGTCCACCGGGCGCCCACGGGCGTGCCCGCGCTCGACCGACTCGAAAAAGGGCCGCGCGTCAACAATTACAACAACCTGGCCTACATCGACGTCTCGCGTCAGTACCAAAAGGACGCGGTGGAGTTCATCAAGCTCCATCCGGATCTGTACGTGCGCACGGTCGCCGACGGTTTCCGGACGATGTTCGTCCCCTCGTCCGACTTCTTCGGCGTGCAGAGGGACAAGCTAAACTTCGTCCACCTCCGCGGAGCGCTCGACTTCGAGAACGACCTCCTCGGCCAGCGCCACGAGTACCAGCCGCCCCCGCTGGGCGAGCTGGCGACGACCACCGCGCCGGACGCGCGTGACGTCGCGTGGTTCATCGTGTTCGCGTACGGAGCGACGCTTCTCGCGGCGGCGTTCGTTGCCGCCCGCTCGATCCGACGCCGACGCTGGTCGGCGCCGGGGGCGACGCTGGTCTTTCTCGCGTTCATCGTGACGTTCTCGATGTTCGCGTCGAACATGTTCGAGCTCGGTGAAAACATGCGGTTTCGCTTGGAGACCGATCCTTTGGTATTCGTCGCGATGGCCGCTCTGTTGGCGCAGGCGTGGACGTACGGGCGCGGCATTCGGGTCTCGCCACCCGGCGCCGAGCCGATCGCAGTCGAACTGAACGATGTCGACGCCCCGCTCGCGCTCGGCGATTCTTCCCCCGGCGAACGGTCCGACAGTCGGCGCCAGACCGAGCCGTTGCGGGGCTAGCCGAGTAACGTCGGCGGCCGTGAGTTCGACCGGAAACATCACAGATGCAGGCGTCGAACGACTCCGCGCCCGCATCGGCATTCCCGAGCCGCATCCGATGCCGCCGTGCTACACGATGCCGACCCACGACACGTTTCGGAACGTCGCCACCGCGTACGGCGACGACAATCCGCTCTGGTGCGATCCCGGGTACGGACCCGAGACCCGGTGGGAGCAGTCCATCGCCTCGCCGGTACTCGTCGGCGGCGACACGCTGATCGGTGAGGACGAGGTCGCCGCGGTCGCGCCCGAGCACGCGGACCTGATGAAGGGCGACCCGTTGCGCGGTGTGCACGCGTTCTACGCCGCGAGTGCCCGCGAGTGGTGGGCGCCGTTGTACCCGTTGCGGCACACGTATCGCCGCAACGCGCTCGTCGCCGCGCTCGACAAGGAGAGCGAGTTCGCGGGCCGCGCAATCCACGAGTGGACCGCGCAGGTGTTCCGCGACGACGCGGGCAACCTGTTGTCGGGCCAGTACCGGCTGATGGTGCGCACCGAGCGGGAGAAGGCGCGGGCCAAGAAGAAATACGACGCAATCACAATCGATCCGTACACCGACGAACAGATCGCCGAGATCGACGCGCAATACGAGCGCGAGGGTGCGCGCGGCGCCGAGCCCCGCTGGTTCGAGGACGTGCACGAGGGCGACGAGGTCGGCCCCATGGTGAAGGGTCCGCTGACCGTCACCGACATGGTCTGCTGGCATGCCGGAATGGGTATGGGGCTGTACGGCGTGAAGCCGTTGCGGCTGGGGGCGAAGAACCGTCGCCGCATCCCGCGCTTCTTCCATCGCGACGATCTCAACGTGCCCGACGTGATGCAGCGCGTGCACTGGGACCCGGAGTTCGCACGGCGCTCGGGCAACCCGACCACGTTCGACTACGGCCGCATGCGGGAGACCTGGCTGATCCACCTGTGCACCGACTGGATGGGTGACGACGCGTGGTTGTGGAAGCTCGACTGCGAGTTCCGGCGGTTCAACTACGTGGGTGACACGCAGTGGATGCGAGGCCGGGTCACGCGCACCTATCTGGCGGACGGCGATCGTCCGGCCGTCGATGTCGATCTCGAGATGACCAACCAACGGGGCGAGGTGACCACGCCGGGTCACGCCTCGATACTCCTGCCGAGTCGCGAACACGGTCCGGTACGCCTGCCCGACCCACCCGGCGGAGCGCGCGACCTGCAAGACGCGCTCACGGCCATCTCCGAGGAGTTCACGCGCCGATGACACTCCAGGTGTTGCACGACGACCGCGGACTTCTCACGTTGCGGCTCGACCGGCCCGACAAGCGCAACGCGATCGACGAGGAGATGATGCTCGCGCTCGTCGAGGCAGTCGAGGCCGCGAGCACCGACGACTCGGTGCGCGTCATCCTGATCGAAGGCGCGGGCGAAAACTTCTGCGGCGGCGCCGACATCGTCGCCCGGAACGCCGCCTCCGAGCGCAAGCCGCGCACCGGAAGCATCCAGCGCCGCCTGCCCACCCAGGCCCACCGGCTGATCCCGATGCTCGGGCTCGTCCAGGTGCCCGTGGTGTGCAAGGTGCGCGGTTGGGCGGCCGGGATCGGGTTCCAGATCGCGTTGGCCGCCGACTTCACTCTGGCCGCCGACGACGCGCGGTTCTGGGAACCCTTCGTCGAACGGGGCTTCACGCCCGACAGTGGCGCCACCTGGATGCTGCCGCGTCGCGTCGGTGAGGCGCGGGCGCGGGAACTGCTGCTCCTCGGACGCGCGCTGAGCGGGACCGAGGCGGCCGAGTGGGGCGCGATCCACCGCGCGGTTCCGACCGCGGTGCTCGACGCGGCGGTCGACGAGGTGGTGGACCAGCTCGCGACGGGCCCGACGACGGCCCTCGGCCTCACCAAGTGGCTGCTCAACTCGGGCGCGAGCGCGAATCTCGACGCACAGCTCGCGAACGAGGCCTACGCATTGGAGCTCTCGTCGCGCACCGACGACTTCCGGGAGGGTCTCTCCGCGTTCCGTGAGAAGCGCGCGCCGCGCTTCGAAGGGAGATGAACCTCGGTCGCGACACGCCGGTGGATGTTGCCGTCGGCGAGGTGCGCGCCTGGGTGGAAGCGAACGTTCCGCGCGCGTGGGTCGACGCAGGCCGGCGCGGGGGAGCGGCGGCGGTGCGAGAGGTGCGGCCCCGCGCCGATTACGAGGCGTGGTACCCCGTCTTCGCGGTATCGGGTCTCGTCGTTCCCACGTGGCCGGTGGAGTACGGCGGCCTCGATGTGTCCCCGGCGATCGCGCGCGCGATCGACAGCGAGCTCCGCCCGTTCAACCTCGGCCGCCTCAATCCGTTGGGGCTGAACAACACCGCACCCGCGCTCTACGCGTACGGCAGCGAGGAGCAACGGCTGCGGTTTCTGCCCCCGATGGTGCGCAACGAGGAGAAGTGGTGCCAGCTCTTCAGCGAGCCGGGCGCGGGCTCCGACCTCGCGTCGCTCGCCACCCGGGCCGAGCGCGACGGCGATTCGTGGTGCATCACCGGCCAGAAGGTCTGGAGTACGTGGGCGCACTTCTCCGACTTCGCGATCCTGCTCGCGCGCACCGATCCCGACGCCCCGAAACGTCAGGGGGTCACGTACTTCCTGCTCGACCTCCACCAGCCGGGCGTGGAGGTGCGGCCGCTGCGACACATCGGCGGGGAGGTCGAGTTCAACGAGGTGTTCCTCGACTGCGCGCTCGTGCCCGACGCGTACCGCGTCGGCGAGGTGGGTCAGGGCTGGAAGGTGGCGAACGCAACCCTTTCGGGTGAACGCCAGATGGTGTCCGGTGGGAGCTCGGGCGGCGTCGATCGCATCGGCGGTCGCGGGGTCGAGCACCTGCTCGAGCTCGCACGTGCGTCGGGACGCGATCGCGACGCAGTAGTGCGCCAGCACCTCATGCGCGTCCTGAGTGAGGAACGCATCCGCGACTGGACGAACCAGCGCACACGCGCGCAGGTGAAGGCGGGGCGCGCCCCCGGGCCCGAGAGCTCGGTGGGCAAGGTGCATCAGGGTGCGTTGAACCAGCGGATCCAACTGCTCGCGACCGATCTGTTGGGCGCAGGTGCGATGGCGTGGGCGCCCGACGACATCGCGGGTGAGCTGCCCCTCGAAGTGCGAGGGATGCTGCGGAGCCGCGCGAACACGATCGAAGGCGGTACCACCGAGGTCAACAAGAACATCGTCGGCGAGCGCGTGCTCGGTCTGCCGCGTGAGCCCGATCCGTGGCAGGGTGCACCCTGGCGCGACGTCCCGAGGAGCTGAAAGCGCAGTGGAATATCCCGAACTCGAGACACTGATTCTCGAGCGCAAGGGGCCGGTCGGGTGGTTGATCAACAACCGCCCCGACCAGCTGAACGCGATGAGCTCGCTCATGCGCGACGAGTTCGAGCTCGCATGGCGGGCCCTCGACGCCGATCCCGAGGTGCGCGTGATCGTGCACACCGGCGCGGGTCGTGCCTTCCAGACCGGCGTCGACGTGACCGAGATCGCGACCGACGGCGAGGGCATGCAGCGCTACCGCGACTCGGTCGAGAAGTTCGACTTCCACTTCACGTCGTGGCACAACGACGTGTGGAAGCCCGTCATCACTGCAGTGAACGGCATCTGTGCCGGCGGCGGTTTCCACTGGATCGCCGACGCCGACATCGTGATCGCCGCGTCCGATGCGCAGTTCTTCGATCCGCACGTCTCGATCGGCCAGGTCGTGTCGATCGAGGCGATCGGACTCATGAAGAAGATGCCGGTCGAGGCCGTGATGCGGATGGCATTCGTCGGCCGGCACGAGCGCATGTCTGCGCAACGCGCGTACGAGCTCGGCATGATCAGCGAGATCGTCGATCCGCCCGACCGCCTGCGGGACGCCGCGCAGGAACTGGCCGAGAAGATCGCCCACAACTCGCCCGCGGCGATGGCCGCGACCAAGCGCGCCCTGTGGGGCGCCCTCGAACTGGGTCTCACCGATGCGTGCAAGGCCGGCGCGGCCGAGCTCGTCTCGATGTGGGGTCATCCCGACCAGGAGGAGGGCCCGCTCGCGTTCGCGGAGAAGCGCGAACCGCGTTGGGCGCCGCCGGAAAGCACGTCGAACGACACATGAAGTTCTCGGTCGAGCTTCCCGTCGCATCACCCGACGCGCTGATGACCTGTGCGTTCGCGATCGAGGACGCGGGTTTCGACGCGTGCTTCGTCACCGACCATCCGTTCCCGTCCCGTTCGTGGCTCGAGGCCGGCGGGCACGAGACACTCGACCCGTTCGTCGCGCTCTCGTTCGCGGCCGCGGCCACGCGCCGGCTGCGGTTGCACACCAACTGTCTGATCCCCGCGTACCGGAACCCGTTCCTGACCGCGAAGTCGGTCGCGACCCTCGACGCGTGTTCGCGCGGCCGGGTGATCCTCGGCGTCGCCGTCGGCTACCTCGAAGCGGAGTTCGAGGGTCTGGGCGTGCCGTTCGCGGAGCGGGCGCGGCGGCTCGACGAGACGCTCTGGGCGATGAAAGCCGCGTGGGCCGACGATCTGCCCGAGCACGTCGTGCGTCCGCGCTGCGTACAACAACCACATCCCCCGATCTGGGCCGGGGGCAACTCCGCGGCCGCGATCCGCCGCGCGATCGCGCACGGCAACGGCTGGAGTCCGTTCCCGGCGAGTCCGCGCACCGCGGCCGCGGTCGACACCGCGTCGATCTCCGACGTGCCGACGCTGGCGAACGCGATCGCGCGGTTCCGCGACCTCGCCGCGGAATCCGGTCGCACCGATCCGCTCGACGTGTGCTTCACGCCGTTCTCGCACCCGGGGCACAAGGACATCGTCGACCCCGCGGCGTTCGTCGACGAGGTGCACGGCCTCGCGCGCATCGGCGTGACGTGGCTCGCGTTCCACCTGCCCGCGCCGAGCATCCCCGAATTCTGTGAGACGGTCGCCGCCTTCGGCGAGGCGATCGCCGAGGTGAAGGCCCCGTGACGAACGACAGGATCTACATCCACGAGCTGATCGACATCATCGGTCAGAACCGCGCGCGCTACATGCATCACATGACCGCGAACTGGTGTCCGACGGCCCGCGAGGAGCGCAACATGCTGTGCTTCGGGGTCTGGGGCACGGTGGGCTCCACCGGGCGGTGGCCCGAGGTCGTCAACATGTGGGAGCTCGAAGGCTGGGACGGTCTCGTAGAGAACTTCGCGCACGAGCTCGCGGCGCCGTCGTTGCAGGATCCCGCGCTGGAGAAGTGGTGGGCTGCGGCGGCCGATCTGCGGCGCGGCGGCTTCGACCGCATCGTCGTCCCCGAGCCGTGGAGTCCCACGATCGAAGAGCTGACCGGTGCGGGGGTGCGGGGCGCCGTCTACGCGCACGAAGTCGTGCGGGTTCCGATCGGCACGGTGCGCGGGTTCCTCGACACCCTCGCCGACGTCGGCGTGCCCGCGCTCGAGCCGCTCGGCTTGACGTGCGTCGGCGCGTATCGCGTCGCGATGATCAGCGATACCGAAGCGATCGTGATCTGGGCGCTCCCGTCGTGGGAAGCGTGGGGTCGCTACGAACAGGCCTGGGACGGTCCGCAGCTCGCCGCCTGGCGCGCCCGCCTCACAACCTTGAACGCCGACGTACAACGCACCCTGATGGTCGACGCACCCCTCAGTCCCATGCGCACCGGTCGCCAACCCCAGGTCGAAGACCGCCGCCCGCTCGAAGAGCTCTAGCTCTACGGCGCCTTCGGGCAGGTCACGACGTGGTCGTTGATGACGCCCACGGCTTGCAGGTAGCTGTAGACGATGGTCGTGCCGACGAAGTTGAAGCCGCGCGTCTTGAGGTCCTTGGCGACGCGGTCGGACAGCTCGGTATGCGTCGGAAGATCGGCCGTGGTGCGCGGCCGGTTCAAGATCGGCGTGTCGTCGACCCACTCCCACAGATACCGCGCGAACGACCCGTATTCGGCTTGCACGGCGACGAACGCCTTGGCATTGCGCACCGACGACGCGACCTTGAGCCGGTTGCGCACGATGCCGGGATCGCCGAGAAGCTTCTCGAGCTTCTTGTCGGTGTAACGCGCCACGCGGGCAACGTCGAAGTTGTCGAACGCGCGCCGGTAGTTCTCGCGCTTGTCGAGAATGGTCGACCACGAGAGTCCGGCCTGTGCGCCTTCGAGCATCAGCATCTCGAAGAGATGGGTGTCGTCGCGCGACGGCACACCCCACTCGTCGTCGTGATAGGCGCGCATGAGGTCGGAGCTCTCGGCCCACGCGCAACGTTGCCCGGCGGCCACGCGCTACTTCAACTTGCCCAGTGCGCGCTCGCGCAGCTCGTACTTCAAGACCTTGCCGCCGGCGTTGTGGGGCACCTCGTCGACGATCTCGAAGTAGCGCGGGACCTTGTAGTTCGCCATCTTGTCCCGGCACCACGTGCGCAGCTCGTCCGGCGTGATGGTCGCGTTCAGGCGCGGAATCACGTACGCGTAGCCGACTTCGCCCATGCGGTCGTCGGGGACGCCGATGATCGCGACCTGCGCGACCGCGGGGTGCTCGTTGATCATGTTCTCGATCTCGGCCGGGTACGCGTTGAACCCGCCGACGATGAACATGTCCTTGGTGCGGTCGGTGATGGTGATGTAGCCGCGGTCGTTCATGACCGCGACGTCGCCGGTGTGCAGCCAACCCTCCGGGTCGACGGCTTCCGCGGTCGCCTCGGGGTCGTGGATGAAGCCCCGCATGATGTTGTAACCGCGGATGACGACTTCGCCGGGCTCGCCCCGCGGCACCTCCGCGCCTTCGTCGTTGACGATGCGCACCTGGACGTCGGGGATCGCCCGCCCCGAGGTGGTCGAGATGGTCTCGGGGTCGTCGTCGTGGCGGCACATCGTCGCGATGCCCGTCGCCTCGGTGAGCCCGTAGCCGGTGACGATCGTCTCGAACCCGAGCTCGGCGCGCATGCGGCGGATCAGTTCGACCGGCACCGGCGCCGCGCCGGTCACCGCGAGCCGGAGCGAGGTCATGTCGTATTCGCCGATACGAGGATGGTCGAGCATCGACTGGTAGATCGTCGGCGGCCCCGGCAGCATCGACACCTGTTCCTCCGCGGCGCGCTTCATCACCGCGTCGACGTCGAAGACTGCGTGCGGGATGATCGTCGCGCCCTTCACGAGCGCGGCGACGATGCCCGCGTTCAATCCGAAGGAGTGGAAGAAGGGATTGACGACGAGGTAACGGTCGCCGGCCCGCAGGCCGACCACGGTCGACCACGCGTCGTACGCGCGGACCGTCGCACTGTGCGTCAACATCGCGCCCTTGGGATTGCCCGTCGTGCCCGAGGTGAAGAGCACCCCGAACAGGTCGTCGCCGGTGACGTTCGGGAGGGTCACCTCGTCGGTCGCGCGGGCGAGGAACTCGTCCCATGAGGAACTGCGGAGATCGATGATCTCGCGCAGCTGCGGAAGCTCCGGCTCCGCGCGGAGCAGCTTCTCGTAGTCGGTGTCGAGGAAGTCGGTGACGGTGAACAGGAGCTTCACGTCGGCGCGCTCGAGCACGTAGCGCGCCTCCGCGCCCTTGAAGCGGGTGTTCAAGGGCACGATCGCACCACCCGCGGCCGAGATGCCGAGCGCGGCGATCACCCACTCGGTGCAGTTCGGTGCCCAGATGCCGACGCGGTCGCCGGGTTCGATCCCGCTCGCGACCAGCGCGCGTCCGGACCGCCCGACCTGCTCGGCGAGCTGTGCGAACGTGATCCGCGCCCGCTCGTCGACGAGCGCCTCGCGCGTCGTAAACGAAGCGGCCGCCCGGGCCACGAGTCCCGGTATCGTCGCAGGAAGCTGCTCGTCGGTCATACCGACAACTTGCCACGACCAAGGCCTTCTGCGCATGCCCGAGCCCGAATCCGGCCGACACCACCTGAACGACTTCCGAACGCTGCGCGTCGAACGCCGGGGTCCGGTCGGCTGGCTCACGTTCGACCGGCCCGACGCCGGGAACGCGATGGACGCCCGGATGATGGGGGAGTTGGAGCAGGCCTGGCGCGCGCTCGACGACGATCCCGACGTCCACGTGATCGTGAACACCGGCGCCGGCAAAGCGTTTCAGACCGGTCTCGACATGGCGCAACTCGCCCGTGATCCCGACGCGCTGCGCGAGCAGTCGCGCCGGACCAAACGCTTCGAGCTGCGCTTCACGTCGTGGCACAACGACGTGTGGAAGCCGGTGATCGCGGCGGTGAACGGCGTGTGCGCGGGCGGCGGCCTGCACTTCGTGGCCGACGCCGACATCGTGATCGCGTCGTCGAACGCAACCTTCGTCGACCCGCACGTGTCGGTCGGCCAGGCCACCGTCTACGAGACGATCGCGCTGGCCAAGAAGTCGCCGATGGAAGCGGTGCTGCGGATGGCGTTCGTCGGGCGCTACGAGCGCATGCCGGCGCAACGCGCCTACGAGCTCGGCATCTGCTCGGAGGTCGTGGATCCGCCCGAGCGGCTGTCCGACGTCGCCCAGGCGCTCGGCGAGGTGATTGCGCGCAACTCGCCGGCCGCGCTCGCGCGCACGAAGCGCGCGCTCTGGGGCGCGCTGGAACGAGTGTCGCGATGACGACGGTCACGATCGGAACCGCGATCGTCTCGTACATCGAACCGCACCCTGGCCAAGCGGTTGCGTTCAACCACTGGTACGAGCGTGATCATTTCCCCGCGACGGTCACCGGCGGTCCGGGCGTGTTCGCCGGCGCGCGGTTCGTTGCGACCCGTGCGTGCAAGGCGATGCGGCCGCCCGGGACTCTGTTCGGCGATCCCGCGCGCGGTTCCTATCTCGCAGTCGCGTGGGTACTGCCGGGCAAGCAGGCCGAGTGGGAGGCGTGGGTCGCGCGCGAGATGGAGACGCTCGCCGCGCAGGGTCGCCTCTTCCCCGGCCGCGATCACGTGCACACGGCGATCTACGAATGGGTGGCGGACTCGGGCACCGTCGACGCGATTTCGGCGCTCGATCGCGGATACTCGGGGATCATCGTCGCGGCCTCCGAACATGCAGTTCCCCCGCTCGATGTCGCGGTCTCGGTTGGCCTGCGGCTCTCCCGTACGGTCATCTCGCAGGCCGAACCCCCGCCCCACGAGCTCGTCGTCGGTTTCTGCGCCGGCGATCCGCTCACCGAGTTCGCCGCGCTCCGCCCGCAGCTCGGCGCGTGCGGCTTCGCGAGCCCGTTCCTCGCCACGATTCCCGGCACCGATAGGTACACCGACGACCTCTGACCTAACGTCGCCGCCGTGAAGACAACGCTGCTCCTCTGTGACCACGCCCAGGAAGTTGCGGGCAAGCTCTACATCCTCGGCGGCGGGTGGAGCATCTACCGCGGTGCGCCGGTGACGATGGGCCTGGCGGTGAAGATCTCCATCCCGTGGGATGCGGCGAACATCCCGCACGACTTCACCGCACGCCTCGTCACCGAGGACGGACAGGATCCGGTGCTGCCGAACGTCGAGGGCGGCGCGGCCGCCACCCGCGTCGAGTTCCAGGGTCGCTTCGAGGCCGGTCGTCCCGCGGGGCTTGCGCCCGGCAGTGAGCTCGACGCGCCGTTCGCGGTCAACATCGCGGGCTTGCCCCTCGCCCCCGGCCGCTACGAATGGCAGGTCGAGATCGACCAGGTCGCCGTGGGCCAGGTCTCCTTCACCGTCATGGAGGCGTAGCGGGCCTTTTGCCCGAATACGCGGGCACGGAAGTGCCCGGCCGCGCGCGATAGCTCATCCGCGACCGCGTACCGCCGATGATGCCAGCGGGAACCGCTTCCCTGCCCCCTCCCCCCGGGGCGGCAAGCGCGCGACGGCCCGCCGGTATCCAGACCGGCGGGCCGTTCTCTTTCCCTTTCTCTCTCATTCTTCTTTGGAAGGTCGCTTCCGACGCGCGTTAGTTTCGCCTCATGGGACGCTTCGACGGACGGGTAGCAGTCATCACGGGTGCGGGGTCGGGCCTCGGACTCGCCACCGCGCGCCAACTTGCGAACGAGGGCGCGGCGGTCGCGTGCTTCGACATCGCGGTCGACGCCGCGGAGAAGGCCGCCGCCGAGATCGGTGAGGCTGGGGGCTCGGCGCGTGCATACCGCGTCGACGTCTCCGATCCCGACTCGGTGCAGAGCGCGATGGCGAGCGCGGCGACCGACCTCGGTCGTCCGCAGGTCGTCGTGAACAGCGCCGGCATCGGCCGCTTCGCGCACACGCACGAGATGCCCTTCGCCGACTGGCAGCGCATCATCGGCGTCAACCTCACCGG
>Ga0075026_100000732_pt1 | contig 13620 bp, 10 predicted proteins | sample Str012_2_FD_71392 | JGI IMG/M metagenome (GOLD analysis project Ga0075026, IMG submission 71392) | Freshwater sediment microbial communities in response to fracking from Pennsylvania, USA - Straight Creek_MetaG_SC_2012 | ecosystem: Environmental > Aquatic > Freshwater > Creek > Sediment...
GCATCGAACTACGATGTGCAATTGCACATCGTAGAATCTCGAGATTCCGGGTCTGGTGCTGGCGCACCATCCCGGAATGACGAGGTCAGATATGTAGTTCAGAACCCGTGATGCGGCGATAGGCTTCGAGATAGCGCTTGCCGGTGGCCTCCACCACGCTCACCGGCAGCGGTGGAGGCGGGGCCTCGCCGTTCCAGCGGCCGGCGCGGCGTTCGACGTCGAGATAATCGCGCAGCGGCTGCTTGTCGAAACTCGGTTGCGGCTGGCCGGGCTTGTAAACATCGACCGCCCAGAATCGCGAACTGTCGGGGGTCATCACCTCGTCAATCAGGATGATGCGGCCGTCCTTGTCACGGCCGAACTCGAATTTGGTATCGGCGATGATGATGCCATGGTCGCGGCTCACGGTTTCGCCGAGCGAATACACCGCCCGCGCCATTCGCTCCAGCGTGGACGCGACCTGGTCGCCGACCACCTCGCGCATGCGGGCGACCGTGATGTTTTCGTCGTGGCCGGTTTCGGCCTTGATGGCCGGGCTGAAGATCGCGGGATCGAGCCTGTCGCTTTCGACGAGCCCGGGGTTGAGCTTCTCGCCTGCCAGCGTGCCCGAGGCGGCGTATTCCTTCCACGCCGAGCCCGAGATATAGCCGCGGATCACGCATTCGATCGGAAACACGGTGGTGCGCCGGCACAGCATTGCGCGCCCGGCGATCTCGGCGCGATGCCCCTTCAATACCGGCACCTGCGCGATGATTTCGTCGGCATCGGCGCTGATCATGTGATGCGGTACCGCGGCTTCGAGCCGGTTGAACCACCAGGCGCTGATCTGGGTCAGCACCGCGCCTTTCATCGGAATGGTTTCGGCCATGACCACGTCGAACGCGCTGATGCGATCGGTGGCCAACAGCAACACACGGTCGTCGCCGACGGCATAGATATCGCGGACCTTGCCCCGCCCGATCCGTGGCAACGGCAGGTCGCTGGCGAGCATCGCGTTCATTCGGTCATGCTTTCGAGCAGGCGCTGTCGCACGAGGGAGCGCGGCGGACGAGGATGGCGGATGAATAGCTCAATCCGGCAGCGGAATGAACTCGTGCTCCTGCGGGACCTGCGCAAAACGGCCGGTTTTCCAGTCCTGTTTGGCCTGCTCGATCCGCTCTTTGCTGGAGGAGACGAAATTCCACCAGAGATGTCGCGGACCTTCCAGCGCATCGCCGCCGAGGGACATCATCCGCGTCGGCTTGATCGCCTTCACCGTGATGGAATCTCCGGGACGGAAGATCAGCAGGCGCGGCGATTCGTAGCGTTCATTGGCGATCTCGACCTCGCCGTCGACGAGATAGATCGCACGCTCCTCGTGGTCCGGGTCGAGCGGCACGCTGATGCCGGCATCCGCCGTCACTTCCGTGTAGAACCACGGCGACACCATCGTCACCGGCGATTTCACGCCGAAGCCGCTGCCAGCGATGACCCGCGCCGTAAAGCCACGCTCGCGAACTTCCGGCAGGCTTTCGGCCGAATAGTGCTGAAACGACGGTGCGATTTCCTCTGACCCGACCGGCAATGCGATCCAGCTTTGCAGGCCGAGCATTTTCTGTCCGTCGCGGCGCTGGACCTCCGGCGTGCGTTCGGAATGGGCGATGCCGCGGCCGGCGGTCATCAGGTTCATGGCGCCGGGCCGGATCTCCTGGATGTTGCCCTCGCTGTCGCGGTGCATGATGCTGCCGTCGAACAGATAGGTGACGGTGGCGAGACCGATATGCGGATGCGGGCGGACGTCCATGCCCTTGCCCGACATGAATTGCACCGGCCCGAAATGGTCGAAGAAGATAAAGGGTCCGACCATCTGCCGTTTGCCATGCGGCAATGCGCGGCGGACGGCAAAGCCGTCGCCGAGGTCGCGGGTACGCGGCACGATGACGAGATCGAGCGCATCGCAGGATTTCGGATCGCCCAATACGGGATCGTTGGAGGGTTGCCAGCTCATGAGAAACTCCGGGAATTTTGCCGCGATGATAGCAGGAATTGCTCGATCTGTCGTCCCGAACAGGCAATGAATCCGGTCTGCCGAAGTGGCGTTGCCCCTCCACGTCATTGCGAAAGCGAATCCAGAAAGTCGAGAAGCAAGACGGGATCGCGTCGTCGCTTGCGTTCCTCGCGATGACGGCGGTAAGTGTTCGTAAGAAAACAGAGAGACGGAAAACGATGATCGCGCGACTCAAGCCGGGCGCCACCCTCGCGCCGACCGTCGGCCCCGTGATTGAGACGGAACGCCTGCGACTGCGGCCATGGCGTGGCGAGGACGTCGCGCCGAATACGGCGATGCTGTCCGATCCCGGTACTGCGCGTTTCATTACGGTCGACGGCAAGCCGGTCACGTCGGAACTGAACGGATGGCGCAACGCGGCCGTGATGGCCGGGCACTGGGCGCTGCACGGCGCCGGGATGTTCGTGGTTGAGGAGAAGGCCTCCGGCAAGTTTGCCGGGCGTGTTGGGCCGTGGTCGCCACCGGGCTGGCCGGGGTTCGAGGTCGGCTGGGGCATCGCCAGAGAGTTCCGCGGCAAAGGCTATGCGTTGGAAGCGGCGCGGGCGTCGATCGACTGGGTCTTTGCGACCTTTGAAATCGATGAAATCGTTCATTGTATCGATTGCGAGAACGTCGCTTCGCAGGGGGTGGCAAAGCGGCTCGGCGCACGCAAGGACTGCGAAGTCGATTTGTTCGGCCATGCAGCGGATGTCTGGGTGACGAACCGCGAAGCCTGGTCCCGGCAATCCATGAAAAATTGAACCGGCTGGCGATCTGCATTAGAATCGTAATGCGCGCATGACCGCACGAATGGGTTGATCTGATGCTGCTTCCCACGCTCGATATCGCGTTGCGCGCCGCTACCGTGGCGTTGCTGCTGGTGCTTGCGGCCTCGCTGTTTCGCGGCTTCGGCAGCGTGGTTGCCGGACGGCTCGCCGTCGCATTCGCGCTCGGGTCGGCGGCGCACGCGTCAACCTATGCGATCGGCGCGGCGTCGCCGCTTTCGCTCTGGCATGCGCCGTTGATCGCGCTGTCGACCGGCAATGTCGTGGTATTCTGGCTGTTCACGCGGGTCCTGTTCGACGACGGTTTCAGAATTCGCTGGTGGCATGGGCTGGTCTGGGCGGCGGTCGCCGCGTTCAGCTTCATCAACTGCATGTGGATCGGACCGGCATCGGGCGGTGACGTCAGGATCGCCATTATTGCCGTCAATTTACTCGCGCTGGGGTTTATCGCGCTGGCGGTGACACAGGCCATTACTTCATGGTCGGCCGATCTGGTCGAGGGCCGGCGCCGCGTCAGGGTTTTTGTCGTGGGCGCTGCGGCGCTCTATGGTGGCATGAATGCGCTTCTGCAGATTTTCGTGTCGGGTAGCGGCGCAACCGGGATCGCCAACACGGTGAATGGCGGTGTGCTTGCAGCCACGGTAGCTGCGATCTGCATTTCCATGATGCGTATCGACGGTGCCGATCTGTTCTCGCCCGGGCTTGAATCCCCTCCAGGAGTCCAGGGCCAATTCGTCGCGGTACAGGACTCGTCCGTCGCGGATCAGAAATTGATCGACGCCTTGATGCGGTTGATGGCCGACGAGCGCATCTACCGGCACGACAACATCTCGATCGGGACGCTGGCGACCAAGCTCGGAATTCCCGAATACAAATTGCGCCGGCTGATCAACCAGCGGCTCGGCTATCGCAACTTCAATGTATTCCTCAACAATCACCGCATCGAGGAAGCCAAGGCCGCGTTGGCCGATCCGACGCAGGCCGAAGTTCCCGTCCTTACCATTACGATGGATGCCGGGTTCCAGTCGCTCGGTCCGTTCAATCGGGCGTTCAAGCAGACGACCGGGGTGACGCCGACCGAATATCGCCGTCTCAATCTCACCGCGGCATAGTTCTTATTTATTGTAATCGCTGATTAATTCCGGAATCGGCGAGGCCTTCCGGTTTTCGGCCAATGCGATTTCGAAATCCGGCGAGCCGCCATCTATTGGTTCGGGATGATGCCGGCACGCGCTTTTGCGTTATCCCGGAGGCAGCCGTGACCCGACGAAACCTGTTTCTCATTCTTGCAGCGACAACCGCGCTCAGCGCGCTCGCGTTGACGGCCGCGCGGGCTCGCGATGTCCCGAAAGTCGCCACCGGATTCGTCGCCAACGTGCTCTGTTCGGAAACCTTCGTGTCCGGACAGGATCCGGACAGGATTTTTTCGGACACGATGGAAGCGATGCCCGGCGCCGGCCTGATCGGATGGGCGCTCGGCTACCAGGTCGATCGGGCGCACAAGGAGGTCACGGTGACGCTGTTGGGCCTTGGCCGCAGCCATGCGGTCTACCGCGAGGGTCTGGGCTGCTACCTCGATCATGGCGGGCCGGTAGCCGAGATTTCGGCGCCGTCACCTGACGCCCAGCTATCCCCAGCCCTGCTGCCCGAGATCGCCGGGCCGTCGCTGGTCATGCCTGCCAATCCGCAACTCGCCGTGGCGCTCGATCATGCCTTCGCCGAGCCCGCGTATCCGCCATACCGACGCACCAGGGCGGTGGTGGTGTTGAAGGATGGCCATGTTATCGCCGAACGCTATGCCACGGACTACGGTATCGATACGCCGATCCTCGGCTTCTCCGCGACCAAGTCCATCATCTCGGCGCTGACCGGCATCCTCGTGCGCCAGGGTAAACTCGCGCTCGATCGACCCGCGCCGATCGCGGCGTGGCAGACACAAGGCGATCCCCGGCATGCGATCACTGTCGATCATCTGCTGCGCCACACCGCGGGCCTCGCCATCGGCAGTTCACTCGCCGCCTCGCTTGGCGCCGCGCTCGAGCCGGTCAATCGCATGAAATTCATCGAGTGGGATATGGCGGCCTATGCCGAGAGCCTCCCGCTTGAGACGCGGCCCGGCGAGACATTCAACTATAATGATGGCAACTACATCATTCTCTCCCATCTGATCCGGAATGCGACCGGCGGACAGGGGGTAGATGTGTTGCGTTTCGCGCGCCAGGAATTGTTCGCTCCGCTCGGCATGCGCAACATGACGCTGGAGTTCGATGCGTCAGGCAATCCCGAAGGCTCGAGCCAGATGCTGGCCACCGCCCGCGATTGGGCGCGCTTTGGCATGCTCTATCTCGACGATGGGGTGGTCGGCGGCAAGCGCATCCTGCCCGAAGGCTGGGTGGAGTATTCGGCATCGCCGACGCCGAACGCCTGGGTCGGTTATGGCGCGGGCTTCTGGACCAATCTCGGCGACAGTGTCGGCGCGGCCTACCGCATGGCGCACGGCCTGCCGCGCGATGCCTTCCTCGCCAAGGGGTCGATCGGACAATATGTCATCATCGTTCCGTCCGAGCGGCTGGTCGTGGTGCGGCTCGGCCGGTCGGCCAATTGGCCGCCGGAAGCGGACGGCACCTTCCAGCTCGTCAGCGATGTGATCGCGGCGGCCGGCGGTAAGTCAAAGATTGCGGGCACCGATTGACGGCAGCGTTCTATTGCCGCCCGAGCCGTGTGGCTTTCTCGACGCGATCGAATCTCTCCAATGTGAGGATCGCGTCGGCGAGCTGGTCGGCGCGGCCGTTCAGCACGGGCCGGGCCAGCGTCAGGAACTTCTGCTGCATCGACCGCGCATCTGGAAATGAATTCGGTTCGCCCGAGGGATCCGCGTAAAGCCGCTCGTGCACGCCATCGTCGGTGGTAATCGAGACGCGGGCGCCGAACGGATGGGTCCGGCCGACTTCAAGACGGTCGTCCTGCACCACCTCGAACCTGTCGGCGAGCGCGTCGACCGCGGCGTCGCCGAGGCGATCGTAATCGTCCCAGCCGAAGCGGCCCTGGTCCAGCGCCACGGCGCCGGTGAAGAACATCGAGAATTGCCCGCCGACAACCGAGGTCGGGTGGCGCTTGGTGGTGGCATCGCCGGCCAGCGTGATGCCGTTGCGGTGCAGGCCGATCTCGACGCGCCTGATCTGATCCGGCGTCAGATTGTGCTCTCGGCGCATCGCGATCAGCGCGTCGAGCGCGGCATGGGTGTAGCGGCAGCTCGGATAGGGTTTCACGCCGATCTTCATCGTTTCGTAAGTCTTGCCGAGGCCCGCGGTGGCCTTGTCGGGGTGGGCGTTGTCGCTGTAGCCGACGAGCAGGCCGTGCTTGCCTTCGACCGATTCGGTCGAGCCGACGAAATCGTGGCGCGCCAGGGTCGCTGCGATCACGCCGTTCATCGCGGCGGCGCCGACCTGATAGCGCTTGTTCCAGGCGCCGTTGACCAGGAATTGCAGGGAGCCCGCGGCCTGGCTGCCGGAAACGCCGAACGCCGCCACGATCTGGTCCTGCGACAGTCCGAATAATTTCCCGGCCGCGGCTGCGGCGCCATAGGTCCCCGCGGTCGCGGTCGGGTGGAAGCCGCGCGCATAATGCGAGGTCGGGTCGAGCGCGTTGCCGAGCCGGCAGCAGACCTCATAGCCCGCGACGATCGCGGTCAGCACTTCGCGGCCGGACGCGCCGACCATCTCGCCGATCGCGAACGCCGCCGGCACCACCGGCGCGCTCGGATGCAGCGAAGAATCCGCGTGGGTGTCGTCGAAATCCAGCGAATGGCCGAGCGCGCCATTGAGCAGGGCCGCCACCGCCGGCGTCCAGGTCCTGCTGTCGCCGAACACGGTGGAGGAGCCCTGGCCATCCAGCGCGAGGGCTTCGAGCATCTTGAGCAGCGAGGGTGTCGATTCCGCATCGCGCCGCGCGCGGACCGCGCTGCCGAGAAAGTCGAGCGTCAATACCTTGGCGCGCTCCAGCACTTCGGGCGGGATGTCCTCGAATTTCAGCTTGGCGACATAACCGGCGAGCGTTGCGGTTTCGTGGGCCATGGCGTCGCCTCGCTTGTTTGTGTCGAGGCTTGGTACGGCGGCGGCGGGGGCGCCGTCAACATCCGTTGCGGCGGGTCAGACCCTTGCTTTCCATGCCCGGGTTTACGCAGCCACTTGCCGCAGCATGGTGCGGACGATCAGGCGGTGGAACGGCAGAATGATCGCCAGATAGGTCCGGCCGAGCCAGTTATGTGTCAGCACCAGCGTGGTTGCGGTCACGACCTGGGTTGCGCCGGAGGTCGCGACATCAACCACGAAGCGAAAATCCAGGTGCTTGTCGTTGAGACCGGCGACCAGCCGGTCCGGTGTTTCGCTGAGCAGCGGAAAAATCCCGATCATCTCTCTCGGTTCGGTTTTGCTCGCGCCGGACGTTTTCAGACCGAATGGGGCAACCAGCCTGTTGCGCAGGGCGAGGAGCGTGTCGACCCAGCGCGGCAATCGGCCGATCATTCGTTTCGCGGCGCGCCGTGCGTTGACGGCTGGACATTTTGCTTCAAGACGAAAGGCGTCGATGAATTGCGCGCCGGCCAGTAGCGCGTTGGCGTCGACTTCGGGCGTGATCTCGCGGACATTCATCGAGTCAAAGCCTGCGCGCGAGCAGGCGGAAACGCAAGACAAGAAGAATTGCATAGACCGCGGTCCCGCAGGACAGCCCGATCCAGACGCCGACCGCACCCCAGGCGGTCCAGAAGCCGAGCGCGCAAGCGCAGGGGAATCCGATCAGCCAGTAGCTGATGACGGCGAACAGCAACGGCACCCGCGTGTCGTTCATGCCGCGAAGCGACCCGGCGGCGACGGTCTGGATACCGTCGGCGACGAAGAACGTGGCGCCGACCAGCAGCAGCGTCGCGGTGAGTTGTCCCGCGGGACCGTTGGCATCGCCAAGGAAAAGGACGGCGATGGCAGATCGGCTCACGATCACCGCAAGCGTCAACGCGGCGACCAGGACGATGCCGAGCAGCGTCGCAACCAAACCGGCCCGTCGCACCGCGCCGGCGTCGTTGCGACCGATGGCGTGGCCGACCCGGACGGTCGCCGCCATTCCGATGCCAAGGGGAACCATAAACAGAATGGCGGTGATCTGCAGCGCAATCTGGTGGGCCGCCAGCGCCGTGGTGCTGATCAGGCCCATCAGCAGGGCGGCGGCGCCGAACAGGCCATATTCCAGCAGGAAGGCCATCGAAATCGGCGCGCCGATCAGGATGAGCTGCCGCATCAAATGCCAGTCGATGCGCCAGACATGGCCTAGCACGGCGAATTTTCGGAACGGCCGGCGCCGCGCCGCGAACCACAGGCCTGCCAGAAACATCCCGACATTGATGATCGAGGTCGCGAGCCCGGCACCGAACAGGCCGAGCCGGGGCAGGCCGAACTCGCCGTATAGCAAGAGATAAACCAGCAGCGCATTGGCCGGAATCGCGGCGAGTGTAATCCACAGGATCGGCTCCGGCCGGTTGACCGCGCTCATGAAGCCCCGGATTGCCATGAACCACAGCGCCGGCAGAATGCTCCAGGCGAGGCCGAGCAGATAGGGTTGGGCGAGAGCGGCGACCGTCGGCGATTGACCGAGCGCCAGCAGGATCTGCTCGCCGCGAAGCGGAAACGCCATCATCGGCAGCGAGATCAACAGCGCGGCCCACAGGCCGGTACGCAACGCCCGCCGCACCCCATGCGGGTTGCGCGCGCCAAAGGCCTGGGCCGCCAGTGGCGCCACCGCCGACACCAGCCCCATGCCGAAGGTGAAGCTGACGAAGTAGACGGTATGTGCCAGCGCGGCGGCAGCCACCGCGTCGCCGCCGAGATGTCCGATGAAGGCGAGGTCAGTCGTCATCATCGCGATCTGCCCGAGCTGGGTCAGTGCGAGGGGGGCGGCGAGCTTGAGCGTCTCCGTCAGTTCGAGGACGAGATGGTTGCCGGGCGCCGCCGCCGCGCGCGGCGCGACCGACGCGCGTTCGATTTTAGCGAGGGAGGTCATGCAAAAAGACTCTAGCACTGCCGCGGTTCAAAAACGTGACCGCGTTGCCGCGGCCTATCGATCATCCCCGCGCGGGCACCCGCGTGATCTTCGCCCCAAGCGCATTAAGCCGTTCGTCGATGCGCTCATAGCCACGCTCGATCTGGTCGGCGTTGTTGATGGTTGAGGTACCTTCCGCGGCCACCGCGGCCAGCAGCATGGCCATGCCGGCGCGGATGTCAGGGGAGGTCATCAACGCGCCACGCAGCCGACTCGGGCCCGCCACGATGGCGCGGTGCGGGTCGCACAGCACGATGCGGGCGCCCATCGAGATCAGCTTGTCGACAAAGAACATCCGCGATTCGAACATCTTCTCGAACATCAGGATGACGCCGTCGCACTGGGTCGCGGTGACGATCGCGATCGACATCAGGTCGGCGGGGAAGGCCGGCCACGGCTGATCCTCGAGCTTCGGCACATGGCCGCCGAAATCGTCATGGATCTTCATGGCCTGGCCGGACGGTACCACGAGATCGTCGTCTTCGACGCCGCAGACGATGCCGAGCCGTTCAAAACCCATCCGGATCGAGCGCAAATGCTCGATGCCGGCGCGCGCGATGCGCAACGGCGAGCGCGTCACCGCGGCAAGCCCGACCAGCGAGCCCACCTCGATGTGGTCGGGCTGGATGGCGTAGCGCGCTCCGCCCAGTGTCGCCGGACCATGCACGATGATGGTGTTGGTGCCGACGCCCTCGATTTTGGCGCCGAGCGCGACCAGAAAATGCGCGAGATCCTGGACATGCGGCTCGGAGGCGGCATTGCGCAGATGAGTGGTGCCGTGGGCGCCCACGGCGGCGACCAGCGCGTTTTCGGTGGCGGTCACGCTCGGCTCATCGAGGAACACGTCGGCGCCCTTCAGGCGCGCGGCGCGGAATTCCAGCCGATGGGTGGCGGTCACGGTGGCGCCGAGCTGTTCGAAGGCGAGGAAATGCGTATCGAGGCGCCGACGGCCGATCACGTCGCCGCCGGGCGGCGGCAAGGCGACCTCGCCGCAGCGGGCCAGCAACGGTCCCGCCAGCAGGATCGAGGCTCGGATCCGCGCGCACAGCTCTGGATCGAGATCGGCGGCGCGGATATTCTTGGCGTGGATCGCCAGCGTATTTCGCCCGAGCCATTCTGCCGACGCGCCGACCGACCGGATCAGTTCGACCAGCGTCTCGGTATCGCGGATGCGCGGCACGTTCTCCAGCGTGACCGGATGTTCCGTCAGAAGCGCGGCGGCGATGATCGGCAAGGCCGCGTTTTTGTTGCCGGACGGCTCGATCGTGCCCGCGAGACGATGGCCGCCTTCAACAATGTATTGAATGGGCGCCATGAGAGCCTTGCGCCTCACACGTCGACGTTGGCGCTGAGCGAGTTGTCCTGGATGAATTCACGGCGCGGCTCGACCACGTCGCCCATCAGCTTGGTGAAGATGTCATCGGCCTCGTCGACCTCCTTGATCTTCACCTGCAGCAGCGAGCGCTCGTTGACGTCGAGCGTGGTTTCCCAGAGCTGGCCCGGGTTCATTTCGCCGAGGCCTTTGTAGCGCTGCAGGGTCACTCCCTTGCGGCCGGAATCGGTCACGGCCTCGAACAGGCTGACCGGGCCGTGAATGGCGGTTTCGGTATCCTTGCGGCGCAACAGGCCAGGCTTCGGATAGGCCTCCTGCAGCCTGGCGGCATAGTCGTCGAGCTTGCGGGCGTCGGCGGAGCCGAGCAAGGCATCGTCGATGATGGCGACATCCTTGACGCCGCGGACGGTGCGCTCGAACAGGAAACCCTGGCCTTCGGTGAAGCGCCCGGTCCAGCCGCGCTCGACTTCATCGGCCAAGGCGTCGAGCCGGCGGGCGATATAATCCGCCGCGGCGTTGGCGGTCGCGATGTCGCCGGTGATTTTCGGACTGAGCACGCCGGCAATCGCCGCCTGCTCGATCACCTTGCGGTTATAGCGGCTGTGCAAATTGTTCAGGATACCGCGGATCACGCGGGCGTCCTCGACCAGCGCGTGCAGGTCGCGACCGCCGCGGTCTTCGCCCGACGCCAACTTGAAGATGCAGTCGTCCAGCCCGGTCGCGATCAGGTAATCTTCCAGCGCGCGTTCGTCCTTCAGGTACTGCTCGGACTTGCCGCGCATCACCTTGTAGAGCGGCGGCTGCGCGATATAGAGGTGGCCGCGATCGATCAATTCGCGCATCTGTCGATAGAAGAATGTCAGCAGCAGGGTGCGGATATGGGCGCCGTCGACGTCGGCGTCGGTCATCACGATGATCTTGTGATAGCGCAGCTTGTCGACGCTGAAATCATCGCTGATGCCGGTGCCGAGCGCGGTGATCAGCGTGCCGATCTGCTCGCTGGATAGCATCTTGTCGGGGCGGACGCGCTCGACGTTGAGTATCTTGCCGCGCAGCGGCAGCACCGCCTGGAATTCGCGGTTGCGGCCCATTTTGGCGCTGCCGCCGGCCGAATCGCCCTCGACGATGAACAGTTCGGACTTGGCGGGATCCTTCTCCTGGCAGTCAGCGAGCTTACCGGGCAGCGAGGACACGCTGAGGGGATTTTTCCGCGTCAGCTCACGCGCCTTGCGCGCGGCCTCACGCGCGGCTGCCGCCTGGATCACCTTGCCGACGATCACCTTGGCCTCGGTCGGATGCTCCTCGAACCACGCCGCCAGCGCCTCGTTGAGGACGTTCTCGACCACCGGGCGCACTTCCGAGGACACCAGCTTGTCCTTGGTCTGCGACGAGAATTTCGGATCCGGTACTTTCACCGACAGCACTGCTGTCAGGCCTTCGCGGCAATCGTCACCGGTGAGCGCGATTTTTTCCTTCTTGGCGTGGGCGTCGGCATAGCCGTTGACCTGACGCGTCAGCGCGCCGCGGAAGCCCGCGAGATGGGTGCCGCCGTCGCGCTGCGGGATGTTGTTGGTGAAGCACAGCACGTTCTCATGGTAGCTGTCGTTCCACCACAGCGCGGCCTCGACGCCGATGCCGTTCATGTCCGAACGCACCATGATCGGGGCCGGCACCATCGCCTTCTTGTTGCGGTCGAGATATTTGACGAATTCCTCGACGCCGCCGACGTAACGCATCTCCTCGCGCTTCTCGACCGCATGGCGCATGTCCGACAGCACGATGTTGACGCCGGAATTCAGGAACGCGAGCTCGCGCAGGCGGTGCTCCAGCGTCGCGAAGTCATATTCGACATTGGTGAAGGTTTCGGTGGAGGCGAGGAATGTCACCTCGGTGCCGCGCCTGCCACCGGCCTCGCCCACAACTTCGAGCGGCGCCACCGCATCACCATGGGCGAATTCGATGAAATGCTCCTTGCCGTCGCGCCAGACCCGCAATTGCAGCTTGCTCGACAGCGCGTTGACCACGGAAACGCCGACACCGTGCAGGCCGCCCGACACCTTGTAGGAGTTCTGGTCGAATTTTCCGCCGGCGTGCAACTGCGTCATGATGACTTCGGCCGCCGAAATGCCTTCGCCCTTGTGGATGTCGACGGGAATGCCGCGGCCGTCGTCGCGCACGGTGACGGAGCCGTCGGCGTTGAGCACGACTTCCACCGCGGTAGCGTGACCTGCGAGCGCCTCGTCGATGGCGTTGTCGACGACCTCATAAACCATGTGATGCAGGCCGGAACCGTCGTCGGTGTCGCCGATATACATGCCCGGCCGCTTGCGCACGGCATCGAGGCCCTTCAGGACCCGGATCGATTCCGCGCCGTATTCAACGGGAACGGGATGCTCAGTATCGGCAGGTGTCCGCCGGGCAGGTTCTGTCATATGAGGCCTTCGAGGATGTCCCGAATCAGCTGCGCAATATGAGGCGCTGATTGATTTATTTGTGCCATGAAAGGGGCGATGCGCCTAGCGCAAAGTCCTGTGCTGCAAGCCATTGAACAGATGGGATTTTTGGGCTCGATTTCAAGCCGCCGAGGAGCCGATTCGGGGAGCCTCCAAAAGCGCGATACGGGGCTGATTGCCCGATCTCGTCGACAGCTCTTTTGACCGCGAATGTCAGGCCGTGGCGGACCCGCAAGACAAGAGAAGGCTCAGGGCCGCACGGGGTCATTGACGGCTGGCGATCCGGCCCGCCTCGACGTCGAAGATTTCGCCGTTCGAACCGACATCGGCGAAGGCCGCGGGATCGGCGCCGGTCATCCAGACCTGCGCCCCGAGTTTCGTCAACTCGTCGAACAGCGCTTTGCGCCTGGTCGGATCGAGGTGCGCGACGACCTCGTCGAGCAGCAGCAGCGGCACGATGCCGGTCATTTCGGCGACCAGCGTGGCATGCGCCAGCACCAGCCCGATCAGCAATGCTTTCTGTTCGCCGGTGGACGCGTCGCGCGCCGGCATACTCTTGGGGGCATAAATTACCTCCAGATCGGTGAGATGGGGTCCGTCGAGTGTTCGACCCGCCGCGGCGTCGCGGGCCCGGCTGTCGCGCAGGATATGACGGTAACGGTCTTCCACGGCGGTGGCGGGTTCGGCGATAAGGGCGTTTTCCATCCAGCCGTCGAGCAAGATCTGCGCGGAAGGAAAGGCGGACGCCCGGCCGCGTTCGCGCAGCATCGCCGCGAGCTTCGCGGCGGTCTGGCCGCGCGTCGCCGCCACCGCGACGGCGAGCTCGGCGGTTTCGCGTTCGATCGCATCACACCAGTGGTCGTCGTAGTTCCGCACTTCCAGCAGGCGGTTTCGCGAACGCAGGGACCGCTCCAGCGCCGCTACCCGGCTCGAATG
>Ga0075026_100000733_pt1 | contig 13618 bp, 10 predicted proteins | sample Str012_2_FD_71392 | JGI IMG/M metagenome (GOLD analysis project Ga0075026, IMG submission 71392) | Freshwater sediment microbial communities in response to fracking from Pennsylvania, USA - Straight Creek_MetaG_SC_2012 | ecosystem: Environmental > Aquatic > Freshwater > Creek > Sediment...
GTGAATCGTGAAAAACATTACGTGGCGAGGGGCACTTCGCAAACATTTATACCGCAGCCACTGTCTGGAAATATTGCCATCCTTTAGCGGGCCACCGGTTCTTGAATTCCGCGCCTTAGCGACGAAGCCCAATCCACGGCGGAGACATACAGAGCGGGGATTTGCCCTTCCGGTATTCCCAGGGACGCTGCCAGCGTGGAAATTTTCGCCCAATCGGCGCGCTCGTGGGCGATGGCGATGTCCAGCATGTTCCTATACGTGCCAGTGCGCGCCAGCAAGGCCTGTTTGATTTCCTGACGCACGGGCATTTCCGCGAGAATGGTTTCCAGCGGCTGGTCCAATATCGCATCCATCACGGAGAGCAGGCCCAGCAGGAATAAATCGTTTGTTTGATCGCCCATCCCGGCAAATGGCGCCAGCAATTCGCAGAAGCGGCCACGCACCAGTGGCACGACCATCAACTCGCCTGGCTTCCCGTCGGCCATCACTCCCACCGAAACAACCGCAATCCATTTCCGAAGTTCCCGTTCGCCCAGCAGCGAAAGCGCGTGCGGAATCGAGCGGATTTCCAGGCGCAGGCCGAATGCCGCCGAGTTCAAGTAACGCAACAGCCGAAACGTGAGGGAAGCCTCCTGCTTGATTTTTGAGGCCAGCACTTCAAAATTGAATTCCGGAGCTGTTGCCGCCTGCAACAATTCAAGGTAAGCCAGCTTAAATGCGGGCAAGTCGTGATGCTGCATGATTTCGGGGCGGCAGAAAAAATAACCCTGGAACAGGGAGTATCCCATCTGCAAGCCCGCTGAAAATTCCTCCGGGGTTTCCACTTTTTCGGCGAGCATGCGGATGCCTTTGCGGGCGTACCGGGCGGCAAGTGAGCGCTGTTCCATGCGATCGGTGAGGCGGAAGTCCACCTTGATGAAATCCGCGAGAGCGACGATGGGCGCCCATTTGGGATCGTCCACGAAATCATCCAGCGCGATCAGAAATCCATCCTGCTTCAGGCGCTGGCAGGCCTCAATCACTTCCTCGTCGGGCGGCACGGTTTCCAGGATTTCGGCGACCACGGTATCGCGCGGGAACAGCGAGATGTATCCCTGCACCAGAAAATCCCGCGGGCAATTCACAAACATGCGGCGGCCCTCGGTAATCTTTTCCAGGCCGATCAGGAAGGATGTGTCCAGAGTCGAAGTGGACGCATATTCCAGATTCTGAATTTGACAACTGTTTTGAATGCCGTCGCGGAAAAGCAGTTCGTAGGCAAACACTTCTCGATCGCGGTCCAGAATCGGCTGGCGGGCCAGATATTTCATTTGCTCCCCTTCCAAATGCAATGGAACTGATTACAACCGGAACATCTCCGGCTGATTTTGGAAGGGGGGTATGAATATTGCGTGCGCCTGTCTACGTGGGGCTGGACATGGACGCAAGAAATTCGGCGTTCGATTTCGATTTCGAGAGGCGTCCGCAGAGCAGTTCCATTGCTTCGACAGGCGAGAGAGGGTTCAGCACCTTGCGAAGCACCCAAACACGGTTCAGCTCGTCCGCCGGCATCAGGAGTTCTTCCTTACGCGTGCCGGAACGGTTGATGTCAATCGCCGGGAAGATGCGTTTGTCCACCAGGCGGCGGTCCAGGTTGATTTCCATGTTTCCGGTGCCCTTGAACTCCTCGAAGATCACGTCGTCCATGCGGCTGCCGGTATCGATCAGCGCGGTGGCGATGATGGTGAGCGAGCCGCCTTCCTCGACGTTGCGCGCTGCGGCGAAAAAGCGGCGCGGGCGTTGCAGGGCATTGGCGTCAATGCCGCCGGAGAGAACTTTTCCGGAGGGCGGTGTGACGGCGTTGTAAGCGCGCGCCAGGCGCGTGACCGAATCCAGTAGAATCACGACGTCGCGCTTGTGTTCGACCAGGCGCTTGGCCTTCTCGAGAACCATTTCCGCCACTTGAATGTGGCGCTGCGGCGGTTCGTCGAACGTGGAGCTGATGACTTCGCCTTTCACCGTTCGCTGCATGTCGGTGACTTCTTCCGGGCGCTCGTCGATCAGCAGCACGATCAGGGCGACCTCGGGATGATTGGTGGTGACGGAATTGGCGAAGGACTGCAGCATCATGGTTTTTCCGGTGCGGGGCGGCGCCACGATCAATCCGCGCTGTCCTTTGCCGACCGGGCACAGCAGGTCCAGCACGCGGCCGGTAAGATTTTCCCGCGTTGTTTCCATCTTCAGGCGTCCCGCCGGATACAGCGGCGTCAGGTTGTCGAAAAAGATTTTATTCCGCGCGACTTCGGGGTCCTCAAAATTGACCGCCTCGACTTTGATCAGGGCAAAGTAGCGCTCGCCATCCTTGGGTGGGCGAACTTGTCCGGAAACGGTGTCCCCGGTTCGCAGATCGAATTTCCGGATTTGCGATGGGGAAACATAAATATCGTCCGGGCCGGGCAAATAGTTGTATTCCGGCGCACGCAAAAAGCCGAAGCCGTCGGGCAGGCATTCCAACACGCCTTCGGAAAAGATCAGGCCGTTCTTCTCCGTCTGAGCGCGGAGTATTTGGAAGATCAACTCCTGCTTGCGCATGCCGCTGGCGCCCGGGATGGCCAGATCCTTGGCGATTTTTGCCAGGTCTGTAATGTTTTTCTCTTTCAGTTCCGCAAGACTAATACTCATCGGTTTCATTTCCTTAACCGGGTGCGGGCTTTACTTGAAGCCCGCCCGATTTTGTTTGAAGATAAGCCTGAAATTCAGGCTGGAATTGTCTCAATCGGCGGATACCGGGCAGGTTAAGGTAAGCAAAATGGCGGGCTCGACATGAAGCCCGTACCCGATTTCCGGCCGGATTAGCCAAACTGGGATTTCAAATTTTCTGGTGATGCGAATTACGACCGCGCGTTCCGCGCCTCGAAGCACCATTGTTGTATTGCCGGGCCTGATTGCAGTACTTCGGGACGGAAAATTCGGCGGACTGCACGTTCCATCATTTCCGGAGCGCGCAGCGTAACAGTCGACCCCGCACCCATACGCCGAGGTTCCCCTCAGTTGGTCAATTCCTGATCGCTTTCCGTTTCTGTTTCAAACTTTGCCGCGACTTCCGGCCCGGCATCGTGCGTTACCGGTTCCAATGGCCGCTCCAGCGCGATTTGCAGAACCTCGTCCATATGCTCGACGAATTTCAGGGATAGCGCCGACTGAATTTCCGCCGGAATATCGGCCAAATCTTTTTCGTTGTCCTTGGGAAGAATGACGGTGCGCATGCCCATGCGATGGGCCGCCAGGAGTTTCTCCTTCATGCCGCCGATGGGCAGCACTTTCCCGCGCAGCGTGATTTCCCCGGTCATGGCGACGTCGCAGCGGATGGCCGTGCGCGTCAACGCGCTGACGATGGTGGTGGCAATGGTGATTCCGGCGGACGGTCCGTCTTTCGGGATTGCTCCCTCGGGAACGTGCACGTGAATATCAATATGCCGGTAAAAATCGCGCGGCAGGCCGAGAGTCGCGGTGCGCGAGCGAACATAACTCATCGCCGCCTGCGCAGACTCCTGCATGACGTCGCCCAGTTTGCCGGTGAGCGTCAGGCGCCCTTTGCCCTGCATGATGGTGGCTTCGGTGGAAAGCACCGAGCCGCCGACTTCGGTCCATGCCAGCCCGGTTGCCAGGCCGATTTCGTTTTTCTTTTCGTTCCAGATCTCGCGGTATTTGAGCACGCCCAGAAATTCGTTGATGTTTTCCGGCGTGACGGCGATCGAGTATTGCTTGCCTTCCTTCACCACGCGGCGAGACACCTTGCGGCAGATGTTGGAAATTTCGCGCTCCAGGCTGCGCACACCGGCTTCATGCGTGTAGTGCCGGATGATGTGCCCGATGGCGTCGTCGGAGAAGGTCAGATTCGATTCCGTGAGACCGGCGGCGTCCAGGGCCTTCTTTACCAGGAAACGCCTGGCGATCTGCGCCTTTTCGACTTCGGTGTAGCCCGGGATGCGCAGGATTTCCATGCGATCCTGCAGGGGCTGCGGAATCGTGTGCATCACGTTGGCCGTGCAAACGAACATGACTTTCGATAGATCGTATTCCACGTCGAGATAATGATCTGTGAAGGCGTGATTGAGTTCCGGGTCCAAAACTTCCATCAGCGCCGCCGAAGGGTCGCCGCGGAAGTCGGTGGACATCTTGTCCACTTCGTCCAGGACAAATATAGGGTTGACCGTGCCCGCCTTTTTCATCATCTGGATGATTTGGCCGGGCAGTGCTCCGATGTAGGTGCGCCGATGTCCGCGGATTTCCGCTTCATCGCGCACGCCGCCCAGCGATACGCGCACAAACTTGCGCCCCGTGGCGCGTCCGATGGACATTGCCAGCGACGTTTTTCCGACGCCCGGAGGTCCCACGAAGCAGAGAATCGAGCCTTTGGGATTTTTTACCAGTTGCCGGACGGCCAGGAATTCAAGAATGCGTTCCTTGACCTTTTCCAGTCCGTAGTGGTCTTCTTCCAGATATTTTTCCGCCAGGGCAATATCGCGAATTTCCTTGGATTTCTTTTTCCAGGGCACCGCCAGCAGCCATTCCAGATAATTCCGGCTGACGGTGGATTCGGCGGACATCGGCGGCATCATTTCCAGCCGTTTCAGTTCCTGCGCCGCTTTTTCGTGCGTTTCCTTGGGCATGCCGGCGGCGTCAATCTTCTTTTTCAATTCTTCCAGCTCGTTCTTTTCGCCGCGGCCCAGTTCCTTGTGGATGGCCTTCAGTTTTTCGTTGAGGTAATACTCTTTCTGGGCGCGCTCCATCTGGCGCTTCACGCGGGTGTTGATGTTGCGGTCCACATTCAGCTTTTCGATTTCGCTTTCCAGAATTTCGCCAACGCGCGTCAGGCGGTCCAGGGGATCGTAATTTTCCAGCAACTCCTGCTTTTCCTCGACGGGAATCTGCAGGTTGGAGGCGATGGTGTCGGAAAGTTTCGCCGGGTCGTCCACGCGCGTCGCCGCGATCATGGTGTCGTAATTCAGGCTTTGCGAGAGTTTCACGTACTGCTCGAACAGACCGGTGACTTTCGCCACGGCCGCCTCAATCTGGGGAGAGGGTTCGGCTTTGTTCGGGATCACTTTCAGAGCGGCGCGGAAAAATCCCTCGTCCGTGGTGACCTGCACGACCTTGGCGCGCTCGACGCCCTCCACCAGCACGCGCAGATTGCCGTCCGGCAGCCGCACACTTTGCACGATATTGGCCAGCGTTCCGACCGTGTAGATTTCCTCGGGTTTCGGGTCGTCCACCGAGGCGTCGTGCTGGGTGGCGAGAAAAATCTTTTTGTCCGTGGCCAGAGCTTCCTCAAGCGCGCGCAGGGAACTCTCGCGCCCCACGATAAACGGGTTCATCATCTGGGGGAAAATGACCAGGTCGCGCACCGGCATCATGGGCACGCGTTTCAATTCGCTTTTTTCTCGGTTAAACATGGGGTCCGTAACGATAAACGGCTCCTTTTATACCTGGGCTCCAAGTAGAGCCAGACTCTTTCTAACTCTGGGCTCCAAGTAGAGCCCAAGCTCTTTCTAACTCTGGGCTCCAAGTAGAGCCCAAGCTCTTTCTAACTCTGAGCTCCAAGTAGAGCCCAGACCCGATCCAGCCGCTCTTGCCGATCCGGACTATCCGGCTTTTTCGAGCAACGTCCAGTTAATTTCGCGGCTGCGAACCATTTCAGCGGTTACGACAAATTCGCGGAGTTTTCGCTGGGCCGGCAGGTTGTACATCAACTCGAGCATGAGGTCTTCCAAGATCATGCGCAGCCCGCGCGCGCCCACTTTGCGCTGCAACGCCAGGTCGGCAACGGTTTCCAGCGCGTCATCGGCGAACCGCAGCTTCACATTCTCAAATTCAAACAGCCTCTGATATTGACGGATCAGGGCGTTTTTAGGTTCCGTAAGAATCTGCATCAGCGCGGCCTTGTCAAGGTCGCCCAAAACTCCCACGACGGGCAAGCGTCCCACGAATTCCGGGATCAGTCCGTAGCGAATCAGATCGGTGGGCTGCACCTGGCCGAGCATCTCGATGTTGCGGCGCTGCGCGGTGGAAGGCTGCGCGTCGGTATGAAATCCCAGGGATTTCTGGCCGATGCGGCGCTCAATGGTTTTCTCGAGGCCCACGAAGGCTCCGCCGCAGATGAACAGAATGTTGGTCGTATCCACAGGAGTGAATTCCTGATGCGGATGCTTGCGGCCGCCCTGCGGAGGAACATTCGCGATCGTTCCCTCGAGAATCTTCAGCAAGGCCTGCTGCACGCCCTCGCCGGAAACGTCACGCGTAATCGAGGGGTTCTCATCCTTCTTGGAAATCTTGTCAATTTCATCAATGTAAATGATTCCTTGTTGCGCCTTGGTGACGTCTCCATCGGCCGCCTGCAGCAGCTTCAGAATGATGTTCTCGACGTCTTCGCCGACGTAGCCCGCTTCTGTAAGCGTGGTGGCGTCCACGATGGCGAAGGGAACGTCCAGCATGCGCGAAAGCGTTTGCGCCAACAATGTCTTGCCGGTTCCGGTCGGGCCGATCAGCAGGATATTGGACTTGGTCAATTCCACGTCGCCCGGCTGGCGGTTCAGGAAAATCCGCTTGTAGTGATTATAGACGGCGACGGCCAGTTTCTTTTTTGTCTTGTCCTGGCCAATCACATAGCCGTCGAGAAACGCCTTGATCTCCGGCGGGCGGGGCAGTCGCTTGTTTACCGGATTGGTCTGCTCGCGTTTTTCGTCCTCGAGGATCTGGTCGCAGACGTTCACGCACTCATTGCAGATGTAGGCGCGCGGGTAGTCCGAGGGCGAGCTGATCAACTTCTCGACCTGTTCCTGCGTTTTATGGCAGAAGGAACAGCGCAACGGTTCGTCGGTGCTGAGTTTTTTCAACGGTGTGATGCCCTCCGGCGGAAAACGCGTACATTTATTGCCGCGCGGATTATTCTAGGCCCCTTCCGCAGGTTCCGTACACCGCTGCGTCATGTTGCTACTAACTTTTTGGAACGCATCAGCGGTGCTTGGTAATGATCTCGTCAATCAGTCCGTATTCCTTGGCCTGTCCAGGGGACATAATGAAATCGCGCTCGACGTCTTTTTCCAGATTTCCGAGGTCGTGCCCGCTATGCTGCGCCAGCAAGCCGTTGATGACGGTGCGCATGCGCAGGATTTCCTTCGCGTGAATATCAATATCGGTGGCCTGGCCCGAGAGGCCCGACATCCACGGCTGGTGAATCAGGATGCGGGAGTTGGGCAGGGAGAAGCGTTTTTTAGGCGCTCCGGCCGTCAGCAGCAGCGCGGCAATCGAGGCAGCCTGGCCGACGCAGATGGTGACGACACTGGGCCGCACGAACTGCATCGTGTCATATATGGCCATGCCCGCCGTAATCGATCCGCCCGGCGAGTTGATGTACAGCGAAATGTCCTTCTCGGGATCTTCCGCTTCCAGGAACAGCAACTGGGCGGTGACCAGGTTGGCGACGTGGTCGTCAATCGGTGTCCCGATGAAAATAATATTGTCTTTCAGCAGGCGCGAATAAATATCGTAAGCCCGCTCGCCACGGTTGGTCTGCTCGACCACCATGGGAACCAATGTTGTCGCGTACGGAGTCGTATCGTCTTTATAATTCATGGATTTTTTTTAGGTTGCGCGGAGGACCCCGGCCGGAACACCTTTATTTCTCCTCGGTTTTTGTCCGGGTCCGAGAATTTTGGCAGAGCCAGTCCAGAGTTTTTTCGCTCCGAAGCTTCGATTTCATCCTATCCAGCGCTCCTTGCCTTGTCAAGTTAGCGCGAACCGCTGTTGCCGATTCGCCACTACGTTCGGCGAACGATGCAATTTCTTTTTCCATGTCTTCTTCGGTCACGTCAATGTTTTCAGCCGTCGCGATCCGGTCCAGCAACAACTCGGCCTTCACATCGGCGATGGAGCGGTCCTTTTGCCTGCTTCGCAGCGCCACCCAGTCCACGTTCACCGCTCGCGGGTCCACTCCCTGCGAAGCCAGCGAGCGCACGGTGCGCTCCAGGAGCTGGTCCATCTGGTGTTCAACCAGCGCCTCCGGCACGGGGAAGTCATGCGATCCCACGATTTGTGCCAGCAATTTATCGCGCGTCTGTTCCTTCAGCTTGTGCGCGCGCGCCGCTTCCAGATTTTCGCGAATCTTCGCGCGCAACTCGTCCAGTGTCTGCCCTTCGCCAAGATCCTTGGCGAATTCGTCCGTCAAATCGGGGCGTTTCTTTTCCTTGATGCCCAGCACTTCGACCGCGTAGGAATACGTTTTCCCCTGAAGCTTCGGGTCGGGATAATCGGCGGGGTAGGGGACGTCGAAATTCTTGTGATCGCCCGCGCTTGCGCCGCGCAGATGCTCGTTGAACGCGTCCATGGTCTCTTCGCCGCCCACGTGGCACAGCACGCTTTCAGCCTCCAGCGTCTCGCCGCCCCCCACGGGGATACCTTTTAGCTTGAGCTGGGCGTAATCGCCGTCGGCGATCACTCGGCCCTCGACCGGAACAAATGTGGCGGCGCGATCGCGCAATTCCTCAAGAGCCTTATCGACATCCGCGTCTTCAATCTTTACGTCGACAATCTCCACTTCCAGGTCTTTATATTGTCCCAGATCGAAATTAGGCAGCACCTCGAAGGACGCGCGGAATTTCACCGGCCCGTTCTCGCCGAAGTCCACCTTATCCACCTGCGGCTGCGTGATCGGCACCATTTTATTTTCGCTTACGGCGCGCTCGATCTGCTCAGGCACCAGCGATTGCAGCACTTCGCTCTTAATATCCTCCGCGAATCGCCGGCGGATCAGCGTGATCGGGGCCTTTCCGGGACGGAATCCCGGCACGCGCGCCAATCGCGCGAATTCCTTGGCCACGCGCTCCACGGCCTTCTGCACTGTTTCCGCGGGGATTTCCAGTTCCAGCTCGCGCCGGCATGTCGCTTCACTCATCGTTCGCTCTTCGTGTTCGGAAATTTGTTTTTAGATTGCCGAAATGGTCCAAAAAAATCAAAAAATCGCACATCTACTCTTTGCCGCCTCTCGGTCCGGAATTAAGGAAACGGGAAAGAACTGCAAGCGGGGTAAAACGAAATGAGAGTATAGGGGAATCGCCCCTCGGCGTCAATATATGCAGGGCAGTATCCTCAGTGATTAATTCGATTCCGCCCCAGGTTTGGTGGGCGATCTGAGAACTGCCAGCAGGCAATCACCGGGCTGATTCCCTGAAAAGCCACATTCCGATAAGAGGGGCACTATCGGAATGTGGCCCGCAACCGGTGCGGAACAAAAAATCAGTTTCCCGGTATCGCCGGTGGCTAGCCCTTGCTTCGCTTGCCCATGGGAACGAGCATGGAAGTTTGTTCGCGATATTGTTCGTAGGCGTTGCCGAATGCCGAGGTCAGGTCTTTTTCCTCGAGCTGGATGGCGATCAGCATGTAGCCGGTGGTGGCAACGGCGAATACGAGGTGGCCCAGCGTCATCTTTGGCGTAGCCCAGAATGCAGTCACGAATCCCAAGTATATGGGGTGACGAACGAACCGATAGAGCATGGGCGACTTGAAGCCGAGGGGAGTGTATTGCTTCCCCTTGGCGAAAATGGCAACTTGTCGGAGGCCGAAGAGGTCGAAGTGGCTGATCATGAATGTGCTGGCCAGTACGATCAGCCAGCCGAGGAAGTACAACCCTTGCAGAACGTCCGCGCCGGCAACATTCTGCACGTTCCAAATGGATTCATTCATCGGGCGCCACTGCCAATACATTACGTCGAGACATAGGCTGGCAATCAAGACGTAGGTACTGCGTTCGATGGGCGCGGGAATGGCCTTCGTCCACCAAGCCTTGAAACCGTGGCGGGCCATGCCGCTGTGCTGGATGGCGAAGAGTCCTAGTAACAGGGCGTCGATGACCAGCGCCGTGGGCGAAAACATTCCAGTGGGGGAATCGATGGACCTGGGAACGAAAACGTTACCGACGAAACCGATTGCGTAAAGGAACGTCACGAAAAACAGAACGTAGGCGATGAACCCATAGATTAGCGCAGCAATTCTTGCCATGGTCGTTGCCCTCCTTGGTGATGTCGCGGGGATTTCGGTTTTGACTTCCGATTGCCCGCTAACCTACACCCGGCCCCCCCAGAAAGCAACACTCCAGGCGGTTCCGTGAGTGCGGGGGGATTTCCGGCGGAGGAGCGATTTTTTCCAAGCAACAACGCAACCCGAAGCTATCCGCGCGGTTACTTCACGAGGCACAGCTGGGCGAATTTCAAACAATTTTGTCACGCAAACTGGATAGGTCCTGATAAACGGGACCTATGCGGATGCGGCTATTGGCGTAGCCGCGGATTCTACTCCGACCAATCCAAGCGCACAATCACTCGCGTGCCGCGCTGCTCAACTGAGCGGAATTTTGCGACCCAGAAAAATCGTGTGGCGAGGGCCGCCCTTTTTCAGGCGTCCGCGCACGTGTTCGGTCTGGACGGCGAACCCACCCTGCCGCAGGCGCTTCTCAAATTTGCGATCCTCCTGGGCGGACCATACGGCCAACACTCCATTCATTTTGAGAGCAGCGCGGGCGGCGGCTATTCCACGGTCGCTATAGAGACGGGCATTGTCCGGCGCCGTCAATGCCGTCGGGCCATTGTCCACGTCGAGCAGCACGGCGTCGAATCTCGCACTGCTCAATTTGAGTAGCGCAACGACGTCACAAATTTCGACCAGCACGCGCTTATCCAGCAGCGGGCTTCCGGCCAATGGGCCCAGCGGGCCGCGATTCCACTCCATTACGGCGGGCACAATTTCCGCGACAACAATTGTGGCATCCAGCGGGAGCAGATCGAGCGTGGCGCGCAACGTGAAGCCCATTCCCAGGCCACCGATGAGCACGCAAGGCCGCTCCAGTGTTCGCACCCGTTGGCAGGCCAGCGTGGCCAGCGCTTCTTCCGAGCCATGGATTCGACTCGACATCAGGTTTTGGCCATTGGCAAGAATGATGAATTCATTGTCGCGACGCGTCAGCTTCATGACGGTACCGTCGGGAGTGATCGTTTGACCGAGTACCTCGAATGGCTTCACGAGTTTGATCTCATAATGGGGAAATTTAAGGCAGGTTTAGAGCGCAGCGCATGTGCCGTTGGACACAATCTAGATTGTGAGGCCGATCGGGTGCTTCCACAACCCTTGTTCGGCGGTGGCCTAATCCTTCGTTTCGTCCGAATCGATCATTCCATCCAGGCGAAACAGAGGGTGGGGAGAGAATGACTCGGGAAGCTCCTGTTCATATTTCATAACAGCTGAGGGTTCATATGTATATTCTTTGCGGCAGGCGTCGCACCGAACCTGGAAGCTCTGCTTAATATCGGGCGGTTGCGAGTACACATCCGCGTCGCCAAGAGGAATTCTATGCCCATAGAAAACATTTTGGCGGAGATGAAACCAAAAGTTCTTGCAAACCACTACCCAGCAGTAATGGGTATCTTCCCACATACAATTCTCCCGTAGGCCATCGCAACGGAGGAGCGATGGAATCGACGATTTTGACGAACGCCAAATTGCAAGGTTATAGATTTGGTTGCGCCGGTCAGAGTGAGTGGACTACCTCATTCATAGTGCACAACGGTGGCGGGGGGGGCGTCCAACGGCAAGCATACCGTAAACGGCCGGCGAATTTGCTGGTTTTTTAAATACAACGGGACAGGCGAGCCATTTGGGATTGAACTTTCAAATCGATGTGGATTAGCCCGGATCTTTCACAAACCTGACGATAATAGCAGAGCAAATGCAGTCTATTTCAGGGGCGTTGACGCCGCAAGGGCACGGCAGTGCCGTGCCCTTGCGGCCTGGCCCTGGGGACGCGGTTTCCTTAACATTCAAGATTGGAATCTGAACTTCACGGCATCGCTTGCGAGAAACGCAGGCTAGAAACCTTCTTCGATCAAACGGGCGATGCTGACTCGAGACTTGGCGGGCTCCTGCTGCGACACAATCATGCGCTCGACATATTTAGCCAGGATATCGCACTCGATATTCACGGCATCGCCGATTTTCAGGGAAGAAAGGTTGGTGTGCTCATAAGTGAAGGGAATGATGGCGGTTTCGGCAATGCCTTCCTGCCAGCCGGCGATGGTCAGGCTGATGCCGTCCAGAGCGATCGAGCCTTTCATTGCGACGTATCGCGCGAGCTCTTCGGGGACGCGAACGCCAAACCACCAGTTCGCGCCTTCGGAATCGAGACGCGCGACCCGGCCCACTCCGTCCACGTGGCCTTGCACGAAGTGGCCGCCCAATTCCTTCATGGCCGTCAAAGGCCGCTCGAGATTGACGCGCGTACCGGGTTTTAATTCGCCGAGGCTTGTTCGACGCAGAGTTTCCCCGGAAAGATCGGCGGCAAAAGTTTTTCCGGAAATATCAATCGCGGTCAGGCAGCAGCCATTGACTGCGATGCTGCCGGATTTCGCCAGGCCGGCGGCGAGCGGTCCGGCGTTCACGCGGATGCGTGCGCCCGTGGAATCGGCGGCGCCACCGCTGGCGCGCTCGAGTGATTCGATCGTGCCGACATGTTCAACGAGTCCGGTAAACATCGTGCAGATATCCCTCGATGGCAAAGTCTGGACCAAATTGCGCCATGGTTACGTTGTCCAACTCCTGCGCTGCGCGAAAAGCGCTGGCCGCGCGGGGCGTAGCGGTTCGCGCCGGAACGGTGGCGCTGAACCCAGCAATCTTTGGCGCGAAGAACACACGCATCTTATCCACAATTCCTTTTGAAAGTGCGGCTGAATTCAACGTCGCGCCCGCTTCGAGCAGCGCACTCAAGATTTCGCGGCGGCCAAGTTCCTCGATCACCCAGGCGAGGTCGGGTTTCGCGCCACTCCCCGGGACGCGCACGACCTCGACGCCGGCTCGACGCAAGGCGCGCGTTTTCAGCGAGTCCTCTTTTTCACGAGTAAATACAACTGCATCGCCATCGGCCGAGCGCACGAATCTCGATTGAAGCGGCAGACGCAGGCGCGAATCCAGCACGACGCGCAGCAGCTTGCGGCGGCGCGGCAGGCCCGTGCGGTCCGTGAGGAGGGGATCGTCGGCGAGCACCGTACCAATGCCAGTGAGCAGAGCGTCGCAGCAATGGCGCAGGCGCTGGACCTCGACGCGCGATTCAAGCGAAGTGATCCAACGGTCTTTCATCGCTGCGCGGGTGCGTTTTTTTGTTTGAGGCAGTGTCAACTGGCCATCAAGGGTGAGCGCGGATTTCAATGTGACCAAGGGTTTCTTGGATACAATCCACCGCGCGAAGGATTCATTCAGGCGGCGCGCCTCGGCTTCACGCACGCCAATGGCAACTTCCATGCCAGCCTCCCGCAATTGTTTGAGCCCGCGTCCAGCCACCGAGGGATTGGGATCTTTCATCGCCACAACCACGCGCGAAACTCCCGCGGCAATCAACGCATTGGTGCACGGCGGGGTCTTTCCAGTATGGCAATGCGGTTCCAGGTTCACGTACATCGTTGCCCCTCGCGCGGATTCCCCAGCCGCCTCCAGCGCAATGATCTCCGCGTGACGCACGCCTTCATAGATATAAAATCCCTCGCCGAGAATTTTTCCGGCGCGCACCAGCACCGCTCCAACCATGGGATTGGGACTGGCC
>Ga0075026_100000734_pt1 | contig 13616 bp, 13 predicted proteins | sample Str012_2_FD_71392 | JGI IMG/M metagenome (GOLD analysis project Ga0075026, IMG submission 71392) | Freshwater sediment microbial communities in response to fracking from Pennsylvania, USA - Straight Creek_MetaG_SC_2012 | ecosystem: Environmental > Aquatic > Freshwater > Creek > Sediment...
GCGCAAGTGCTGGGCCAGTGGCGCACCACGGTTTACCTCACCGAATCCACGCACACCGAAGTGATGCGCATTCTTCCGGAAAGTTCGCACAAGCGCCTGGATCGCGTCGAACACATCCGCGCCGGGCAGCGGTTTATTGTTGGCGATATCGAGGTTTCGCCGATTTCCATTCCGCACGATGCCGTGGACCCTTTGGGATTCACGTTTCGCGCCAACGGCATGAAGGTCGCCATCGTTACCGACCTCGGCTATCTGCCCGAACTCGTGAAGGTTCATCTGCGCGATTCCGATTGTTTGATGCTGGAATCCAATCATGATCTTGACATGCTGAAAGTGGGTCCGTACCCGTGGCACATCAAGCAGCGCGTGATGAGCCGCACGGGACATCTCTCCAATCACACGGTGAGCGAATTTTTTGCCGATACGGAAGGCTTTGACGGCCACGCGCGATACGTCGTGCTCGCGCATCTTTCCGAAAACAATAATAATCCCGACGTGGCGCGCATCTCAGCCGCCGAAGCGCTCGGTCGCCGCTCTGGCCCCTCGGCTTTTTCCGGCGAACTGATTGTCGCTTCGCAGGAATCTCCCCATCCCACGCTCGATTTGTAAAAACCGCCGAAACTCAAAGGAGAAGTCATGAGCGCACCACTCACACTCATCGCGCGCATGCGCGCAAAGCCCGGCCAGGAAACGCGGCTGCTCGGGGAGTTGCGGCATTTAGTGGCACCCACGCGCGCCGAGGCGGGCTGCATCGCCTACGAGCTGCATCAATCCCAGTCCGACCCCGCACTGTTCCTGTTTTACGAGATATGGAAAAGCCAGGCGGACCTGGACGCGCATTTCGAGACTCCTCATCTCACAGCCCTCGCAAAAATTCTCCCTGAACTACTCGAAGGTGGGATGGATCTGAGCAAGTGGGCGAAGCTGTAACGAACCGCGGAGGGCGAAACCTCATCTCCTGACACTGCTTGACGTATAACGTATTGCGTAGTGCTCTTTGCGTATGATTCAAGGCTTCGGCTCTCTGGAGACGGGAGCCTTTTTTCGTTACCAGCAAAGCAGGCATTTTCGCTCGATCGAGCGCGTCGCACTGCGAAAATTGCTCCAGCTCCACGCAGCCACTGAGCTTGGTGTCCTGGCTTCTCCGCCGGGCAACCAATTGGAAGCGCTGCGAGGCGATCGGAAGGGGCAGCACTCGATTCGTGTCAACGACCGATGGCGAATCTGTTTTATTTGGCGTGAGGGCCATTGCCACGATGTGGAAATTGTTGATTACCACTAGAATAGGAGTATCGAGAAGATGCGTAAGCCAGAAGTATTAATGCCCCCCGTTCATCCCGGTGAAATTCTCCGGGAGGATTTTATGAAGCCGCTGGGGCTGACGGTGAATAAACTGGCTCTTGAACTACACGTACCTGCAACGCGCATCGGTGAAATTGTGCATGAGCGCCGCCGGATTACGGCGGAAACAGCGCTTCGTCTGGCTCGATACTTCAAAACCAACGCCGAATTCTGGCTGAATCTCCAGAATTTCTACGACCTGGAAGTAACCAGGCGCTCCGGCAAAATCTCTGAAATTGAGCTTCAGGTGCATCCTCCGGCGAGCGTCTAAATGCCGGCGGAAATAATAGCGCGCCCGCGGATCAAAGCGCTATTCGCGCGGCACGGAATTCCTGTACACCTTGTACCAATCTTCCGTGATTTCGCGCTGCGCCTGCTCCAGCGTCAGGCTGCCCGAGCAGACTTCCGCATGCAGATAATTTTCCACTTTGTCCTTGGCGTGCGCCCCGCCGTCGGCGATGGACGTATCGAACGGCTCGGGCCAAAGATTTTTCGGATCGGTGGGATTGCCGCCAAGTTCCAGGGGAATGAAATGATCTTCTTCGTAATCACGCAAACGGGAATCGGAATAGCCGTACTCGCCAATCTGCTCGACTTTCAGGCGATTGGTATAGCTGGCCTCGGGGCGTATTGATTTTGTGCTCCATCGGGGATTGCAGATGGTGTCGCGGATGGTTCGCTGTGTGATTTCCGGATTCATCGCGCCGGGCGTGCGCGCCGGATCGGGATAAATATCCGCGGGGCCGACGTGCGCTTGCGGCGGCTCGCCTCCCTGGGTGGAATTGTTTTCCGAAAGCGATTGATGGCGCACCAGCCAGATTAAAATGATGGCGGCAACCACGATCAGGATCAGCAGTGGAAATGTCTTTTGCGAATTTCGCATCGCTGCTAGTTTATCGCAGGTTTGTAAAATAGCATTACGCTCCCCCGGCTTGCGGGTTTAAGCCAATCCTCGTGCGACATCCGCCCCTGAATTCGGTTATCATCCTTGAGGGAATTTCCCCGCATAATTTTTGTCCGCCGCGCCTTTGCTGGTTGGCGCGCGCCCCAGGGAGCACAGCTTGATTTCACGATACACGCGCGAAGAGATGGGCCGGGTCTGGAGCGAAGAAGGAAAATTCCGCCGCTGGCTCGATGTGGAACTGGCGGCCACGGAAACGCTGGCGGCCAGCGGAGTGGTGCCTGCCGCCGCGGCCGCGAAAATTCGCGAGAAAGCGCACGTGGACGCGGGCGTGGTGAAGCGCATCGCGGAGCTGGAAGCGAAGGTAAAGCACGACGTGATCGCGTTTACCATCGCGATCGGCGAGACGATTGGCGATCCCGACGCCGCGCGATGGCTGCACTATGGATTGACATCGAACGACGTGGTGGATACCGCGCAGGCGCTGCAACTGCGCGAAGCTTCGCGCCAGATTGAGCATGGCTTGATTCGTTTCGGCGAGGTGCTCGAGCGCCGCGCGCAGGAATTCCGCCACACGCCGCAGATCGGGCGCACGCACGGCGTGCACGCCGAGCCCATCACGTTTGGATTGAAAGTTGCCAACTGGTTCGCCGAAAACCGCCGCAACCTGGAGCGATTTGGCCATGCCGCGCGGCAAATGGCGGTCGGCAAAATTTCAGGAGCGGTGGGGAACGCGTCCCACCTGGGAACCGATGTGGAAGCTGAAATCTGCAAGCGGCTGGGGTTGGATGTTGCGCCGGTGGCGTCGCAGGTGATTCAGCGCGATCGCCACGCGCAGTATCTTTCCGCACTGGCGATCCTGACGGCCACGCTGGAAAAAATCGCCCTGGAAATTCGCCATCTGCAACGCACCGAAGTGCGCGAGGCCGAGGAACCCTTTGGCGGCGAGCAGCGCGGAAGTTCGGCCATGCCGCACAAGCGCAATCCCGTTTCCAGCGAACAGGTATGCGGCCTGGCGCGCGTGGTGCGCGCCAACGCCGGCGCGTCGTTTGAAAATATCGCGCTATGGCATGAGCGTGACATTTCGCACAGCTCGGTCGAGCGCGTCATCCTGCCGGATTCAACGATTCTGGCCGACTACCTGCTGGCGCGCATGACCGACATCGTTTCCGGAATGCGCGTTTTCCCCGAGCGCATGAAGCGCAATCTGGAAGCCACCGGCGGCCTGGTTTTCTCCGGGCAACTCCTGCAGGATTTGGTCGAGGCCGGCGCGGCCCGCGAAGACGCTTACAAGTGGGTGCAGGAACATGCCATGGCGGCGTGGGAAACGGAAACCAATTTCCGGCAGCGCGTGGTAGGCGATGCGCGGATCAAGATTTTTCTGGATCGCGAGGCGCTGGAAAAAACTTTCGATTTGAATCGCCAACTCCGCTACGTGGACGCAATATTTGGACGCGTGTTTGTGTGAGGGAGTATTTGGCGGCGCAGGCTTCAGCCTGTGGATTTTTGTCCAAGGCGAACCAAACCCCACAGGCTGAAGCCTGCGCCACTAAAACCTGTTCGATTATTTGAGCGTTGAATAAAACTTTCGCAAGAGCGCATTACACACGCTGGACGTAACGCGCTTCCGATGTATCCACTCGCACTTTGTCGCCGGTATTGACGAACGGCGGCACCTGAATCGTCAAACCAGTCTCGAGTTTCGCGGCTTTCATCACGGCGCTGGCGGTGGCTTTCTGCACGGTTGGCTCGGTGTCCACAACCGTCAGGTCCATTGTGTCTGGAATCACCACGCCAATGGCTTTCTCTTCATAGAATTCCAATTTCACCGTCGTATTGGGAATCAAGTAGTAGACCGCTTCGCCAAGGATGTCGGCGCCCAGGTGAAACTGTTCGTAGGACTCCGTGTTCATGAAGTGGTAGCCCTCGGTATCCGCGTACAGATATTCGTGTTCGATTTCATCGAAGACGGCGCGTTCGATATCTTCTTCCGCGCGGAACCGGTAATCAATGATTGAGCCGGTGCGCAAGCTGCGCATTTTCGTGGCCATGGCGGCGCGTTTATTTCCCGGCGTGCGGTGCTCGACGCTATGCACCGTGTACAGTTCGCCTTCGTGGCGGATGGTCATTCCGGGACGCACTTGTGTTGCTCGCATTTCATTCGCTCCTGATGCCTACGGGGTCGCGCGGCAGGCGGCTAACAGCAATCCGGCAAATAACGATCGAACCAAGATTATAGACGCCGCGGTGACAAACGGTCAACGAATGTCGGGTTTGTTTCGCCATCCCGGCCGGATGCATCGCGCGCCGTTTGGAGTACAATCGTCCACGAACAATATTTTCAGAATGGGGGAATCATGGCCGAACCGACATACGAAGAACTGAAAGCAAAAATAGAAGAACTGGAAAAGAAGTCCGAGCGCGGCAGTGGCGAACTGAGTTTCAAGATCGGCGAAAAGGGCGGCGTGAGCGTCTACGGCCTGGGCCGTTTTCCGGTCACTTTGTATTACGAGCAGTGGATCAGGTTGCTGGATACCGCGCCAAAGCTGCGTGAATTCATGGAATCAAATAAAGGCAAGCTGAAGCTGAGAGAAAAATAGTCCCGCAAAATCGGTCCCGCGAGGCACGAAGCTGACGATGAAACCGGCCGCGAAAGTTTTCCGGGCCACTCTCGAGCGCATCAACTCACCATTGAAATGGGTGATGGTGCGCGTCCCGTTCGATGCCGGGAAAATCTGGGGAAAGCGCGGGCTGCTCAAAGTGAAAGGCGAAATCAACGGCTTCGCATTTCGCACTTCGCTGTTTCCAGACGGGAGCGGCGGACACCGTCTGCTGGTAAATAAACAGATGCAGCGGGGAGCAATGGCCGCGCCGGGAATGGCCGCGAAGTTTCGCCTCGAGCCGGATGGCGAAATTCGTGTCGTCACGGTGCCCGAGGAATTGAATCGCGCCATGTCGGGAGACCGGGCGTTGCGGCGATGGTTTGACGGACTGAACCTCTCCGCGCGCGCCGATATCTGCAAAACAATTTCCGAGCCGAAAAGCCGCGAAGCCCGAATGCGCCGTGGCGAACAGATGGCCGAACGCCTGCTTTCCGCAATGGAAGCCGAGCGTGAACTACCTCCAATTCTCCAGATTGCATTTGAACGGAATTCACGGGCCCATGAAGGCTGGCAGTTGATGTCGCCCATCAAACGGCGCGGACATTTGCTGGGCATATTTTATTACCGGAGTCCGGAAGCTCGCGCCCGCCGCGTGGCCAAGATGATGGAAGAGGCAGTGAAGTTCGCCGAAAAAAGAAACATGCGGGCCAGAGGTTGAATATTCGTTGGCAGCTCCCGTGGCGCGGGCTGAAGCCTGCGCCGCTAAAAACCGTCTTTCGTATTTTTAAGAATACAGCATCGCTACGGCCGCGGCTTCTCGCGCCCGGCTTTTCCTTCGGCCATGATTTTTTCAATTTCGTCAACCGAGCGCGGCAGGCGCGCCGTCAGCAGCTTGTAGCCTGTGGGCGTGACCAGCACGTCGTCCTCGATGCGCACGCCAAGATTTTCCTCGGGAATATAAATTCCCGGCTCGATCGTAATCACCATTCCCGGCTCCAGCGGACGCGACGGCCCGCTGGGATCGTGCACGTCGAGGCCAACGTGATGGCTCAACCCGTGAATGTAGTATTTGCCAAGGGAATGGCCTTCCCTATCTTTTCCGTGCGAATCAATATATTCCGCGGCGATTTTCTGCAGGCTGGTCGAATCCTTTCCGCCGATGGTCATGCCCGGTTTAAGCGCTGCCAGCGCGGCATTTTGAGCACCCAAAACAATTTCATAAATCTCGCGCTGGCGCGGCGAAAATTTGCCGTCCGCGGGAATTGTGCGCGTGATGTCTGACGCGTAACCGGAATACTGTCCGCCCACATCCATTAAGACAATTTCGCCGCCGTCAATCTGCCGGTCAAGCTTGTTGTAGTGCAGCACGGTTGAATTGATGCCCGTGCCGACGATTGGCGAGTAGGCCTCGGTCTCGCATCCTGCCTCGGCGTGAATTTCCACCATCTTTGCCGCCACCTGATATTCATACAGCCCGGAATGCATCAGCTTCATCGCGGCCAGTTGCGCGTCAATCGAGGGATCAATCGCTTTCTGGATCAGCGCCAGTTCTCCGGGCGACTTGATCGCGCGCAGCGTGCCCACGGCCGAGGAAACATCCTTAACGGTGACGGCAGGCGCGGCATCCTTCACCCATTTGGACCAGTTGGCGGCGTGCGGATAGCCTTCGTCATGCGGTCCCGGCAATTCGGTGTAGATTTCCGGATAATTTTTGGCCAGCGTGGCGAGCGTGTCGTGCAATTTCGCGAATGTTTCCACGCCGGCGAACCCGGTTTTTTCCTTTATCCCGGGATCGTCAGGCCCCATGCGCGGGCCATTCCATTTTTCCTCCGCCGGATTGCGTGGCGGCAGATACAAAATTTCACGCGGCCCGGTCCAGCCATTTTGCGCCGCCGATTCGGGAACCAGCAGCAGCGCCGACCCTTCCTCGTTGTGCCCGGTCAAATAATAGAAATTTTCTTCCTGCATGAAGACGTAGGAGGGGTTCGATTCCTCATGCCCCGTATAGCCGAAGAGAATGATGGGAGCATTGATCGCGGCCATGAGCTTTGCGCGCCGCTCGGCGAAGACGGAGTTTGGTTCGCGTTCCCAGGCTGAGGCGGGCTGCGACAAGGCGGCAACATACATGAGGAAAAACAATAGAATTATGCTGCCCCGTGACTTCAGACTGAGTCTATGCATCGCATCACCTCGCCAAACCACACGCGTAAAAACATACCATGCTAGTGGTGGCAAGTCCCTGTTTTCAGTTCCTCTTTGCTCCACAATTCCGCCACCCCACGCCGTCATTCCGAGCGAAGCGAGGAATCACTCCTTCTTTTCCGCTCGACCTGCAAAATCCAGGAGGGATTCCTCGCTCGGAATGACGGCTATTTTTTCGTGGATTGTAAAACCGAAGGCCGCAAACGCTTTGGTCATTTTTACGCCGACCGCAAATCCGGGTTCCATAAACACGCCGGCATTTTTCCATGTATTGTAAAACCGTGGCCAACAATTATTCCGGCACATTCTCCGCAAAAGAGTGGGCCGTCTAAAACCCCGGCGCGCCGGAAGCTGAAGCGCGAGCTTCCGCTGACGCACTCGCCGGGCGAGCGCCAAAGCGCAGCCGCTCGATCCAGCCTTGCGCGACTGACATCACTCCGGTATAGAGGAAACCCCAGACGAAGAGAAACAGAAACGGCGCGGTAGCATAATTTTCATTCTGCACGGCGTAGACAATAGTCATCGCAAAATACAGGCCGAGGCCGATTTCCAGGTACGGCATCCATCCGGACTTATTGCGGTAGCTTTTTTTCTTCCACGTGCCGCTCTGGCCCTCAATATTGAATTTTGGTGTGCGCACAAATTCCGATTTCATTCCGAAAATCGCCTCGAGGACGGCTTTGGCGTTGCGCACCGACAGGCCGATGCCAACCGCCATCACGAACGGCATGTAAACGATCGAGCGCTTCCAGGTTTTTGGATACAGCGCGCGCTGCGACGCCAGATAAAAACTGGAAATCGAGCAGCTGGACGCGATGAACAGCGGCAGGTCAATGAACAGCATCTGGAACCAGCCCTGATAGAAACGCACGATCATCGCGGGCAGCAGCAGCGTCGAGAGCACCACCATGAATGGATAACTGATATTGGCCGTCAGGTGAAACACAGCCTCGGCCTTCACCTGAAAGGGCTGATCGGACCGCATCACGCGCGGCAGAATTTTTTTTGCCGTTTGCATCAGGCCCTTGGCCCAGCGCGCCTGCTGCGCCTTGAATGAATTCATATCCACGGGCAATTCGGAGGCGCACTCGATTTCCGGCAAATAGAGAAATTTCCAGCCGAGCAGTTGCGCGCGGTAGGAAAGATCGGTGTCTTCGGTGAGCGTGTCGTGCTGCCAGCCTCCGGCATCGTCGATCACGCGGCGCCGCCAGACGCCCGCCGTGCCGTTAAAATTGAAAAAACTGCCGCTGCGCGAACGCGCGCCATGCTCCATCACGAAGTGGCCGTCGAGCAGAATTGTTTCCACTTCCGTAAGCGCCGAGTAGTGGCGGTTCAGATACGTCCAGCGCGCCTGTACCATGGCAATTTTGGGATCGGAAAAATACGGCACCGTGCGCCGCAGAAAATCCGCCGCCGGAAGAAAATCCGCGTCGAAGATGGCGACGAATTCACCCGTGGCCGTTTCCAGGCCCGCCGCTAGCGCTCCCGCTTTGTATCCGGTGCGGTCGGTGCGATGCAGATAGCGGATCGGCAATCCCAGGGCCTGATGGCGTTCGACGCAGGTGCGCGCCACTTCCTGCGTTTCGTCCGTGGAATCGTCCAGCACCTGAATATCGAGCAGTTCGTGCGGATAATCGAACCGCGAAACGGCGTCCACCAGTCGCTCGATCACGTAGCGTTCGTTATAGATGGGAAGCTGTATGGTAACCTTGGGCCACACGGCCATCGCGGGCGGCGGGCCGGGAACGTTTTTGCGATTCCTGAAATATTCGTAGACCAGGTAATAGCGGTGCATGCCGTACGCCGCCAGGATCACCAGAATAATGAAATACGGGATCATGATGGCCAGATCGAACGAATTGAGCTGGTAGAGTCCGCGAAAAGGATTCCGGTTCGGATCGGTGAGCTTGGACCAGTAATTCGTAAACGGGCTTTGCGCCGCGCTGGCCAGAAGACCAAGTGCATGTTGCGAGAAATTCAAAACGGAAAGCTCCTTTGCAAAACTTTAGCAGGCAAATTACCGGCGCCGGAAACTGTCGGCAAAATTCGGCGGGATCTAAATTGAGCCCGCGCCCGTGAACGTGTCTCGCCGCATCCAGCCGCAAATTCTAATCGCGCTCATCGCCGTAGTCGCACTGGAAGCCGTGTTCGCGGCGCTGGCGCGCCTCGGAGACCTTTCCGTTCACATTCCCGAATTCATGGCGCTGGCGCTGGGCGCGGGCGTTCTTTATTTCATCGCGCTCTATGCCCTGGAACACACGCGCGATAACCGCGCTGTCACATGGCTCATTCTACTTGGAGCGCTCGCTTTTCGCCTGACTCTGTTTCCCTACCCGCCGTCGCTTTCCACGGACGTGCACCGTTACCGTTGGGACGGCCACGTGCAAAACGCGGGATGGAATCCGTACGCTATTACGCCCACCGACCCGCGCCTCGCTCCGCTGCGTGATCCGGGCTGGTACGTGATGCCAGCGCCGGAAATCCCCGCGATGTACCCGCCGCTCTCTGAACTTGTGTTTCGCGCCACGTGGCGCGTGTTGCCAGGCCCGGTTGGCTTCAAGCTGCCGTTTCTGCTCGCCGATCTTGCGGTACTGGCGATGCTGGCGGGGTGGCTCGGCTCGACTGGGGGGCGCAGCTACCAGATAGCGATCTACGCCTGGAACCCGCTGGTGGTGGTTGAGTTCGCATCCAGCGGCCATAACGACGCGCTGGCAATCGCCGCGATGGTCGCTACGCTGCTGATTATACGGCGCTTTCCGGCAATGTCAACGCTCACGCTCACGGCCGGAGCGCTCGCCAAAGCCTTCCCCGTAACGCTCTTGCCACTCGCTATTTTGCGTACAGGATGGCCCGGAAAGTTGCGCGGTTGGCTGGCTGCGGCGGGCTGCACGGCGCTGACCGTGGCGTGTGTCTGGCCGTATCGCCATGCCGGGCGCGAATTTTTGGCCATGCTCAAGTATTACCAGGTGATCTGGCGCAACTACCATTCGAGCATTTATCCGATCCTATTATGGATCTCAGGATCGCATGCTGTGGCGGCCAGGGTCGGCGAAGGCGTGGTCCTGGGGCTCGCTTTGTGGCTCGCGTTCCGCCGGGCGGACCCAACCCGCGCGGCGTTTCTGCTGATCGGGACGATCCTGCTTTTCGCGCCCAACGGCTATTCGTGGTATTTCACGTGGATCGTGCCGCTGCTGTGTTTTTTCCCCAGCCCGGCGTGGCTGCTGCTTACGATTTTGCAGTTTCTTTCCTACAAAATTTTCATTAATTATCGGGCGATGGGCGTATGGGAATTCGATCCGCTATTTCAGTGGCTTTGCTACGCGCCGTTCTATGCGTTGCTGGGGTGGGAGATTTTGCGGGGGAAGCGAACAATTGGCTCGTCCGGTGTCAGTTCCTAGAAGTTTCTCCAAACAATAAAAATGCGCCGTCATTCCGAGCGAAGCGGGGAATCCCTCCTTCTTTTTGTCCCGGCAACCAAAACCACGGAGGGATTCCTCGCTTCGCTCGGAATGACGGTGTAAAACGCTCGACGCCGTCTAAATGTTTATCGAAAGCGTGACATCGGGACGAGGCCCCGGCGGCGGAGGCATTTTCGAGCGGTCCACGGGACGATACAGCGTGTCGCGCTCGACGGGGACGCGGCCGGCTTCGCGGATCAGGCGTTCGAGTTCGGCGCGCGGGGTGAACTCGGCGGTCATCGCGCCGGCATCGTGATAAATTTTTTCCTCGACCACGGTGCCGTCCAGGTCGTCCGCGCCGAATCGCAGCGCGATTTGCGCGATGCTGGGCGTGAGCATCACCCAGTACGCCTTGATGTGATCAAAGTTGTCGAGCAACAGGCGCGAAATGGCGATGGATTTCAAATCATGGTAGCCCGTCGTCGGCGGCAGGTGCGAAAGGCCCGTATTTGCCGGGTGAAATGCCAGCGGAATAAACGCCGAAAAGCCGTGCGTCTCGTCCTGCAACTCGCGCAGCTTCAGCATGTGGTCCACGCGCTCTTCTTCGGTTTCCACATGGCCGTAAAGCATAGTGGCGTTTGAGCGCAATCCGATTTCGTGAGCGGTGCGGGCAATGTTCAGCCATTGCTGCCCGCTGACTTTATGGTCGCAGATAATTTTGCGTACGCGCGGATGAAAAATCTCGGCTCCGCCGCCGGGCAGCGAATCCACGCCCGCTTCCTTCAGCGCGACGAGCACTTCCCGGATCGAGCGCTTCGATATGCGCGAGAAATATCCGATCTCGACCATCGTGAATGCCTTCAAGTGTACGCTCGGGCAGCGCTTTTTGAGTCCGCGCATCAGGTCGAGAAAATATTCAAACGAAAGATCGGGATGCAGGCCGCCGACCATGTGAAATTCGGTGGCGCCTTCGCGCATGCCTTGCTCGGCGCGCTGGTAAATTTCCTCGAGGGCAAAATTGTACGCGCCGGGAGCATTGGGATCGCGGCCAAATGCGCACAGCTTGCAGTGCGCGACGCAAATATTGGTGGGATTGATGTGGCGATTCACATTGAAAAAGCAGGTATTGCCGTGGCGTTTTTCGCGCACGGAATTGGCGAGCCAGCCGATGGCCAGCAGGTCCGGCGAGCGATATAGCGTGATGCCGTCTTCCAGTGTCAGGCGCTCGCCTGCGAGGATTTTTTCAGCTGCCGGCTTAAGTTTCTCGTCGTTAATGTGAAGTTCGGTCATTTGATCCGGTTCTTAACCCTTGCTTGGTCGCTCGTGTAGCGCTACGGGCGTGACATTGCCAGCAGCCATCAAAAAACCTCGCCTCTGAATAGGCGAGCTACAAAAACCTTTCGCGATCCTCGCGACTGCTGTAGCCCGGGTCTTCAGGCCCGGGGGTTTTTCCGCACGTCAGGCAAACACTTTCATTTGCGGGCCACAGCCACGGCCGCGCCCCAGAACAGCAGAAACAAGAGACTAATATAACCGTTCACCGTAAAAAACGCAGCATTCATCCGGCTCAAGTCGTTCGGCGAGACCAGCGAGTGCTCGTACGCGAGCAATCCGGCGACCACCGCAATTCCCAGCCACGCCGGCCACGGCAGCAGAAAACTCCACGCCAGCCACGCGAGCAGCGCGATCATCACCACGTGCATCGCGCGCGCAATCGTAAGAGCGCGGGCCACGCCAAACCGCTTCGGCACGGAAAATAGCGCCACGGATTTATCGTACTCAAGGTCCTGGCAGGCATAGAGCACATCGAACCCGCCGACCCATAGCGTGACGGCGGCGCAAAGAATCAGCATCCGCGCGTCAAGCGAGCCGGCAATCGCAATCCACGCCGCCGCGGGTGACATCCCGAGACAAAATCCCAGCACCACGTGCGACCACGCCGTAAAACGTTTCGTGTACGAATAAAAAAACAACACAACGAGCGCGACAGGAGAAAGTTTCAGCGCGAGTGGATTTAATTGCCACGCGGCGATCGCCAGCACTGCCGCCGCAGCCGCCGTGAAGGCCCACGCGAAGCTGACGGTGAGCGCTCCGGTGGCAAGCGCGCGAGATCGCGTGCGCGGATTCTCGCGGTCATAGCGCAAATCAATGATGCGGTTCATGGTCATCGCCGCCGAACGCGCGCCCACCATCGCCACGACGATCCACGCAATTTGCCGCAACGTTGGCCAGCTCCCCGTTGCCCCAGGGATCGCGGCGTAGCGCGCAGCCAGCAGTGCGCCCGTCAGCGCAAACGGCATCGCGAAGACCGAATGCTCGAACTTGATCATTTCCAGGATTGTGCGGATGCGGGTCCGCGTCACGGGAAAACCCCAAGGGCTTTAACACGGAGAACACCGGGGGCATGGAGTTCACGGAGAAAAATGGGAGTGGATTCTTTGAAGAAAGAAAACCGCATGTGAATTTAATCCTTTGTTTTCCCTTGTTCCTTGCGTTCCCTAATGTTGAGCTAGCGCCACAAGTAGGACAGGCTTCAGCCTGTCTGGTTTAGAGTAGTGCGTGGACTGGAGCAAACCAGACAGGCTGAAGCCTGTCCTACTTGGTCCTTTGCCCCTCCCAGCGATACATCTCCTCCTGCGGCAATCCCATCTGCGCCAGCACGCGATACGCGTACTGCGCCACCAGATCGTCAATCGTTTTCGGCTGATGATAAAAGGAAACAATCGCCGGCATAATCACCGCGCCGGCCGCCTGCGCGCGCAACATGTTCTCCAGATGAATCCGGCTGAAGGGAGTGTCGCGAACGCACAGCACCAGCCGCCGCCCCTCTTTCAAGCAAACGTCGGCGGCGCGCGCAATCAGATCGTCGCTGGTCCCCGCCGCAATTGTCGCCAGCGTCCCCATCGAACACGGAATCACAACCATCGCATCCACCGGATAACTGCCGGAAGCGATTGATGCGCCCACATCCTTGTTCGGCAAAACTTCCGTCTTCGCGGCGCGCTCGGCGATAAGCAGCGAGGGCAGCTTTTTTGCGTCGCTCGTGGCCACGCCCAATTCGTGGGCGAGCAGGCGCGCGCCCGTATCAGTGACCACCAGATGAATCCGCGCCACGCGCTGGTCGGCTTCCAGCATCCGCAGCGCGGCACGAGCCAGCACCGCGCCTGAGGC